>Ga0180431_10002266_pt1 | contig 25963 bp, 21 predicted proteins | sample SS_ome_11_FD_132459 | JGI IMG/M metagenome (GOLD analysis project Ga0180431, IMG submission 132459) | Hypersaline lake sediment archaeal communities from the Salton Sea, California, USA - SS_1_MS_1 metaG | ecosystem: Environmental > Aquatic > Non-marine Saline and Alkaline > Hypersaline >... | reverse complement strand
CTGTCTGCACTGGCCGAACCCACGCCTGCCACCGTGATCGCGGCACCGATTCCGAGTGCGATCGCCAGCGTTGCGGTACTGCTGCCCAACTGTGTCGTCGGCATGGCCACCTCCACCGATGGCAAACATAAGACACTGAGGTGCTTAAACGACGTCGACGGCCCTTTCTTGTTACTAAAGACCCTGGTTACTAATGACCCTGGTTACCAAAGACCCTGGTTGCCCACGACCTTGCCGCCGAGCTCCGGGAAGTGGAGCGGGCTCGTCAACTAGTCAGTGCCCGGACGTATAGTCGACACTATGTTCGAATCAATATTGGCAGTCGATCCGGCGGCCGGGGAGCCGGCGTTAATTGCCCAGATCGGGGAGCTGGAACGGCTCAAATCCGCGGCCGCAGCGGCCCAAGCCCGGGCGGCGGCCGCGTTCGATGCCGCACGTCGCAGTGCAGAAGATGCCGCCGGGGTGCCCAGCCGGGGGCGGGGTCGCGGGGTTGCCGCAGAGGTGGCCCTGGCCAGACGCGATTCCCCGGCTCGCGGCAGCCGGCATCTGGGGTTCGCCAAGGCGCTGGTGAATGAGATGCCCCATACGCTGGCGGCCTTGGAGTCCGGTGCGCTCTCGGAGTGGCGGGCGACGCTGATCGTGCGGGAGAGCGCCTGCCTGGACACCGACGATCGCCGCGCTCTCGACGCTGAACTGTGTGCAGATCCGGACCGGTTATCGGGGCTGGGGGATCAGCGGATATGCGCTGAGGCCAAGAAGATCGCCTATCGGATCGATCCGCACGCGGTAGTCGATCGGGCGGTCAAAGCCCCAGCCGAACGCGCCGTGTCCCTGCGGCCGGCCCCAGAGTGCATGGCCTACCTGACGGCGCTGCTCCCGATGACCCAGGGTGTCTCGGTCTACGCCGCGCTCAAGCGGGCCGCGGACCGTTGCGGGGACGGCCGATCACGCGGTCAGGTGATGGCCGACACGCTTATTGAGCGCGTTACCGGCCGGGCCGCAGAGGAACCCACCCCCGTGGCGGTTCAGCTAGTGATCTCCGATGAGACTCTGCTCGCCGGATCGCCTGCTTCGGCGATGGCGACTGGCTACGGTCCGATTCCAGCAGGGGTGGCCAGACTGCTGGTCAGATCGGCGGCCACGGATCAGCGGTCGAGGGCCACGCTGCGCCGGCTCTACTGCCATCCCCGCTCCGGCGCCCTGGTGGCGATGGAATCGCGGTCTCGGATCTTCCCGACCGGATTGGCGAGCTTCATCCGGTTGCGTGATGAAACCTGCCGCACCCCGTACTGCGATGCCCCGATTCGCCACACCGACCATGCCAGACCGGTTTCGAAGGGCGGGCCGACCAGCGCGGCCAACGGCAACGGCACCTGCGAGGCGTGTAACTACACCAAAGAAGCCCCGGGGTGGACCGTCGCAACCCACACCGACAGCGACGGCACCCACACCGCCGTACTGACCACGCCGACCGGAGCCAGCCATACCTCCACCGCTCCGTCGGCGGCAGGATGGACCAATAGCCGCTCGAGCTCACTCGAAATCGATATCGGGATCGCCCTGGCTCAACACGCCGCCTAGCCCCCTTACCCGCGATGCTGTCATCGCGGTAGCGTCGAGCGAGTCGAGAAGCTCAACCGGTTCAGGGAGCAGTGAGAGCGCCGTGTCCAGCCGCACAACCAGGACAACCAGAGCCTCGATCGGCGGTGAGGCCGAAACAGGCACCGAACTCAAGTCGATGCCGATTACCGAGGTCGAAAAGCAGCTCCAGACCTCCGCGCAGGGTCTCAGTCAGGCCGAGGCGGCCAAGCGCGTGAACCGCTACGGTGCCAACGAGATCGCCGAGCGCAAAACCAATCCGTTGCTGAAGTTCCTGGGCTACTTCTGGGGGCCCATCCCGTGGATGATCGAGATCGCCGTCGTGCTCTCCGCTGTTGTCGGGCATTGGCCGGATTTCTTCATCATCCTGGTGCTGCTGCTAGCCAACGGCATCGTCGCGTACACCGAGGAACGTCAGGCGGGCAACGCGATTGCCGCCCTGAAAGCCAAACTCGCCATCAGCGCGCGAGTGATCCGCGACGGCAGCTGGATCACCGTACCGGCGCGAGAGCTGGTGCCCGGTGATGTCATCCGACTTCGACTCGGTGACATCGTCGCCGCCGACGCCAGACTGCTCGACGGCGACGAAATCGAGGTCGATCAGTCTGCGCTGACCGGCGAGTCCCTGCCCGTCACCTGTACGGCGGGTGCCGCCGTCTTCTCCGGGTCGATCATTCGACAAGGCGAAACCGATGCCCTGGTCTACGCGACCGGCTCGGGTACCTACTTCGGCAGGACCGCCGAATTGGTCACTGACACGCACGCGGTCAGCCACTTCCAACGCGCGGTGCTCAAGATCGGCAACTACCTGATCATCCTCGCGATCGCACTCGTCGCGGTCATCATCGTTGCCTCCCTGCTGCGCGGTAATCCGATCCTGACGACACTGCAATTCGCCCTCGTGCTGACCGTCGCGGCAATACCGGTGGCGATGCCCACGGTGCTGTCGGTCACGATGGCCGTCGGCGCGCGGCTGCTGGCCAAGAAGGAGGCGATCGTCAGCCGGCTTGTCGCCATCGAGGAACTCGCCGGAGTGGACGTGCTGTGCGCGGACAAGACCGGCACCCTGACCCAGAACGCTTTGACACTGGGCACTCCGTTCAGTGTCGATGGGGTAAGTCACGAGTCGGTCATCCTCGATGCCGCGCTGGCCTCCCGCACCGACAACGACGACCCCATCGACCGCGCGGTGCTCGGCGGACTTTCGGACGTCGCGCAGTTGCAGGCGTACGCGGTGACCCATTTCGCACCGTTCGACCCGGTCCACAAACGCACCGAAGCCACCGTCACCGCGGCCGACGGCACCACGATCCGGGTTACCAAGGGCGCCCCGCAGGTGATCCTGGCGCTGGCCGCCAACACCGCGCAGATCAGATCCGCCGCCGATGCCGCCGTCGATGATTTTGCCGCCCGAGGATTTCGCTCGCTGGGTGTGGCCCGCGCCGACTCCGGCGGCGACTGGCAGTTCCTTGGTGTGCTGCCGTTATTCGACCCGCCTCGGGACGACGCCGCGGCGACCCTCGCCACCGCACGGACCATGGGTGTCTCGGTCAAGATGGTGACAGGGGATGCGCTGGCGATTGCGCGGGAGACGGCCGCCAAAGTCGGTCTGGGTACGGACATCCTCGATGCCGCGGGGCTGGGCGAGGTGAAGAAGGTCGAGAGGGCGTCCGTGGGTGCATCCATCGACAATGCCGACGGGTTCGCCCAGGTGTTTCCCGAGCACAAGTACCACATCGTCGATGTGATGCAGAAGCGTGGCCATATCGTCGGGATGACCGGAGACGGGGTCAACGACGCCCCCGCGTTGAAGAAGGCCGACTGCGGTATCGCCGTGTCGGGTGCGACCGATGCCGCTCGCGCGGCTGCCGACATCGTGCTGCTGACGCCGGGGTTGTCGGTGATCATCGATGCGATTAAAGAGAGCCGCAAGATCTTTCAGCGGATGAACAGCTACGCGATGTACCGCATCGCCGAAACTCTTCGGGTGCTGCTGTTCATGACCGGCGCCATCTTGGTGTTCAACTTCTACCCGCTGACCGCCATCATGATCGTGATGCTCGCGCTGCTCAACGACGGCGCCATCCTGTCCATCGCGTATGACAGGGTGCACTACGCCGACAAACCCGAAGCCTGGAACATGCGACTGGTGCTCGGTATCGCCACCGTGCTGGGCATCATCGGGCCGATCGCCGCGTTCGGGCTGTTCTATCTGGGTAATCGGGTATTCGACCTGGGCCAGGACCGCGTGCAGACCCTGATGTATCTGCTGCTGTCTGTCGCCGGGCACCTGACCATCTTCCTGACCCGCACCCGCGGGCCGTTCTGGTCGATCCGGCCCGCCCCGATCCTGCTCTTCGCCGTCCTCGGCACCCAGGGCATCGCCACCCTCATCGCCGTCTACGGGCTGTTCATGACCCCGCTCGGCTGGACGTGGGCGGCGTTGGTGTGGGTTTATGCACTGGCCTGGTTCCTCATCAGCGACCGCATCAAGCTCCTGGCTTACCGACTCCTCGACCCCGCGTCAGCAATGTCCGCCGGGGCGAACTGATGTCACATCGGTGGAGGGAGCTGGCCGAGGCCACCCGGGTGACGCCGGGGTCGACGGTGGATCTGTCCGCGGATTTCGACCCGGGTCGCCGCGACGCGCACCTCGGGAAGGACGGCGGTACCGAGGCTTCGGCAGTGGCCCAGACCGAACTGCTGGCTTGGCAGGACCGCTTCTTCGCCCAGTCCGACCGGGCGCTGCTCATTGTTCTGCAGGGCATCGACGCCGCCGGCAAGGACGGCACCATCAAGCACGTCATGAGTGGCCTCAATCCCGAGGGCGTGGATGTGCACAGTTTCAAGGAGCCGTCGCAGACAGAGCGGGCGCACGACTACCTCTGGCGCCACCAGGCGGCGCTACCGGAGTTGGGCCGGATCGCGGTCTTCAACCGGTCCCACTACGAGAATGTGCTCATCACCCGGGTACATCCGGAGTTGTTGTGGCCGCGAACCGCGGTGCTCAACCGAGATGGCCTCTGGCAGCGGCGGTATCGCGATATCAACGAGTGGGAACGCTATCTCACCGATAATGGGACCGTCCTGGTCAAGTTGTTCCTCAACCTCTCCAAAGCCGAACAGGAGCGTCGGTTCCTCGCCCGGATCGACGAGCCCGAGAAGAATTGGAAGTTCTCGGCTGCCGACCTACGGGAGCGCGAGTTCTGGGACGACTATCAAACGGCTTTCCAGGACATGCTCAGCCAGACCAGCACCGACTTCGCTCCCTGGCATGTGATCCCCGCGGATCATAAATGGTTCAGCCACTTGTCGACCTCGGCGGTGCTGCTGGAAACCCTACGGCAGCTCAACCCGCATTACCCGCAGGTCAGCGCAGCGGCCAAAACCGAACTTGCGCAGGCCAAAAGGGAATTGTTGGGCGCCCGCCCGCAGGGGCGGCCGGGTCCGTGAGGATGTCCTCAAACCCCGGGTACCGTGCTGCCTGAACGGCACTGGGCCGGTCACGTTCAGAACCGTCGACTGGTATTCCACTCTCACAGAACGCTTGTGGTGCATCACTCGTGCAGATCATTATCGCGCATGGACCGCTTCTACTTCCTCGACAATTGTATGTTGATAGCCGCAGCGTCATCGCCGATCTCGGCGTACTGACCCTGAATCTTGCCGTCGACGAGCCGGCCCTGAAAGATTCCGACCTCTTTCTGTGGCTGCTCACCGTCCCGCGTGTATTCCTTGCAGCCGGTGAACGTCTGGCCGTCGGCCGCCTCGATTACCACCGTCTGATTCTCCCAGGTGACGCGGACGCCTCGCGCATAGCCGACACCGGACTGGTTCCACGTTCCCTCGAGTTCGGCGCCGAGGGCAAGGGTGGTGCGATCAAGATACCGAGTTGCGATCCGGCTGATCGTTGCGATGAAGGTGCCGCGCAGATTATGCAAATGTGTTTTGGGGCCCCCGGCACCCATACTGGGTCGCATGGCTGATCGCAACGTTCTGGGCGGCCCGATGGAACCGTGCGGCACCGAGCCGATGACCGGATTCCACCGCGACGGCTGCTGCTCCACCGGGCCACAGGACCGCGGCCTACACACCATCTGCGCCGTGGTCAGCACCGAGTTCCTCGATCATCAGCGGTCCATCGGCAACGACCTGTCCACCCCGATGCCGCAATACCGATTCCCCGGCCTGGTGCCGGGGGACCGGTGGTGTGTCACCGCCGGCAACTGGTTGCGCGCCTACCAGGATGGCTGTCCCGCACCTGTGGTACTGGCCAGCACTCATGAGCGCACCCTCGACATCGTCGGACTCGACGCTCTTAAGGAGCATGCCGTGGATGTGCCCGACGACCTCACTGGGTTGTAGGCCCGTTTCACCAGCCGCGCTCGCGCCACTCCTTCAAGTGCGGCCGCTCAGCCCCCAGCGTGGTGTCGTCACCGTGTCCGGCATAGACCACGGTGTCGTCGTCGTAGGTCGCGAACACCTGACTCTCCAGGCCGGTCAGCAGTGAGTCGAACTCCGCCGGACTTGTTGTCCGGCCAGGACCGCCCGGGAACAGGCAATCCCCGGTGAACAGTTGCACGGCCATCCGCTCGCCGGTGGGACGCAACGCCAGTGCAACCGAACCGGGGGTGTGGCCCCGCAGGTGGATCACGTCGAAGGTCAGATTGCCGATCACGATGACGTCGCCACCGGCCAGGAACCGATCGGGCTTTACCGGCAGCGGTTCGGCGTCGAGCTGGTGCGCGGCGGTCGGTACACCGGTGGATTCCGCAACGGCCTCCAGCGCCAGCCAGTGGTCCATGTGCTGGTGAGTGGTCACGATCAGCGACAGCTTCGGCGCCTGCTCGGCGACCAGTTCGATCAGCAGATCGGGGTCGTTGGCGGCATCGATCAGCAGCGATTCACCGGTTGTCGCGCATGTCACGATGTAGGCGTTGTTGTCCATCGGCCCGACCGACATCTTGATGACGGTCACCCCCGGAAGCGTGCGCCGTGCGGCGTTCTGCGACTCCACATGACCGGTGTAGCTGTTCGCCACTCGGATCGGCTCGTCTGTCATGAACGCCACGTTACCGCCGTCGGGGTTGGCGCATAGCATAGGCGGGTGGCTGACCGGTTGATCGTCAAAGGCGCGCGTGAACACAACCTCCGCGGCATCGACCTCGAACTACCCCGCGACGCCCTGATCGTGTTCACCGGCCTGTCCGGGTCCGGTAAGTCCTCGCTGGCCTTCGACACCATCTTCGCCGAGGGGCAGCGCCGCTACGTCGAATCGCTGAGCGCCTACGCCCGGCAGTTCCTCGGCCAGATGGACAAACCCGACGTCGACTTCATCGAGGGTCTCTCCCCGGCGGTCTCAATCGACCAGAAATCGACCAACCGCAACCCGCGGTCCACCGTCGGCACCATCACCGAGGTATACGACTATCTGCGCCTGCTCTACGCCCGCGCCGGCACCCCGCACTGCCCGGTGTGCGGGGAACACATTGCCCGGCAGACCCCGCAGCAGATCGTGGACCAGGTTCTGGCCATGACCGAGGGTACTAAATTCCAGGTGCTCGCCCCGGTGGTCCGCACCCGGAAGGGCGAGTTCGTCGACCTGTTCGACAAGCTCAACACCCAGGGCTACAGCCGGGTCCGGGTCGACGGCGTCGTGCACTCGCTCACCGACCCGCCGAAGCTGAAAAAACAGGAGAAGCACGACATCGAGGTGGTGGTCGACCGGCTCACCGTGAAGACCAGTGCCAAACAGCGGCTTACCGACTCGGTTGAGACCGCGCTGGGTCTGGCCGACGGCATCGTGGTGCTGGACTTCGTCGACCGCGACGAGGACGACCCGAACCGCGAGCAGCGATTCTCCGAGAAGTTGGCCTGTCCCAACGGCCACCCGCTCGCGGTAGATGATCTGGAACCGCGTTCGTTTTCATTCAACTCGCCCTACGGTGCGTGCCCCGAGTGCAGCGGTCTGGGCATCCGCAAGGAAGTCGACCCCGAATTGGTGGTGCCCGATCCGGAACTGACCCTCGCCGACGGTGCGGTGGCACCCTGGGCGATGGGCCACAACTCCGACTATTTCACCCGGATGCTGGCCGGTCTCGGTGAGGCGCTGGGCTTCGACATCGACACCCCCTGGCGCAAGCTGCCGGTCAAGGCGCGTAAGGCGATCCTTGAGGGCTGTGACGAGCAGGTGCATGTGCGTTACCGGAACCGCTACGGTCGGACTCGCGCCTACTACGCCGATTTCGAGGGTGTCATGGCCTTCCTGCAACGCCGCATGGAGCAGACCGACTCCGAGGTGATGAAGGAACGCTACGAGGGGTTCATGCGTGACGTACCCTGCCCGGAATGCGACGGCAGCCGCCTCAAACCCGAGATCCTGGCGGTCACCCTGGCGGCGGGGGAGCGCGGCAAGAAATCCATCGCCGAGGTCTGCGAACTGTCCATCGCGGACTGCTCGGAATTCCTCAACGAACTCACCCTGGGACCGCGTGAACGGGCCATCGCCGGGCAGGTACTCAAGGAAGTGCGGTCCCGGCTGGGCTTCCTGCTCGATGTAGGACTGGACTATCTGTCGCTGAGCCGGGCCGCGGGCACGCTCTCCGGCGGTGAGGCGCAGCGCATCCGACTGGCCACTCAGATCGGCTCCGGTCTGGTCGGCGTGCTGTATGTGCTCGACGAGCCGTCCATCGGACTGCACCAGCGTGACAACCGCCGGCTCATCGAAACCCTTACCCGACTAAGGGATCTGGGTAACACCCTCATTGTCGTCGAGCATGACGAGGACACCATCGCCCACGCCGATTGGGTGGTCGACATCGGTCCTGCTGCGGGCGAACACGGCGGCCGGGTGGTGCACAGCGGCCCGTACCCGGATCTGCTGGCCAACCCCGAATCGCTGACCGGGGCCTACCTGGCCGGCAAGAAAAGTATCGAGGTGCCTTCGCTTCGCCGGCCGATCGACCGTAAGCGCCGGCTCACCGTGGTCGGTGCCCGCGAGCACAACCTTCGCGAGATCGACGTGGCCTTCCCGCTCGGGGTCCTCACCGCGGTCACCGGGGTGTCCGGGTCGGGGAAGTCCACTCTGGTCAACGACATCCTCGCTACGGTGCTCGCCAATAAACTCAACGGCGCCCGGCAGGTGCCCGGTCGGCACACCCGGATCAACGGTCTGGAGCATGTCGACAAGCTGGTGCGGGTCGACCAGTCGCCGATCGGACGCACGCCACGATCCAATCCGGCCACCTACACCGGAGTGTTCGACAAGATCCGGACCCTGTTCGCCGCCACCACAGAGGCCAAGGTCCGCGGCTACCAGCCGGGCCGGTTCTCGTTCAACGTCAAGGGCGGCCGCTGCGAGGCGTGTTCGGGTGACGGCACCATCAAGATCGAGATGAACTTCCTGCCCGACGTCTACGTCCCGTGCGAGGTCTGCCAGGGCGCCCGGTATAACCGGGAGACCCTCGAGGTGCACTACAAGGGCAAGACCGTCTCGGAAGTCCTCGACATGTCCATCGAGGACGCGAGCGAATTCTTCCAACCGATCAGCAGCATTCACCGCTACCTGAAGACCCTGGTCGATGTGGGTCTGGGCTACGTGCGTCTGGGCCAGCCCGCCCCCACTCTTTCCGGGGGCGAGGCCCAGCGGGTCAAGCTGGCCTCGGAACTGCAGAAGCGTTCCACCGGGCGTACGGTCTACATCCTCGACGAGCCCACCACCGGGCTGCACTTCGAGGACATTCGCAAGCTGCTGAAGGTGATCAACGGCCTTGTCGACAAAGGTAACTCGGTCATCGTCATCGAGCACAACCTCGACGTCATCAAGACCGCGGACTGGGTGATCGACATGGGGCCGGAGGGGGGAGCGGGCGGAGGAACCGTGGTGGCCCAGGGCACGCCCGAAGACGTGGCCGCCGCCGCCCAGAGCTATACCGGAGGTTTCCTCGCCGGCCTGCTCGAAGTGCCGACACCCAAGAAATCGCCGCGCCGGCGGAAAGTCAGCGCCTAGATTTCTACAGCGGGTTCCACAGCGAACGCCGGGTCACGGCCCATCAGTCCGGTTCGGTCATCGCGGTGCGGATCTCCGCGAGCTTGTCCGCAGCGGCCTGCTGCCGGGACTCGTACTGCTGGGCGGCGGTACGGCCCTCCGGACTGTCCGCGGCCAGTTCGGTGGCGCCCAGTGCGTTGCCCAACCGCGTTTCGATCTTGTCCCGCACACCCTCCAGGGTCGGCACTCCCGACACCGTGTAACCGGTATCCGGCACGCTCGGAGCGGCCGGTGGCAGCGCGGGTTCCGGAGCGGTTGAGTCATCAGCCATGTTCCTCACCGTACTCCCGGCCGCGGCGATCACCCGCCCGTTCAGCGCCCGTTCAGCGCGGCTTGGCCAGCGGGAACGGCAGGGTTTCGCGAATACTCCGGCCGGTGATCAGCATGACCACCCGGTCCACGCCCACGCCCAGACCTCCCGTCGGCGGCATGGCGTACTCCATGGCCTGCAGGAAGTCCTCATCGAGTTCCATGGCCTCCGGGTCACCGCCGGCGGCGAGCATGGACTGCCGTTGCAGTCGGCGCCGCTGCTCGACAGGATCGGTGAGCTCGCTGTAGGCGGTCCCCAGCTCCACCCCCCAGGCCACCAGGTCCCAGCGCTCGGCGACACCCCGGCGGCTCCGATGCGGCCGGGCCAACGGTGCCACCGAGGTGGGAAAGTCGGTGTAGAAGGTGGGCGCCCCGGTACGTTCCTCGACGAGGCGCTCGTAGAGTTCGAGGACGACCGCCCCGGCGTCCCAGTGCATCAGGTACGGAATCCCCGCCCCGTCGCACAACCCGCGCAGCGTCTGCAGGTCGGTATCGGGTCCGACGGGTTCACCCAACGCCTCCGAGACCGCGTCGTGGACGGTCTTGACGGCCCACCGCCCCGATATGTCGACCGGCTGCAGCGGATCCCCGTTGGTGCCGGCAGGGCGCATCACCACCTGGGACCCGTTGGCGGCCGCTGCCGCGTTCTGAATGAGCTCACGGCAGCCGTCGATCCACACCAGATAGTCGGCATGTGCCTGATAAGCCTCCAGCAGGGTGAACTCCGGGTTATGGCTGAAATCGACGCCCTCATTGCGGAACGCGCGTCCGAGTTCGAAGACGCGCTCCACGCCGCCGACGCAGAGCCGCTTGAGGTAGAGCTCCGGGGCTATCCGAAGGTAAAGATCCAGATCGTAGGCGTTGATGTGAGTCTGGAACGGCCGGGCGTTGGCCCCGCCGTGGATAGGCTGGAGGATCGGTGTCTCGACCTCGAGGAAGCCCTTGCCGAACAGGGTCTGCCGGATCGAGCGCAGGATATCGCTGCGGGCCCGGATCAGATCGCGGGCCACCGGATTGATGGCCAGGTCGACATAGCGGGTGCGAACCCGGGCCTCGGGGTCGGTCAGACCTTTCCACTTGTCGGGTAGTGGTCGCAGGCACTTTCCCACCAGTCGCCAGCCAGTGACCAGCACCGAGCGGGTGCCGTTCTTGCTGAGGCCCATCCGGCCGGTGGCCTCGATGAGGTCTCCGAGGTCGACGGCGGTGAAATCGTCTGTGTCACGATCGATTTCGGAGTCATCGAGCAGCAGTTGAACGTCACCTGACCAGTCCCGCAAGGTTGCGAATGTGACGCCGCCGTAGTCCCGTGTGCGTAGCACCCGGCCGGCCACGGTCACCCTCGTGTCATCGTCGGCGGCCAGTGCCGCGGCCACGGTATGGCTCGGTGCACGCCCGACCGGGTAGGGGTCGACTCCCCGCTCGCGCAGAGCGTTGAGCTTCGCCATCCGGACCCGGACCTGTTCGGGCAGTCGATCATCCGCAGCCGGTTCGGTCGGGAGCTCCGGGTCCGGCGTACCGCCGTCTGCGCGTAACCGTCCGGTCGCGGCAATGTCGTGCGGGACGGCGGAATAATGGCCGGTGTGCTGCCTGGACCGCCGGGAGAACGGCAGGACCAGGAAACCCTCGGCGATCACCGACGCGACCCCGACCCGCGGGACCAACCGGGCGTCCTCGTAACAGGCGTACCGCGGCACCCACTGCGGCCGATACTTCATGTTGGAGCGGTACAGCGTCTCCAGCTGCCACCACCGCGAGAAGAACACCAGCAGTGCACGCCACAGCCGGGCGACCGGGCCCGCCCCCAGCCGGGCACCTTCCTCGAACGCCGACCGGAACATGGCGAAATTCAGCGAGACTCGGGTCACCCCGATCGAGCCGGCTTGGCCCAGCATCTCGCTGACCATCAGCTCGACGGTGCCATTGGGAGACCGCGGCGAGCGGCGCATCAGGTCCAGGGACAGGCCGTTGCCGCCCCAGGGGACGAACGACAGCATCCCGACGACTTCGTCCCCGGACTCCGGCCCCGACTGGATCGCCTCCACCAGCAGGCAGTCGCCATCGGCATTGTCGCCAAGCCGGCCCAGTGCCATCGAGAAGCCGCGTTCGGTCTCGGTATCGCGCCATCTGTCGGCGCGCCTGATCACCGCGGTCATCTCCTCGGCCGACAGTTCGCGATGGCGGCGCGTCCGCACCGTCAGCCCGGCTCGTCGGGCCCTCGTGACGGCCTGGCGCACGCCGCGCATATCGGCCCCGGAAAGCCGGAACCGGTCCGGGTAGAGAATCGCCTCGTCGCCGAGTTGCAGGGCGCTAAGTCCCGCCTCCCGGTAGGCCTGGGCCCCGGTGGAGCTGGCCCCCATAACGCCCGCGGCCCACCCGTAATCCCGGCACAAATCGAGCCACGCCTCGATAACCGCCGGCCAGGCACGCGGATCGCCCAACGGGTCACCGCTGGCCAGGCACACTCCGATTTCCACCCGGTAGGTGATGGCGGCTCGACCGCTGGGGGCGAAGACCACCGACTTGTCCCGGCGGGTGGCGAAATAACCCAGCGAATCGTTCTTACCCCAGACCTCCAGCAAGCCCCGGATAGCTGACTCGTCCTCGCCGGTCAGGGCGTTCTCCGCGCGTTGCGACTGGAACAACACGACGGTAGCGGCCATCAGGGCCAGGGCGCCGAGCAGTCCGAACAGGGCATTGAGGAAGACGTGGGGTTTGCCCACGAATAAGTCTGGTGTGGCGACGGCGAATCCGCTGACCCGGTTGATCGCGTAGGGCAGTCGGTAGTCGGGCTGCAGCGAGCCCGGGAAGAGTTCGAGTAGACCCCACGCCAGCAGGATCCCGACGATGTTGAGGCCTACCAGGACGGCGGCGGCTTTGAACAGCGCGCCGCGGCGCACCTTGGCCCGGAACTCGCCGTAGGCCATTAGCAACACGACCAGTGCGGCCACGTGCAGCGCCAAACCGAGAAACTCGCCGACTTCCTCGAACCGGGTACCGGCGTTGCCGGTCAGCGATGAGATATCGAAACCGATCGCCAGAACCAGGTTGGCCACCAGCACCCACCAAGCGATCCGTTTGCGGGCGATGAGCGCACCGGCCATCACTGCCAGCGCGAACGCCCAGGCGAAGCTGGTGTCGGGAAAATTGAACAGATACCTGTCGATGAACTCCCGCGGCACGCTGGTGAGGTGCCGCACGCCGGTCGACACACTGGACAGCAGCGCCGCGGCCGCGATGGTGCCCAGGAACATCCCCGATGCGGCCGGTACCCAGTGAAGCCGGGAGTCGCTCGCGGGCCGCTGTGCCGTGACCGTCATAGGCGGCCAGGATATTCGGCGAGACCCGCCCGGGTGTGAATCGGCTTACTTCACCGGCCCGGTGTGCCTTTCGCCCGGACCGCGGCCCGGTTCGTCCGGCAGGGCGCTCGCCTCGCGGAATGCCAGTTGTAGGCTCCGCAAGCCGTCCCGCATTGGACCCGCGTGCGGTCCCAGGAACTCCTTCGAACCGTCCAGCAGGCCGGCAAGCGCGCCGATCAACCGGCGTGCTTCATCGAGATCACGATGCTCGCTGACATCGGGGTCGGGACAGGCAAGCCCGATCTTCTCGGCCGCTGCGCTCATCAACATGACCGCGGCGCGGCTGATGACCTCGATGGCGGGCACGTAGGCCAACTCGCGGATGTCCGGCTCGTGGATATCAGGCTCGTGGATATCAGGCTCGTGCGTCATGGCTGCTAGACTTCCATCTACGACCGTTCCGGCTGACGCTGGGACAGCAAGTGGAGTCCCGCTCCCACCGTTGGCCGCGATCATCATCAAGGCTCAGCGGTCCGGTCGCAGATATTCGAGGATATCTGTTCTGCGTTCTGCGCAGGCGGCGCGAGTCGCGATCGGTCGGCATCGGGCCCTGCTATGTGCAGGGCCTTTTCGCTGGTGGTGCGGTATCCAAAGCGGTCCCCGGTGTTCCGGGTCGGTCGTAGATACCGAAACCGAACCAGGGAGGCCCCATCAGCACTGAGACCCGCGTCAACGAGCGCATTCGCGTACCGGAAGTCCGGTTGATCGGACCAGGCGGTGAGCAGGTGGGCATCGTGCGTATCGAAGACGCACTCCGCGTCGCCGCGGATGCCGATCTCGACCTCGTCGAAGTTGCCCCGGATGCCAGACCGCCGGTCTGCAAGATCATGGATTACGGCAAGTTCAAGTACGAGACGGCCCAGAAGGCGCGCGAGTCCCGCAAGAACCAGCAGCAGACCGTCGTCAAGGAACAGAAGCTTCGCCCGAAGATCGACCCGCACGACTACGCGACCAAGAAAGGTCACGTCATCCGCTTCCTCGAGGCGGGGTCGAAGGTCAAGGTGACGATCATGTTCCGCGGCCGCGAACAGTCCCGGCCCGAACTGGGGTACCGGTTGTTGCAGCGGCTCGGAGCCGACGTCGCCGAGTACGGTTTCGTCGAGACTTCCGCGAAACAGGACGGTCGCAATATGACGATGGTGCTGGCACCGCATCGTGGTGCGAAGACGCGCGCAAAGGCGGCGGAACAAGCCAGCGGTCCGCCGGCAGTATCCCCGGCGGCCAGAACCGAAACCGCCACCGAACAGACCTGAGAGCAAAGGAACCCGAGGACAAAATGCCCAAGGCCAAGACCCACAGTGGTGCGAGCAAGCGCTTCCGTCGTACCGGCACCGGGAAAATCGTGCGGCAGAAGGCCAATCGCCGCCACCTGCTCGAACACAAGTCGTCGAAGCGGACCCGGCGGCTCGCCGGGCGCACCGAAGTGGCGGCCAACGACACCAAGCGCGTCAACAAGATGCTGAACGGTTGAGTGCCGCAGCGTCGTTGACGTTGTGCCGATTGACATAGACCCTTTGCCGATCCGAAGAAGAAGAGGAACCCCCCATGGCCCGCGTCAAACGCGCAGTCAACGCCCAGAAGAAGCGGCGGACGATTCTCAAGGCCTCCAAGGGCTACCGTGGTCAGCGCTCCAGGCTGTACCGCAAAGCCAAAGAGCAACAACTCCATTCGCTCAACTACGCCTACCGCGACCGGCGCGCCCGCAAGGGTGACTTCCGCAAACTGTGGATCTCCCGCATCAACGCCGCTGCCCGCGCCAACGGCATGACCTACAACCGGCTGATCCAGGGACTCAAAGCAGCCGGGGTCGAGGTCGACCGCAAGAACCTTGCTGAGATCGCCGTGAGCGATCCGGCCGCTTTCACCGCACTGGCCGAGGTCGCCCGCGCCGCACTACCGGAGGATGTGAACGCCCCCTCCGGAGAGGCTGCGTGAGACCACTTTCTGAACGGTCATCCCGCGTGGCGAACGCGGCCAAACTGCAGCGTCGCACGGGACGGTCCGAGGTCGGGCGCTTCCTTGCCGAGGGGCCGAACCTGGTTGCCGCAGCCGCCCGGTGCGGCCGGGTGGACGAGGTGTTCGCGACCGAGGTGGCAGCGGCCCGCTATCAGTCGCTGCTCGCCGGTCTCACGGTCCACCTGGTCAGCGAGAAGGCCATGAAGGTGTTGTCCGAGACGGTGACGCCTCCGGGCCTCGTCGCGGTGTGCGCACAGACGATCAGCAGCCTCGATGACATCCTGGCGGCCGATCCCGGCCTGATCGTCGTCGCCGTTGACATCTCCGATCCCGGCAATGCCGGAACGCTGATCCGGCTGGCCGACGCCATGGGTGCGGCCGCGGTGGTCTTCGCCGGCGACGCCGTCGATCCCTATAACGGCAAATCCGTTCGCTCGTCGGTGGGCAGTATCTTCTCGGTGGCTGTCTGCAGTGCTCGCGACACCCCGGTGCTCGTGGACCGATTGCGCGGCGCCGGCCTGCAGACACTGGCGACCACGTTGTCCGGCGAACTCAGCCTTGATGACGCGCTGCCGATACTGGGGGAGCGGACGGCGTGGCTGTTCGGCCCGGAGGCGGGTGGCCTCGCCGACGATGTGGCCAACCAGGCCGATCGGCGGGTCGTCATTCCGATGTCAGGCAGGGTCGACAGCCTCAATGTCGCTGCCGCCGCTGCGATCTGCCTCTATCAGAGCGCCCGCGCGCTGCGCGGCGCGTAACGCTGACATAGGCTCACGGAGTGGATGTCGAGGGATCCGGCGAACGATCCGGTCCCGTAGAGGACATCGAGAACACCGAGAACACCGAGGGTCTTGGCGTCCCGCCCCGCGGCCCGGCCTCCTGGTGGCGCAACACGAACCACAATCCCGGGGTCATCGCCGTGATCCGCAAAGCGCGGCACGCCCTGCCCGGTGACCCCGATTTCGGGGACCCGTTGTCGACATCCGGCGCGGGTGGGCCGCAAACGGCGGCCCGGGCCGCCGACCGGCTCATCCGCGATCGCGCCGTGGCCACCCGGGAAGTCGGTTTGGCGACACTTCAGCTTTGGCAGGCTCTGACCGAACGGGTCTCCGGCAGGCCTGCAAACGCCGAGGTGACCATCGTCTTCACCGACCTGGTGGGTTTCTCGAATTGGTCGCTTGCGGTCGGTGACGAGGCAACCCTGCGCCTGCTACGGCGGGTCGCCCAGGCGGCGGAGCCGCCGTTGCTGGACGCCGGCGGACGTATCGTTAAACGGATGGGCGACGGGATGATGGCAACGTTTGCCGACCCGGTGACTGCGGTGCGGGCCGCACTCGCCGCTGAGGATGCCGTGAAAACCGTTGCAGTTCAGGGCTATACGCCGGTCATGCGAGCCGGAATCCACACCGGGCGCCCACAGCGTATCGGCGGTGACTGGTTAGGGGTGGACGTCAACATCGCGGCCCGGGTGATGGACCGGGCCACCCGAGGCGGCCTGATCGTCTCAGATGCCACCCTAGAGAGGATTCCACCCGAGGAATTCGAGGCGCTCGGGGTCACCGCGAAGCGGGTTCGCCGCCAGGTGTTCGGCCCCCGCCAGCCGGGCGTACCGGTCGATCTGGTGATGTATCGGCTCAGACCCGAGCGCGACGAGGCCGAAGAGCCGTCGCCCGACGGGGAGATCGAATACTGAATCAGACGAACTCCTCGGCGCTGGCTTCGATCCAGTCCGAGAGCCAGTCCTCCGGCGGGCATTCCAGCAGTTCGCAAGGCATCAGCCACTGGTAGAGCTCGGCGTAGGTACCGGTTCGGTGCCAGTCGATGCGCCGGTTGAGCATCGACGGGGTCAGCTGGTCGAATCCGTCCAGCCCCATGGAGGCGACCATCTGGGCCGCACTGGCCACCGTTGCGCGCTGGAAGTTCGCCACCCGGTCGATCTTGTCGGGCACGTGCAGCGCCCTGGCCAGTCCGGCGTCCTGGGTCGCCACCCCGGCGGGGCAACTGTTGGTGTGGCACTTCATCGCCTGAATGCAACCGACCGCGAACATCATGGCGCGGGCCGCCAGTGTGAAGTCGGCGCCCTGAATGATCCGGGTGACGATATCGGCGCCGCTGGCCACTTTCCCCGAACCTCCGATTTTGATGTGCCGGCGCAAGCCGGTGCCGACCAAGCAGTTGTGCACCAGCATCAGGCCCTCGGTCAGCGGCATGCCGATGTGATCCTCGAACTCCTGGGGGGCGGCCCCGGTGCCGCCCTCGGAGCCGTCGACGATGATGAAGTCGGGGGTGATCCCGGTATGCAGCATCGCCTTGCAGATGGACAGAAACTCGCTGCGGGCGCCGGCGCAGAGCTTGAAGCCGATGGGTTTGCCGCCGGACAGAGTGCGCAGAGTCGCGATGAAATGGACCAGTTCCAGCGGGGTGGTGAAAGCGGTGTGCGCGGGTGGGGAGTGCACAGTTTGCCCGACTGGAACCCCGCGGGTGGCGGCGATCTCCGCAGTCACCTTGACACCCGGCAGCACCCCGCCGAGACCCGGTTTGGCCCCCTGAGAGAGCTTGATCGAGATGGCCTTGACCGACGGCAACGCAGCCTTTTCCTCGAATTTCCTGGCGTCGAAGTGGCCGTCGCCGGTCCGGCAGCCGAAATAGCCCGACCCGATCTCCCAGATCAGATCCCCGCCGTGCTTGAGGTGATACGGACTGATCGCCCCCTCGCCGGTGTCATGGGCGAAACCGCCCTTGGCAGCACCTCCGTTGAGGGCCTCGATGGCGTTACCCGATAGCGATCCGAAGCTCATTGCCGAAACGTTGAGCAGCGCAATGTCGTAGGGCTGAGTGCAGTCCGGACCGCCGAGCCGGACCCGTGGTGCCAGATCGGTGGCGATTCTGGCCCGCAGCGAATGCCGGAGGAACTGGTAGCCGACCGCGTTGACATCCCGTTCGGTGCCGAAGGGTTCCTCCCCCTTGGTGCCTTTGGCGCGGCGGTAGACCATATCGCGGGTCTCCCGGTCGAACGGTGCACCCTCGGTGTTGGACTCGACGAAGTACTGTCTAATCTCGGGGCGGATGAGTTCGGCGAGGAATCGTGCGTGCCCGAGGATCGGATACGCCCGCAGGATCGAGTGTCTGGTCTGGATGAGATCCCAGGTGCCGAGGGCGGCCAGCGCGGCCAGCACGGCCGCCGGCGCCAGCCACCACAGACCGTTTCGGAATGCCAGCACGGCGGCGGCGATCGACTCGGCCCATACCGCCGCGATGATGACCGCTCTGAGCATGTGCTGTCCTCTGCGCTTGACGAGCCGGCAGTGTCTCGTACTGCCCGCCGGGTGAATTCCCCGCGAGGCATCATTCTGGCATCACCTATGATCATCGCACCGGCACTTAGGTCAGACCCGTGCCGCCCGAAATCCCTGGCCAGCTAAGGAGAGTCTCGCCGCGTGGGTGAGCAATCGGTCGATCCGCCTTCGCGGGATGCGCTGATCACCGCGGTCCACGCGGCCCTGCGAGATTTCGAGTCCGCCACCGACCTCGACGCGCTGGCGCGCGCCAAGACCGATCATCTGGGCGACCGGGCGCCGTTGTCGCTGGCCCGGCAGGCTCTCGCATCGTTGCCCTCCGGGGAGCGCGCCGACGCCGGTAAGCGGGTCAACGGCTGCCGAACCGAGGCGCAGGCCGGTTATGACGCGCGACTGGCCGCGCTGCGCGCCGAACGCGATGCCGCCGCGCTGGTGGCCGAGGCCATCGACGTGACGCTGCCATCGACCCGCCAGCCGGTCGGAGCGCGCCACCCGATCACGATCCTGGCCGAGCACATCGCCGACACTTTCGTCGCGATGGGCTGGGAGCTGGCCGAGGGTCCCGAAGTGGAGAGCGAACAGTTCAACTTCGACGCGCTGAACTTTCCGCCGGATCACCCTGCCCGCAGTGAGTCCGACACCTTCCACATCGCCCCGCCGGGCTCCCGGCAGCTACTGCGCACACATACCTCGCCGGTTCAGGTGCGTACCTTGCTGGAGCGAGAGTTGCCGGTCTACATCATCTCGATCGGACGGACCTTTCGCACCGACGAACTGGACTCCACCCACACGCCAGTCTTTCATCAGGTCGAGGGCCTCGCGGTGGACCGGGGGCTGACCATGGCGCACCTGCGTGGCACCTTGGATGCCTTCGCCCGCTCGGAGTTCGGCCCGGATGCCCGAACCAGAATGCGGCCGCACTTCTTTCCGTTCACCGAGCCGTCCGCGGAGGTCGATATCTGGTTCCCCAACAAGAAGGGCGGCCCGGGCTGGGTCGAGTGGGGCGGCTGCGGGATGGTCAACCCGAATGTGTTGCGCGCAGCCGGGATCGATCCGGAGGTTTATTCCGGTTTCGCCTTCGGCTGCGGTCTGGAGCGCACCCTGCAGTTCCGAAACGGGATCCCCGACATGAGGGATATGGTCGAGGGCGATGTGCGCTTTTCCCTCCCGTACGGGGTGGGGCTGTAGATGCGGCTTCCATACAGCTGGCTGCGCGAGGTGGTGCGGGCCGGTGCGCCCGGCTGGGACGTCGATCCGCAGCATCTGGAACACGCTCTGATCCGGGTCGGTCACGAGGTCGAGGATGTGATCACGCTCGGGCCGGTCAGTGGGCCGCTCCGCATCGCGCGGGTCACGGCCGTTGAGGAGCTCGCCGGTTTCAAGAAACCGATACGCGCTTGCCGGGTCGATGTCGGAGAGGGTGAGGACCGCGATATCGTCTGCGGTGCAGTCAATTTCGCTACCGGCGATCTGGTTGTCGTCGCATTGCCGGGGGCGGTGCTGCCCGGAGACTTCCGAATCGCCGCCCGTAAGACCTACGGCCGCGTCTCCGACGGAATGATCTGCTCGGCAGCCGAGCTCGGTTTGGGTGCGGGTAGCTCCTGGGATCATGCCGGCATCGTGGTATTGCCGCCGGACACCGCGGCTCCGGGCTCCGACGCGAATGAGGTGCTCGGCCTCGACGACGTAGTTTTCGACCTCGCAGTCACCCCCGACCGGGGTTACTGCATGTCGGTTCGGGGTATCGCCCGCGAGATCGCCTGCGCCTATGACCTCGACTTCGTCGATCCGGCATTCGACCCGGCCCTGGTGCCTACCCTGCCGGTGCACGGACCGGCGTTACCCGTCCGCATCGAAGCCGGGACCGGTGTCAGCCGGTTCGCACTGCGACCGGTCACCGGTATCGACCCCGGTGCGGTGTCGCCGTGGTGGTTGCGGCGCCGGCTGATGCTGTGCGGAATCCGCCCGATCTCCCCGGCCGTCGACGTCACCAATTACGTCATGCTCGAACTCGGCCATCCGATGCATGCCCACGACAGCAACCGGATCCGGGGCGACTTCGCGGTCCGGTTCGCTCACCCGGGGGAGACCGTCGTCACCCTCGACGACGTGGAACGTCGCCTCGACCCGGCCGACGTTCTCATCGTCGATGAGGTCGCTGTCGCCGCGATCGGCGGCGTAATGGGCGCCGGGACCACCGAGATCGACCAGAACACCACCGATGTGCTGCTGGAGGCCGCGGTCTGGGACCCGGCCGCGGTGTCCCGCACCATTCGCCGGCTGCATCTGGTCAGCGAAGCCGGGCGGCGCTACGAACGGGCGGTCGACCCGGCGATCTCAGTCGCCGCCATCGACCGCTGTTCGATGCTGCTGTCCGAGATCGCCGGTGGCACAATACAACCCAGCCTCACCGACTGGCGTGGCGATCCACCGCAGCAGGACTTCTCGCCGCCGCCGATTCGGTTGCCGGTCGATCTACCCGACCGCACCGCCGGGGTGTTGTATCCGGACGGCGCCACTGTGCACCGGCTCACCCAGATCGGCGCTCGGGTCTCCGCGCAGCCCGGCAGCCCGGTGCTCACCGTCACCCCGCCGAGTTGGCGGCCCGACCTGATCCAGCCCGCGGACCTCGTGGAGGAGGTGCTGCGCCTCGAGGGTCTCGACGTCATTCCGTCGGTCCTGCCCCCCGCTCCGGCGGGCCGGGGCCTGACGCCTGAGCAGAAGCGCCGGCGGGCGATCGGCAAAGCGCTGGCGCTGGGGGGATACGTGGAGGTGCTGACCACCCCGTTTCTGCCGGCCGGAATCTTCGACCAGTGGGGTCTGCCCTCCGATGACCCGCGACGCACCACGGCTGCGGTGCTCAACCCGCTGGAGTCCGATCGGCCGGAGTTGGCCACCACTCTGCTGCCGGCGCTACTCGAAGCACTCACCCGCAACATCTCTCGCGGATTCGGTGATATCGCGTTGTTCGCCATCGATCAGGTGGTGCGGCCGACCGAGCGTACTGGCGCCGTCGAACTGATCCCGACCCACCGCCGGCCGACCGACCGCGAAATTGAGCTGCTCGACGAGTCCCTGCCACACCAGCCGGTTCATGTCGGTGCGGTGCTGTGCGGCCTGCGTGAACCGCGCGGCCCGTGGGGCCCCGGACGGCCGGCAGAGGCGGCGGATGCATTCGAGACCGTACGGGTGATCGGCCGGGCCTGCGGGGTGGAGGTCGGGCTACGACCGGCCCAGCTCCTGCCCTGGCATCCCGGGCGTTGCGCGGAAGTGTTGTTCGACGGTCGCGTTGTAGGCCACGCCGGACAACTGCACCCTGCCGTCATCGAGCGGTCGGGACTGCCACGGGGCACCTGCGCGGTCGAACTGAATCTCGACCAGGTGCCGGTCGTCGAGATCCTGGCGGCACCGCGGATTTCGCCGTTCCCGGCGGTCTTGCAGGACCTCAGCGTCGTCGTCGAAGCGGGTGTCGCGGCTCAGGAGGTTATCGACGCGATGCGTGCGGGGGCCGGTGAGCTGCTCGAGGACGTCGCGCTGTTCGACGTCTACACCGGGCCGCAGATCGGGCCGGGCCGCAAATCGCTGACACTGGCCCTACGGTTCCGCGCCGCCGACCGAACGCTTACCGAGGATGAGGCAAGCGGGGCGCGGGACGCCGCGCTGGCGGAGGCCGCTGTGCGCCTCGGCGCGGTGCTACGCAGCTGAGTCCCGCACCCGGCGGCGATTTCCACACCCGCTTGATGGAGACAAGTAGGAATTAAGTTGCATTGTCGTGCATAACCATGCAAACTAATTCGGTGATATCGGCCGCCATTGCCGGCGCCAGTGGTTACGCCGGCGGGGAGATCCTGCGACTGCTGCTCGGGCACCCCTCCTGCCAGCAGGGTGCGCTGACCATCGGCGCGTTGACCGCATCGACGAGCGCCGGCAGCCGGCTTGCCGAACACCACCCGCACCTGCTGCCGCTCGCGCACCGGGTTCTCGAACCCACCGACCCGGCGGTGCTCGCCGGACACGATGTCGTCTTTCTGGCGCTGCCACACGGTCATTCCGCAGCATTGGCCGCGGCACTCGGCCCGGACACCGTCGTCATTGACTGCGGTGCGGACTTCCGACTCACCGATGCCGGGGACTGGCAGCGCTTCTACGGCTCCGACCACGCCGGCAGCTGGCCGTACGGGCTGCCGGAACTGCCGGGCGCTCGCGAGAAGCTGCGCGGCGCTACTCGGGTCGCGGTACCGGGCTGCTATCCGACCGCCGTTTTACTGGCCCTGTTCCCCGCGATTGCGGCCGACCTCGTCGAAACTGCCGTTACGGTCGTCGCGGTCAGCGGCACATCGGGAGCCGGGCGCGCCGCCAAGGTGGACCTGCTGGCCTCGGAGGTGATCGGATCGGCGCGGGCCTACAGCATCGCGGGCGGGCACCGGCACACCCCCGAAATCGCCCAGGGCCTGCGCGCGGTCAGCAACCGGCCGGTCACGGTGTCGTTCACCCCGGTACTCATCCCGTCCGCCCGCGGGATCCTGGCAACCTGTACCGCGCGGACATCGGCATCGCTGCCGGAGATCCGGTCAGCCTATGAGAGGGCCTATGCAGGTGAGCCGTTCGTGTACGTACTGCCCGACGGCCAGTTGCCCCGAACCGGATCGGTGATTGGCAGCAACGCCGCCCAGCTGGCGGTGGCGGTGGACCCCGATGCCGGCGTCCTGGTTGCGGTGTGCGCAATCGACAACCTGGTGAAGGGGACTGCCGGGGCCGCTATCCAGTCGATGAACCTGGCATTGGGCCTGCCGGAGGTCCACGGCCTGTCGGTGGTAGGTGTCGCACCGTGAAGCGCAACGATATCGCCGCAGAAACCGCCGCAGAAACCGCCGCAGAACCGCATGAAAGTGACGCGGGGCCGGACTGTGACACCCGAGAGACCCGACTGCTGAGGAGCCAGGGCGTCACCGCGGCGGCCGGTTTCCGGGCCGCTGGCATCGCCGCGGGGATCAAGAAGTCCGGGTCACCGGATCTGGCCCTTGTCTTCAATGAGGGGCCGGATCACTACGCTGCCGGGGTATTCACCCGCAACCAGGTCAAGGCCGCGCCCGTGCTGTGGACCAGCAAGGTTCTGAGCACCGGACGACTGCGTGCGGTGCTGCTCAACTCCGGCGGCGCCAACGCCTGTACCGGTCCGGCCGGCTTCGGCGACACCCATGCCACCGCCGAGGCGGTCGCCGCGACGCTGTCGAACTGGGGCACCGAAACCGGACCCATCGAGGTCGGAATCTGTTCCACCGGGCTGATCGGCGACCGGTTGCCGATGCCGAAGGTACTCGCCGGGGTCACCGAGATCGTGCACGAGCTGGCCGCCGGACTACTGGGCGGCGAGGATGCGGCACGGGCGATCATGACTACCGATACGGTGCCGAAACAGGTTGCGCTCCATAATTCCCTGCAGTCAGGGGAGAACTGGACCCTCGGCGGGATGGCCAAGGGTGCGGGCATGCTGGCGCCCTCGCTTGCGACCATGCTGTGCGTGCTGACCACCGACGCGGTGGCCGACCCGGCCGCGCTGGAGACCGCCCTGCGGCGCGCGACGGCGCGGACCTTCGACCGGCTCGACATCGACGGCAGCGCCTCAACCAACGACACGGTTCTGCTGCTGGCCTCCGGCGCCAGTGAGATCAGGCCCAGTCAGGAGCATCTCGACGATGCCGTACTCCGGGTCTGCGACGACCTCTGCGCACAACTGCAGGCCGACGCCGAGGGAGTCACCAAAAGGGTGGCGGTCACGGTGGCCGGCGCCCCAACCGAGGACGATGCCGTTGTGGCGGCGCGGATCGTCGCCCGCGACAGCTTGGTCAAGACAGCGCTCTTCGGCTCCGACCCCAACTGGGGTCGAGTGCTGGCGGCCGTGGGGATGGTGCCGTTTTCCGTGGACCCCGAACGAATTTCTGTGTCGTTCAACGGTTCTCCCGTGTGTATCGATGGTACCGGCGCTTACGGTGCTCGTGAGGTAGACCTCTCCGGTCCGGATATCGAGGTGATCATCGATCTCAACCTCGGTGCGGCGGCGGCCACCATCCGCACCACCGATCTGTCTCATGCCTATGTCGAAGAGAACTCGGCCTACAGCTCATGACACTCACCGTGAAGGCCAAGGCGGCGGTGCTGGCCGAGGCGCTGCCCTGGCTGCAGGCTCTGCATGGGCGAATCATCGTGGTCAAGTACGGCGGCAACGCCATGACCGACGATGCGCTCAAACGTGCATTCGCCGCCGATATGGTCTTTCTGCGCAATGTCGGCATCCACCCCGTCGTCGTGCACGGCGGCGGTCCGCAGATCAGTGCCATGCTGCAGAAACTTGGTATCGCCGGGGAATTCAAGGGCGGCTTCCGGGTCACCACTCCCGAGGTGCTCGATGTCGCCCGAATGGTGCTGTTCGGGCAGGTCGGCCGCGAGTTGGTGAACCTGATCAACGCGCACGGCCCGTACGCCGTCGGCATCACCGGCGAAGACGCCCACCTTTTCACCGCGGTGCGGCGCAATGTCTCCGTGGATGGGGTGCCAACCGATATCGGACTGGTCGGCGATGTCGAACGGGTCAACACCGAAGCGGTGCGAGACCTGATCTTCTCGGGCCGGATTCCGGTGGTCTCAACCATCGCTCCGGACGCCGGTGGCGAGGTACACAACATCAATGCCGACACCGCCGCCGCTGCGTTGGCCGCTGCGCTCGGTGCGGAGAAGCTGTTGATGCTCACCGATGTCGAGGGTCTCTACACCCGTTGGCCGGACCGCGATTCACTGGTCAGCGAAATCGACACGTCGGCATTGGCCGAGTTACTGCCCGGGCTGGAGCAGGGCATGGTGCCCAAGATCGAGGCCTGCCTGCGGGCGGTCACCGCCGGGGTCACGAGTGCCCATGTCATCGACGGCCGGGTCAAGCATTGCGTGCTGGCGGAACTCTTCACCGATGAGGGCACCGGAACCAAGGTGATGAACTCATGACACCGAGCGGGCAGGACGTCATCGAGGACAGGCTGCTGGACCGGTGGCAGATGGTGATGATGGACAACTACGGCAGCCCCGCGCTGGCCCTGGTCGCCGGAGACGGCGCGGTGCTCACCGATGTCGACGGCAGAACCTACCTGGACCTGCTCGGGGGCATCGCGGTCAATGTCCTCGGCCACCGCCATCCGGCCGTGATCGAGGCCGTCACCACTCAACTGAATACCTTGGGCCACGTTTCCAACCTGTATGCCACCGAGCCCGGCGTCGCGCTGGCCGAAGCCCTCGGTGAACGGCTCGGAACACCCGCCCGGGTGTTGTTCTGCAATTCCGGCGCCGAGGCCAACGAGGCGGCCTTCAAGCTCACCCGGCTCACTGGTCGCACTAATATCGTTGCGGCGCAG
>Ga0180431_10002264_pt1 | contig 25978 bp, 16 predicted proteins | sample SS_ome_11_FD_132459 | JGI IMG/M metagenome (GOLD analysis project Ga0180431, IMG submission 132459) | Hypersaline lake sediment archaeal communities from the Salton Sea, California, USA - SS_1_MS_1 metaG | ecosystem: Environmental > Aquatic > Non-marine Saline and Alkaline > Hypersaline >... | reverse complement strand
AGTTCTTGAACACAGAGGGATCAGAGGAATCAGAGGGCTCAGAGATCTTTTTGGGTACGAACCCCCAAGAAAGCCTCTGTGTCCTCTGTGTTCTCTCCGTCCTCTGTGTTGAAGACTGGCCCGCTGTGGTTGCGGCTTTGCTGCTCTATGGTATTTCCATGAAGGGGATCTACGAAAAGGAAGGGAGGACCACGACTTATTTGCAGCACGAAAGGCTCCGAGCGGTCAATCCGCCCCGATCCGGCGCAAGGCCTCTGCCGCCGCGAAACGGCAGGACGCGTCCTTGTCCTTCAGATCCTCCAGCCCGTCCCTCGCCTCCCGGGCCCCGGCGCCGATCTCGCCCAGCGCTTCCGCCGCCTGGAGACGCACCCACTTCTCCTCGTCCGAAAGGCTCTCCTCCAGCGCTTCCACGGCCCCCCGAGCCTGATCCCCCATCAGCCCCAGCGCCGTGGCCGCCTCCTGGCGCACGCGCGGATTCCTGTCGCGAAGCGCGCGCGTCAACGCCGGAACCGCCGCCTGTCCGATCTTCGCCAGCGCGACCGCGGCGCGACGGCGCACCGCGAGGGAACGATCGCCCAGGCTTCGGACCAGCATCGGAACGGCTTCCTCGCCCATGTTCCCGAGGGCCTCGGACGCCTCGACGCGGACGTTCTCGTCCTGCAGGGCCTCCACCAGCGGGGAGATCGCCCGGGTCTCCCCCGCCTCGCCGAGCACTTCCGCGGCCCGAAGACGCGTTGCGGCGTCGTCACTCTTCAAATCCGCGAGCCAGCCCGAGGCCGGTTTCCCCTCGTAGACGGGCTCCTGCGAATCCGCATCCGACGGCCCCGAGGCTTTCCCGCAACCGATCAGGACAAGCATCATCGCCGTCGCCATCGCCAACCATGGGATTCTCATCGGGACCTCCCCGAACAGCCTGGATTCCCCGGGATCAGCCCCCGGTCCCCGGGTCTCCTCACGCCGCGCTGAAAAAAGGAGGACGCGCAACTCCGGCGCTGCAAGTCCTCGGGGGTGGTGGAGGATAGGGGATTCGAACCCCTGACCTCGTGAATGCCATTCACGCGCTCTCCCAGCTGAGCTAATCCCCCCGATCGCTCCAAGAATAGACGGGGGGAGACGGCATGTCAAGCTCAGGGATGCCGATTTCGGCGCAGCTGCCGGAGCCTGGCGTCGGATCGACCCTCTGGCGGACCCCGTCGTCCGACGTCGCCTCGAACGCTCGTCCCTTCATCCTGTATTCCCTTTTCATCCTGTATCCATCTATTAACACCTTCAGGAGGGCGACTCGGTCCTGGAGAGAAAGAAGGTCCGGTTCGCCGATCCAACTTCCTGTCTGGAAAGGGATTGCGCAATTGAAACAAATCCGGTTTCCGGAGCGGTTTTTGCCGTGTGGGCATGAGATTTGATGGATAGGTATGGAAATAGGTTGTTGGACCGTGTCGGAACAAGGAACCGGCGGCAAGGGCAAGATCAAAAACGCCATTTTTTCCTTGACAGTTTCCGGTTCCCGGAATTGACTAGAAAAGAGGAAGATAAGAGGTTTCCCCGGAAAGAACATGTGTCTCCCCTGGGATGGACGGGAACCTCGTTGAAGAAGGAGGGATTCATGGTACGCCATGTGGTTTCCCTGGGAATTCTGCTGTCTGTCTGTCTGTTCTTCACGAGCACTCCGGCCGAGGGCGTGACGGTCTACAACAAGTCGACCTTCACCAAGGGCATGACGGCCCTCTCCACGTACAACACGCTCTATCCTCCCCCCAACAACTACCAGCGCACCACCTTTCCGCTGGGCATGACCTCCATCCGCTCCCAGTCGGGGGCTGTGACGCTTTGGAACACGTCATCCAGCGGGTACTTCGACGACCACATCCAGACCGCATCCCTGGGCTTCACCTTCACGTTCTTCGGCCAGTCGTACACCCAGATGTACGTCTGCACAGACGGATACATCAGTTTTACCCACAACACAGCCCAGGGATTGAACCAGACGATCGCCGCCTCGACCAATCTACACGGATTCTGCGCCCCCTGCTGGGATGATCTGGAAGCCTACAATTCGTACGGCTGCTCGGCTTGGGTCGGGTATCTGGTCACGGGAGGAACGGGGAATCACGTGATGACCGTCGAGTGGTGGAACGTCGATCACGAAAGCACGAACAGCACGGGTTTCTGCTACTTCCAAGTCAAGCTCTACGAGGCCACGGGCGTGATCGAGTTCCACTACCGGAACATCTCGAGCAACATGAACAATTCACGCGTGTCCGCCACGATCGGCATCGAGAGCCCCAACGGGGCCGCCGGCGTGGGGGGGCCGAACACGGGAACGGGTAACGCCCACCAGACCGTCAACTACCGGTTCACGCCCTCCTCGGGCCCCTACGACGACCAGTCGACGCAGGTGATGATCGGGTTCAGCTTCACCTATCACGGCAACATGTACAACCAGGCCTACATTTCCACGAACGGTTTCATCACCTTCACCAACGCGGGCACCACGGACCCCTCCAACGACCCGATCCCCAGCACGAACACGCCGGACGACTACATTGCCCTGTTCTGGGACGACCTGACCGTGACCGGCAACGGGGTCGTCGACAAGATACGCTATGCCACGACGGGGACGTCGCCGAATCAGGTGTTCACCGTGGAATACTATGGGATGACCCGGAAGGGGCAGTCCACCTCCGAGCTGACGGGGCAGATCAAGCTCTATGAGACCTCGCATCGAATCGAATTCCATTACGACACCTCCACGACGAACAACAACTGGGTCGGCGTGGACGCCACCATCGGGATCGAGGACACCCACGGGGGCGGGGGAGTGGGCGGCCCCAACACGACCAACACCATTTCCACCGTGCCCACCGTCAACTACCGCTTCGATCCCGTGGTCAAGTACAACCTCACGGTCTCGGGACACCCCAACCAGCCCGGAAGCCCCTCGCCGGGATACGGATCCACCCTGCACAACGCCGGGTCCTCGATCACCGCCCAGGCCAATTCCCCCGCCTCCGGGTCCACCGGCGTGCGGTACGTGTGCACGGGATGGACGGGAACCGGATCCGTCCCGCCTTCCGGCTCCGGGACCTCGGTCACCTTCACCATCTCCCAGACCTCTTCCATCACCTGGCAGTGGACCACCGAGTACCAAGTCAACGTGACGGAGAACCCCTCCGGCGCCGGCACGTTCACCATGAACCCCGCCGGCCCCTGGTATCCGCCGGGAACGACGGTCTCCCTCACGGCGAACCCGAACATCGGCTACCTGTTCAACAGCTGGAGCGGGGACATCTCCTCCATCAACAACCCCGAATCGTTCGCGGTGAACGGCCCGATGAACATCACGGGGAACTTCATCGGCGTCCCCTACACCCTCACCGTGAGCGGCAATCCGGCGCAGCACGGGACCGCCAACCCGGCCTACGGAACGCACTCCTACGCCTCCGGGGCGAACGTGACGGCGACCGTCACCTCGCCGGTCTCGGGACCCACCGGGGAGCGGTACGTCTGCACCGGATGGACGGGCACCGGCGACGTCCCGGCCACCGGCACGACGACCTCGGTGAACTTCACCGTCACCCAGTCCTCGACGATCACCTGGCAATGGCAGACGGAATACCAGCTGACGCTCACCTCGAATCCTTCGGCCGGGGGAAGCGTGAACGAGAATCCCTCCGGTCCCTGGCATGTGGCGGGAACCTCGGTCACCCTGACGGCGAATCCGTCGACGGGCTACCAGTTCTCGGCCTGGTCCGGGGACCTGACGTCCACGAACAACCCCGAGAGCTACACGATGAACGCCCCGGCGACGATCACCGCGGACTTCACCCCCATTCCCATCACCTTGACGGTGGTCTCCGCCCAGGGGGCGCCTTCGCCGGCGGTGGGGAATCACACCTACAACTACGGAACGACGCTGGTCCTTTCGTCGAATTCCCCCTATCTGTCGGGCGCGGGCGTCCGGGAATCGTGCACGGGATGGACGGGCACCGGCGACGTGCCGGCGAACGGATCGTCGGGTTCGGTGCAGGTGACGCTGACGCAGGACTCGCAGATCACCTGGAGCTGGCAGACGGAATACGAACTGACCCTCACCGAGAATCCCGTGGGCGGGGGGACGATCGTCCCCACGCCGGGCGGCCTGTGGTACACGTCGGGGACGGTGGTGAGCGTGGACGCGCAGGCGGCCACGGGGTACTTGTTCACGGGGTGGAGCGGCGGGCTCTCGGGCACGACGAACCCCGAGACGGTGACGGTCACGGCGCCCGTTTCGGTGACGGCGGAGTTCCAGGCGACGGGCCCGACGCTTCAGGTTTCCTCGAACCACGGCAATCCGAATCCTCCCGTGGGCGTGCAGGCCTACGCGAACGGCGATCAGGTGACCTGCACGGTGGACTCGCCCGTGTCGGGCGGGCCGGGCGTGCGGTACGTGTGCACGGGGTGGACGGGAAGCGGAGACGTGCCGGCGACGGGAACGGGCACGAGCGTCCAGGTGACGCTGACGACCAACTCGTCGATCACGTGGACGTGGAAGCTGGAGTACGAAGTCACGCGCCACGCGCACCCGCCGAACGGCGGCACGGTGACGCTGGACACCGCGACGGACTGGATCGAGGCGGGAGAAACGGTCACGGCCACGGCTGCGCCGGCCGGGGGGTATCACTTCGTGACGTGGAGCGGCGACGTGCAGTCCGCGGACAATCCCGTGACGTTCGAGCTGAACGGCCCGATCGAGCTCGACGCGAATTTCATCGGAAGCACGGGACTCGGCGTCGCGGCCGGCCCCGCCAATCCCGCCGATTCGCTGGAATACGAGGCGGCCACCGAGCTGCCGATGCTCCAGGCGGCGTTGATCGCGGGGCCGGGAGAGGCGGTGAACGTGAGTGCGGTGACCCTGACGGTCTCCGGCGCCAGCGATGAAACGACGACGATCAGCGCCGTGAATCTCTACGTGGACGTGAACGGAGACGGCGCCTACGACCCGGGCGACGAGGTGTTCCAGACGGGCCTGACCTTCCCGTCGAACAACGGCACGGCCACCTTCTCCAAGACGCCCCCCTTGCTCGTGCCGGCGTCGGGATGCGTCTACCTCCTGGCCACCTGTGATTTGAACGCCTCCGTCGGCGACGACTTCCAGATCCGCATCGATCTCTCCGGCGACGTCTCGGCGAGAGGAGCCTCCACGGGAACCTTGATTTCGCCCGTGGGCCTGCCGCTGGTCGGCGGCGTGAAGACGGCGGCCGCCGCCGGAACCCCCGGATCCCTGGAAGTGCATCCGGGCGCCTCCAGCCCCGCTTCGCAATTCGTCCAGCCCGGGCAGACGGACGTCGCCGTTCTCCAGCTGAACCTCCGATCGAGCTCGCTGGAGAACACGCGGGTCTCCTCGATCACGTTCCGCGGATCGGGAAGTGGAAACGATGCCGCCTGCATCGCCGAGGTCCGCCTCTACGTGGACCAGAATGCCGACGGGATGTGGGATGCCGGCGATACGCTCCTGGGGAGTCCCGGCACCTACGACGCGGACGACGGTTCCGTGACGTTCAGCGGCTTGAACGAGGTGATCGCCTCGGCGGCAGCCTCTCACTGGCTTCTGGTGTACGACCTGTCCGGCGGCGCGTCGTCGGGGACGTTCCGGGCCCTTCTGGCCGACGAGGTGGACGTCTCGGTGACGGGCGTGAGCTCGACGGCCAGCCTGCCCGTGGAAGGGACGCCGGTGTCGAGCCGGAGCCTCACGATCGGAAGCGCGAGCAGCGGACTGGGTGATTTCTCCCGATTCGCGGGCGGTTGCGGCGGAGGCCGCCGGGGAACCTGGCCCCTGCTTCCCCTGCTTCCCCTGGCTCTCGCCGTCGCCTTCCTCCTCGGATGGAGACGCCGGAGCGAAAGCAAAGCATGATGAAGGCCTCGCCTGGTTGGATGTTCGTGCTGGCGGCATTCCTCCTCCTCGTGAGCGGGGAGGACGTTGCGGCCGCGGAGGACGAGGGAAGCATCCTCGATGTCCTCGACGGCCCTTCCGCCGCGTCTCTCGCCCGCGCCCGCCTCGTCGCGCCCGGGACGGCCCGCCTCGTCCCCGTCACGCAGGACGAGGGGGAGGAGGAGGTGGCCACCGGCGACGCCTGGGGGTGGGAGGACCTCGGAGGACTGACCCGGGAAAAGATCGGCGGCCGCGGAGGCGGAAGCGGCATCGAGCTCGAGGGGCGGGGCCGGGCCGCACCTGGAGAAAGCGAGAGAACCGGCGTCGAGAGGTTCGGGGAAGAACCCCGCACCCTCTACGAGGAAAGTCCGCGCGGTCTCCCCGCCAAGCGGACCCGGATCGGCCTGGAGTTCGGGGCCTTCCTCCCCTTCGGGGAGAAGGAGGACTCCTTCTCCACGGGCATCGTGGGGGGCGCCTTCTTCGGGTTCGGACTTCCCGACCTGATCGAGGGCGTCACCCTCTCCGACGAGCTCCGGGTCCTGGGAGGCCAGACGCGGTCGGAGGAACAGGATTCGGGGCACGACGTGAGCGCGATCCTGCTCCTGTTCCGGAACGATATCCTCTTCCATTTCTTCCCGCAGAAATCCGACTTCAACCTCTGCTTCTTTTTCGGGGCGTCGGTAGGATACGAGAGCGTTTCCGCCGACCGCGAGGGAGATTTCGATTCCGACTCGGCGTTGTGGTTCGCGGTCCAGGGGGGATTCGGCGTCTGGGTGGGCCTCGGGGGACCGGTGGATCTGGTGCTCAAGATCGAAATCGACCTCATTCCCGTCACCGACAACGTCCCCGTGTTCGCCCTCGGCGAGGCCGGCATCCAGGTCCGGTTCTGAGCGGCTGTGAAAAAATCCCTGTATTGGGCCTCCGACGCCCCGCCTCTGCGGAGGCGGAAACGGTCCTGCGCGAGGCCCCAGGCGCGTCACGCCCCCTGCTGGCGCTCGATGCCACACCTAAACGTATCGGTTCAATGGATCTGTTTTGGAGGGCGAGGGTCCTCCCGAGCCGCGAGTTTCCTGGCTCGCTCGCAACCACCTGCAAGCGAAGGAGGAGGGCGGGCCCCCGGCGATTTCGAGAACCGCCTTCTTCACCAAAGACGTGAGAACGTGAGGGGTGAGTCCCAACAAAGGTGGGATGGCAATCTCAAAAAGAGTGGGATACGACGAACGACTTGCCTTGACCGGTACGTTTGAACGCTTGCTCTTCTGCGCCCTTGACAGGAAAAGGGGCCACGGCTATCGTTCGAGCGGCGCCATCCGACACCCACCATCGTCAGGAGTAGCATGGCCCTCGAGCGCAAGATCGGGTACGTGAACCTCACGTCCGGGAAAGTGGAAACGGCCGTGATTCCCCTTAGCCTCCGCGAGAGCTATCTCGGTGGACGCGGCCTGAACGCCTACCTCCTCTACAACCGGATGGCCTCGAATCCGTCTTCGCTGGCGCCGGAGAGCGTCGTGGTGTTCGGGGCGGGCCTTCTCTGCGGCGCGCCCGCGGCCGGTGCGGCGGCGCTGCACATCGCCTTCCGGTCGCCGCTTTCCGAGCGTCTGGGGTCTGCGATCGTGACCGGGCATTTCGCGGCGGAGCTCCGGTTCGCCGGCTTCGACCATCTCGTTTTTTTCGGAAAGGCGCCGGCCCTGTCCGTGGTCGCCGTCCGGGACGGCGCCATCGAGATCCTCTCCTTCCCCGGGCTGGAGGGCGCCGGGACGATGGAGACCGTGCGGCTGTGCAGGGAACGTCTGGAGGACGAGGAAGCCCGGGTGATCGCCGTCGGACCCGCCGGCGAGAACGGCGTCCGCCTGGCCGACGTGCGGCCCGGCTTCGGCGCCGTCTTCTCGGGGGCGGGCCTGGGCGCGGTGCTGGGCGCGAAGAACCTCAAGGCCGTCGTCGCCCGGGGAACCCGGGGCCTGGACGTCTTCTCTCCGACCGGCTCCCTGAAGTACAACCGGGACCTCACGCGCCGGATCCTGCAATCCAGAACCGGGATGCGTCTGGCGCGCTCCGGCACGACGGCATTCTTCGAGGCCGCCAACGCCGCGGGCAGGATCCGGGTCCGGGATTTCGGGTCGAACGTCTTTCCGGACGCCGAACCGCTCGCGGCCGGGTCCCTCGAAACGCGTTTTCCGGGCGTCTCCTCTTCCTGCTTTTCCTGTCCCGTGGCCTGCCGGAAGCTCAGACGGGTGGACGAGGAAAACGGCCTTTTCCACGAGGGACCGGACCTCGGAGCCTTGTGCGCGTTCGGACCCCTCCTGGGGTGCCGGTCCTTGGAGGCCGTCCTCGAATCCGACCGCCTCTGCCGGCAACAGGGCCTCCCTCCCATCGAAACGGGAGCCGTGCTGGCGTGGGCCGCCGACGCCCTGCACCGGGGCGTTCTGGACGCCTCCGAGATCGAGGCCCCGCTTCCCCGTTTCGAGGACCCCGGTCTCCTGGGCGCCTGGGTGCGGCGCATCGGCGCCCGCGAAGGCTTCGGGAAGGTTCTGGGCGAGGGGCTTGGCGGCGCCTCGGAAGACCTCCCTTCCTCGGCCTATGATTTCGCGCTCCGCGTCAAGGGCCTGTCCCTGCCCCCCGTCGATCTTCGAGCGGCCCCCGCCCTCGCCCTCGCGGCCGCCGTCGGCGCGTCCGGTCCCGCCTGCCTTTCCGGCGCGCCCTGGATCGATCTGGCGGACCTGCCCCCCGGCACGCGGAAGACGCTGTTCTCAGGCCCCGACCTGTTTGACGGGCCCTTCGGAACGTCGGCCGCCGCGTGGGAAGGAAAGGCGCGGATGGTCTTCTGGCAGGAACTGTGCGACATGATCGCGGATTCCCTGGGCCTGTGCAGGCTCTGCACGGCGGCCGTCGATCCCGACCTGCTCCAGTTCCCGGCGTTCTCGAAGATGGTCTACTTCGCCACGGGACTGAAGCTGGACCCGGAAGAGACCTTCCGGATCGGACAGCGGGCGGTCTGCCTGGAGAGGATGTTCAACCTCCGCGCCGGCCTCACCCGCCGCGACGACGCCCTGCCCGACCGCCTCTTCGAGGAACCCGTCCCCCAGGGGCCTCCTTCCGTGAAGGGAAAACGCCTGGACCGTGAGGCGATGAACGAACTCGTGGAAGCGTACTATGATTTGAACGGCTTCACCGCCCATGGGATTCCCACGGACCGGCGAAAGATGTCGCTCGGTCTGGACAAGGAACCTACCCATCGGCTTTGAACGGGAGACCGCCGCGATGGAAAAGGTCATCACGACGGATCCGGCGGCCTGCACGGGGTGCCGCCTGTGCGAACTCGCCTGTTCGCTCCACCTCGACCCGACGGCCCGCCCCGCGCAGGCGCGCCTGGCCGTGATTCGCCTGGAAGAGCGAGGCGTCCATGTCCCCGAGGTCTGCCGCCACTGCGCGGTCCCCCCGTGCGCCGTCTCCTGTCCCGTGGAAGCCCTCGTGAGGGACGAGGACACGGGCGCCGTCGTCCTCGTGGAAGAGGTCTGCATCGGGTGCAGGACCTGCGTCCAGGCCTGCCCCTTCGGCGTGATCGGCGTGGACCCCGACCGGGGGACGATCATCAAGTGCGATCTTTGCGGCGGCGAACCCGCGTGCGTGTCCGTCTGCCCGACCGGCGCCCTGGCCTTCGAGGCCGTCTCCCGGTACACGGGCCGCCTGAGGCTCCGGCGCGCGACCGGCCTCGCCGACGCTTGAGGCGAGGCGGGACGGAAGGGGAAGGCCCCCCTGGTTCTTGGCCACCGAGGGGCCTGTCCTGCGGGAACCCGCCCATTCGAGGACCTTCGGCTGTGAAACCGTTTCGGCCGTCGCTTGTGGCCCTTCTGCTCGCGTTCGCCGCGCCCCTCTTCGCCGAGGAACCCCGCGGTCTCCTGCCCGTGACGCTCCTGACGCCCCGTTTCTCCCCGTTCCTCTTCTCCGCGCCCGCCGAGGCGCCTCCCCCGCCTTCCCGCGCGCGCCTCTCCCTTTCCGCCGGCACCGGCCAGGTCTGGAAAGGCGATGCAGGCCCGGGGGGGAGCGTTGGCATCTCCGCCCAGACCGTCCGCTACGCCCTGGCCGGACGATGGAGCCTGACGGCCTTCCTGGAAACGGGGTTGACGGTTTCCGTTCTCCACCACGCCCGATCCTTCAAGAAGGCGGACGAGCCCTTCCACCTCCACATCCGGTATGCCGGCGTGACGCTGGCCGACGCGCAGGAACCCACCTGCGGGCTGGCGGACCCCCGCTTCTTCCTCGCGGCGTTCCACCGGGACGCGAAGGGACCCTTGCGTCTCGTGCGGACGACGCTGGTGTGGAAGGTTCCCTCGGAAAGGCGCCGGGGCTTCCAGGGGACCGGGCGGCACGACGTCGGCGTGTTTCTCGACGCCACGTTCGAGGTGGCCAAGGCTTTCTTCCTTCACGGGTCCCTGGGCGCCGTGCTCGTGGGAGACCCGGCGGGCCTTCAGGGAGGGCGCGTGCCGATGGAGAACGCCGTCCCGTTTCGCGCGGGACTCGAATGGCGCATCCCCGCCGGTCCCGGCGTCTACCTCCAGATCGAGGGGGGGAACGGCTTCTATCCGGATGCGGGCCACGTTCGGCTCGACGAGCATCCCGTCCAGATCACGCTCGGCGTGTCGCTGGAACCGGCGCCGGGAAGCCGCTTCTACCTCGCGTTTTCCGAGGACGTGACCCGGGGGGCCCCGGATTTCGCCGTCCACGGAGGCGTGGATCTTCCCCTCCCCTGACGCGCGGGGGCTTTTTTCCGATCGCGGCTTGTGTTTGCCGAAGCGCGACGATACAATTCTTCAAATTGTAGGCCATCCGGAGGCGTACCATGGATGATCCGGATCTCGCTCGGCACTCGAACGCTCCTTCCACGCCCGGGGAAGACTCCGAGGACATGGACCTTTTGTACTATGTCCAGGTCGCGAGCAAGCATCGGTATCTGATCGGCGGTGGGATCCTTCTGTCCATGGTCGTGGCGGGTCTGGTGTCCTTGCTTCTGCCGAAGGAGTACGAGGCCTCCGCCTCGATCCTGCCCGTGTCGCAGTCCTCCCGACCAGGGCTTTCCTCGTTCTTGTCCAATCTGGGAAGCCTGGCGGACCTGAGCGGTCTGTCCGATGCCCTGCCCGAGGAAGGCGCGGATTTCTTGATGAACGTCCTGGAAAGCCGGAGGGTGGCCGAGTACATCGTCGATTCGGAGAGCCTTGGGGATGGATCGAACCCGCTGGTCCGGGAGGGCGAGAGCAGGGAAAAGCGGATCAAGCGCCTTCGCGAGAAGATCCTTTCGGTCTCGGACAACAACAAGGGATTGATCACGGTATCCGCCCGTTTCGGGGATCCCGAGACGGCCGCCCGGATCGCCAATTGCGCGGTGGAGGGGCTCGAGGACTTCCTGAAGAGGAACCGCGTCACGGCGGCGTCCCGGACCCGCGATTTTCTGGAACAGAGGCTCGCGGAGGCGGGAAAGGAATTGAAGGAGGCGGAAGAGGCGCTCCGGACGTTTTGCGAGACGAACGGCGTGATCTCCATGGAGAACCAGACGCGCCTCTTGTTCGAGCAGATCGCCACCCTCTCCTCCGAGGCCGCCCGCAAGCGCGCCCAGCTGGACGTCCTGGGGCAGTTCTCGGGCACCGCCAATCCCGAGATCACCCGCCTCGAGGCGGAGATCGAAAGCCTCGAGCACGAAATCCATGACCTGGAAAGAGGCGCCGAGAAGCGGAAGGGCCCCATGATCCAGAGCAACGGTTTCATCCCGCTGTACAACGTCCCCGAGAAGTCCCTCCTGTACGCCCGCCTCCTCAGGGAGGTCCGCGTCAAGCAGGAGGTGCAGACCTTTCTTCGGACGGAATTCGAGGCCGCCCGCATCCGTTCCAGCTCCGAGGAAATCGCCTTCACCCTTCTCGATCCGGCGGAGCCTTTCGAGCAGCCCGTGCGCCCGAAACCCCTTTTGATCGTGAGTCTCGCGGCCGTGTTCTCGGCGCTGGCGACGTTCATGCTCGCGTCGTTCCTGGAATACCTGGAGAGAAGGCGCGGCGCGGAAGGCGCGCAAGCCTGATGGCCGGCCGGCGGACTTCTACGGCGGATGCCGCATTCCTGAAGGATAAGGGACCCCTCTTCCTGGTTTCTCCTCCAGGATCTCATGGCCGAGACGAACGACATCCCTGACGCGCCGTCCCGAAGACGCGCGCGAGCAAGACGATGGGTTCCGGCCGCGGGCATGGCCCTTCTCGCCGTCGCGCTGGGCGTTCATTCCGCAAGGCGCCTCGCGGCCCACGCCGCCTTTCCGCTTCCCGCCGGCGCTCTTCCCGAGACGGCCCGGGGCCTGGACGCCGAGCTGGAGGCGGTCCGGGGCGCGGTGGCCCGTTCGCCGGAAAAGAGCGATCTGCGCCACCGGGAGGGCGTCCTTCTGTTCCTGAAGGGCGAACGGCTCGCCTCCACGGCCCGCGAAGAGGAACGACGGCGGGCGTGGACGGAAGCCGTTTCGAGCTTCCAGCAGGCCCTGGAAGCCGATCCGCTGAACGCGGAGTCCCACCGGGAGATCGCGCTCGCCCTCGAGAGACTCGGGGAGACCGAACAGGCCGACCGGTTCGCTGAACGTGGGGCGCGCCTTTTCCCGAGCCACGCCGATCTCCAGCACAAGCTCGGCCTGTTCTTCCTCGAACGGCGGGCCCTCGTGCGCGACGGTTCCCGATGGGCCCTCGACGTGAGAGGGCTCGAAAAGGCCCTCGCCTGCTTCCGGCGCGCGGCCCGGATCGATCCCGCCTACCTTGACACGGCGTTGGAGATCGTGGCGCGGACCGTGCCCGGCCTCGACACCCTCGACGCCATGGTTCCTCCAACGCCCGGTGCCCTGAAACGCTACGCGCGGTTTCTGTACGATCGGGGCGACTGGACGGAGGCCGCCGCGTACGAGGAGAAGGTCATCGCTTCCGGCTTCGACGATGCGGAAACGCGCCTGCAGGCGGGCCGGGCCCGGTTGATGGCGGGCGATCTGCAGCCGGCTCTGAAGCATTTCCGACGGGCGTTCCGGTCCTGGCGCCTGGGCCCCTCCCAGGTGCGCCGGATCACCGAGGCGTTTCGCGGCGCGGACCGGGCGGAGTCGGGGGCGGAGTTCTTCCTCTCCCTCGATCTGCTTCAGCCGGAGGAATCGATGCTGGTGGCCAAGGCCCTGGGCCGCTTGTTCCTCGATCTCGGCAGGTACGGGGAGGCGGAGGAGTTTTTTTCCGAGGCGGCGGTGGAGGGATCGGACCCGGAAGCGTATCATGCGCTGGCCGCCCTGGCGGAGAGGGCCGGGGACCTCTACAGCGCTGAAAGGCACTTGAAACAGGCGATCCGCGGGAAGGAGGATGCCCCCCGCTATCACCGGGCGCTGGGGCGGATCTTGGAAAAGGGCGGCCGGACCCGGGATGCGCTCCGGGAATACAAGCGGGCTTCGGCCCTCGATCCGGACAATGAAGGCATCGCCGAGGACGTGCAGCGAATGAGGAAACGCTGGAACGAGGGAAAATGAACGGATTCGTTTTGCGCAGCATCGGGCTTTTCCTTCTCGGCGCCGCGGCGCTGGCGGGCGGGTGCGGTTCCGGACCGCCCCCCGCCGAACCCGTCGTCCTCGTGCCGGCTTCCCCGGAGACGGTGGAGACCATTCCCCTCCCCGACCCCGAACCGAACACCGTCCCCGTCGAACATCGTGAACCGGGCGATCTCGCGGATCTGCTCGGGAGCCCCGGGGGAGAGGCGACCTATCGTCTCCGCGGAGGCGACGTGATCCGCGTCACGGTCTACGACCACGACGATCTGACCTGCCGCCTCCGCGTGCCGGACAGCGGCCCCGCTCCCTTTCCCCTCATCGGGGAAGTGGAACTGAAGGAGCGAGCCGTGGCCGAAGTGGAAAAGGAGATCCGCCGCCGCCTCGAGGAGAAGTACGTCACCCTGGCTCCCGTGACGGTCCTTCTGGAATCCACGCGGGGAGAGACGGCCTATGTGCTGGGATCGGTGGCCCGCCCCGGGGCCTACCCGTTTCCGCCGAACGGTTCCCTGAGCCTTCTCCAGCTCGTGGCGAAGGCCGGCGGCTTCCTGGAGGACGCCGACACGGACCGGCTCAGGCTTCTCCGGGGCGCCGCGGAGGACCGGACGTTCTGGGAGATCCCCGCCAAGCAGATCGAGCAGGCGGGCCGCATCGGCCTCGACGTGCCCCTGCAGGACGGCGATACGCTGCTGGTCCCCTCCCTCCCCCGGATCCACGTCCTCGGCTGCGTCCAGAAGCCCGGGGCGATCCCCGCACGGGCCGGGGCGCGCTTCACCCTCGCCCGCGTGATCGCCCAGTCGGGAGGACTCGCCGAGGGGGCGGACCGGGACCGGATCTACCTCGTCCGCCGGAACCCGGAGGGAGCCGCCGAGACCGTACGCCTGTCGTTCCGGACCGGGGAGAACGGGGGCGCCGGGACGGGGGGATGGATCGTGCCGGGGGATACGGTCATCGTCCGGGAGGCGGCTCGCATCTACGTGCTGGGCCAGGTGTCCCGCCCGGGAGGGTTCCGTGTCACGGAAGAGTCCCTGACGGCCACCAAGGCCATCTCGCTGGCGGGCGGTTTCACGCGGCGGGCGGATTCCAACGGGACGGTGGTCATCCGGACCGCCTCGGGGAAACAGAAGATCCTTCCCGTCCGCGTGCGATCGATCGTGTCCCGGGATTCCGCGCAGCAGGTGAAGCTGGAGCCGGGGGACATCGTGTACGTTCCCGAGCGCTTCTTCTAGTAAGGTTGTTTTCGCGAGAACCGTGTCCCGGCAAGCAAGGATCCCACCGCAGAGACCTGGAACCTGGAATCTGAACCTGGAATCTGAAACCCCTGTGCAAGGCGAGGTTCTCCGGTGCCCGAGGAAACGGAAAAAGGCGACGGCGCACCCATCGAGGTGCACCTGAGAGACTACCTGAGGGTGGTCCGGAAGCACGCCGGCATCGCGACCGCCTTCTTCCTGGTGGTGGTGGCGGCCGTGGCGGTCGTCACGTTCCGTACGGCGCCGGTCTACCGGGCCACGGCGACGCTCAGCATCGAGCGGCAGTGGCCGCCCTCCTTCGATTTCGAGGACCTGGTATCCCCGGAAAAGCCCCAGGACGAGTACCGCAAGACCCAGCAGGAGCTGATCAAGAGCCGCCCGATCGTGGGCGCGGCCTACCGGAAGCTCCACCTGGACAAGATCGAGCGCTTCTCCGACGCCCGGGACGGCGTCGAGGCCTTCCGGGAATGCATCGCCGTGTCCCCCCGGGAGGGGACCTACCTGGTGGATGTCTCCATCGAGAGCGAGAACCGCAAGGCGGTCGAGAAGTGGGTCAACGTCCTGGTCGAGGAGTACGTGAACTACATGGACCTCCGGTACCGTTCCACGTCGCGCGAGGCGGAGGAGCGGATCACGGAGCGGATCCCCGAGCTGCGCGGGAAGCTTCTGGAAAGCGAGGCGTCGTTGCGGGAATTCCTCAAGCAGAACCACGTGGTGGCCTTCGACAAGCAGCTGGAGATCCTGTACCAGAAGCTCAACACGCTGGAGGCGCGCCGCACCGCCACGGAAACCGAGCTGATCCGCCTCGAAGCGGGGCACCAGGTCCTCCTCGCCGGGGGGAACGGGGATTCCCCTCCCGCCCACCTGCCCGAGATCGCCTCCAGCAAGGTTCTCGAGGTCCTTCTCCGCCAGGAGGCGGTCCTGGTCGAGGCCTTCGCCGAGGTGCGTGCGAAGCTCAAGCCCAGCCACCCGCGATACCGGTACGCCCAGGAGCAGATCGCGGGTGTGCAGGAGAAGATCCGCGAGGAGACGGGCCGCATCGCCAGGGATCTGAAGGCCCAGATCGAGACGAAGAAGAAGGAGATGGAGCGGCTGGGCCAGCTGATCGCGAACCAGCGGGACACGGTCAGCCGCCTGGAGGAGAAGTCCAGCCGCGTGGCGGCCCTGCGCCAGGAGGTGGATTCCAACCGGCGGATGTACCGGGAATTCACGGAGCGCCGCAAGGAGATCGAGAGCGCCGCCAAGCTGGGGCGGACCGACGTCGCGGTGGTCGAGCGCGCCCGGGAGCCGAAGGAGCCCGTCCGGCCCAAGAAGGCGCTCAACCTCACGCTGGCCGCCGTGGTGGGGCTTCTGGGGGGCGTCGCGCTCGCCTTCTTCATCGAGTACCTCGACGACTCGCTGAAATCCCCCGAAGACGCCGAGGGGCTCGACACGCCCCTGATCGGCGTGGTCCCTGAAATCTCGCCCTCCCCCGGCACCGGCTCCCGCGACCTGGTCTGCCTGGATCGCCCGAAGGCGCCGCCCGCCGAGGCCTTCCGCGCCATCCGGACCGCGCTCACCTTCTCCCGGGCCGGGGAGGACGAGGCCCGGACCTACGTGGTCACGAGCCCCGGCCCCGTCGAGGGCAAGACCCTCAACGCCGTCAACATCGCGCTGACCATGGCGCGGGCGGACCAGAAGATCCTGCTCATCGACGCCGACATGAGAAAGCCCAGCCTCCACGAACTCCTCGGGATCGACGGGAACCATCCCGGACTGAGCGAGTATTTCCGGGGCGAGGCCGGCTTCGAGGAGATCTGCGTCCCCGGACCCATCGAGAACCTCACCGTGATACCCTGCGGGACCATCCCCCCCAACCCCTCCGAGCTCCTCGGTTCCCCCGTCTTCGAGGCCTTTCTCCAGGAGGCCCGGGACCGCTTCGACCGGGTCCTCTTCGACACCCCTCCCGCCGTGGCCGTCACGGACGCCCTCGTCCTCGGCTCCCGGGTGGACGCCGTGATCTTCGTCGTGCGGGCGGAAAGGACCGGGAAACGCACGGCCTCGAAGAACCTGGACGAGTTCCGGCGGCTGGGCGCACGCCTGGCCGGCGTGGTGCTCAACGGCTTCAACGCGAGAAAGGCCGGTTATTCCCGCGGTTCCTACTCCTCCTACTATTACTACTACCACCACGATCGATACGGCTATGGATACGGAAAAGACGAACGGCGGGACGAAGGCGATCGAACCCGGCCCGCCCAAGGACACTGACCCCCCGGCGGGAGGGCCCCGGCGCGTCCTTTCGGCGGCGGGCTGGATGCTTGCGTTCTTGATCCTGGGCGCGTCCCCGTGGTTCTGGGGAGGCGTCCAGCCCCCCTTCCCTTCCCTGTTCGGCCTCGCGGCCGCGGCGCTGCTCGCCGTCCTCGCGGCGCACGCCGCCCTTGGGGCGCGCCCCGCCGGTCTTCCGCTTCTCGCCAATCCCTTCCACCGGGCGGCCGCCTGTCTGGGCTCGCTGTTCGTTTTGTTCGTCCTCTTCCAGACCCTGCCCCTGCCCCGCTCCTGGCTGGGCGCCCTCTCCCCCGGCGCGTCCCGCCTGCATCTCGGCGACGGGCCCGCAACGATTTCCCTCCACCCCGAGGCCACCGCCTCGGCTCTCTTCGTGGTTCTCGCGGCTTCGGTCCTCTTCCTCGCGCCGCTGAGGCTCGTGTCCAGGAGTCGCCACCTGCGGGCGAGCACCGGCTTCCTCGCCGCGCTCGCCGGCGTCGTCGGCGCCTATGCCCTCTTCAACTACCTCGCCCACAACGAGGTCTCCCTCCATTTCGCCCGGAGCGAATACGGCGGACGCGCCCGAGGGCCCTTCGTCAACCCCAACCATCTGGCCACGTTTCTCGCCCTCGGGCTCCCCGCGTCCCTTTCCGTCCTTTTCTACGTGCGCTCTCCCTCCCCCCACCATGCCGAGCGCGTTTTTTCCGAACGCCTCTCCGATTTCCTCGTCGATCTCTCCAAGAGATACTGGAAGATCCTCGCGGCCGTCGCCCTCGCCTTCACGGCCCTGCCCCTCGTCTTCTCCATGTCCAGGGCCGGCATGCTCGCCGGCTTTGCCGGCGCGTCCGTCTTTCTCGCTTCCTTCGCGGCGCTTAGGCGCCGCCGCGCCGGTCGGCCCGCCGGCTGGATGCTGGCCGGAACCTTCCTGCTCCTCCTCCTCGCCGGCGTCGCCGTCTGGCTGGGTCTGGACCCCGTGATGGAACGCTATGCCTCGACCGACCCGCGGATGGCCGACCGGCTTCGCGTGTGGGAGGCGGGCGCGAGCCTGTGGAAGACCTTCCCCGTGTTCGGAACGGGGCTCGGGACCTTCCGGGACGTCTTTCCGCTGGAAAAACCGGCGGCATTGTCGGCGCGCTACACGTTTCCCCACAACGAGTTCGTCGGTCTCGTCGTGGAATGCGGCGTCGTGGGAACCCTTCTTCTCCTGGGCGCCGTGGCAACGGCCGCCGCCGGCTTCCTCCGGGACCTCGCCCGGCGGAACCTGAGAACGCCGAGGCAGCTCGCGGCCTGCTGGGCCTTCGCCGGCCTCGCCGTCGTCGGCCTGCACGGGATTTTCGATTTCTCCCTCCACATGCCCGCCGTGGCCTTCCTGTTCGCCTTCGTCTCGGGTCAGGGGCTGGCCTCCGTCCGGAGGCCGCTGGTCCCCGCCTCCGGGGGCCGGACGCGGCGCCGGTCCGACAACCAGGAGATCGGAAGGGAAGCGCGGGCCGGCGTGGTGCCCGAGGCCGCCGCGGAATGACCTCGCAGGTGTCGAGGCCAGGATGGCAGGAGGGAAACGCCTACCCTGTCCCGGTGATCCGCTTCCGTGCCTCCGCGTACTTCTCCGCGGTCTTTTGCACGACCTCATCGGGCAGGTCGGGCGGCGGCGGCGTCTTGTCCCAGCCGCTGGACTCCAGCCAGTCGCGCACGAACTGCTTGTCGAACGAGGGCTGGCTCTGGCCCGGCGCCCAGCCGTCCGCGGGCCAGAAGCGCGACGAGTCGGGCGTGAACGCCTCGTCGATCAGGATCAGCTCGCCGTTGAACACGCCCCACTCCAGCTTCGTGTCCGCGATGAGGATGCCCCGCGCCTTCGCGTAGTCGAAGGCCATCTCGTACAGGTCCAGGCTCTTGCGGGCCAGCGCGGAGGCCGTGTCCTCGCCCACCGTCTTTTCCAGCACCCCGGGTTCCATGGGCTCGTCGTGGCCCGTCTCGGCCTTGGTGGTGGGCGTGAAGATCGGGGAGGGCAGGCGGTCGCTCTCGCGGAGCCCCTCGGGCAAGGCGTGTCCCTGCACGGCGCCGGCGCTTCGGTACATTTTCCAGGCGGAGCCGGCGAGGTAGCCCCGGACCACGCATTCCACGGGCAGGGGCTCCACCTTCTTCACGAGCATGAAACGGTCGGCGATCTCGGGATGGCGCACGGCCAGGCCGTCGGGCAGGTCGGAAGCGTCGGTGGAGATCATGTGGTTCTCGGCCAGCTCGCCCGTGAGCCGGAACCAGAACGCCGCCATCGCGTTCAGTACCTTCCCCTTGCCGGGGATCCCCTGGTTCAGGACGCAGTCGAAGGCGGAGATCCGGTCCGTCGCCACGATGAGCAGGCGGTCCGAGAGGTCGTAGACGTCGCGCACCTTGCCGCGGCGGAACAGGGGGTATTCCTCGAGGTTGGTTTCCGTCACGATCTCTCCGTCCATGAACGCCTCCTTCTCTCTTCCATGATCTTCGGGCCGATGGATCCATGGTACCGAAAGCCCCGGGGCGGGGGAAGGGGGGGAAGAGCCGTTCCCGCTGCTGCCGGTCTTGGGTTGCCGTTTGGTAGGGCTTCGGATTTTGGATGGCCCAGGTAGGGATTGGACCCTTCGACTCGCTTCGCTCGCTCAGGACTACGGATTGTAGATTTCAGATTCCAGCCGCGCCTTTGTAGGGACGGACGCTAGTCCGTCCGCACTCGCCCACAGCGACGTGACACCGCGGCTTTCAACACGAAGACACCAAGGCAAGAAGAAGGCCCGGGCTGACCTGGCGTCTGCAGAGCGAAACGCCGTGCTGCTTGTGGGAGGCGCCGGGGAGGGGCATGACGTGCCTGTACCGCGCAGGGCTCGCCCACGGCGCGAATTGGTCAAGGGCAGGCAGATAGTGCATCATGTGGACATGGACGACCGCATGCTGGTCGAGATGCTCCTCTTCACCGCGGGGACGCTCTCCCTCCTCACGGCCGTGCTCATGCTCCGCCGCGGCGTCGCGGCGACGTTTCCCCACAACCTGCTCGCGGCGGCCACGGGCGCCGGGGCCTTTCTCCTCTTCGCGCTCCCCTCGCGCCAACCCGCGCTCCTCGGGTTGATCCTCGCTTCCTTCTCCGTGTTCGTGGTTTTGCCCGCAGTGCTGGGCCTGGTCGCGCGCGGGCTCATGCGGACCGACCGCTTCAGGGCCGCTTCCGAGATCCTCCTCTTTCGCCTCCCCCTGGCCCCCTCCCTCTCCGCCTTTCTCGACCACCGGATCCTCAAGGCGTTCACGCGGGCCCGGCACGGCGACTTCGACAGCGCGCGGCGGATCTTCCACGGACTCATGAGCGCCTCCGCCTTCCGCACCCTCCGCCCCGCCGTCCACGAAGCCTTCCTGGACCTCTGCCTCCGGGAATTCCGGTGGGACGAGGCCGGCGCCTTTCTCGACCGGGAAGCCGAGGCCTTCGAGGCCTCCGTCTCCAAGGCGCCGCGCCTCCTGGTCTACGGCCTGCGCGTCCGCGCCGAAACGGGACGCATCCGGGAGGCGGCCTCGTTCCTCGCGCGCATCGTCGAGGCGGCGCCGGACGCGATCAGCTGGGAGGACGTGACGAGCGCCTACCTCGTCTTCCTCGGCGCCACCGGCGAGGTCGAGAAACTCCAGCATCTCCTCTCGCGCTACGGGGCGTTCCTCCAGGGGTTCCCCGAAGCGGTCCGCGACATCTGGCTCGGCCGGGCCCACGCGGTCCGGGGCGAAACGGAACGCGCCGAGGGGTGGTTCCGGTCCGCCCTGGGCAAGGCCCGGGAGAACGGCGTGGGACTCGCGAGACGGATCGAACGACAGCGCGAGCTCGCCACCGAGGCCGCGGAGGCCGGGGAGGCGCCGGAACCCGTGGCGATTCCCTGGCCGCCTCCCCTGCCGGAACGCGCCCCGTACGTCAGCCCGCGCGCCCTCTCGGGATCCCCTCCGCAGAAACCCGTCGCCACGTGGACGTTCCTGGTTTTCATCCTCGTCGCCGCGGGGCTGGCCACCCTCCAGGGGGGGACCTCCGACCGCTACACGCTCGTCGAGATGGGCGCGTATGTCCGCTTCCTCACGGAGGCGGGCCAGATCTGGCGGCTGGGATCCGCGACCCTCCTTCACGTGGGCTGGCTCCACCTCCTCATGAACGCGATGGGGCTCTACTTCCTGGGGCGCCTGGCGGAGAACATGTACGGCCACCTGCGCTTCGTGACCATCTACGTGGTCTCCGGCTTCGCCGGCGGGGCCGTCTCCCACGCCCTCTCCGCCACCCACCTTTCCGCCGGGGCTTCCGGCGCCATCCTGGGCCTCTTCGGGGCCAGCATCGCCTTCTTCGCCTTGTACGGGTCGCGGTTGCCGCCGCGCGCGCGCCGGATGTACCTCTTCCTCTTTCTCTTCGTGGGGGCCGCGGAGTTCTTCTTCGGGTTCGCCGAGCCCGTGATCGACAACTACGCCCACATGGGCGGCATGGCCGCCGGCTTCCTCGTCGGCGCGATCTTCAAGCCCGTCCTCGGAAGCCCCCGGAAGCCCTCGGCCCCACGGCGGGCCTTCGCGATCGCCGCCGCGGCCGCGTCCGTCGCCCTCCTCGCCTCCTGCGCGTTCATCGCGTCCTGGAACTGGTTCTCCGGGGCGCGGATCCCCGCCGACATCCCTTTCCAGACGGTCGAAACCTCCGGCGCGCCGGGCGCCCTCCGCATCCCCGGGCACTGGATCGAAGTGGACGAGACGGAAGAAGCCTACGATCGCTTCCAGGGGCCCCTCATGGACATGACCGTCTCGGCGCACGATCCCACGCCGATGCTCACGCTGGCGGATTTCGCGAGAACCTACGAAGTCGAGGAAATACGCGCGGTCTCCGGCTCCCTCGAAACGCTCCGGGGCCCCCGGCTCCGCGACCTGGAGGAAGGCGTCGGTCCCGTTCTGACCTTCCGGTGGAACTACAAGCCCGACATCGTCCGTGAATCGAATTATCTCGTCCGCGGAAACCGCATCCTGCGCTTCACCTTCATGGCCCCCGGAGGGGCCCTGTCCGCCTTCGAGACCGTGATCGACCGTATTCTTTCAGAGACGATCCATGAGTGAGAACGAGACCGGAAACGAGCCCCGGACGGAGGAGGCAGAGGAGGAACGGGAGCCCGCGCACGCGAACATCCTGCGATGGACGTCCAGGATCCTGGTCTACACGGGAGCCGCGGTGATGATCGTCCTGGGGGGGCTCTTCCTCCTCTGGCGGTTCGTTCTCACGGACGTTTTCGCGAGCCGATTCGGGTGGACCGAGGGCTTCCCCTGGGAACTCAAGCTCGCGGCCGTCGGCGGCCTGATCCTCTACAACCTCGGGCGGCTGCCCGCCTACCTGCGCTACTTCTTTCCCCCGGCAGAGGACGGAAAGGCGGAGAAATTCCACCGCCGGGAGCGGTGACGGCGCCGGTAGAACCTCTCGCCTGCCTTTGTGCGTTCTCCGTGTCGAGAAAGCGACCATGAGGACGTGTTTGACGAATCCATCTCACGCCTGCGTCTGCACCTGTCCCTTCGCCTCGTCGTCGATCGGCAGGACGACCTCGAAGGTGCTCCCCTCCCCCGGCGTGGCGTCCACGGTGATCGTGCCGCCGTGGCTCTGAACGATCTTGTAGCAGGTGGAGAGTCCCAGGCCCGTTCCCTTCCCCACGTCCTTGGTCGTGAAGAAGGGGTCGAAGATGCGCTGGAGGTTCTCGGGCGGGATGCCCGGGCCGTCGTCCTCCAGTGAGACATGGGCGTTCTCCTCGATCCGCCAGGTCTTCACGACGAGCCGGCCGGCCCGGCCCGTCTCCCGGACGGCCTGCAGGGCGTTGGTGATCAGCGCCAGGAAGGCCTGGAGAAGGCGCCCCGCGTCCCCCCGGACGGGAGGCAGGTCCTCGAAGGAGGTCAGGACTTCCACGCCCGCCTTCTGGAGGTCGTACACGGCCAGGTCGAGCGCCTTGGTGAGGATGCCGCGGAGGTCGACCGGGCTGGCGTCGTTCTGGGGGGCGCGGGCGAAGGTGAGCAGGTTCTCCACGATGTTGCGCGCGCGTTCCCCCTCCCGGAAGATCAGCCGTGTCCGCTTCGCGACCTTCTCGGGCACGGCGTCGTCCTCGGAGAGCATCTGCGCGAATCCCACGATGCTCGTCAAGGGGTTGTTCAGCTCGTGCGCCATGCCCGAGACCAGCTGGCCTAGCGAAGCCAGACGCTCGGCCTGCATCATTCTCTCCTGCATCTTCCTCTCCCGGGTCACGTCCCGCCCTACGCCGAGGAGACCGGCCAGGCCTCCCTGGTCGTCCTCGAGCGGCGCGAGGGAGAAGGAGACCGTCGCCCGCGGCCCGTCGGGACGCACAATTTCCGTCTCGAAGGTCCGGGCGGTCCTGTCTTCCACCGTCCCGGCGAGGTGCCGTCGCACGCCCTCCGCCGCCTCCGGCGGGATCAGGTCCAGGAAGGGGCGCCCGCGGAACGCCGGCGCCGGTTCGCCGAACACGGCCTCCACGCGGCGGTTCGCGAAATCGAACGCGCCCTCGGGCGTGAGGGTGAAGATGACGTCATTGGCGCTCTCCACGATCAAGCGGTGCTTTTCCTCCGAGAGGAACTTGTCGCGCACCAGCCGGGCCCGCTCCATGGCCAGCCCCATGTGTCGTCCGGCCAGGGCCAGGATGTTCAGGTGCTCCTTGGAAAAGGACGGCGAGGGACGGGCCGTGCTCAGCGTGATGTCCAGGTAGATGGCCCCCACGGTCCCCTGCGGTCCCCGGAGGGGGGCGCACAGGACGTCCACCTTCGAGGCCTTCTCCGGCAGCGTCTCGTCCGGATCCGCTTCCGCCATGTCCAGGCCGACCAGGCGCTGCGTGGACGTCTCGTTTCGGACCGCGTCCTCCAAAAACGCCGAAAGGGGCGGTTTGAGGATGCTCTCGCAGCGCCCGCGCTTCGTGAAGGCGGCGAGAATCTCGAGGTCCCGGTTCACGATCAGCCCCCGTTCCGCCTGCAGCGCATCGCCCACGCGGACCAGGAAGACCTCCGCCATCTTTTCGAGGTCCAGGCCTTTGGAGACGAGCTTTCCGAGATCGTACAGAAGGTGCAGAAAGGCGCTGTCGTAGCCTTTCCCGCCGTCGTCCTCCCTCTCCACCAGCTCCCGGATCATCTCTTCGGTGCCTTTCTGGACCCGGGCGCCCGGCGGACCCTTGTCCGGCGCCGAGAAGAAATGCACCGTGGAGGACGCTTTTTGCTGGTCCGGCGCGTAGAGGAGGATTTCCGTGCTCCCGATGCGGATCACGTCCTCGTGGAAGATGCGCTCCTCGATCACGGGCTCCCCGTTCACGTGGGTCCCGTTCGTGGATTTCTGATCGACGATGTAGAACGCCTCCCCCCGCTTCTCCAGCACGAAGTGGATCTTGGAGGCCATCGCGTCCTTCACGCGTACGACGGCCTTCTCCCCGCGGCCGAAGGACATCCGCGTGAACCGGCCGACGTTGATGACCTTGCCTTCCTGCGGGCCGGCGATGAAGCGGATCTGCGCCTGTTCTGCCATCGACTCCGGGACTCCCGACATCGGTTTCGGCGATCTCGAATCAGGAAAAACGCGGATTTCGGAACAGAAGAGCCGCAACGACTAGTGCTTGAAACTCCTCTGGCCCGTGAAGACCATCGCCGCGCCGGCCTCGTTGCACGCCTCGATGGATTCGAAGTCCCGCTCGGACCCGCCCGGCTGGATCACGGCCGTGACGCCTTCCGAAAGCCCCACGTCCACCCCGTCGCGGAAGGGGAAGAAGGCGTCGCTCACCATGCGCGCCCCCTTCAGGCCTCCCTTCACCTCGCGGACCGCCTCCTCGATTCTCTCCTTCTCGGCCCCGTCGTCAAGGAGATTGAACGGCTTCCCGTGCCGCTCGAAGCAGAGGCGATCGGCGCGTTTCCGGTACGCCTTGTCCCGGGCGATCTCGGCCACGCCCACGCGGTCCTGTTCGCCCGTGCCGATGCCGACCGTGACGCCGTCGCGGACGTAGATCACCGAGTTCGAAGTGATCCCGGATTCCACGAGCCAGCCGAACACCAAATCGGACGCCTCCTCCGCCGTGGGCTCCCGCCCGATCCGCACCTCCCGCCCCTGGTGCGTCGCGACCGCCGGCTTGAAGTCCGCCGCGGACCGCGTCTGGGGGACATAGGACCACTGGGCCACCAGGCCGCCGTCGATGAGGCTCTTGAAGTCGATGACGCGCTGGCCCGCCCATCGCTGAAGGTTCTCGATGGCGCCGATTTGCATCACCCGGAGGTTCTTGCGGCGCGCGAGGATTCCCATCGCGCCCGCCTCGAAGGCGGGAGCGGCCACCACCTCGCAGTAGCGCGTCACGATCGCCTCGGCCGTCTCCCGGTCCACGGGGCGGTTCACCACCACCGCGCCCCCGAACGCCGCGATGCGGTCGGCGAAGTAGGCCTTTTCATACGCCTCCAGGATCGACGCGCCGATCGCCGCCCCGCAGGGGTTGTTGTGCTTGACGATGACGGACGCCGGACGATCGTGCAGGTACCGGAGGATGTTCAGCGCGTTGTCCACGTCCGTGAGGTTGGTCTTGCCGGGGTGCTTGCCGCTCTGGAGAAGCGCCACGTCGCTGGCCAGATGCGCGCCCGGCTCGATGCTCTCCACCTCACCGAGAACGAGGTTCCCGTTCACGAGACGGTACAGGGCCGCCTCCTGTCCGGGGTTCTCCCCGTAGCGGAGACCCTTGCGGACCCCCTCCACGACCCAGGACGCCTTCTCGTAGACGAGAACCTGCCGGCTCGAACCCTCCCCGAAAGCGATTTCCATCCGCTCCGGAAAAGAATCGTCCATGACCGTCCGGTACGCCTTCTTGAAATCTTCCGCCATGCTGAACCTCCAGTGCGAAAACGATGGATTCTGCTCCGAAAATTCGGGAAAAACCATGATCGACGACCGCCTTGGAGGGCGAGGGTCTCCGCCGCCGCCTGGCTCGCACATGCAAGGGCTTTGGCGGACCCGCCGTAGCTCACGCTTCGCAAACCAAGCGAAGGTGGGCCCCCGAGCCAAAACACAGCCGGCTCGCT
>Ga0180431_10002259_pt1 | contig 26019 bp, 23 predicted proteins | sample SS_ome_11_FD_132459 | JGI IMG/M metagenome (GOLD analysis project Ga0180431, IMG submission 132459) | Hypersaline lake sediment archaeal communities from the Salton Sea, California, USA - SS_1_MS_1 metaG | ecosystem: Environmental > Aquatic > Non-marine Saline and Alkaline > Hypersaline >... | reverse complement strand
GGCATTTATCCAGCTCACCTATGTTCCAAGCTTAAGTCCCGGAGAGCAGAAGACAAAGCCAACCCAGCATGCAACAAGGCTTTTGCAGAGCCTTGGAATCCAGCCTGATATTATTGTTGTGCGTGAGCAGGAAAAATTAACAAGTGAATCAAGGAGAAAGATAAGCACATACTGCAATGTTCCGGAAGAAGCAGTATTTGATGATCCACTTCTCCAGACAGTTTACCAGCTTCCGATAGTTCTTGAGAAGCAGGGTCTGTATGATGTGCTTGCAAAGAAGCTTGATCTGAGGAAAAAAGAGGCAGACCTGAAAACCTGGCAAAAGAAGGTAAATCAGATAGTGAGGCCAAAGGAAAAGCCGCTCAAGATTGCAATTGTCGGTAAATACACTGCAGTAAAGGATGCCTATGTCAGCGTGAAGGAGGCACTGGTGCATGGTGCTGCTGCGCTCAACTGCGGGCTTGAGATAGGATGGATTGAGGGAAGCGACCTTGAGAGTATGGATAATGTCACTCCCACTCTTTCAGACTATGATGGAATTGTTGTGCCAGGCGGATTTGGAACAAGGGGAATTGAAGGAAAGATAAGGGCAATTGAATATGCACGGAAGAACAATGTTCCCTATCTTGGACTTTGTCTTGGGCTCCAGCTGATGGTAATTGAATATGCGCGAAATGTCTGCGGGCTTGCTGGTGCAAATTCAAGGGAATTCGACAAGAAAACACCGCACCCGGTAATTGACTTTCTTCCAGAGCAGCAGCAGATATCAAAGATGGGAGGAACTCTGAGGCTTGGTGCCTATGACTGCAAGCTGAAAGAGGATACAATATCTCAAAGAGCATATGGAAAGAGCACTGTGTCAGAAAGGCACAGGCACAGATACGAAGTGAATACTGAATATGTGAAGACACTTGAAGATAAGGGGCTTGTGATTGCAGGAACCTATCCGAAAAACAACATTGTTGAGATTACAGAATGGAAAAAAGGATTTGGAGTAGCTTCACAGGCACATGTTGAGCTCAAGAGCAGGCTTGAAGCACCAGCTCCGCTATTTGTAGAATTTTTGAAGGCAGCGCGGAAAAAATAAAAATAATTTATGCGAATCCTGTCCATGATTACTGATGAACTGCAGGATCTGGCAGATCCTAAAAAAGCAAAGCAGCTCTCCAGATATTTCAAAACAGGGAGAGGAGAGTATGGAGAAGGCGATGTTTTTCTTGGATTGAGGGTTCCTGACATAAGAAAGATTGCAAAGGGATATACCAGCCTGAGCCTGGGAGAGCTGGAAAAACTTCTTGGAAATGAGATCCATGAATACCGGCTCGCGGCACTGCTGATTTTAGTTGAAAAATTCAAGCGCGCAGATGAAAAGGAGAGAAAGAGAATCTACGAGTTTTACCTGAAAAACACTGATGGAATTGACAACTGGGACCTGGTTGATCTCTCGGCACACGAAATTGTAGGGAGATACCTTCTTGATAAAAAGCCGGATGCGCTCTACAGGCTTGCCAGGTCAGGAAATATGTGGGAGAGGAGAATTGCAGTCCTTGCAACATACACTTTTATCAGGAACAATAGGTTTGATGAAAACCTGAAAATTGCAAAAATGCTTTTGTATGATGAGCAGGATCTGATCCACAAGGCAGTGGGATGGATGCTCAGGGAAATAGGAAAAAGAAACCAGGATGCAGAAGAAAGGTTCCTCAGGAGATATTACAAAAAAATGCCCAGGACAATGCTCAGGTATGCAATTGAAAAATTTGATGGAAAAAAGAGAAAATATTACATGAGCTAGTCAAGGACTGCTATTGCACGGCATGGTGCGCCATCTGCATTTCTTATCTTGAGCGGAAGGAGATAGAAGCTGCATCTCTTTCCAATCAGTTTATCGAGATTGGTCAGGTTCTCTGCAATAAGGATGTTGTTCTTGAAAAAAAGCTGGTGGATCTCAAAAGGGGAAACATCAGGACTAAAGGAATCAAAACCAACTATCTTTGGCTTGAAGGATGTGATTTTTTTCCCAAGATCTGCAGAAACCAGTGATTCGCTTGGGTAATCATCATGAGTAAGTCCTGTTGAAAAAAGGATGATATCATTTTCCTGAACCATGCCAAGGTCCGGAGATCTGATATCAAGTACGACTCCTGACCCAGTAAATGTTTCAAGGGGAAAGTCATCCAGTTTTTTGCCGCCTTCGAACATGTGGAAAGGAGCATCGATATGAGTTGCTATGTGGGAGGTTATTGTCAGCTTTTTTGAATTCCAACCGTGTTTTGCAGCAGTTGTAAGCTGGAGAACTTGCGGCGGGTCATCTCCTGGATAAGTGGGAGTGTCATTGTCAACATAAAGAGATAGATCAATAATTTTCATAGCCACCAACCAGAATTACATATTTTATTTGGCAAGAACAGGAAATGGGCCCGCCCAGGATCGAACTGGGGATCTCTACCATGTCAAGGTAGCGTCTTAACCATTGCCGCTTAACCAAAAAGTTTTGGTCCAGCTTTTTCTAAAAGCTGGGACTCGACTACGGGCCCGGATTAGAAACTATAGTTGGTGAAATAGGATTAAAAGCCTAATGCCTGCGTCCGATGATTTCCAATCCTGCTTTGATCAGAGTAGGATCGTCTGCAAGAGAAGTTTCAACATGGCTAATGAGGCCTGCTGAAACAAATTGTTCAAAGCAGCTCAAAAGGGAGATGTCAAGAAGTGAGAGGATAGCCGCTGCCTTGGGATTTGGAGCTCTGAAAGCTTCAAGAGCTTTGTGCAGCTTTCCCAAATGGATTGGAAAAAGCTTTGAGCTTCGAAGTATGAGAAGATCGGCTTTGATTTGACCAGGCTGGTCATAGAAACCACAGTAGCCAAGCACCCTGCTCGCACTTGAGGCTCCTGTGCGCTGGAACATATATGGCATCAGTTTTGATTCTGAGCGAAGGTTGGATTCTTCTGTGACAAAAACAATTGTTTTGCCTTGTGCTGATTCGAGCAGGGGATCAGATAGTTTTACTCTAGGGGCTTCTGCCCGTGAAAATCGCTGTCTCATCGCTCTGACCTTTCAAGAATTTTTGATGCATTAAAAAGAATCTGGAAGTCGTCTCTGGAAGAGCCCTCGAATGAATCGATCTGGCCTGCCTGATAGTGCGGGATGAGTCTTTTGGAGAGGCTCTCATCAGAAGTGCAGACAATGACTGCGGATTTCGGATTGCGTGATTTAAAATCAATCAGACGGCCAGTAAAGACGGTAAGATCTTCTCCCATGCGGCTGACTGATTTGAAAACCAGAACATCTGCAGAAAGATCATGTGAAAGAAAATCAGCATATGCCAGAACTCTGCTTTTTGGTCCGACAACACCACGAAATAATCTGGATTGGATAAGGGGAGCGAGAATAGCAAACTGAGTATCCTCAACTACAAAAATAACAGTCTTGTCGCGAAGAGATGCCCCCAGTGCCCGCTTGCTCTCCAGAATCTCTGCTCTGGGATCTTTTGCAGGCTGAGGCGGTTTTTTCTTGGACCTAAAGAACATAATTATCGATTATAATTAATGGAAGGAAATGTTTAAAAATCAGAAGCGGTAGGATTTATCCCAAACAATTTCATTAGAAGGAGGCTCTCCTATACGATAGAACGCCTGGCGAGCCAGGTTTCGGACAGTAAAAGAAGGATCATGTACAGAAACATAATGCAGACAAAGGCGGGCAAGATGAGCATCCTCGTGAGAAATCAAAACTATCATTTCTTTGATAGCAGCTTTCCTCTCAAGTGCTTTTTTGCTTGATAATTTTTCCAGAACCCTGTGAATCTTTCTTTGCATAGCTGATCGCCTTCGAATACATATGATATGTGTGTGAAAATGTTTATAAATGTATTGAATAATGAAGAGGATAGAGGAGAAATAAAAAGAGTTTGATTAAGACTAAGTTAACTGATTGTGGTGAATCAAAATGAAATTTACAAGATCCCCGATAATCTGCCTTCTTGCTCATGTTGACCATGGTAAAACCACCCTTCTTGACAGCATCCGGGGAACTGCGGTCGTAAAGAAAGAAGCTGGCGGGATTACGCAGATGATAGGAGCAAGCTATGTGTCAAAAAAATCCATTGATGCTGTTGCAAAGAACCTTGCTGAAAAGATGAAGCTCAAGATCACCATTCCAGGGCTGCTCTTCATAGATACGCCGGGCCATGAGGCTTTTGGGAATCTTCGGGACCGCGGGGGAAGCCTTGCAGATCTTGTCATCCTGCTCGTTGACATCAACCAGGGATTCCAGCCGCAAACAATCGAAAGCATCAGGATACTCAAGCAGCACAAAACCCCTTTCATCCTCGTGGCAAACAAGATCGATGTCCTGGGCGGATGGAAGAGCCATGATACAACATCATTTCTGGAATCATACTCAAAACAGCCAGAACACATAAGGCAAAGGCTTGATGAAAAGATGTACGAGATAATGGGGAAAATCTCAGAGCACGGATTTGACAGCGAGCGCTTTGACCGTGTCGAGGACTTCTCCAAGCAGATAGGGATCATACCAATCAGTGCAAAGACCAAGGAAGGCCTCAGCGAGCTTCTGGTAATAATCGGAGGGCTCTCGCAGAAGTTCCTTGGAGAGCGGCTTGAAATTGATGAAAATGGAAGGGGAAAAGGAAGCATCATCGAGGTAAAGGAGGAGAAGGGCCTTGGAACTACTGTTGATGTTATTGTTTATGACGGAATCATCAGAAAGAACAATGAGATTGCATACATGACCCCAAATGGCATCAAGAAGACAAAGGTAAGGAGCCTGCTTGAGCCAAACCTCAGCGGAGGAGACAAGTTCCTCAACATAGATGAGGTGATTGCTGCTGCCGGGGTGAAGATATGCGCGCCCGGACTTGAGGATGCGATACCTGGATCTCCGATTGAAGTGATTCACGATTTTGAGAAGGACAGGGTTTCAATAGAAACACAGTTCAAGAAAGTCATATTCCAGAAACGCGACGAAGCAGGAGTTATCCTGAGAGCAGACAGCCTTGGTTCGGTTGAAGCTCTGCTATCGCTTTTGAAAAATGCAGATATCAATGTGAAGGATGCTGCGGTTGGCAACATCACAAGAGGAGACATTCTGGCAGCCGGCGCGCAGGAGGACAAATTCCTCAGGGTAATCCTTGGATTTAATGTAAAGGTGCTCGAAGAAGCCCGTGAAGAGAGCAGAAATGCTAATGTTCCTGTGATCTATAGTAATATTGTATACAAGGTAATTGAGGAGTACCAGGACTGGGTAAAGACAGAAAAGGAGAACATGAAAAAGGAGGCCCTGACAAAGCTCACCTGTCCTGGAAAGATCAAAATACTGAGTGGATATGTATTTCGGGTATCCAAGCCAGCCATATTCGGAGTAAATGTCCTTGCTGGCAGGCTGAAGAAGAATTACCGGCTCATGAACAAATCCGGTGAAGTGATAGGCGAGGTCCGGGAAATCCAGAAGGACAAGGAAAAGGTCCTGGAGGCTTCGGCAGGAGATGAGCTTGCAATATCATGCGAGGGAATGACAATCCCAAAGGATGCTGCCGAAGGGGATGTGCTCTACACATACATGACCAAAGACGAGATAGACGTCTGGAATGAGAGAATAGACATGCTCAGCAAGGAAGAGAAGGAACTGTTTGAAGAAATGAAAAAAATGATTTTGAAATTCTTCTGATCTTATGTGCCATTATTTTGATATCATTGGAAGCGGAGATGTGCTGATTCTCCAGCTTCTGACTCTTGCTTCGATTATTGCCAGCATTCTGGTCTGGATAAAATTATATCTCCAGAATGGACTTGAAAAAGAGCTCTGGACATATGGGCCTGCCATTGCATTCTGGGTTGTTTTTGGAACTTTAGATATCCTTGTTACTGCAAAGGGAACATTTCTTGATCCATACCGCGAGGGCAATCCTCTTGCAAGGTTTATTTTTGTTGAAACAGGATACCTTGGCCCTGTTATTGCAAGTATTCTCTGGATATCGCTCTGGGCAGGAATAATTCTCCTGATCAACAGGGCAAAGATAAATGGAGCTGTATTTTTCTCATCTGCAATATTCTGGTCGCTTGCTGTCGGGCACTTGTTCGGGTTTAGTTCATGGTTCTCCCCGATGTGCGCAATCTCTGAAAATTACAGACTGTTCTTCTCTGAAGTTCCAAGAGTGATAAAGATAATCCTTGTTGGAATGGTGATTGCGATATTCCAACATGGATGGCTGAAAAAAGTCAGCTGACTATTGCTGGTGTTTTTTTATCTGGGACATTATAGTATCCTTGACTGCTGATAGTGTTTCTGCAGCAGAAGGCGGAGCAATCTCATTGAACGGAACGCCAAGGAAGGTTGCAACCTCTTTTGCCTGGTTCCTGATCTTGTCTTCCGGATTTGTAAGAACGTCCATTGTTCCGGAGAGGGAGCCGAATTCAAATGGAAGCCGATCGCCTCCTTCAAGAACAAAATAGATGATGAACTGGCGCCTGGTCGCTTTCCTTGATCTGCGGTATTCCTTTTCAAGGGCGATTTCTTTGATGCTCTGCAAACTTACCTCTTTTGCCTCGCGTTTTACAAGGCTCCAGAGGGAGAATTTTGCCTTGCTAAGTCCCTTGTCGAGCCATATGGTCACCAGCTTGGTTGTAGCAAGAATGCCAAGGCCGATGAGGACAAAGATTGCAGTAAATGCAATTGGGACAATTTCGCCGGAAGGCAGAAATGCAAGCATAGCAACAAGTCCGACTACCATGAAAATCAGGCCTCCGAAAAAGTGGCTTAGGTTGTAATCCTTCAAAGTCATCAGGGACGAGCCCTCGGTTGTAATTTTCATGAGGCTATTTCACATACCAATGATTTAATTTTAGTGGTATGGAAGGAGCTTTGCTTTAAATCCATGCCTAACATATATTGTTTTCATGATCATTGGACTTACCGGGGAAAACTGTGCTGGGAAGAGCACAGTTGCAGAACACCTGAAGAAAAAAAGTTTCTATTTTTACTCGCTTTCTGATGTGATTAGAGAGGAACTGAGGGCAGAGGGAAAGGCAGTTACAAGGGAAAACCTTATTGAAAAGGGAAACGCGCTTCGTGAGGCGCACGGACCAGGAGCGCTTGGCCTTCGCATGGTTGAGAAGATCCAGGATGATAAGAACTATGTAATTGACTCCATCAGAAATCCGGCAGAGGTGGAGGAGCTGAAAAAGCTTGGCAGATTCTACCTTATCCATGTAACTGCCCCGCCTGAAGTCAGGTTCAAAAGGACCAAGAAAAGGCAGAGGGAGGAAGATCCCCAGACATTTGATGCTTTTGTGGAAATTGAAAAGATAGAGATGGAAAATGAGGATAAGACAAAGCAGAATCTGGTGGGGACATTTGCTCTTGCAGACAAGAAAATCAACAATGCCGGAAGCATGAACCAGCTCCATGACCAGATAGACATCACACTTGCCGAGGTTTCGGATGAATTCAAGCTGAGCAGGCCAAGCTGGGACGAATACTTCATGAGCATTGCAAAGGTCGTTGCAACAAGATCCAACTGCATGAAAAGAAAGGTCGCGGCAATAATTGTCAAGGACAAGAGGATTGTCTCTACAGGATACAATGGGACTCCAAGAGGAATAAGGAACTGCTCTGATGGCGGATGCCCAAGGTGCAACAACTTTAGTGAATCCGGCAAAAACCTCGAGGACTGCGTTTGCAGCCATGGAGAGGAAAATGCGATTGTACAGGCAGCATATCATGGAATCAGCATCAAGGACACGACAATATATACGACATTTTCCCCCTGCATCATGTGCACCAAGATGATCATCAATGCCGGAATCAGGGAAGTTGTCTATAACGTGGATTATCCGGTTGCAGAGGTTCCGATGAAACTGCTCAAGGAAGCCGGAGTAAAGGTCCGCCAGCATAAAATTGAATGATTTTTAAACTGCCCCGCCCAAAATAGGAACAGGCAGCGATGACGACACCGTCCCAGACTGATCAATGATGACAAGAGTAGCTACCGAGTTGCCGCTTATATCTGATTTTAAACTACAGAGGAAGAATGATAAGCAGCAAGCCGTAAGGTATATTAGGGTTTTTTCCAATAAGTAAACGGGAGGTATAATATGAAATTAGTAATTCAGGAGGCTCCAGCGCTAAAATCTGCAATTGATTCTATTGTTTGTCTGGTCGAAGAAGGACAATTTGAACTTGGAAATGAAGGACTTATCCTAAAGGCAATGGACCCATCACAGATTTCAATGGTATCGTTCAGGATGCCAAAGGAAGCATTTGTCGAGTATAGTGTTCCGGAAGAGATGAAGATCGGAATCGACATAGGACAGTTTGCAAACATCCTCGGACGGGGAAAGAGAGGAGAAAAAGCAGAGCTTTCAACAGAAGAAGGACGGCTGGTCGTGAGATTTCTTGGCGAGAAGCACAAGAGGACCTTCAAGATCCCACTTATAGAGACAGGAGACCGGGTGCAGAAGGAGCCGAAGATCGAATTTGGCAACTTTGCCATGGTAAAGGCAGATGCAATCAAGGAAACGCTCAAAGATGCGAAGCTTATCAGCTCGCATGTAAGGCTTCAGCTTACTCCAGAGCAGTTTGTAGTTGATGTTCGCGGAGAAAACGGGGACGTCAGGGCTGAATTTGAAAATGGAGGAGCAGAAGTTTCAGAAATCAAAACGCAGAGCGGGTCAAAAGCAACATTCCCGCTACAATATCTCGAGGACATGGTAAAGGCCACCAACTCCAGCTCGCAGGTGAGAATTAACCTGGAGACAGACAGGCCGTTGAAGCTGGAGTATGATATTGAAGGCGCTCACGTCGTATACTTCCTCGCACCAAGAATAGAGACAGATTAGGAATATACACAGATTTATAAATACTTTGTGGCCTAAAATATATAAACGTAGTTAACCCAGGTGACCGGAAGAATGAAGAAAACCGAGTACTCAGAATTACATGTCCCAGATGCTTCAGAAAGACTGACAGTGCTAGAAGCAGGAAAATGTGAGGATGAGCAATTGCCAGAGTTTACTAAAGAAGTCCCGATATCTTCAAAGAAAAAGGAATCAAAGGATATGGTGACCGTTGAATACGGATGGAAAAAGAGCAATTCACCAAGCATCAGGATAAAGAAGATGGAATACAGGACAGGAGAAAGTCTGAGCGGACTCTACAGGATTGCGGCAAGAGACGGCGCAGACAGTATCAGTTTCGTTCACCAGAATACAACTTATATTTTAAGAAAAACAGTAAAGGAGATTGCCCAGGCCATATACAACGCATATGGAAAGATCAAGGGAGCACTCGAGAATATTGTCGGGTTCCTTCGAACTGAACTGGGAACAGATTATGTTATATCCAAAGTAGAGAGCGAATCCTGGGCTTTTGATTCAAGAATTTCAAAAGGTGGAGTCCATTATGTTGATGTGGACGGGCTTGATAGGGAGAGCAAAAGCAGGCTGGTAAGCCTTGTTACAGAAAAGATATCCGCACTCCACTCTGATAATCTCATCATAGGAAGATTTACCCTAAACAACATCCTGCTCGGAGAAAATGACATGAAGCTAACAGACCTTCGAAGGATGAGGGCATCCAGAAAAAGATCATATGTAATCGATGAATTCAAGAGCATCCTGCAATACCTGTTTTCTCTTGAGATAGCATCACGTGAGGACGTATATGTATCTCTTGCATGCTATGCTGCTGAAAATGAAAAGAGCTGCAATGAATGGTACCAGAGCAAGACAGGAAACAAGCCTTCTGATGAGCTTGACATTGTAACAAAGCTTGAAGAAGAGATCTACAACTAAACAATTTCTACTTTTGTCTGTCCATTATTTTCTTTATCCCTAGTAAGCCGGTAGTTTGATGCAAAGTCAGAGCCCATAAAGGCCTCATCATGGGTGATGACGAATGTCTGTTTTACTACTTCTGGAACTTTGAACTGAAGAGCAGATGAGAGCATCTCGACTGCCTGTGAATCAAGGTTATGTGTTGGCTCATCAAGAATAAGCCAGCTGAGCTTGGGAGTCAGTATCATTGCAAGCGCAACTCTGAGAGTCAGTGCAGCGCTTGCGCGCTCTCCCCCGCTTGCTATGACATCAAGAGATTTCCAGACTCCATCATTGACTTCAAAGAGATAATCCTTTTCACTGACAGAAAGGCGAAGGGCCTTGTAGTTATGATATGGATAGAATATCGGCCAGATCTCGTTCATGGCGCCATTGATTGCATCGGTGAGGCTGCTTCGAAGGGTTGTCTGGGTCTCAAGAAGGGCATTCTTGTAGATAAGAAGCTGGTCCTCAAGCTCATACAGGGATTTGATATCCTCGCTGACAGAACGAAGAAGTGAGATCTCTTTGGAAATGGAGCCCAAATGATCCTGGGTGATTCTCTGCTCGTTTTCAAGTGACGATTTTGATGATTTTATTTTCTCAAGCTCCAGCTTGGCTGTTTCGGTTTTTGTCCTGAGCAGCTCAAAGGCATTCTTATCAAACGAGAGGCCGGAGAGTTCGGATTTGACTTCAAGAAGCTTTTTGGAAGTCTCTTCAAGAAGTTTTGTTTTCTTTAGAATGTCATCGTATTTCGAGATTTCAAGGCGCAGTTTTTCAGAATCTTTTCCAACAGAATCAAGAGTCTCTACTAGGGTGCGCTTTTGAGAAAGAAGTTCTGTTGATTGTTTTTCAAGCTCGAGTGCCTGGGATTTGAGTTTTTCCAGATCAAGCATAGTAATTGATCTGAGGTTTTCAGAAAGAAGACCTGCTTTGCGTATTTTTTCTTCCAAGAGATCATTTTGTTTTTGGCTTTGGGATATGATAGAGGAAAGCTCAGTGAGACGTTTTTCCTTCTGGGAGATTAATTGCGCCCGCTCCTCCTTTATATGCGAAATTGACTGGCCAGTAAGGTTGCTTGAGCAAAGCGGACACTTGGAGAGGTCAGATTTGAGTTTAGTTAGAAGCTCTTGAAGATCTTGCAGCTGCTGCTTTGTTGAGCTGAGCTCAGACTTGGACGAGAGGATGTTTTCCGAAAGGGATTTTTGCTCAGAAGCGAGCTTTTCAAGAGTACTGCCATCAAGAAGGGATTCGAGCTGTTTTTTCATATTCTGATGCCGCGAATTGGATTCGGCAGCAGCCTTGAGATTTGCAGAGGCAGAGCCTGCTTCTTTGGAAAGATCAGAGATTTTCTGGTCAATGGACTTTAGTGAAAGCAAGTGCTGCTCTTTTTGCTTTTGAAGAGAAGTGAGCTTTTCTTTTGAAGCCTCAAGGGCACCTTCTGGAACAGGAGTGATCTGCTTTTCTATTGAATCTCGCTCTGCAGAAAGTGCGATTGACTGCTTTTCAAGTGATTCGAATTTTTCCTTTTGCGCTTTCATGGAATTGAATGATTCGAGAAGCGATGAGAGGTTTTTTTGATTTTCATTCAAGGCGCTTAGGATACCTTTGAGTTTGTCCTGGCATTCGGAAAGTTTCTGAAGCTGCTCTTTTTCCTTTGATTGGACTTCTTCAAGCTTTTCCTTTGAAAAGCTCTCTTCAAGCGTTTTTTTCCTGGTCCTGAATTTTCCTATAACAGTTACTATGTTAGACCTTGCAGTCTCAAACTTGTCAAGCCCAAGAAGAGTATCTATCTCCTGCTTTCGCCTTCGCGGATCCAGGTTCAGGAAGTATTCGATATTGTTCTGCTCGGAATAGATTGCGCGGGTAAAGAGATCATAATCCACGCTGGTCAGGTTTTCAATGAAAGCAGTCACTGCAGAAGTCCCGTGCTCCACAAGAGAGTTGCTTTTGAAAATCTCGGCGCTGGTTGTTGTGCCTCTTTTTGTACGCTCTATTGAACGTTCAACCCTGTAGGTTTCGCCTTCCCAGAGAAATTCAAGCACAACCTTTGAGCTGGATTCATTAAAGCGCACAAGGTTTTCCAGTTTGAGTTTTCTCCTCTCAAGCGCCGGAAAAGTGCCAAAGAGCGCGTAGCTGATGCCCTCCAGAATGCTGGATTTGCCAGCGCCCATAATACCAATAAGGAGATTGGTGCCGCTTCGAAACTCCAGTTTTGAGTCTTTGTGGGACCTCCAATTAATGAGGCGAATAGATTTGAGCATCAGACGATAATTTGAATGGAAGAGAATTAAAAACAAGGGGAACTAAAACAAAACATGGCCTTCAGTAAAGAACTCGAACGACTTATTGAGAATGCAGAAATCATATTCAACCCACCTGAAGATGAGCTTGAGAAGATGGCAGAGCATGAAGGGAGGAAAACCAGGTTCGGCAGTGTTTGCTATAAGACAAAACTAAAGGGCAGAAGCGCCAAGCATACCCGGGTGATAGAGGACAAGGCAACAGAAGACCAGGTTGCAACCATCCAGAAAGCAGTGGAATATGTTGCAGGCAAAAAGCTCATACAGCTCGACCGGCAGATGTGCCTGACAAAGCCTTTTCTCTGCAGGGCATATATATCTGCAGATTATGCCCACATAGCACGGATGTGGGGGGGGATGCTTTTCAAAGAAGTGAAAATCGACCGTCCTGATTTCATAACAGTGCAGATTCCGGAGTGGCCGGAGACAAAGATCATTTGCGATGCGAAGGATAAGATCACTTTTGTTTTGGGCTCGGACTATACAGGAGAGCTGAAAAAATCAAACCTGAGGCTTGCGATGCTCGCAGCAAAGGAGCGCGGAGGGCTTGGGCTTCATGCAGGATCAAAACTGATCAGGGCTATTGATGGACAGGGAAAAATGCAGGAGAAGGGGGTGTTGCTCTTTGGCCTGAGTGCTACTGGAAAGACGACATTGACCTGCCATCACCACTGGCTGGATGCCCTCAAGCGCGAGGGAGTTGTGATACGCCAGGATGATGTTGTCCTGCTTGATACTGATTCGTCCGCAATTGGAACCGAGAAGAACTTCTACATTAAAACAGACGGGCTTGAGGCAGAAAACCAGGGGGTTCTTTATGAGGCTGCAATAGGCAAAAGGGCAATGTTTGAGAATGTTGCAGTGCTGCCAGATGGAACAATAGACTTCTTTGATACGTCTGATACTGCAAATGGAAGGGCAGTTGTTCCAAGAAACGAGATGAGGCACACCGACCTTGAGATTGATCTTAAGAAAACAGATATTGTACTTTTCATAACAAGAAGAAACACAATTGTCCCGCCGGTTGCAAGGCTTAGTCCGGAGCAGGGAGCAGCATTCTTTATGCTGGGCGAATCAATCGGAAGCTCGGCCTCTGATGTGGATCCTGGAAAAACAAGGAGGGTAGTTGGAACAAATCCGTTTATCATCGGCTCAGAAGCGCAAGAGGGAAACAGATTCTATTCAATATTGAAGAAGAACCCCAATATGAGATGCTATCTTCTCAATACAGGAAAGGTCGGTGAGGGAGGGCTTGGAGAAGCAGAGAAAATCACTGTCCATGATTCTGCAACAATAATCAAGGAAATTGCAAGAGACCAGTGCACATGGAAGGTTGATCCTGACTGGGGATATGAGGTTCTGGAAAGTGTTCCGGATGTGGATCCGACAAGGTTTCACCCGCAGAGGCACTACACAAAAGAGAAATACGCAGAGCTTACAGATGAACTGAAGCAGGAGAGGATTGCCTGGCTAAATAAATTCGAAAAATTGGATGATGAGATAAAAAATGCGATTAGATAGCAATGGAGAGGATTAAAAGACAAAAGATCATAATTAATATGTGGATGATGATCAAGGTGATCACTGAGTCTAGCCCTAAGCCAGTGTCTGATTAGTGTGTCAGCATTAATCAGGCCAGGGGAAACCCGGCCACGGCAAAAGCGGTGAAGGTTGACGTGCGGTCTGACACAAAAAAGTGATTTTATGGAGAATATAAGATCAGCATTGATTGCTTCGGCTTTGATTCTTGGAATCATAGTCTTTTTGGCAGGTATGTACTTTCTGCATGGCATGATTTTTGGAAGCGGCATACTTGAGAGCATGCTGCTGATAATGGTATCTGTATTCTTCATGTTATTTAGCCTGCTGTCGCTTGGATCTGCGGTTCTGGTATGTCTTGATGTCCTAAAATCAGAGGAAATGAGCTGGAAGAGAAAGATATTGTGGATACTCTTTGCATGGTTTTTCGGAATTGTTGCAGCAGTGATATATTACTTTATAGAAAAACAGGCCAGATGGATCTCTGATAAAACAATAGACGAACTGAGTGCAATGAGGCCTTCGGTTTCCATGCCGGTTGTAGCCTCTGTTTTTGTTTTGGGAACTGCTATTCTTGTTGGCGGCATCTTTATCAGAGAGTATGGCATGATTCTGCTGATACTTGGAACCGGAACGGTTTTGCTTTCACTTTATCTCTCCAAGAACATCTCTCCAGAATAAACAGGTTAATAAGAACAAAGTGGAAGAAAATAGCATGGACAGGATAATACTCTTTCTTCTTGCAGGCATTCTGGTTCTTGGGCAGGGGTGCGTGCAGGAGGGTACTTTGCCGGAGAAGCTTGATGGAGTGCAGGTTGATGAATATGAAGGAGAGGACCTCTCATCAATCGATGATTTCAGGGAGAACTCGATAAAGGGCCCGCAGTACATCGATGAGGATAGCTACAGGCTGAAAGTAAGCGGACTGGTGGAGAATCCAGGAGAATATACATACTCCGAAGTTGTAGATGGGTTCCAGAGCTATGAGAAGGTGGTGGGACTTGATTGCGTGGAGGGCTGGAGCGTGAACATCCTTTGGGAAGGAGTTCTTGTGCAGGATATTCTGTCCCAGGCAGGCCCAAAAGAAGAGGCAAAAGTGGTCATATTCCATGCGCAGGACGGATACACCACATCTTTTCCTGTTGAATACTTTGAAGACAGAGACATACTCATGGCATACAAAATGAACAATGTGACTATTCCGCCTGAGAGGGGCTACCCGTTCCAGCTTGTGGCCGAGAGCAAATGGGGATATAAGTGGATCAAATGGATCACAGAGATTGAATTGTCTGATGATGAGAATTATCAGGGATACTGGGAGAGAAGGGGCTACTCCGACAGCGGAGATCTGAATGAAAGCTTTTTCGATTGAGAACTGATAATAAATATTGCGGTCGATTCATTGCCATGAACTCCAGAATGCTATTGATATCCATGGTTTTTGTTTCACTACTTTTATTTGGATGCACCAACGAAGTGAGAGACAAGGCAGAGGAAGCAGTAGAAAAGAATAATCCGGCACTATGCAGGGCTCTTGAAGAGGAAGATGATGTAAAGAAATGCTATGTCCTTGTTGCAACTGACATGGATGATCCGAATGTGTGTCTCAATGCAACAGACAGGAACGACTGCATATCAAGATTTTCAGTAGAAAAAGGAAACATAAAATACTGTGATATGGCCTCAGATGAGGTTGCCAAATATGCATGCGTGGCCTCGGTTACCGGAGACCAGACGGGAAGAGCAATTGAAGAGCTGATAGCAGACTGGAGATCAGAAGGAACAATAACCAAGTGCAAGGAGCAGTGCGACAAGTCTGATGAAACTTGCAGGAAGGTCCATGTGGAAAAAGAGGAAGTTGCCAAGGAAAACTGCCTAAGCTCCCACAAACCGGCATCAGACGAATATTACTGGTGTATTGATGCTGCAGAAAAGACGCGCTCGAGCGCTGTCCTGGATTGTTATGAGGAGGAGCTTGACTGCAAAAAGCGCTGCGACAAAGCAGGAGAATAGCTCTTGCGAAAAGGCTATAAGAATCAGCAACATATTGTGTGCATGCGCGTTTTCATTATAATATTATTAATTATGGCTCCGGCATTTGCACAGTGCCTCGATTCATGCATGAATACCTGCTGCTACAAGCATGGAGGAGCCCTGATGGATCTTATGCCTGGCAAGGTCAATGAGTGCGATGAGATGCCAGGGTGTATGGTGATGTTTTTAGGGTCCATAAGAGGATCTGATGACCTTGCATGTTTGCAGTATGCTGGAGAGCAGGGAAGCGGATACAGCAAGGAAGCAATTTCCCAGTGCATGGCCGTGTGCATGAATGAATGCGGAAGCCATTGGGAAGGAAGCCCTTCTCCATTTACAGATGGACCGGAGAATGACTATGAAGAAGAGATACCAGAGGGAGTTTGTGCGGATGTCTCTTGCCCTTCTGCCTGCCAGTACGAAGATAACTTACCAATGCTCTACTACGATGGCAGGTGCATAGAGGACAACAGCACTGAAGATGGATATGTGTGCGGATATACAAAAGGACAGTGCGTATGGAAGTGCAATTCTGCAGGAACAAACTGTGCAGATGCAGATCCGCTGACAGTTACTATTGATTCCCCAAAGCACGGGGCTCGTTTTGATACCGGAAAACAGGGATATGTCCTTGTGGATGTTGAGGGAGAGGTCAGCTCAAGCTCATCCCATCAGGTTAGCAGGGTGACGGTCAGCACAACAGTTGCAAATCCAATGCAGGCGAGCTTTGATCCGAATTCAAACAGATTTAGCCTTGAGGGAGTGAAGATAACTGAGGGTAAATCAACGATGATCACTGTAACTGCATACGATTCTGATGGAAGAAGGCTCGGGACAAAAACAGTGACAGTATATCCATCGCCAACTCTGACAAACCTCCTGATCAATAAGGGAGGTGCGACACTCTGGAGAAACGGACAGATCATCGGGAGTGAGTGGGATGAAGGATTCAACGCGTACGAAACGATAGATGGGGATGAATTTGAAATCCATAGTGAAGAGACAGTCACGATTTTGTACAGTGATGATACCAGTGTGATCCTCAAGGGTCCGTTCAGGATCCAGTATTTCAAAGATGAGATCAGGCTCAAGAAAGGAGCAGTAGAAGTTGAAGTCAAGCATGATTTTAGGGTGTTGGGAAGGCTTGGATACCATGTAGTCAAGGGAACAGAATTCAAGGTTATTGTTCCTGAAGACGAGAGCCTTCCGGAAACACTGGTTGTGATGAAAGGAACAGTGCTCTCAGGACTTATTGAGGCTCCGGAAAACGCTGCAGAGGTAAGCAGTGGAGAGCACCTGTATCTCTATCCCGGAATATCTCCAGGAGAGGACAGCATTGGAAGTGCAACAGCAGCCGAGATGCAGAGTTTTGCAGAAGGAGGAGAAGTTACCACCCCACAGACTTATGGGGATGTGCCATCTGGAAGCGGAAGCTGCATGTCTGCAATTTTGATTTTGTCGGTTCTTTTGCTGCTTGCTGCGATGCGCTCAGAATAATCTTGAGTCTAAGAAGTTTGTTTGAGTGTCTGTGCAACTGCATCAGATATTCTTTGGAGAGTGTAGGGCTTGGGAAGCACATTAGCAAATCCACGTTCCTTTGGATGGGACATGGTATTATCCTGGGTGTAGCCGCTAGAAGCAATAGCAAGGACATTAGGATCAAGTTCCTTGAGCTGCATGAGGGCCTCAACGCCGCCCATGCCTCCGGGCACAGTCAGATCAAGAATAACCAGGTCAAATGGATCATCAGAAAGAGCCTTTTTGTATTCTTCTATGGCATCTGCCCCATCAACAGCGCACACGCATGTATAGCCAAGCCTCTCAAGCATTCTTGATGCAGAATTGCGGACAGAATCCTCATCATCCATTAGAAGTATCCTGGCATTTCCAGTAGTTAAATTGGAGGATGGGATGTGGCTTGGAATCGGCTTGGCGCCTGGCCTTGCAGGAAGGAAGACTGTGAATGTCGATCCTTGGCCGAGCTTGGATTTTACGTGAATATCCCCGCCATGGTTTTGGACTATGCGGTAGGTGGTGGCAAGCCCAAGCCCATGTCCTTTGTCTTTGGTAGTGTAGAACGGCTCGAAGATTTCCTCAAGCTCATTAGGACGGATTCCAATTCCAGTATCAGTAAATGACAATTCCACATAGTCTCCTGGTGGAAGATTTGGAGGATTGGAAATATTGCGCGAAGAGAGAGTTATTGTTCCTCCTTCTGGCATGGATTGATCTGCATTTACAACCAGGTTCTGAACTACCTGCCCTATCTGGCTTCGGTCAATATCAACTGCCCAAAGATCATCAGGATGATCATGCTTTGCATTGACATTGGATCCCCTGAGCATAAGCTGGGAAGTCTCTTCAAGAAGTTCTTTCATAGATGCAGTTTCCTTGACAGGGCTTCCGCCCTTGGCAAATGTAAGGAGCTGGTCTGTCAGTGCTTTTGCCTTTTTTCCAATGCGCTCGATTTCAGCAAGGACATTTGTCCTCTCTTCTTCTTCCTCAGGAGAAGTCAATACTCCCGCCAGAGAAGCATTTCCGACCATGACCATGAGAAGGTTGTTGAAATCATGCGCAATTCCGCCGGCAAGGCGGCCCACTGCCTTCATTTTTGCATTTCTCTGCATCTCGACTTCCAGTTTCCTGCGCTCAGTGATGTCAACTACGATGCCCCGGAAGCCGACAACCCTGTTGTCTCTTTTTTTGGTACGGGTATATACTACAATAGGGAAAGTAGAGCCGTCTGATTTTACAGCAAGATATTCTCTTCCGGAAGTTTGCCCCCCTGCACGAAGAGATGAGATGGATTCTGAAAGGCGCGGCCAGTCTTTTTTGGCAATAAGGTCAGAGAGGGTTATCCCATCTTCTATTGTTGAAGGATGATAGCCGAATGTTTCGAATGCCTGGGAATTGGCATAGGATATTCTGCCTTCAAGATCAGTTTCATAGACAGTCTGGGGCAGAGTCTCGGTAAGATCTCTGAAGCGCTCCTCGCTCTCGCGAAGAGCAAGCTCGGCCATCCTGCGCTCCTCTTCACCGGATATGGTAGTTGCTAGGATACTCAGAATTTTCCTGTCGGCTTCAGTAGGCTCATAATCAGAAGTATAGAGGACACAAAGAGTTCCGATGGACTCTCCCTGGCACTTGATCAGGTTTCCAAGATAGGTCTTGAGGCCATATTTTCTTACATTGGGATCAGTCTCTGCGTATGGAGATTCCATTAGTCCTGGAACAAACTGCTGGCCGTCCGGAGGAGGGCAGTCAATTAGGTCAGAGCAGATGTGGCCATCTGCTTTAGATACGACCTCATAATCCTCAGGAACATGCCAGCTTCCCAAAGAACAAAGAAGGTCCCCTTCAAGATAATTGTAAAGAGCGCAATCAGCATTGAGCAGTTCCCCGCAAAGCGCAGTCAGCTTTTGTATGTTTTCTCCAGTATTGCTTCCAAGAGTTGAAAAGATATGCGCTATTTTCGTCATTCTCTCCTCGTTTTGGGTTAATGCATCCTGGGCAGCCTTCCTCTCACGGATGTCCCTTGAGATTCCGTGGATTCCGGATAGCAAGCCATTCTCATCAACAGTCAGGCTGACAGAAAGCTCGGTCCAGATGCCGTAGCCGTCAATGTGTTCTTGTTCAAGCTCTACTTTTTGTCTTCTTATCTCTCCGGTCCTGTTAAAGTGGTCGACTTCTTCCCGCAGGAGAGTAAATGCAGCTACCTGTGATTCCTTGGTCAGCGTCTTGTGAGGAGGCTCTAAACACACCTGCTCTGGCCGAAGCCCACGAAGCTGATAGATCGTGGGGCTTACATAAGTGAACCTGGCCTGCAAAAATGCCTCCATCAGGTCAGGATGATTGAAATCAAGTTCCATTGTCCAGACAGTATCAGATGCTTCTTCTGTAAGTTTCCTGTATTTTGCCTCGCTGGCAGTTAGCGCTTCCTCTGCCCGTTTTTTTGCAGTGATATCTGCAAACACGGTTGCAAACTGGTCTTCGCGAAGTGAAAAAACAGAAACATGGAATGTTTTGTTTTGCGGCTGCCAGACAACTTCAAAATCCCGAGCTACCCCGGTAGTTGCAACTTCTGCATAAATATCAAGAAACGGAGGGAAGCCCTGGCCATAGAGCTCCGATGCAAGGCACCCGACTGCCTCATCTATTGGGATCTCGGTTAATTGGGAATATGCAGGATTGGCATCAAGTATCTGATAATCAACAGGCCGCCCCTCATCATCAAAAACAAGCTCGTGAATGCAGACGCCCTCGCGCATTGCTCCATATAGTGCAGATTGAAGCTGTTGGTTCTCAAGCAGAAGCAGCTCTGCACTTTTTCTTTCGCTGATATCGCGGATAGTGCTGACAAAATATGTTTCCTCCCCTCTTTCCCATGGAACAAGGGTAAGCTCAATTGGAACGATATTCCCGTCCTTTGCAAGACCGGAGAGCTCTATTGGCCGGTCAAACATGTGTGGAGGAGCAAAACCACCTTCCAGTGAGCGGAGCTTGAATGCCTCTTTGGAATCCGGAGGCATTATCAGTGAAATGGGCTTGCCGATTGCTTCCTGGGGACCATAGCCAAAAACCCTGCTGGCAGCAGGATTCCAGGAAACTATTTTTCCCTTTGAATCAGTTACCACGATAGCATCATAGACAGTAGAGAGAATGGATTGGCAAAGGTGAGGAGGAAGAACACAATGGGATTCGCTCTTGGGAGTACATGCAGTAAACTGGCTGCGCCTGGATGGAGAATCCGAGACTAGACATTTGTCAGCACGCGGCAACAGTTTTGGATCAGGTTTTTTTCCAGCCATTATATTTCTCCATGGTCCGGGCAGAAGTGCATTTTATCAATACCAGAAGAATTAGGCAAAGAAAAGACACCCAAATTTTTACCCACCACAATTAGATACTTTTAGATAGAAACATATATAAACAGTTTTTCCGACGAAATCCCACGTTTTTAGTGGCCTTTCCAGATAACCTCATCAACTTTCTTTTTGTAATTGACAGTTCGGGCCAGAACAAAAAGCAGGTCCCCAACACGGTTAAGATAGCTGATGGTGCTGGAATTGATCTTTTCTTTTTGTGAGATAGAAACAACACTTCTCTCTGCCCTGCGGCAGACGGTCCTTGCATGATGCAGGAGAGATGCTGTTTTGCTTCCGCCCGGAAGGATGAAATGGTTCAGAGGAGGAAGATCGGATTCGAGGCTGTCTATCTCTTCTTCGATCTGGCCAACGCGGGCAGGGCTGATGGTTTTGGTTGGAGGTTTTTTCGATGCAAGCTCAGTTCCGATTATGAAGAGGTCTTTTTGGATTTGTTTGAGTGAATCTGTGATGGACTTGGTTTCACTAAATGCAATTGCAATTCCCAGAACAGAATTAAGCTCATCAATGTCTCCATATGCTTCAACACGCGGATGGTCTTTTGGCACTGTTCCTGCGCCAATGAGAGAAGTGGAACCTTTATCACCAAACTTGGTATAGATCGGCATATGTGGAAAAAACCACAGAATTGTTTAAATTAGTATTCTTTTACACTATTAAACCCATGTCCAGCCTAGATTACAACCAACATGCACGAGCAGGAGCGCTGCAAACACTTTTGTTCAGATCATTTGCCAAGTCTGAGCCTGCACTGGAAGGACTCACAAGATCACACGTTGTTCGAAAGATCATGGAAGAGCGAAGAGAGAAGCAGGGGATAAATGAGCTGATAAGTGCCTCTGCCAGCAGGCTTGCAGAGAGAGAAGGAGAAAATGAAAGATGGAAATATACGCGAAGACACAGTGTTGAAGTGGGATTCATAGCATATCTGATTGCAAGTGAGGCAAAAAGGCAGGATTTGGCAGAGGCAGGGGATTTGGATCCGGACCTTTGTTTTGTCGGAGGCATAATCCACGACATTGGAAAAACATTCCTTCCAATGGCACTCATAGTAAAGGAACTTGGGATAGACCTGGGTTTTGTGAGGTTGTTTGAAGGAAGCAAGATGAACGATATTGAAAGAAGAATACTTCGCGATGAGCATATTTCTGCAGGAACAAGGTTTGTCAGGTTGTTTGATGGTGACGAGCAGGTCAAGACACTGCTTGATATGGTTGGACTGCACCATGTGATGTTTAATGGACAGAATAGTTTTGTTCCAAGCTACCCTGCTCTCATTAAAGGCGCAAACCTGCCCCTTCACGCAAGACTTGCAAAGACAGCAGACTTCATTTCAGCAGTGTTGCCAAGGCATTATAGGGAGACCAACTGGATAACCTCATTCAGAACAGCAGCAGCATATGCCATGGCAGTCTCTGGAATGGAGCTTGATCCCCTCACAGTCCAGTGCTTTCTCACAGGAACGCACGATATAAGCCCTTCAGATGCAAAGGACGCAATAAGATCCTTTATGCACCCCGGCGGCCAGATGATGATATCCGACTACATGGGAATGCGTGATTATGTTGAAGCGGTTGAAAAAAGCATAGGGTTTGAGGAGCTTGCAAAAACATGGGATGTGGTAAGGGTGCTTGAGACAGAAGAGAGGGTGGAGATACTTTCGGAGAATTGGGGATTCCCGACACTATCGGAGGTCTCCCCAATGAGCATTAAGAACAAATATGCAGAGGCAGGATGAGGCAGGGCTAAAGAGCAGAACCATGAATAAATCGGAATTTGTATATCTCATCAACTTTCATTATTTCAAAATCCCGGATATTTTTTGAGTATAAATTAAAGAGTTTGGTTAGCTCTGCATCAAACTCGGCATCGTCTTTTACCTCAAACAGCACCATAATTTCAAATTTGCCAATAGATCTTACAAAAAGGATAATGCTGGGGTTGCTCTTGCAATAATTATATAGGGAGTCCCACGTTTCCTTAGTCATATTACTTAGTGAGAGAGGTATTTCGTACCACCTCAAACCAACAGCTTTGAGGTCATATAACCACCCATATCCCTGGATCAGACCTTCATCTTCCATTCTTTTGATTCTGTGTTTTACTGTGTCAGGTGACAGGCCAGTATTGTTAGCAATAGAAACAAGTGAGGCCCTCGCATCTTCGGTCAGGATAGTTAGGATCTTTTTATCATGATCGTCAATCAAGACCCTGCTCTCGTCACTAATCAAACGGGATTCTCTTGTTTTGGTGTTTGGCTTTCCGATAATGGAACAGCTCTCAAAACCATAATATTGGGTGATAACCTGGATAGAATAGACCCTAATTAAATCCTCATATTTTGAGACGATGGCATCCCACATCCTTTGGAATTCCATGGGATTCTTTGCATTGAAGGTTACAACAAAGTTGATCTTCCCAGACCCATCAGCAGCATACCGGATGGAATTGCAACCTAGAAGCTCATTGATAAATTCCTTTTGGAGCCGGTGATTGCCCCATTGAAAATAAACAGCATAATTTTGATAACCCAGCTTCCCCACATCGATTGTAAGTAGCGTGTCTTTGAGTATTTTCAATCTGATGAGACGTTGTGTTCTATAATGGGCCATCTGTTTGGAGACTCCGGCCTTTCTTGCAAGAACAGCATAGCTTTGACGGCAATTTTTTGAAAGCTCATGGAGTAGGATCCTGTCTTTCTTATCAATTTTCTCCATTTTTTTACTATTGCTTATTATTCTTTTAATTATTATGTATTTGTCAAAAAATCTAGATAAAATATTTAAATACCAGTTTCTCCCAGATTTGACAATATAGGACAAGGATGTTTTATTGGTGAGGGATTTATGGAAAACAGAATAATGATAAAATTGTCATTTTTAAATTCGCCATACACAAGAGTGGCTGAGATCTACAGATTGCTTGATACGCTGGGATTTGAGGCGATGATTCTTCCCAAGGTAGATTGCGGAAAGAGAGCATTCTTATTTATATCAAAAAATGACCTGAAAAAAACCAGAGACGCATTTGACATATTGGGGATTCAGGCAGAAGATGAAGAAGTCCTCATAATAACTCTCGATAACAAAATTGGCGCAATAGCAGACATCTCAAGAGAAATTAGAAATAAACGGGTATCCATATATCGCGCATTTCTTGCTGACATATCACTGTCACAGGCATATTTGATACTTGAATGTAGTGATAATAAACTGGCACTAAGGGCCCTTGAAAACAAGCAAGAGAGCAGGATTTCTGCTTTTTAGTCTTTACAAAGGGAGAATGCCAGGGCCCGGCCATTTGATATGAGCATTAAGAATAAATATGCAGAGGAATAGTTACCTTGTATGACAATTGTTGATGATTTTGCGATACTTGAGAAAAATGGCTTTGAATTATTGCCCTATTTTTTAGCAAAAAATGAGAACGAGGCAGTAGCAGCTGCAAAAAAGATCAAATATCCGGTTGTGTTGAAGGTTGTTTCATCTGAAATAGAGCACAAGACAGACATTGGCGGGGTCAAGGTAGGCATAACAAATGAAGATATCCTGCGCCACAGCTACCAGGACATCATGAAAAAAACAAAGGGGAAAAAAGTCGATGGTGTTTTGGTGCAGAAGATGGCGCGAAAGGGCGTTGAGCTTATCGTAGGCGGAAAAAAGGATCCGCAGTTTGGCCACATGATCGTTCTGGGCCTTGGAGGAATTTATGTTGAGATTTTCAAGGATGTCAGTGCCAGGATCTGCCCTCTTGGCCAAAATGAAATCCAGGAGATGATATCGGAGCTCAAAAGCCACCCGATAATAGATGGTGCGCGCGGAAGGAAGGCCATCAACAAAAAAGCGATCATCGAGCTTGTAATCAAAACATGTTCATTTATGGAAAAGGAAAACCTTGGAGAGCTTGATCTCAACCCGGTTATTTGCGATGACCGGGGCTGCGACATTGTAGATGCGAGGTTTAGCAGGTGATAATCATGAAAAAAATAATCCAGAATCTCGACAAGGTCTTTTACCCAAAATCAGTTGCAATAATAGGAGCAACCCCAACAACAAACAAAGTAGGAAATGTGATTTCCAAGAATTTCATTGACGGGAAATTCAGGGGCAAAGTATATCCAGTAAATCCAAAATACAAGAAAATATTGGGAGTTCCGTGTTATTCGGATATTGGAAAAATCAAAGGAAGCATTGATTGCGCGATTATCGCAACCCCTTCGAAAACAGTCCCTGCAATACTGGACAGCTGCGTCAAAAAGAAAGTGGGTGGAATTGTTATAGTCACCAGTGGTTTTGAGGAGATCGGGAACAATAAAATCGCAGAATACATAAAGGAAGTGGCAGTGAAAAACAACATCCCGATTGTCGGACCCAACTGCCTTGGGATCTTCAATCCATATGCAAAGGCAGACAGCATGTTCCTGCCGATGTACAAGCTTGAGCGGCCGCGTGCAGGAGAGATCTCCTTTGTATCGCAAAGCGGAGCAGTAGGCTCTGCAGTGCTTGATCTTGCTGCATATTATGGTGTTGGAATTGCAAAATTCATATCATATGGAAATGCGACTGTTCTTGATGAATGTGATTATCTGGAATACCTTGGAGAGGACGAAGATACGGAAGTTATTTTGCTTTATATAGAGGGAGTGAAGAATGGAAAGCGCCTTCTTGAAGTGATGAAGAGAGTGAATAAGAAAAAACCGATAATCGTCCTCAAGGGTGGGAAAGGTGCTGGAGGAGCTGCTGCTGCCAAATCACACACAGGAAATATTGCAGGGAGCTATACTGCATACAGCGCTGCTTTCAGGCAGGCAAAGGTTGTTGAGGCAGCAGGACTCAATGAGCTCTTTGACATAGTCAAGATTTTCAACCAGCCAAGGCCAAAAAACAACCGCGTTGGAATAATCACAAATGGTGGGGGCCTTGGAATCATTACTGCAGATTCGGTTGAGCAGATAGACCTGAGGCTTGGTGGTTTTTCTGAAAGCACAAAGAGGAAAATAGCCGAGATTCTTCCATCATATGGAAATGTGGGAAATCCCCTCGATCTTGTTGCTGATTCTGGTGTTGATGCATATAAGAAGGCAATAGATATTTTCATGGGTGCTGAAGAGATTGATATTCTCCTTATCATTGTGTTGATGCAGACCCCTCCTGTTGATGAGAGGATAATACATGTTCTGACAAAGGCATCAGATGACAGAAGAAAGCCAATTGCAACTATTTCCATAGGCGGAACATATACAGAAGCATACAGGAAAATTCTTGAGAGCAATGGCGTTCCGAGCTACAACTCGCCAGTTGCTGCTGTGAGGGCAATAAAGAGACTTGTCACTTATTCTGAATACTACGATAAGCTGAAGAAAGAGTAATTTTTTGGGTAGGGGAGACCTTACTTCCACTATTAGAAAGCAGGTTGTTTGTTTTTAAGTT
>Ga0180431_10002255_pt1 | contig 26056 bp, 22 predicted proteins | sample SS_ome_11_FD_132459 | JGI IMG/M metagenome (GOLD analysis project Ga0180431, IMG submission 132459) | Hypersaline lake sediment archaeal communities from the Salton Sea, California, USA - SS_1_MS_1 metaG | ecosystem: Environmental > Aquatic > Non-marine Saline and Alkaline > Hypersaline >... | reverse complement strand
CGGATCCTGGGCATGGGCGATGTCCTGACCCTGATTGAGCGCGCCGAACAGACATTTGATGAGAAGCAAGCCAAGCAGATGGAGCAGAAGATCCTTGAGGCTAGCTTCGACCTTGAGGACTTCCTGGAGCAGCTACAACAGGTCAAACAGATGGGCCCGCTGACACAGATCCTGGAGATGATTCCCGGCATGAGGGGGGTAGCGGGGCAGGTGTCTGCTGAGGCCACTGACGAGCAATTCAAGCATATTGAGGCGATGATTCTCTCGATGACACCCGAGGAGAGACGTAATCCGCGGATCATCAAGGGCAGCCGGAAGAAGCGCATCGCAGCCGGCAGCGGCACCACAGTACAGGAGCTCAACATGCTCCTGCGGCAGTTCCGCCAGATGCAGCGCATGATGAAGCAGTTGGGTCAGGGCCGAGGTGAGATGCAGCGGCTGATGAGGATGTTAGGATAGGTTGGTGGATTAGCAGATTGGGAGATAGGTGGCTGGTTTCCAGTCCGTAGATCTTCGAATGTGCCAATTTCCCAACGAAACTGTCGTCATAACTAAGCAATCTGAACAGGAGGAGTATGGTCAAGATTCGTCTACGCCGTGTCGGCTCTAAGAAGCAGCCGAGTTTCCGTGTCGTCGTGGCAGACTCGCGATCTCCGCGTGATGGGCGGTTTATCGAGGGGATAGGTTTCTACAATCCGCGCACAGAACCGGAGACCCTGCGTGTTGACGAGGCGAGAGCACTGTATTGGCTGAGTGTTGGGGCGCAGCCCACTGAGTCAGCGACGCGGCTCCTGACGACGCTGGGTACACTCCAACGCTTCGAACGGCTGAAGCAAGGTGAGTCCCTGGAGGCCCTGGTGGCCGAGGCTGAGGCAGAAGAAGACGCAGAGGAAGAGGCCGAGGAAGAAGGCGGCCCTGGGGGCGAAGAATCAGCCGTTGAAGCAGAGGATCTCGAGGAAGAGACCGAGCCTCAAGAGACTGAGTCCCAAGAGGCTGAGGAAGCGACCGACGCTGAGGCTGAGCTGGAAGAGGACGAAGACGAGGCATCCGAAGAGGCCGACGAGGCCGAGGAGGAGGACTCAGAGAACTAGCTGGGGCTTCAAGAAAAGCAGCCCCCACAAGCGTGCGGAGATCCCAGCGTCCGGCGCCGATTCCGGTTAGCACGCATAAGGCTGACATCGCAGTGGAACTCTGCTCCTTCACTGCATCTTCGCGTACACACGTATCCGTCCACGTCATCACTAAGGAAGGAGGAGCACCGATGGCTTCTTCGATGAAGGATTTGGTTGAGTACATCGCCAAGGCTATCGTGGATGAACCGGAACAGGTGCACGTCTCCGAGATCGAGGGTGAGAACTCCGTCATCTTGGAGCTCCGTGTCGGACCTGGCGACATGGGCCGGGTGATTGGCAAGGGCGGGCGCACGGCCAACGCTATGCGCCGCCTGGTGCGCGTCCTGGCGGCCAAGCGGGACAAGCACGCCAACCTGGAAATCGTCTAGATTGAGGGTGCCCAACTGCAAACCGGATTCTACCGGCCAGTGAGCAACGCGCATCCGCCCTATGACCCGGGACGAACAAGCAGATAGCGGCAAGAAAGGCTCGGCGGGAACCCACCCTGGGCCTTCTCATATTGTCGTGGGAGAGATCCGGCGTCCGCACGGGATAAGGGGAGAGGTGCGCGTCGAAATCCTCACTGACTATCCCGAGCAGGTCGACCGGCACGAGTACGTCTACCTAGCTCGTCCTCAGGCACCGGACGATGTGGAACGGTACGCCCTCGAGTCGGTGCGGCCTCACAAGGGCGTTCTGCTCATCAAGCTTGAGGGCGTCGAGGACCGAGATGCCGCCGAAGAACTCCGGGGGATGCTTGTGGAGGTGCCCCTGGAGGATGCCGTACCCCTGGAGGAGGGAGAGTACTACCACTTCCAGTTGATCGGCGTGGACGTCGAGACGGAGACTGGCGAATGGCTGGGCCGTGTGGCCGACGTGATCGCCACGGGCGCGGCCGACGTGTTCGTCGTCCGCGGGCCGCGCGGTGAGATCCTTCTGCCCGCGATTGAGGACGTGATCCTGGAGCTCGACACGGAGGAGCGGGAGATGACGGTGCAGCTGCTGCCCGGCCTGCTGGAGGACAGCTGACGGTGAGCGACCTACGCTACTGGATCGGATTCAACGAAGTTCGGGGCATTGGCCCCCTCAGGCTCAGGGCGTTGCTGGACACGTACGGGAGTATCGAGCGTGCCTGGCACGCACCGCCGGAGCAACTCCGCAGCGTGGGGGTCGACAGCCGATCGGTCAAGAACCTGCTCAACGTCCGGTCCAAGGTCAGCCTCGATGAGCGTCTAGAGCGGCTCCAGGAGATGGGCATCCAGGTGTTGACATGGGAGAGCCCGGGCTATCCCCAGCTTCTGCTTGAGACCCATGCCCCGCCCCCCGTGCTGTACGTGAAGGGAGAGCTCAAGGAACAGGATGCCTGGGCTGTGGCCGTGGTGGGAACGCGCCGAGCATCGACGTACGGACGCGAAGTGACGCGCCGCCTCGCCGGCGACCTGGCTCGCAACGGGATCACGGTTGTCAGCGGCATGGCGCGGGGAATCGATGGCGTGGCGCATCGCGCCGCCCTGGAGGCCGGCGGACGGACCATCGCCGTCTTCGGCTGCGGCATCGATCACATCTACCCCTCTGAGCACCGGAAGCTCGCCCAGCAGATCGCGGCTCATGGGGCTCTCATCAGCGACTACCCCCTGGGGACGCCTCCCGATGGAAGGAACTTCCCACCTCGGAATCGGATCATCAGCGGACTGAGCCTTGGCGTGTTGGTCACCAACGCGGGGAAGACGAGTGGAGCCTTGATCACGGCCGACTTCGCTGCGGAGCAGGGACGAGACGTATTTGCCGTGCCGGGGAGCATCCTGTCGCAAGGGAGCATCGGGCCCAACCGATTGATTCAGGACGGAGCCAAGCTGGTCGCCCGAGCCGAGGACATCCTTGAGGAACTCAACTTGACCATGGTGGCCGAGCAGAAGCAGGCCCGGCTCGCTCTCCCCGAAGATGAGACGGAGGCCGCCCTTCTAGGACAGTTGTCGGCCGAGCCCATGCATGTGGACGATCTCCAGCAGCGAATGGACGTGCCTATCTCCCAAGTCACCAGTGCCCTGGCTATGATGGAGTTGAAGGGCATGGTGCGGCAGGTAGGAGGGATGAAATACGTCATCGCACGAGAAGCCGGGGTGTCGTACACAGTGGAATGAGCGGGCCACAAACCTCACAGCTCATCAGCTCCTCGACACTTTTTCCCTGATCCCCTACCGACCGCAGGACAATCAGATCTTGGGAGGACGAGATTCATGGCATTCTATGCACTGATCATGGCCGGCGGAACTGGGACGCGACTCTGGCCGGCCAGCCGGCGGGACCGTCCCAAGCAGACGCTTGAGCTCGTCGGTGACCGGACGATGTTCGAGCACACAGTCGACCGAATCACGCCGGTCTTTCCCCCCGACCACGTTTTCGTCGTCGCGGGCAGGGAGCACGTCTCCGATCTCGCGGATCAAGCACCTGAACTGCCGGCACAGAATCTGATTGTTGAACCATTGGGACGCGGGACAGCGCCCGCCATCGGCCTGGGAGCTATCCATCTCCAGCATAAGGACCCGGACGCCGTGATGGCCGTGCTCACCGCCGACCATTTCATCGCCGATGTCGAGCGCTTCCAGCGCGTCCTGGAGGCGGCTGCGGAGGCGGCGAGGGAAGGCCACTTGGTGACCCTGGGCATCGAACCATCCTCCCCATCTACAGGCTACGGATACATCCAACAAGGCGCAAAGATGGAATGCGGGGGGGACTTCGACGTCTTCCAGGTAGAACGCTTCACCGAGAAGCCGGACCAGGAGACCGCCTTGCGGATGGCCGAGAGCGGTGAATACACCTGGAACAGCGGCATGTTCGTCTGGAGCGTAGATCGGATTATGACGGAGTTCCAGTGCCAGATGCCCGATTTCTACGTCAAGCTGGCGGAGGTCCAGGGCACTCTTGGAACCGACGCCTACGGATCGACGCTGAAACGGATCTGGCCCACGATCAACAAGCAGTCCATCGACTACGGCGTGATGGAAGGCGCTGGAGATGTCGCCGTGATACCCGTCGACATCGGCTGGTCCGACGTAGGGAGTTGGGGGAGCCTGGCCGAGCTGCTAGCAGAGCTCGGCGAGGCGGATGAGGACGGTAACGTCATCGTTGGTGATCACATCGGCATCGACACCCAACGCACAATGGTGTTCGGGAGTGAACGTCTGATCGCCACCATAGGATTGGAAGATATGGTCATCGTGGACGTGGGGGACGCGGTGCTCGTCTGCCCGATGGACCGCGAGCAAGACGTCCGCGAGTTGGTCCATCTTCTGGAGCGCCAGGAGTCGGACGAGTACCTATAGACTCGGCACCACGAAGACGGGCGTTTTTAGGAGGCCCTCTCCTGGAACCAAGGTTCCGAGAGGGTCTCGTTGGGTTGAAGTTAGTTATGTTCCGCGTTAGTATTGTGTTCTGAGGTCAATGTATGAAAGCTTATTGTTTGAAATGCAAAGCCAAACGTGAGATGAAGAGCCCCGAGCCGGTGTACACCAACACGGGGACACCGGCCACGAAGGGCGTCTGCCCGGAATGCGGCACCAAGTTGTTTCGCATGGGCCGCACGCCTGCCCACGAGGGACTGGATCCCGAGGAGCACACGGTGATGTCGAAGGCCAGGGCACGACGGGAAAAACAGCCCGGCCTGGTCATCGTCGAATCGCCGGCTAAGGCGCGCACGGTCAATCGCTTCCTGGGCGACGACTACAACGTGCAGGCCTCCGTCGGTCACGTGCGGGATCTGCCCTCCAATCGCATGGGGGTCGACATTGAGGATGGTTTCCGACCGCACTACATCGTCCCCTCCAAGCGGAAGGACGTGGTCCGAGATCTCAAGGAGGCAGTCAAGGAGTCCTCTGAGCTCTTCCTGGCAACGGATCCGGATCGCGAGGGCGAGGCAATCTCGTGGCACCTGTTGGAGGTGCTCGACTCAGTCATCCGCTGGCGACCCGTGCACCGCGTCGAGTTCCACGAGATCACGGACGAGGCCATCGAGCACGCCTTCTCCCATCCCCGCGAGATCGATCGGCAGCGGGTCGACGCCCAGCAGGCGCGGCGTATCCTCGATCGTATCGTGGGCTACACCATCAGCCCGCTGCTGCGAGACAAACTCGGTCGCCGCGGCATCTCCGCCGGCCGCGTGCAGTCGGGCGCCCTCCGGCTGGTCGTGGAGCGAGAACGGGGGATCGAGGCCTTCGTGCCGATCGAGTACTGGTCCCTGGAGGCGGAGCTGGCCAAGCTGAAGCCGGAGCCAGACTACCCGCCCAGCTTCATCGCCAAGCTCCACCGCATCCGGGGCGAAGAGGTGGACATCCACAGCGAAGAAGATGTCCAAGCGATCATAGACGACCTGCGGCGATCAACCTACGCGGTGGTCAGCGTCAAGGAGGGACAGCGTCGCCGGAGACCCTATGCCCCCTTCACGACCAGCACGCTCCAGCAGCAGGCGTCGTACAAGTTAGGCTACACCACGCGACGCACGATGGCTGTGGCTCAGCAGCTGTATGAGGGGATCGATCTGGGCGACGGGCCGATAGGCCTGATCACGTATATGCGCACCGACAGCGTCAACGTGGCCGAGCAGGCCCAGGCCGACGTGCGCGCGTACGTGACCGGCGAGTACGGCGACGAGTATCTGCCGCCCGAGCCGCCGCAGTACAAGACCAAGTCCAAGTCCGCTCAGGAGGCCCACGAGGCAATCCGGCCTACGAGTGTCTTCCGCACACCGGAGTCCATGAAGAAGGTCCTGGATCGGAGTCAGTATCAACTTTACGAGCTGATCTGGAGGCGCTTTGTGGCCAGCCAGATGGCTCGGGCGATCTACGATACCATCGCCGCTGAGATTGAGGCTGGGTCTTCGGGGGACGAGGGAGCACTGCCCTACCTCTTCCGGGCCAGTGGTTCGACGCTACGCTTCCCTGGGTTCTTGGTCGTGTACGAGGAGGAGAAGGACGAGGACGAAGAGAGCATCGAAGAACGGAAGCGGGAGGAGATTCCGCCGCTGTCCGTCGACGAGCTGCTCGACATGGTGGACCTGCTCCCCGATCAGCACTTCACGCAAGCGCCGCCGCGCTACTCCGAGGCAAGCCTGGTCCGGGACCTCGAGGAAAACGGCATCGGGCGGCCAAGCACGTACGCGCCCATCCTTTCAAAGATTCAGGAGCGCGGCTACGTGGAGCGCCGAGGGAGAAGGCTGTATGCCACCGAGATTGGCATGATCGTCAATGACCTGCTGGTCGAGTACTTCCCAGACTACGTCGACCTGGGGTTCACGGCCCAGATGGAGGATGATCTTGACCTTATCGCCAGTGGCGAGCGGGAGTGGGTGCCCATTCTCGAGAGTTTCTACGGACCTTTCGCCGAAACGCTCACCGAGGCTCGTGAGCGCATGCCTGAGGTGGACATCAACAACCAGCCAACGGGCGAAATGTGTCCCAAATGCGGGAGTCCGCTCGTCTACCGGTATGGACGGTACGGGAAGTTCATCGGCTGCAGCAACTTCCCAGACTGCCGCTTCAGCAAGCCGATACTGGTAACGACAGGGGCCAAGTGCCCTGAGTGCGGCGGCGATCTGGTGGAGAAGAAGACGAGACGGGGCCGAACGTTCTACGGCTGCTCCAACTACGACCCGGAGAACCCAGAGTCCTGCGACTTCGCGGTCTGGAAGCGGCCACTGCCCCAGGCGTGTCCCAAGTGCGGCGGCCTGCTCACAGAAGTGCGCCAGGATTGGGCAAAATGCGAGGCCTGCGAAGAGGAAATTGAGATCGTCGACCTTCCCGAGGAACCTGAGGAGTCGGCTTCGTAACGGGGGGACCGTTTGTACAGAGACGCCGGTGCGCACGTGGTGCGCAGGTATTTGTCCTATGCCGGACTGTGTGATAAGATTGTTGTGCACCAAAGCGGCCGATCGGATAGCCCGCTTAGCAATTTTCCCGTGCAACTCGCAGACGCCAGGGGGTGAAGATGGACAACATCCTGCAATTCATTCGACAGCGCAAGGTCCTGGTAGCCGCGCTCGGGGGCGTCCTCGTCGGTCTGCTCCTCGGTCTCGGCATCGGATGGGGGCTTTGGCCGGTCCAGTGGACCAACTCCACACCCGCGGAGCTCCGCTCGGATTTCCAAGAGACCTATGTCCTCCTGGTGGCCGAGGACTACGCCGAGAGCGGGGATCTCGAGCTCGCGCGCGACCGCCTAGGGATGGAGCTCTGGGAGGAGAATGAGCTCGCCCAGGCCCTGGCCCGGGTTGAGCAGGCCCAGGATGGGCAGCAGGCGCTCGACGTCAGGAAACTGGCTCGCGACCTTGACGCTGAGGCACCGGTTCCCGACGAAGGCGACGGGGAGGAGACCACCGATCTGGGCACGCGACTGCGCCCCGTCACCCTGGTCTGCGGGGTGGGGCTGCTCGTCGTCGCCCTGGTCGGAGGGGGGCTGTATCTCTACTCTCGTCTGATCGAGCGACGGGAGGGACCCGAGGCATCGCGACAAGAGATCCGTTCGACAGCCAGAGGAGATGCGCCACCCGATGAGCAGGTCGCGTGGGAAGGCCAGGCGCCCAATGCCCAGTTCGTCACCACGTACAGCCATGGAGACACCCACTATGATCCCTCTTTCAGCATAGAGTTGGAGAGCGGCGAGTTCATGGGGGAATGCGGCGTGGGCATCTCCGAGTTGATCGGATCGGGCGATTCCGACAAGGTCACAGCGCTGGAGACGTGGCTGTTTGACAAGAACGATATTCGGACGGTGACGAAGGTCTTGATGTCCAAGTACGCCTTCGACGATGAAGCGCTGCGTACGAAGTTAGCCCCCAAGGGTGAGCCCGTTCTGGTCGAGGAGGGAAAGGACGTCATCCTGGAGACGAAGATGCTCCGTCTGCGGGCGCATATCGTGGAGGTAGATTACGGGGACGGGGATATGCCGTCCAGAAGCTTCTTCAACAGCCTGACGGTGGAGCTGGCTGCCTGGGTGAAGCCGGAGGCCGAGGGAGGGGAGTCACGCATTCCGGTGAGCGCTCCGGGCGCGTGAGGATGACGACGAAAGAGGCCCACTGGCCCCGCTGCCGCTAATCATGGGGCGGTCCGGCCCGCTTGCCCCGACGATGATGGAGGCTCCTGAGGCCGTGCATACGGGGCGTTAACAGAAGAGCGCCCGCTCGATTCTTAAGGTTTGATTCTATACCCCCGTCGCTTTGATTGCGGCGGGGGTTCTGCTTGGGTGAAAGGCCCGGTACGATGCTGCGTACACTCTGGCACCGTTTCCTGCGTCTCTTCTTCCGCTTGCTCTACAACGAGCTGGCATGGACCTACGATGTGGTGGCGTTTGTCGTCTCGTTGGGCCGATGGAGGGCTTGGGGACGGACCACGCTTCCCCATCTGCAGGGCGGCCGCGTCCTGGAGCTGGGACATGGGCCCGGGCATCTTCTGGTGTCGCTGGAGGAGCGCGGCCTCGCACCCTTCGGGGTCGATCCTTCGCCCCATATGGGCCGGCAGGCCAAGGTGCAGCTCCTTCGGGCCGGCGCGAGCGTCCCTCTCGTCCGGGCGCGGGCCCAGGCGCTACCATTCCGAGCCGCCAGTTTCGAGAGCATCGTCGCGACCTTCCCGACAGACTACATCATCGATCCACGGACCCTGGGCCAGGTGACGCGTCTGTTGAAGCCGACGGGGCGATTGGTAGTTGCCGCGGCGACCAGGTTTGAAGGACAAGGCCCGCTGGCGAGACTCCTATCCTGGCTCTATGAGGTCACGGGCCAGAAAGAGCCGGAGCCAGGTGCCTTCTCATCTCAGCTCACGAATGCCGGGCTCTCTTGCCGAACGGTATGGGAGGATGTGGACGACACAGAGGTGATGGTCGTCATCGCAAAAAAAGCGCCATAGGTGAGCCAGAGGCCCGAGGGGACGGAATCTTCCCGCGGACTGGAATAGCTGGGGGCACTAACGAGTTGTCGCCTTGACCGGTGCGATGCACCACGAGCGTATGCTTGCCACGTCCGCGACAAGTCGTTAGCGCACCCGACTAGCTGCCATACTTGCCTCGCGCGTTAAGATATGGTAGAATGCTGACAACGTGGTGGGTGTGGCCTAATTGGTCAAGGCACCTGGTTGTGGCCCAGGCGATTGCGGGTTCGAGTCCCGTCACTCACCCAGCGAAAGCCGGATTTAGATCCGGCTTTCATCCTATTATGCCCCCGTAGCTCAACTGGACAGAGCGTCGGACTTCGAATCCGCAGGTTGGGCGTTCGAATCGCCCCGGGGGCGCCTGGAACCTAGTTCCCGGGGATAGCAGTCCGGGAATTGCTCCCAACGTGGCGCCCTCGCCATGTCGGGGGCGTTTTTCTGTGTCCATACTCCAGACCTCACCCATCAACGCCATGGCCTCGGGAACCAAGGACGCTTGCGCAGGGCATGCTTGGCGTTGAGCCGACCCAACTACCCAGCGGTGGCGGACCAGCATGTCGGTCATGGGAGCGATAGCCGAATAGGTGCAGGCATCGCGGGTGCAGCGCCCTTGTTCGGCGGGCATACGTCGGCCCTCCGTCCGCTCGACGGGGAGCGCGAGGAGTCGATCAGGTCGACACTGATCGACTTTGGCACTCCGGAGGGAGAGTCTGCGATGGCGCGCACGGTGGGCACACCGGCGGCTGTCGGCGCCCGCATGATCCTGGAGGGCGAGATCGACCTCACCGGCGTCCACATCCCGGTGTTGCCGGAGATCTACGAGCCCGTCCTTGATGAGCTGGAGCGACTGGGCATAGCCTTCGAGGAGTGGGGCCTCTAGTACTCCACCCGCATGCCCCTCACCCGTCCCAAGCCCCATTCAACCAGCAGCATCCCGATCAAGAACGGCAGGTCGGCCGCGATGGTAAAGCCGTACATCGCGGTCAGCCAGCGCGTGGCCAGAAGAATGGGTGCCTGCAGACGCTCGATGATGGCAGGGGCGAACCCAGCGAACCAGGCCAGAGCTGCGGCGAGGACCAAAAAGAGGACAATTGGCCTCCAAGATTCCCGGTCCGACCGACTCGGCAGCATGGTGTTGCTCACGGTGAAGATCACGTAGGCCCAGAGCCAGGCATCGGGGGCTTTGAGCAAGTCGACGAAATGGGAGAGCAGGCCGAACCAGGTGCCCTCGCTCAAGGCCTGCCGGAGCCCGCCGATGCTGAAGACCTGGTAGCCGATGAGAAGGATGACAGCACTGCCCGTCAGCAAGGGGGCAAGCCCGATGAGGCTTCCTCGGAGCGGGTCCGTCTCCTCAACTGGCACGAAACCGAGCTGAATGCGCTTGCCCGCCAGCCTGGGTCTGACGCAGACCCGGCCCACGCGCACGCCGAGGAGCCTGGCCATCAGCGCGTGGCTGACCTCGTGGAGGAGTATGCCGGGCATGAGAGGAAGCGCGTAGAGGACGACTGCGATCTCTCGATCCCCGGTGAGCAAGAGCATGAGCCCCTGCAGGTGGCGGTGAATCCGGCGCTCAACGACGACGAGGAGCGCCAGCGTCACCGCCAGACCAAGCAAGGGCAACCAGTTCATTCACCTGAGTGAGCGACCAGGCCTTTCTTCACGATCTCTGAGAAATCGTCCGCCTTCAGGCTGGCACCGCCCACCAGAGCCCCGTCGATTTCTTTCTGGGATAGGAACTCGGCGACGTTGTGCGGCTTGACGCTGCCGCCGTACTGGACCCGAATCGCCTCGGCGACATCCTCGTCGTAGATACTTACCAGGACATCCCGAATAGCATCCCGGATGATGTCGTTGGCGTCCTCCCCGTGGGCAGGCACGCCGGTGCCTATGGCCCAGATCGGCTCGTAGGCAATGGTCACCTCCACGGCCCGTTCCGCGGGCACCCCCTCGAACGCCGCCTCAACCTGACCTCCACAGAAAGCTACCGTCTCGCCTGCCTCGTTTTGTGCCAGATTCTCACCGACACACACGATGGGAAGGAGTCCGTGTTCCAGAGCCGCGTGGAGCTTCCTGTTGACCCATTCATCGGTCTCTCCGAAGATGGTTCTGCGCTCCGAGTGCCCGAGGATCACGTAGTCGCACAGTCCCTCCAGCATCGCCGGGCTGATCGCGCCGGTGAAGGCCCCCTGCTCCTCCCAGTGCATGTTCTGCGCGCCGAGGCCGATGGCAGATCCCTCCAGAGTCTCCCGCACGGCGTCCAAGGCCACGAATGGAGGGCAGACCGCCACGTCGCAGTCCTCCACCCCTTCGAGGGCGTCCTTGAGCACCGTCACCAGGGCGACCGCCTCGGGGATTGTCTTGTGCATCTTCCAGTTGCCTGCAATGAACGCCTTGCGCATCTCCCCTCCTATCGGTCGTCCAGCGCGGCTACACCGGGGAGGGTCTTGCCCTCCAGGAACTGGAGGCTAGCGCCTCCTCCGGTGGACACGTGGTCCATCTGTTCGGCCAGACCGACCTGTTGCACGGCCGCCGCGGACTCACCGCCGCCCACGATGGTTGTGGCGTCGACCTCAGCCAGCAGGCGGGCCACGTCAAACGTCCCTGCGGCGAACGTCGGCATCTCGAAGACGCCCAGTGGCCCATTCCACGTGACCGTCTTGGCGCCCGCAAGGGCCGACTCGAATGTCGCAACCGTCTTCGGGCCGATGTCGAGAACCTGCCAGCCTGGGGATACCTCGTTCGGAGCCACGACCTTGCTCTTGGCGTCATTGTCGAACCCATCGGCAACCACCACGTCAACGGGCAGCACCAATTTCCCATGTGACTCTTTGAGAAGCGACTTGGCTGTGTCCAACGCGTCGTCCTCGACGAGGCTTTCGCCCATCTCGAAGCCCATAGCCTTGAAGAACGTGTTCGCCATTCCTCCCCCGATGAGGATGCGGTCGCACCGCTCCAACAGGCTCTGGATGACGGATATCTTCCCCGAGACCTTGGCACCTCCAAGGATGGCGATAAACGGACGCTCCGGATTCTCTACGGCCTTCCCCAGGAACTCGAGCTCCTTCTCGACAAGGAGACCCGCCACTGCCGCCCCCCCCTTGGCGCGCATGGCTTGAGCAGCACCTGCGGTGGAGGCGTGAGCACGGTGGGCAGCACCAAAGGCATCGTTGACGTAGAGATCAGCCAGGGACGCCAGTTGAGCGGCGAAGTCCGCGTCATTGGCCTTCTCTTCGGCGTGGAATCGCGTGTTCTCCAGCAGCACGACTTCGCCAGCTTCCATCCCGTCGACCGCCTCCTCGACCCCATCTCCAACGCAGTCGTTCAGCTTCCTGACCGGTCGGTCCAACAGCTCCGACAGCCGTACTCCCACGGGATCCATCTTCAGCTCTTCGACAGCCTTTCCCTTGGGCCGACCGAGATGGGACATCAGGATGACAGCCGCTCCTTTGTCGAGCAGCTGCTGAATCGTCGGCAGCGCCGCCCGAATGCGGGTGTCATCGGCCACCTCGCCTTCCTTCAGCGGCACGTTGAAATCAACGCGCACGAGCACGCGTTTGCCCTGCACGTCCACGTCGCGAATCGTCTTCTTATCCATCACACCCCCCTGAGCACGTCCGGCAGGAAAGTAAGTGAGGCCGCTGCACGATGCCTCACTTACTCTCACCAACTGTGTCGAATCGTCGGCAAGCGTCTCCGCTCTCGCGTTCCAGCTAGAGCGTCTTGGCGACCCTCACACCCTCGCGGATCATCTGACTGGTGAATCCCCACTCGTTGTCGTACCAACTCATGATCTTCACCAACGTGCCGTTCACGACCTGCGTCATGCCCACGTCGACGATGGAGGCGTGCGTGTCTCCGATGATGTCCGCGGAGACAATGGGATCCTCGGCCACGCCGAGGATGCCCCGATACTTGTCGCTCGCGGCCTCTTCCCTGAAGATATCGTTGATTTCCTCAACCGAGGTCTCGCGCGTCGTGACGAAAATGATATCCGAGATAGAGCCCACGGGGATGGGCGCTCGGACGGCCACCCCGTCAAAGCGGCCCACAAGCTCCGGAAGCACCTTGGTGGTCGCGATGGCGGCGCCCGTGGTGGTAGGCACGAAATTGGCGGCCGCAGCACGCCCTCTGCGGAACTGCTTGCTCGGCCCATCCACGATGGCCTGGGTCGATGTGTAGGCGTGGATGGTGGTCATGATGGCGTTCTCAACCCCGACACGGCGCCCCATAACCTCTACCACTGGGGTAATGCAGTTGGTCGTGCAGCTCGCGCAGGACAGATAGCGAACCGATTCATCCTCCGGTACGTTGACACCGTGCACGATCGTCGGGATCCCCTCGCTCTTGGCCGGCGCCGAGAGGATGACAAACTTGGCGCCTGCCTCCAGGTGCTTCTCGAGGCCTTCCTGCGTGCGGAAGATGCCCGTGCACTCGAAGGCGATATCCAGGTCCGACTCTCCCCAGGGCAGGTCAGATGGATCGCGCTCTGCGAAGAAGGGGTATTCCTCGCCGTCGACGATGAGCGCCCCGTCGCCAACCTCAACCTCTTTGTCATACTTTCCGTAGACGGTATCGTACTTCAGTAGATACGCCAAGTTGTCCAGGGGCATGATGTCGTTCACCCCCACCAGATCGAGCTCGGGGGTATCCAAGATGATCTTGAAGGCCGCCCGCCCGATTCGTCCAAACCCATTGATCGCTACTTTCGCCATGCTTCTTACTCCTTTTCTTGTAGGTAACCCTATCGGTCGATCTGCCTTAGCAGGCAGTGAATGACCATCAAACTCCCTGTGCGAGCGGAGCGTGACACGCAATCGGTACTAGGTCCAGGCTTCGCTCTCCAGGTGGCGCAGCAGCGCGCGCGCCAACCGCTGGCTATCGTGGCGCCAGGGACGGTCCCTGTCCACCAGATCGGCTGTCACAACACGGTAGTCCGCCTCTGGCGGGGCGCCAGGCACGACCATGTCGACGCCAGGCTGACTCGCGACCTCGTCGCCCAAGGGGTCGTCGCGAAGCAAGTTGTCATTGGCCAACACCACGGGAAAAAGGGACCGCCCAACGTGATTCCGTAGAGCTGTCACGTGGTCAGCCACTGTATAGCCTTCCGTCTCCCCACGCTGGGTCGCCACGTTGCAGACGTAGACTTTGTAAGCGGAGCTGGCTTCCACTGCCTGGGCGATGGCCGGCACCAGAAGGTTCGGGAGAACGCTCGTGAAGAGGCTCCCCGGCCCGGCGATGATCATGTCTGCGTTAAGCAGCGCGTGCACCGCCCCCGGATAGGCAGCCGCATCACCGGGATCCAAGTAGACACGTTGAATGGCTCCGTCGGCCTCCGGAATCCGTGACTCGCCGCTGACCCGACTCGTCCGCGTGTCCATCGATACGGTAGGCCCGGTCGCGCCCTGTGCTCCGCCATTTTGAGCGAGATCCGCAGTGAGCGTGACGTTCATGAGCGTGCTCGGGAGGACCTCGCCCTGGACGGCTAACACGCGGCCAGACTCCAGAATGGCTCGCTCGAAGCTCCCCGTGACCTCCGCCATAGCAGTGATGAATAGATTGCCGAAGCTGTGACCGTTGAGTCCGGTGCCGCTACCGAAACGGTATTGGAACAGATGCGTCGTCAGCGCTTCATCGTCAGCCAGCGCAGCGATACAATTCCGAAAATCCCCCGGGGGCAGGACGCCCAACTCACGCCTCAACCGACCCGAGCTGCCGCCGTCGTCCGCCACCGTGACGATGGCCGTGAGGTTCGACGTGTACTCCTTCAGACCGCGGAGGAGCGTGGATAGGCCGTGCCCGCCTCCGAGAACCACGATCTTCGGACCGCGCTCTCGCCGCCTGTACCGTTGTACGGCCTTCGCCAGCGTCTCCGGATTCATGTCCACGAACGGCCGCAGCAGCGATCGATTCAGCCCGAAGAGGCCCATAGCCACGGCGCCGATGCCCGCTAGAAGGAATAGGCCGGCCCGCGCACCACGAGGAATGAACTGTAGCGTCAAGTAGTAGAAGAAGCTCGGTAGGGGGTATAGCTCGCGGAGGACGAAGCTGAGCCCCAGGCTCAAGACGGCCACGCCAGCGATGAGAACCAGCAACCATCGTTTCACACCCATCCCGAGAGGAAGCCACTCGGTCGCAAAACAGAGATACCGCCGTAGTCTGCGCCCCCTTGTCTTCAGGTTCTCTAGCGGCTCGCCCATTTCCTCAGCCCCCGCCCCCTCCGTCGCAACGCGTATTGAACGAATTATATCAAACTGCCCGCCCGTCGTCAACGGGCGGGCGAGACGTCTCGCAGACAGCCTCGACCTGAAACGCTCGGCTGGCTACCCCAACGTGCTTCGTGGTCCGCAAGAACCAGGATACCGGAGCCAGCTCATACGTCCGGGCCATCGGGACAGAACGCGCACCAGAGCATGCTGCCCGGTCCACCTTCTACCCGAGGAATAGATCCTCAGACAACCGCTCCTCCATGGCCTTAATGACGGTCAAGTCGTGGTTTTCTCAGTCTCTGTGACCTCCAGAGCCCGCTCCGCCGGTCACCTGAGCTGATAGACGGACCACTCGATCCCGAGCAAGCTGAAGAGCCCACGTGAAGCGCGCCACGCAACCTGAAGGCCTCCACGACGATGGTGCCAATGCACCGAGGATGGCCAGGTCCCGGCACGTACGCGTGCTGAACGGACGCTTGGGTGCGTGAGCTTCCGGCGCAAGGAGATCGGACGGACGCCGGTGGGGAGCTTGTTGGCGTCCTTACGGAGCGACCGGTCCCAGTGCCTCGCGGATCCGTCGGGCCAAGAGACTACACGCGGGGGCCTCGCGCACCTCCTTGGTACGGGGACGGGGTAGGTCGACGGGGACCTCCGCCACGACCGAGGCCGGCCTCGGTCCCAGGACGAGCACCCGATCCGCGAGGAGGACGGCCTCGGGCACCGAATGGGTAACCATCACCACCGTCTTCTGTCGAGCCTGCCAGATGCGGAGGAGCTCCCGCCCCATACGTTCCCGGGTCAGCGCGTCCAGAGCACCGAAGGGCTCATCGAGGAGGAGGAGTTGTGGGTCGTGCACCAGCGCTCGGGCCAGGGCAACCCGCTGGGCCATACCGCCAGAGAGCTGGGCGGGATGGGCGTCCTCAAAGCCGCGGAGACCCACCAGGTCCAGGAGATCCCCCGCCCTCTCTCTCGTCTGACGGCTGCTGCAACCGTTCACCTCAAGCGGCAAAGTGATGTTGGCCCGGACCGTGCGCCATGCCATGAGTGTCGGCTCCTGAAAGACGAACCCGACTCGGCGGCTCGGGCGGTCGACCTCCTCGTCGTCGAGATAGATGCGGCCCGCCATCGGCTTGTCCAACCCGGCGATGAGCTTCAAGAGCGTTGTCTTGCCGCATCCGGAGGCACCCACCAGGCAGACGAACTCCCGTTCGTCGACCTGGAACCCAATGCTATCCAGTACCGGGAGATGTCCCCCCGGCCTGGGATACGCCATGTCCACCTGGTCTACAACCAGAAAGGGTGTGTCTCTGGTCATCACTCCTGGGGAAGGAAGGCGTTGGTGAACGCCTCGGCGGGATCGACCTCGCCCTCGATTAGGTCAGCTCCCCTCATCACCTCGACGGTGTTCCGCCACGCCTCCGGCTCGGACCTGCCCAGCGGTTCCCCGCGCCAGTATGCTAGTGACGCCTCCAGGACTGCGCGCTGCACCTCCGCGTTTTCCTCGAGCCCCTCCACATACCCCTTGCAAATCTCGAAAGCTTCGTCAGGGTCTTCCAGGGTGTCCTCCAGCCCACGCAGAAAGGCTCTGGCAAAGGCCCGGACCAGCTCGGGGTCGTTCTCCAGAACCTCCTCAGAGGCGATGACTCCATTTGAGACGATGGGCGCGTAGTCTGCGACCGAGATCACATTCGTCTGGTAGCCACGCTGGCTGAGCTGGACGGGCTCGTTGTTTGCGTAGACCACAGCCGCCTCTACCCTCTCCACAGTCAGGTTCTCCACCGCCGCGTAGCCGATGACCTCCAGGTCAACCGCGTCGGGGTTGAGATCCGTCGCCGCGATCAGCGCCCTCCAGCCAATGTAGCTCGCCGCCCCGAAGGTCTCAGGTATGCCGACCTTCCTACCTTCCAGGTCCGCCGGCGTCTGGATGCCGCTGTCCTCCATGGCGACGACGGCGACGGGAAAGCGCTGCCACCAGTTGACGAAGGTGATGACGGGCATCCCTTGAGCCCGGGCCCGCAGCACCTGGTCCCCACTGGCAATGGCAAACGGTGTCCATCCAGCAGCCACCAGCTGGACGCCTTTCGTGTCGTAGTCCCCATAGTCGAACTCCAGCTCGATACCCTCGTCCGCGAAGTAGCCGCGCTCCACGGCCACGTACCAGGGGGCGAACTGGACGTTGGCAACGAACCCCATCGGCAGACGAACGAGGGTCGGTTCCGGTGTCATCGTGGGCGTCTGGAAAGCCCCACATCCTGCCAACGCGACCGCGACCAATAGCAATGCTACGCTTCTCTTCATGTGTCCCTCTCCTACCTCTACTCTCTATACCTAGCCTGCAGGCCCCATCTCCAGGCCCGATTTCCAGACCTGATTTCCAGACCTGATTTCCAGACCTAGTCTCCAAATCCGATCTCCAGATCCAATCTATCGATTCCTAGCATACGGCGCGCGCAGGCGTATGATTCGGGCCCGGGGTTCAGCTCGTCTCTGCCTGCCGCCACTGGAGGAGCCTTCGCTCGGCCAGGGCCACGGTCCCGTACAGCACCTGCGCCAGGATAACCAGGGTACCGATGCCGACAAAAACCTGTGCCGTGTCGTAGACCTGCTGGCCCTGCTTCAGCAGGTACCCGAGTCCTCGATCAGCCGCCACGAATTCCCCCACCACGGCCCCGATGACGGCCAACGTGGCGCCGACTTTCAGGCCTCCCAGCAACGTGGGCAGCGCTGCAGGCAGTTCCAGCATCCAGATCATCTGCCAGCGGCTCGCCTCCAGGGTGCGCATGAGGTCCTTCAGGTCTTCGCCCACGCCGCGCACGCCCACGATTGTGTTCACCAGGATGGGGAAGAAGACAATCAGCGCGCAGACGAGGATCTTAGAGAGTATCCCCGACCCGAACCAGATGACCAGCAGGGGTGCGATGGCGACCGTAGGTACCGACTGGGAGGCTACGATGAAAGGCGAGAGCAACTGCTCCGCCAGAGGCGAATGGGCCAGGAGGTAGCCCAGCAGGGTAGCGACCACGGTCCCCGAAGCAAGGCCGATCAGAATCTCGGTCAGCGTCACCTTGGTATGAGCCCAGAGCGTGCCGTTCACGATCAACTGCCCCCACCGGGACACGACCGCGGCCGGCGAAGGGAGAATGAAATCCGGGTACCCGCTCACCCAGACGATAGCCTGCCATAGGAGCAGAAACAGGGTCAGGCTCACCAACACCAGGCCGACGCGTGGCCGATATCTCTTGCTCATGGACGTGACTCCAAACCAGAACCCCTCATCGCATCGGTCCCCGGGGCCCGGCACAGACACGAAAAAGCCCCGAAGACTGACATGGTCCTCGGGGCGCAAACTCGCTTCGCCGTAGTAGACGGCTCGCTTCATCTCCTTCCATCCGGACTTTCACCGTCGGCTCCGGAATAGACGATCGCCCTGTATCTGAGAGGCGCTTCGTCGTCACCGGATCGACCGCTCGCGCGGCTCGCGGGCTTGGCGGGCCTCAGGCCCACCTCACCGCCGGTCGGGGATCACACCCTGCCCCGAAGATGATACTTCGATTGTCTAGTTGGGATTATAGTACGCTGGCATCTGCTGTCAAGTTCACGTATTCACTCCGGTGCGCTAACGGTCTTCAACCGGCGACCATCTCCGCGATAAGTCGTTAGTGCACCCTATTCACTCATCCGATCTCGATGGCGAACCCTGTGAGCTGGCGCTGCGGGCCTGGTTGCTTCCCTCGCTGCAGTACCGTAAGCTGGGCCCTGTCACGTGCACAACCAAGACGCAGCGAGACAACGCCCACAAACTTCTAGCGGCCATTGACTGGTACCGGGAGAGGCTCGGGTACGAGGTGCGGAACACGTGTCCGCCGGAGGAGCCGATCTAGGCTGACTTCGTCCCGTTGGAGGGGGCGTGGTCCTCGACCATGGTGGCCGAACCCGCCCCTGCGGGGGCCGCTGCAACTTATCAGTGGAAGATATCGATCGGCTCTGGGAGGAACTCAAGGATCGGGTCGACGCTATCGAGTCTCTCTTCGAGACTGCGTACGGCGGCCGCAAGTTCACGATTAGGTACCCCGACGGGAACGAGCTGAGTTTTGTGGCAAACTAGAGCCGAATCATCCAGCCCGCCCGCTTGAGTCAAGAAGCCCCGGGCGCGTGCGTGCCCCCGGGGCTTCTCTGTCCTTCAGCGCCGTTCTCCGTAGCTAGATGAGGCCTAGCTTCCTTCCGCCCTTCTTGAAGGCCTCAATCGCCGTGTCCAGCTGATCCTCGGTGTGCTCCGTGCAGAGCTGGACCCGAATCCGGGCCTTCCCCCGCGCCACCATCGGGAAGACAATCGGCAGCACGTAGATCCCCTCCTGCCAAACGTAGTCCGCCAGCCCCTTCGCCGTCTTGCTGTCCCCGCACATGATGGGAACAATCGGCGTCTCGCTGTGTCCCGTATCGAAGCCCAGCTCCTTCATCCTATCCAGGAAGTACGCCCGGTTCTCCCACACTCGCTCCACTCGCTCTGGATGCGCCTCCATCACGTCGATCGCGGCCACCGTCGCCGCCGCAACGCCGGGCGGCAGCGCCCCGCTGAGCAGCCACGTCCGGGCCTTGTTCATCGAGAATTTGATCAGCTCCTCGCTCCCGCTGATGTGACCACCGACGATGCCGAAAGCCTTGGAAAAGGTCCCCATCTCGGCGTGTACTTGGTCGCGCGTCAGCCCGAAGTGGTTGACGATGCCGCGCCCGCCCTCGCCCAACACGCCCTCGCCGTGAGCGTCGTCCACGTAGACGCCCGCACCGTGTTCCGCGGCAATCTCAGCTATCTCGGGCAGCGGGGCCAGGTCCCCGTCCATACTGAAGACCCCATCCGTGACGATCCATATATGCTCGTACGCCGGCTGATGCGTCTCAGCCTCCTCCATGATGCGCCTAAGGTCGTCCACGTCCTTGTGCTTGTAAATCGCCTTGTCGGCCCCCGTAAGACGCATGCCGTCGATGATGGAGCCGTGATTCAGCTCGTCCGACACGTAGAGGTCGCCCTTCCCGGCCAGCTGGGAGACGATCCCCTGATTCGTCATAAACCCGGTCTGGAACGTGAGCGAGGCCGGCGCGCCCTTGAACTCCGCCAGGCGCTCGTCCAACGCCCGGTGGAGCGACGTGTCCCCGGCAATCGATCGATCGCTGCCCGCCCCGGCTCCGAACTTCTCCGTGGCGGCCACCATCGCCTCGACCACCTTCGGATGCGTGGAAAGATTCAAGTAGTTGTTCGAGCAGAGCACGATCACTTTGCGCCCCTCGACCACCGACACCGGCTCACTCGGACCCTGAAGCTCCCGCGGCTCCCACGTCAGCCCCTCCTCTTTCAGCCGCTGGTACTCCTCCCCGAGATATGCAATGGGATTTCTCTCAGTCGTCATGGTTCACTCTCCTCACTAGTTCGATCAAACAGACGCATCACCGATGTGCTGCACCCGCGCAAATCTCCGATCCACGGCCTGGCCCTTCATGGCTCCCTACCTCAGCGCAGAGTGCGTTCTCCCGGCTTGGACCAGGACTGGAACCTGCTGTCAGCCCCGAGGTGCGCTAGATCTCAAGCCTCTCCCGCAGCGCCGTCAGCATCCCTTCGACCATCCCCGCCAGATCATATTCCGGTTCCCAGCCCCACTCAGCTCTGGCCGCGCTGTCGTCGATGGCCCGCGGCCAGGAGTCCGCGATTTCCTGGCGGTAGTCGGGCTTGTAGGTCACCTCGAACTCGGGGATATGGTTCCGGATTTCGGCTGCCAGCTCCCTGGGGGAGAAGCTCAAGGCAGCCACGTTGAAGTCAGCGTGGTGCTCCAGCCCATCGAATGGGGCACCCATGAGCATCAGTGCCGCCCGAATGCAGTCCGGCATGTACATCATAGGCAGCACGGTATTCTCCTCGAGGAAGCACGTGTACGTCCGGTGCTTCAGTGCATCGTAGAACATCTCGACGGCGTAGTCCGTCGTGCCCCCGCCCGGCAAGGTCTGGCTGCTGATAACGCCAGGGTAGCGGACGCCCCTTACATCCATGCCAAATCGTTTCACATAGTAGTTGCCGAGGAGCTCACCCGCCACTTTCGTTATGCCGTACATCGTACTCGGGCGCATAACCGTCTCCTGTGGCGTGCCTTCCTTGGGTGTCTCAGGCCCAAAGGCGGCGATTGAGCTGGGCCAGAAGACCCGCGAGACAGATCGCTCCCTGGCGATCTCCAGAACCTTGTAGAGCCCATTGATGTTGACGTTCCAGGCCACGTGAGGCTTTCTCTCGCCCGTGGCGGAGAGGAGAGCGGCCATGTGGTAGATCGTGTCGACGTTGTATCGATCCACAATGGCGGCAATCGCTCCTCGCTGCGTCACGTTGAGGAACTCAAAGGGCCCGCCCACCCGAAGACTCTCGGGCGGTTCAGCGATATCGGTGATGATCACCCGGTCCCCACCGTACTTCTCCCTCAGAGCCACGGACAGTTCGGAACCTATCTGACCGCATGCGCCTGTTACCAGAATCCTGGGCTCATCCTCTTTGGACATAGGTTGATACCCCCTCATACGCCCTACACTGCCACACGGATTCCAGGTCCTTTCCTTAGCAACTTGTGCAACGCGGCAGCATTGGCTTACACGCTCGCTGCCCGTGGACCCTGTCGAGTATAGCACACGGGGGTTCTTTTTTCAACAGCCCCGCCATGCTATAATGCGGTGAACGGGACGAAAGAAAAGGGGGAACCATGAGCCGTGCCTTGGGTGGTGGGACACCTACCTGGAGCGGACCGAACCGAGCTGCCATCATTCGCTACCAAATCGGTCAGCGCGAAGAGGTGATGGAGATACACGAGCCGAATAAGGCCCGTCACCTCGAGGGGATCCGATTCATCTGGCGGTGGCAGGAGGAGGATGGAGGGTACCGCATGTGGGTGCGCATCACCCACCGCGGCGAAGAGCCGATTGACATCCATCACATCGACGTCCTGGAGGCCCCCGTGCCCCGCCTGGGGAGCCCCCAGCAGGCCTGGTCCATCTACCAGAACGGGTGGCAGTCGTGGACCCCCACTTTCGCGCGGCACCTGGGCAACGGCGTCCACACGACTCCAGAGACGGGTGGGTATCAGCGTCAGCATCAGCCCCATGGGGACGCCGCCTCGGAACAGGACATCTCCTCGGAGTGGGTGACCGTTCTGTCCACGACGGGAGCGAAGCAGCGCGCCTCGGTCTTGGTAGGGTTCGTCACCGCCGACAGTCAGTTGTCGGAGGTACGCATCCGCCAGGAGGGCACAGAGATCGTCGCCCGCTGCCACTGCGATGACATTCGGATCGATCCAGGAGGGTCTTTAGCGTCGGAGACTCTGGTGGTGCGCACCGGGCAGGACCCTCTGTCACTGCTTGAAGGGTGGGCGGAAGAGATCGGCTCCGAGATGAAGGCTCGAGTTCCATCGGAGCCGCCGACGGGCTGGTGCTCGTGGTACACATTCTACGGGGAGAACACGGCCCAGGACATCGCCAACAATGTGGCGGCCATCGAGGAACGCGACCTACCACTGGAGGTCATCCTCATCGACGACGGCTACCAGACGACCATCGGCGACTGGTTCTCCTTGAATCCTAAGCGGTTTCCCGACGGGATGGAGCCTGTCGCACAGGCCATTCGCCAGGCCGGCCGCCGGGTCGGCATCTGGACGGCGCCCTTTGGCGCCGCGGAGGATTCCAACCTGTTCAAGGACCATCCAGATTGGTTCCTAAGAGACGAATCTAACGAACCGGTGGTGGGCTGGGTCCACTGGGGGAAGACGTGCTACGCCCTCGACTGTACACACCCGGAGGTCTTGGCGTGGCTGGGGGAGACCTTCAGACGATTGAAGGAGTCGTGGGATGTCTCCCTGTTCAAGACCGATTTCCTCTTCGCTGCGGCCCGGCCCGGCCGACGTCACGATCCGACGGCTACGCGCGCCCAGGCCCTCCGCCGCGGACTTCAGACGATCCGCAAAGCCATCGGAGGGCGGTCGTTTCTCCTCGGTTGTGGGGCGCCGCTGGGCCCGTGCGTAGGCCTGGTCGACGGTATGCGCATCAGCCCGGATGTAGACCCGAATTGGTACCCGGTGTGGCGCAACGACCTCTCCGCCGTCTCGACGCAGAACGCCCTCCGCAACGTGGTCACTCGGGCGCCGATGCACGGCCGACTTTGGGCGAACGATCCCGACTGTCTCCTCGTGCGCCAGCGAGGCGAGGATCTGGATCTGGTCCTGAATGAAGTGCGCACACTGGTCTCTATCGTGGCATTGTCCGGTGGGCTGACCCTGGACTCAGACGACTTGCCCGCCGTCGACGACGGGCGTCTTAAGTACTTGCGGCAGGCCCTGCCACCCACCAACCTCTCCGCCCGACCTCTCGATCTCTTTGAAAACGAGCTGCCGCGCCTTTTCGTGCTCCCTGTCGAGCGCGACTGGGCTCGCTGGTGGGTCGCAGCCGTCATCAATTGGGACGACACCACGAAAGAAACCACCATACCGCTGACCGAGCTGGGTCTACCACCGGGACGCTACCACGTCTTTCACTACTGGCGACGCCGCTACCTTGGCGTGGCAGACGACACTCTCACAGTAGAGCGCCATCAGCCGCACGAGACCGCGGTGCTCCTGTTGAAACCAGTCTCGGACCGACCAGATCTGCTGACCACCACGTTCCACGTCTGTCAGGGCGTGGCTGAGGTGAGTAGCTATCAGTTCGAGATCATCAACGCCAGATCAACCCTCGACCTACGCTTGGAGAAGGCCGGGTCGCAGTTCGGGCGCGTCTTCTTCTCCGTCCCTGCCGGGTGGCAAGTGACAGAGGCCCACGTCGACGGCCGGGTCCAGGCCCCCGTTCGGGAGGCTCCTTACATCGTCAGCCTCGGCCTGACGCTGGAGGATCAGGCCACCCTCACCATGGCCTTCGAGCGGACGGCGGGCTAGCCATGGGCTTGAGGGCCCATCCACCGTCCGCACGGCGCCAACTCGGTTCCAGAGACTATGCGTAGCAGAGTATCCACGGCTTTCGCCGCGTCGACCCTGGTCGCGATCATCGTGGCCGGATGGGTCTCTGTGCTGGCGTGCGCCGCGCTCGGTCTGATCGGTGGAGCGCTGACCCGCCCTACGGTCACCCCCGCCGACGCCCCGGCGAGGGCGAGCCCGACGCCGCCAGCGATCGTGACCATCACGCCGAGACCGAAGCCCACCGCGACATCGTTCCGCATTCAGACGTCGGTGCCCACGCCCTTCCTCACGCCGACGCTACCCCCCACACCCATCCACGGCGTCGTCTTGCCTGGCGACATCATCGAGGCCAACCGCATGGCCTTTGTCGTGCGCGGCATCGAACGTCCGGCCGACGAACTGGTTGCGCAAGCCAACGACTTCAACCCACCGCCTGAACCAGATGAGGAGTACGTACTGGTGGACATCTCCATCACGTGCCTCCGAGACCCATCGGAAGTCTGCTTGCTCAGTCCCTTGATCAACTTCAAGCTGATCGGTTCCCGCGTGGCTTATGCGCCCCAGATTCTCCTCCTGGACGTGCCCCACCTTCTGGAGGGCGGCGAGATCCAAGGCGGTGCGACGACCTCCGGCAAGCTGGCCTTCGCCATTGACGAAGAGGAGACCGACTTGACCCTCTTCTACCAGACGATCATGGGGACGGACCAGGTCTTCCTGGCCCTACCCTAGGAGCACTCTACTATGAGCAAACGCAGACGCCGTCTTCATCAAGCTCCAGTCGGATCAAGCGTCGTGCAATCTCCCCACGGAACGATGCCGACCCGGGCGGGGGCCCGAGCCTTGCCAAGCTTCGGACTCGGGTCAACGGTGAGCTGCAGACTCACACCACTATTGGCCTGGAATCCTCGGCGGCATGAGATCTGAACCGCTGACCCCCACGGAGGCTCGTCTCCTGCCGATAGCCAGACTCTTCTGGCCGGACCTGCAGGAGACGCGCGAGGGCGATATCGAGCGCACGAGTCGTCTCGCCGACGTGATGGGCTCCCTGTACGCCGCCCCGGTCGCGCTCGGGGGCCTCGTATGGCTCATTGTCCGAACGGACCTGAGCGTGATCATGGACCACTGGCCCGTCTTGCTCGTCTTCCTCGTCCTGGTCCTCCTGCTCCGTCGCTTGATGTTCGCCATGTTCATCGAGGTAAGACCAGGTGATCGCGCCGACCTGCGGGGATCACTGGCCGGCATAGTAGCGTGGGCTGCAGCGCTTTCATTTGGTCCGAGCGCTCTGTGGTTGACTGTAGCCGGGGTGATCAGCAACCAGGTAGGCCGAACGCGCGTTGCGTCGGCAGCGATACGCTGGAATCGGGCACGCAACATTATGTTGGAATTGTCCGAGATCACAGCTGGATTGGTGGGGCTCCTGGTCTACCGGGCGCTGGGCGGGGCGTACTATCCGTTTGGAGATGTCCAGACTATTGCGGCACCGGGGCTGGCCGCAACGGCTCTACGATATGTCCTGTCCATCGACGTTCTCTCCCCCTTGCTTGTGTACTGGGTGAGGGTGGGCAGGGAGAGGACGACGCGCTACAGCTTCGGGCCCTACCTGGCGGCAACAGCCGGGCTTCCTCTTCTCATCGATCCTTTCGCCATCCTCGTCACCGTCCTCCATGCCGAGATCGGGCTGGGGATGGTCGTCTTTTTCTCAGGCGGGCTTCTATTGGTCAGTCTCCTCGCGAACCGGCTCAGTTCCGCGGCCCTACGCAGCCATCAGAGAGCGGGAGAGCTGGCGAAGCTCGAGCAGTTGGGCCGGGATATGATGGGTACGCCCATCGACGCTGCTGCGCTCTCCGACATGCTGGAGG
>Ga0180431_10002253_pt1 | contig 26080 bp, 25 predicted proteins | sample SS_ome_11_FD_132459 | JGI IMG/M metagenome (GOLD analysis project Ga0180431, IMG submission 132459) | Hypersaline lake sediment archaeal communities from the Salton Sea, California, USA - SS_1_MS_1 metaG | ecosystem: Environmental > Aquatic > Non-marine Saline and Alkaline > Hypersaline >... | reverse complement strand
GGGGGGGGGGGCGCCGGGGCGCGGGGGGCGCGGGGGGGCGGCGGCCGCGGCCGCGCGGGGGGGGGGGGGGGGGGGGGGGGGGGGGGGGGGGGGGGGGGGGAGCGGCGGCGGTGAAGTGGGCGGAGCACACGGGCATCCGGAATCCGGAGCGGAGGTGACCGATGCACGCTGATGATCACGGGACTGACAGGCCGGGCAGTGGGGCGGATACCGCCGGAGAGCCGCCGAGCATTGAAGCCCGGATCGAGCAGGCACTGACGGATACGCCGCTGCCGGCGTATGGCTCGCCGGAGCCTGAACGGCAGCTGGTGCTGGGCGAGGCGTACGCGCGGGCGGACCGGCGCGGTGCCACCGGCCACGCGGCCGGCGGACGGTCGCGCTGGGGCACGAGGGCGCTGATCGCCGCCGCGATCGTGGTCGCCGCGGTGGCCACTGCTGCCGTCATGCTCTGGCCGTTAAGGCTGAACAACGGCGTCGAGGGCGTGGGCCTTGAGGCGGCCGCGGCCTGGGCGGCGACTGAAGGCTGCGTGATCGAACTCGATCTCGCGCAGCTGCCGCCCGAGCCGGATGAACTCGAGGCGCTGGTGCCGGGCATCACCGCCGACATCGACGTGGTCCTGGAACTGCCGGATGAGCAGATGGCGGCACTCGGTCTGAATGCCTATCCGGGCCTGGTATTCCACCGCGCGCTGACGCGCTGGAATGCTGAGCATTCCCCGCCGGACGGCGGCCCGGTGCTTAGGTCCACCCAGCTCACCGGCCAGCATTCCCAGTTCATCGCCGGCGGGGGAATCATCTCCAGCGTCGCCCTGGTGCTGCTCAACGACGACCGGGAGCTGCTGGCTGAAGTGCTGGCGATGCTCGACACGCTGCCGGGCATCTCACCGCCGCGCGTGTATCGCGAGACGCTCTATCTGAATGAGAAGTATCCTGAAATCTATGCCCCCGCGCGCAAGGTGATCGTCAACGATCGAGAGCTTCGCTATCCCGTCGACATTGATGAGCGGTACGTCGAGACGCTGCACATGATGTTCGCGATGCTCGACCGTGAGCGTGTCTACTACCGCGCCTTCTGGACCACGCTGAGCCGCGAGCGCGGCGGGGAACCGCTCGTGACCGGCGACGTGCTCAGGATTGGTTTCAACGAAGCCGGTGACATGCTGATCGACACCGTAGTCGAGACCTGGAATCCGCCGGGCGAGCACGTGCAGGCATCCCTGTCGTTCGATCCGCGCGACACGTCTGCGGACTTCGACGTGCTGGCGGAACTGACGAAGCGGCTGGAGCAGCGGCAAGCACAGGCACGCGGCGAATCCGGCGGCGACAGCCCGCGCTACACACTCACCATCGAGCTGATTCCGCTTAAGCGAATGCTGGCACCGGCCGCGGAGCGGCTGACGGAAGCGGAGCTGGCGCAGACGCGGCAGGTCTATCGCGACATCCAGCAGGCCTTCAGCGACTGGTACTCCGGCGTCGACGAATTCCGCGATCCCACGCGGCGCGACCGCCGGGCACGGCTGCACAAGCCGAAAACGTTCGGCGAGGGCGTGGTGAGCGCAACGGCGAGCCTGGTCACGGGCGACGCCGACCAGCTGGCGGAGCTGCGAGGGCTGCTGGAGATGGCCAGCGGGGTCAAGCCGACGGTCTCCAGCGTTGACCGGACGGAGCTGGCACTGCCGGTTGAGGGCTACGTCGTCGAGTACGAGCAGCTCTACCACCGCAACCCAGCCGGCAGCGCCTGCTCCGGAGCAAGCGCCAGGAAGCAGCTTCTGGATGCTCTCTCGTCCTGGCTGGATGACTACAACAGCGGCGTAGAGGAGGAAAGCCGCGAAATCACAATCGCGGAGCTACGCGACGTGGACATCTGGCACGGCTGGCACAAATGCACGGCCGCCCTGATCTTCCCCGCCAGTAATCCCGCGCTGATCGACAGCCTGTCGGCGCGGCTGCGGGACGTGCCCGGAGTGGCGGGGCCCAGCGTGACGGCCCGCGAGATCTACTTCAGCCCCGTCAATCCGGAGCCGTTCCTGCCCGGGCGCAAGGTGGTGATCGACGGCGTTGAGTACGGCTTCCCGCAGGATTTCAGCGCCCGGGAATGGGGCGACCTGACTTCCGTCATCAAGTCGATCCGCGACCAGACGTGGTACCGCGCCAACTGGCGGCTGGGCGTGCCAGGCGGCGCCGCCGGCGAAACCCGCCATCCCTTCGGCGACGTCGTCATGTTGCGGCTCGATCAGCGCGGCGACCTGGTGATCAACACGCTGGTCGACGACTACGAGGCGCTCGTCGCCGACACCGTCGCGCAGGGGCTGATGCAGCCGGTACCGGAAGGCGCCATTGCGCGCTCCGTCGAGGTGCGCATCGCACCGGAAGGTGCGGCGGCGGACTGCGATCCGCTGGCGCTGTTGATCGAGAAGTCACGCAGCGGGGAGGAGGGCCGCGGCGGCATTCGCGGCGGCGACCAGCCGTTCTACCGCATCAAGTTTCCGCTGCTGCCGCAGGAGCGCTGGACGGCCACCGGCGCTATGCGCCTCGGCAACGCGGATCTGATTGCTGCCCGCGAGATGGAGCAGCGGATGCGCCGGGCGTTTGACGAGTGGTTTGCCGGTCAGCCGCAGCTGCACGGCGATGCGCTGATGCGCCACGGCGCGGCCCTGCACTTCTGGCGCATCGGCGAGATGGCGTTCTGCGCCAATCTGCAGCTGTTCACGGATGAGCCGGCGCTCAAGGACGAACTGGTCGGGTTACTCATTACCGCCGGCAGTGGTCTCGCGCCGGACGAGGAGTGCTACCCGGGCCGTTAGGGTGCTGGACCGGCATGGACCAGCGGCCGCCGCCCGGCGCCGCTGTAACCGGCGCACCCGCGATGGCATCATTACTTGTATGGGCGTGGGGGATGCGCCGGTTGGCGGATTCGAGGATGTGCTCACCGAGCACGTCTATCGGGCCGCCTGGCGCTACGCCTGGCATCTGCGGCCGGTCTACGAGGACGCCCAGGACCTGCTGCAGGAGGCCCTGGCCCACGCCTGGCTGCGGTTTCACCAGCTGCGCGATCAGCGGCGCTTCAAGGGCTGGCTGCTCAGTATCGTCCGCACCCGCTTCCTGATGGCCCGCCGGCGGCGGGCACTGCCGGTGACGGGCGACGGTCTGCCCCTCCAGGAGGCGGGCGCAGGCGGGAGCCACACTGCCGGCCGCTATGCCGGCCTGCCGCCCGCGCTGGCAAGCGGCATGCTCAGGCTGCCCGCCGCGCAGCGTGAAGCGGTGGAGCTGCACTACCTGCAGGAGCTGAGTATCGAAGAGGTGGCCGGCGTGCTGGGCATCCGGCCGGGCACCGTCAAGGTCAGGCTGCATCGCGCGCGCCAGCGGCTGAAGCGCGCGCTGGCCGCGGACGTGTCGGGGCAGCTCAGCCGCGCCGAGCGAGGTGACTGAATGGATGACAGAGACCGACAGCTCGATGAGAATCTCGCCGCAGCGGCGCGTCGCAATGCGGCCGGCACACCCGCTGCTCCGGACCAGCGTCTGGTGACTGATCGTGCCAGGAGGCGAGCCGCGACGCTGCGGGTCGACGGTCGCGGCCGGCTGCGCCTGCGGTTGGCGGAAGTCGCAGTGGTCCTGGTCATCGTGGCCGCGCTGATTGTGATCCTGGTGCCCATCATCCGCCAAGCGCAACTGAATCGGGGCGAATCGCGCCTGCCGCAAATGGCCACGGCGGCCTGGGCCAGCACCGAGGGCCACGTGATCGAGTTCACCATCCGCTATGACAGCTGGGATGACATTCCGGACTACAACGCGCCGTTTCATCCGCGCCGCGAGACTCGCGCAGCAGTAAACTCATGGCTTGAGCAGCATCCCGGGCTGAAGTCAGAGACGCCGGGTCTGCCGGTGGCCGACGTAAGTATGTCGTACTTCTGTCGAGAAGAGCCGGAGGCCAAACTGGAACTCCAGGTCCTGGTGTCGGTGGGGGACAGCGAACTCGTTCGGGACCTAGCGCAGGCGATCTGCGAAACAACTGGCTTCACCGGGCCTGAGACCAGCAGTCGGACGCTCTACTTCTCAGGGGAGTATCCGGAACTGCTGTCCGACGAAGTCACCATCCGGATTGACGGGCAGGACTACTGCTTTCCTCATGACTTCACGATCGATGAGGCGCGCAGCATCGCCCGCGACCTGCGCAACTGGCGGACTTCGTACGAGGGGCGATTCGGTTTTGGCATCAGCAGGCGCTTCGGTGACTTCGTCGTATTCAAGCTGGAACACCTGCCGGGCGGCGTCCTCGACTACGCTGTCATCACCCGTGAACTGGAGGTGGATGAGGAAGTCCGCGACACGATCAGCGGTCACTCAAACACCGTGTTCGAGCCCGATCAGGAGGATCTCGCGCACCCCTGGCGCGACCCGGTGCTGGAGCTGATTCGCCTGGGGCGCTTTCACAACTGGAGCAGTCGGGCCAGCAGGGGAAGGGCGGAGACCAGAATCGACGTCGCCATCTACTACTGCAGTAGTCGGCTGGTGTCAGAGGACAAGTGGGGTTTACTGCAGGAGCGGCGGCAGCGTTTGATTGATGAGGGCCGCGAGCAGCTACCGCCACTGACGGACGAAGACTGGGTCGAGATCGAGGAGTGGGCGATCGGTCTGGAGGAGCAACTGCCGGCCGATGTGCTGGAGAGAACCGGGAAGACATGGATGGAGCTTGGTCGGGACGAGTACAACAACCGGCGGGCGACGAAGATCGACCGGGAGACCAGGCAGTCGGCGGCGTACAGGTCATTTCCCGAACTCACGGAGGAAGAGCGGGCACAGGCGCTGCTCCTGGCCGAACGCCTGCGCAACGTAACAAAGCACTGGTACGCGGACAACGCTGAGGCGGTATATGAGAGCGGGCCCGGCACTGAGATCAGCCGCCGCGTGAAAGAGGTCGACGGAGTCCCCGTGAGCTTCCTGATCACACTCAGGTGTAACGATCCGGAGTATGCGGACAGCCTCCGTGCGACGCTTGAAGGAGTTGAGGGGCTGGTGCAGCCGTGGCAGGTCAGCGAGTCCTCGATCGGGCACAGCGTCGGCACGGATGACCAGGCGCCGCCTATAATCGGCGGGTGAGTCAGCCCCCAGAGCAACCGCAGGCTCAGCTGCCTGAGACACCGTCCGCGCCACCCCCGCCGGCCGATGAGCGGCCGCCGGCGATCATCGTCGAGCACCTGACCAAGCGTTTCGACAAGGTGCTGGCGGTCGACGACATCTCCTTCGCCGTCCCGCAGGGCGAGTTCTTCGGCTTCCTCGGCCCCAACGGGGCGGGCAAGACCACAACGATCCGCGTGATCTGCGGCCTGCTGCGCGCGGACTACGAGCGCATTCAGGTGGCGGGGTGCAGCCTGCGCGACGATCCGCTGGGCGTCAAGGCCTCAATCGGCGTGATGCTGGAAGAGCCCGTGCTTTACGAGCGGCTCAGCGCCCGCGAGCACCTGCGCTTCACCGGCGAACTCTACGGCCTCAGCACGCAGGAGGCCGACCGGCGGGGCGCGGAACTGCTCTCCCTGCTGGCGCTCCAGGACGACGCCGACCGGCTGATCGTGGACTACTCCTCGGGGATGCGCAAGAAGGTGGCCCTGGCCTGCGCTCTGATCCACGACCCGCCGGTGCTGTTCCTCGACGAGCCGTTCAGCGGCATCGACACGGTGTCCAGCCGCCAGATCAAGGACCTGCTCCGGCGCCGCGTGGAGCAGGGGGTGACGATCATGTTTAGCAGCCACGTGATGGAGGTCGTCGAGCGGCTGTGCACCGGCCTGGCGATCATCCACCAGGGGCGGATCGTCTTCGCCGACACCATGGCCAGCCTGCGCGCCCGCCCGGACTATGAGAGTCTGGAAGACGTCTTCATCGCCGCCGTCGGCCGCGAGGAGCTGATCCACGCCGACGACCAGAGCTGGCTGCGGGAGTGACTGCACGCGCTGCGGGATTCCCCTACGCCATTGGCGCCCAGCGCCTGCTATTATGCATTCGGGAGCATGGGTCAGTTTCAACTATTTCAGGATCCCGAGTACCACGAGTGGGTGCGCCAGTGGGGAAAGCCGGTGCTGGCGGCGATCTACCGCCAGGACCCGGTGGAGGGCAAGCTGCGCCTTGACGAGGCGCAAGCCGCGCTGGAGGAGTGCACCCTGCCGGAGGAACAGCTTGAAGCGCTGACCCTGTCGCTGACCTGGTTCGAGTACAACCTCAGGCGGATCGGCGCCGACGCCGACATCTCGGAGCAGTGCTACCTGGACACGCGCGCGATCCTCCTGACGCGGCAGTCGACGGACGGCGGCGAGCTGCAGCGCCGGCGGCTGCTGCTGGTGCTGCGCTGCGAGGGCGACGCCGACGGCATCGAGCCGCTCGGCCGCGCCGAGGTGGACGAGTTGCTCAGGCCGCTCACACGCGCCGACGAGGACCACATGCTGTGGCATGCGCTGGCGCTGTGGGCGTTCCTGCACGGCGACGGTGAAATCATGCGGCGGGCCTACGCGGCGCAGCTGACCAATCCCAGCGCCACCATGGGCCAGGCCAAGTGGCGGCGCGTGCACCTGATGCACCGGCTGCTGGAGGGCAGCGCCACGCGCGAGGATGTCCACGCGGCGATCAGGTCGCAGCAGGTCCGGCCCCAGCTGCTGGAATTCCTCAACCACATCTGGCCGCGCTGCCGGGCGGCGGGACTTGACGACGAAGACCTGCGCGCGATGCTGGCGATCAAGGCCAAGGAGATCGACGCCGCGCGGCCGCCCGTCCCGCAGCCCGAGCGACGGACCAAGACCACCCGCACCCCGCCCTAAGGCGCGTGGCAACCGGGCTGCCCAGCTCGGCACGTCCAGCTTCAGCTCAAGAGCCGGCCAACCGGAATAGTGTATATTGGACCAATGGGTGAGGCTTCTCACGCCGCCGAGCGGGAGGACTGGTATCAGCGGCTGATCAGCCCCATTCGCGCGGCGCTCTACGCCAACGACCAGCCGCAGGCGGCGGCGGCGCTGGAGCAGGCCTGGGCCGAACTCGACAGCATGGGGCTGGCGGAGGACCAGCACGAGATGATGGGCTATGTCCTGAGCTGGTACGAGTTCGTGAAGACGGTGCAGGACCAACCGATCGGGTTGGCCGCCGAGCAGTACCGCCGCACGCTGGAGCGCTTCACCGCACCGGCGTGCACACCCGCCGGCGAAGCACAGCGCCGGCGGCTTGAGGCGATCCTGCGCTGCACCGGGCGGCTTTACGACTGCGCCGACCTGACCCGCGCCGAGCTGGATCAGCTGCTCGAGGGCCTGCCCGGGCTGGAGACGGACGAGTTTCTCTGGCACAACATCGCCGGCTGGGCCTTCGCCAACCGCGACGTGGAGATGCTGCACCGCGCCTACGAGGTGATGCTGACGGAGCCCAGCAACCTGCTGGGCCAGGCCAAGTGGCAGCGCGTCAACATCATGCTGCTGCTGGTCGAGGGCCGCGCCACCCGCCGCGACGTCGAGTTCACCGTCAGGAACATGCGGGTGCTGCCCCAGATCATCGAGTTCCGGGTGCGGATCTGGCCGGAGTGCGTCCGCCGGGGCCTCACGGACGACCAATTGGAGCGCCAGCTGGACGAGCGCTACGCGCAGCTGCGCCAGCGGCCTCCCGTACCGGACCTGGAGCCACGCACCAAACACATCCTCAGCTGAGCGGGGCGGGGCCCGCCGGCCGGTCCTACAGCGACTCGATTACGCGCCGCATCGCCTCGCCGGCATGCGCGCTCACCTCGGCCAGCGCCTCATTGCCGGTGGCCTGGGCCATCATCGCGGGGTCCATCGCGGAGACCTCGACGCGCCCGTCGTCGTGCTGCTGGACGACAACGTTGCAGGGCATCAGTACGCCGATCTTGTCCTCCAGCGTCAGCGCCCGGCCGGCGAACTGCGGGTTGCAGGCGCCCAGGATGCGGTAGGGGCGAAAATCCATGTCCAGCTTCTGCTTCAGCGTGGCCCGGGCGTCGATCTCCGTCAGCACGCCGAAGCCGTGGGCGGCCAGCGCGGCCGTCGCGCGCTCGAGCGCCTCGTCGAACCCGCAGTCAACGAACCTGCTGATGTGATAGCTCATGGATGATCCTCCGGCGGCATCACAGTATCATCACTATCTCTACCCGCCTGAGGGCGCATCCTACCTGTCGCCTGTCGGTAGCGCGAGCGTCCCGCCCGCGATCCGGCAGCCCCACCCTGGGCGGGGTCCCGACCCGCCGATTAGGTGAGATACTCGGTAGCCGCGCATCCTATGCGCGGCGCGGAGTGGGCGCGAAGAGGCTTCGCGCCTACCGAAAGCCCCGGGCTCAGCTGCTGCGCTCGAAGCGGATCGGCTCGACGGTCGGGTCCAGCCTGCAGGTCAGGGCCACCGCCACTCCGGCCTCGTTCAGTTCGAAGACCAGCGGCGCGGCGCCGACCATCGGCAGATAGTTGAGCTCGTCGGCGGGATCGTCCTGAAGCACGAACTCGTGCTCCTGGCGGTGGGCCAGCCGGCAGCCGAAGCCGTGCAGCTCGCCATGCAGGCCATCCTCGTCCGCCGCGATCGACAGCTCGCCGTAGGCCGGGTGCAGGTAGCTGCCGGCGTAGGCTGCTGCCTCGAGCGGAGGCTCGCTAGCCTCGCCGGGCTGGGCATCCTCGCTGTCCGACTGCCCGGCCATCTGCGTTACGATGCTGATCACGCGCTCGGCGGTGCCGGCGGACTCCAGCCCCAGCAGCCGGTCGGCGATCTCGCGGGCGACCACGTTCGGCAGCGCGTTCATCTGGCCGTTGCACAGCACCGCAATGCCGGCCGACAGCTCCGGAAGCAGCATGATCTCGGCGGTGCAGCCGTCCATGATCCCGCTGTGGCTGACGGCGTAGTGGCCGCGGTAGGGCGCGATGAACCAGCCCAGGCCGTAGTTGGTCAGCGGCGTTTCGGGGCTGGAGAAGGTGTACTGCGGCATGTGCACCTGCGGCGTATGGAGTTCGCTCAGCTGCTCAGCGGACAGCAGCTGCTCCGCCCCGGCGCGCCCGGTCAGCTGGAACTCAAGCCACTTGAGCATGTCGGTGACGCTGGACTGCATCGAGCCGCTGGCGGGCACGGACGGCGCGGCGAAGTGGCCGACGGGCTCAAGGTTGCTCAGATCGCCGCTGGGCCCCAGCGGCCGGTAGCCGTGGGCGAAGTCCGGGGCGGCCTCCATTGCAGCGACGTCGAAGGTGGTCGCTTCCATCCCCAGCGGCTGAAGCAGCCTGGTCCGGACCAGTTCCTCCCAGCCCTGGCCGGTGACGCGCTCGGCGATCACCCCGGCGGCCGCGAAGCTGAGATTGCTGTACTGCCAGCGCTCGCGGAAGTCCTGGGCGGGCTCCAGATAGCGCAGGGCGGCGAACAGCTGCTCGCGGTCGAGTTCGGCGTGATTAAGCCAGACCAGGTCGTGACGCGCCAGGCCCGTGCGGTGGGCCGTCAGGTCGCGCAGGGTGGCGTGCGCGGTGGCGTAGTCGTCCCACAGCGCGAAGTCCGGCGCGTACTCGATTACCGGCGTATCCCAGTCCAGCAGTTCTTCATCGACCAGCTGGGCCAGCAGCGCGGTGGTGAAGGTCTTGGTGGTCGATGCGATGTGGAACCGCGTGTCGGGCGTGACGGGCAGCTCGTCCTCGATGTCGCGCACGCCGAAGCCCTCGGCCATCACCGTCTGGCCGTCGACCGTCACGCCGACCGCCAGCCCCGGCGCGCGCAGCGGCTGAAGCCAGCCGGCGATCTCCGCGCTGAGGCCCTCAAGCCGCGCGCGGGCGGTGTCCGCCTCCGCGTTCGGATCGCTGAGCGTCAGGCTGAACGGGAAGCTCATCCCGCTCTGGTAGTAGGTGCCGCTGATGCTGGCGGTCGCCGGGTCGTACTGCCCCGAGAACTCGGCGACGTTGCTTTCATCCTCGTCGTCGAGCGGCAGCCCGATGTAGACGGGACTGCCGGCCTCGACCTCAACGTCGGTGGCCGCCAGCCCGCTGATCCGCTGCTCGGGGAAGTCGAAGACCGCCAGCCAGCCGCCATCGTCGGCCTGGCTCAGCGTCATCCGCACCTCGACGGGCATGCCCGGCACCTCGATGGTGCCGCTGTAGCTGCCGTCCGCCGGCGCGTCGTCCGCCGGAGCAGCCGCGGGCAGCATGGACGCCAACAGCAACAGGATGGCCAGTAAACCAGGCCGGTGCGTGCTTGCTGTAAACCCCTTCATGATCCTTGCCTCCCAGCTCGATTGAGTACGCCGGACCCGCCGGCCGCGGGACTTCCCCGCGCGGCGGGTTCAGCTTCGATGGGTTTCAGACTCCCGGTCCGCGTTCGTGGTTCGAGGCCGCGGCGAAGAGAGGCGCGGTGGGGGGGTCCGACGGGCTAAACCGGACGGGCGCCGCCTGACCCCGTCCGGTTCCCCGTACCGCCCGCCGCCTTACTGCGCCGGCGGCTTGCTCTCACCAACCTGGCCGCCGCCCTGCTGGGCGTGCATGCCGAGGCTGGCCATCCCGCTGACGGCGCCGAGGTTCATCGAGTCGATCGCGCTGCTCGGCACGATCATCAGGCTGCCCTTCTCCTTGAGGCCCTCGAACAGCATGTTCATCGCGCGCAGGTGCAGCGCCGTCGGGCTGTCGGCGTACTGCTCGGCCGCCTCGTAGAAACTCTTGGCGATCTGCTTCTCGCTCTCGCCGAGAATCACGCGCGCCTGGCGCTCGCGCTCGGCCTGGGCCTGGCGGCTCATGGTGTCCTGCAGGTCGCGCGGGATCTTGATCTCGCGGATCTCGACGCTCTGCACCGTCACCCCCCAGGGCTCGGTGCGCTCGTCGATGATCTCCTGCAGGCGGGCGTCCAGCACGTCGCGGCCCACCAGCAGCTCCGCCAGTTCGGTCTTGCCGATCAGGTCTCTCAGCGCCGTCTGCGCCGCCCAGCTGACCGCGCTGTCGAAGTCCTCGACTTCCAGCGCCGCCTTCTGCGGATCGTAGACCAGCCAGAACATCACCGCGTCGACGTCGACCGGCACGGTGTCGCGGGTCAATGTCTCCTCGGCCAGTAGGTCCGTGGTGTGCACGCGGGTGTCGATCCACTTCGCCACCGTGTCGACGAACGGGATCAGCCAGAACACCCCGGCCTGCTGCACCGCGTGGAACTTGCCGAGCCTGAGCACCACCACGCGGTCCCACTGGTCGGCCACTTTCAGGCAGAACAGGAAGATGAACGCGATCCCCAGCAGGACCACGAAGCCGATCAGCCCGCCGACGATCACCATGTCCTGGCCGGTGCTGTCACCGACGACCATCGCCGGAATGAAGACCGCCAGCGAGATCAGCAGCCAGACGACGAACCAGAAGATCGCCACCGGATGAATGTGCCCGCTGGCGGTCTGATCGCTGGCCGGCCGGCTGCCACCGCCCGTCATGATTGGTACGAATGCCATGTCCTTCTCCTTTGCTTTGTGTACTGCCCCCGCATCCGCGAGGATGTCGCGCCGGCTGGCCTGGGCCCGGCGGCGCTCTGCCTTCTTCTTGCTGGCCGCGGCTGCTGCGGCGATGGCGGCGACGGCTGCGCCCAGTCCGCCGACTACGGCGCCGACCCACTCGCTGTCGCCGCTGAGCAGCCCCAACACGATGTTCCCTGTCCAGTCCATTACACTTCTGCCTCCCCCAGCACTTCCGCTGTCATCTCCATGATTTGCCGGTCGCTGTAGCCCAGCGACTTGAGCTGCCGGACGGTCTCCCTCAGCTGCGCGCGGCCCGGCGCCTCGGCCGGCTGATCCTCACCGGGATCGACGGCGAAGGTGCCGATGCCGTGCTTGCGCGCCAGGTAGCCCTCGCGCTCCAGGTCCGCGTAGATCCGCGAGACCGTATTGGCGTTGATCCCGAGATCGACGGCCAGGTTGCGCACCGTCGGCAGCTGCGTCCCGGCCTTGAGCGTGCCGTTGTCGATCGCCAGGCGGATCTGGTTCTTGACCTGCACGTAGATCGGCACCTCGCTCTCCGGATTCACTCTCAGTGTCAGCCGCGCCATGGTTGCTCCTAGCGCCCCTGCTCCCGCGCCCGCCGGCACAGCTCGCTCAGCTCCGCCAGCACTTCGTCGGTGTTGAATACGGTCAGGTTGGTCACGGGCTTCGTGCGGCCTCTGCCATAGATCGAGATCGTCCACTTCGCGATGCCGGTGCCGCGCTCCAGCCGCGAGACCTGCTCCAGCGGCAGTCCCTTGACGCCCTTGGGCGGAAGCCCGAAGACCAGCATCTTGCTGGTGACGTACAGCCGCTGCCTGCTGATCTGGCCCAGGGATATCACGATTCCCGAAACGGTGCCCATCACGGTCAGCAGCCCCTGCGGACCATCCTTGTGGCCCAGGATCACGGCGATCAGCGTCACCACGCTGGCCAGCACCGTGGCCGCCAGCGACCACAGAAGAACCGCTCTCAGGAACTGCTGGGTCTGCCAGGAGGTCACGTACTCCTCGCCGGGCTCCAGCTTCAGCCAGTCCGGTGGCTGCTGTGTTGCTTTGTTGTCCATCCTGGTCGCTTCCATTCCCATGTTCCCGTTAGCTGAGCTTGGCGCCCGCCGCCTGGGCGAAGCCGGCCAGCTCATTGGCCGCCGCCCGTGGGTCGGCGACCTGCAGGCAGGCCGCCGGGCTGGATCCGCTGGTGGTGAAGACCTCCACCTGGCGCCGCGCCAGACCGCTGCCGGTCCGGACGCGGGTGATCTCGCCCAGCGGGATGCCGCCGTAGCCGCGGCCCTGCCTGACGATCAGCATCCTGGTCGTCAGGAAAGCCTGGCTGCCTCGCCTGATCCTGGCGAGTGTCACCATCGCGAGAGGCAGTACCAGCAGCGCGATCAGGACGGCGAGGATCGGCCAGAGGTCGGCGCCGATCTGGATGTCGGTGCGACGATCGAAGAGGTAGAAGTTGCCCAGGCCCGCCAGCACCAGCAAAGCCAGGCCGAGTTTGACCGCGATCAGCTGCTTCGGCTTGCCGCCGCCGCCGTAGGCTCTGACGAACCGCTCGCCCGGCTCGAGCTTGAGCCAGTCGGGCTTGTCGCCACCTCCGCCGCCGTCGCCACCCGCTGGTACGTGAATGAAAGGTATGAACATCACTCGCTCCTTTGACGCGCTCCCGCCATGATCACCGCCGCCCCTTGAACCTGAGGCTGTGGCAGGCCTGCTGGACGCTCCGCGCCAGGGCGTCGCGCTGCACCACCCACAGGCTGATCCGCACGCTGCCGGGCTCGTTGCTGTGCACCGTCAGGTTGCCCCGCCAGCACCAGAGGCTGGTCCTCGTGGCGGTGATCCTCTCCAGCGGGATCGAGCGGCTGGCCTCGCCCGCGTAGTCCACAATCAGTCGCCGGTTGGTCAGATGCACCGCGTGGGTGCCGAAGATCGCGTTGTTGATCTCCAGCACCAGCCGCACCACGCGGTCATAAAGGCTCATGCCCGCCCCCTCGGGAGTCAGCAGCGCCATCACGATCACGAAGCCCAGCAGGCCGCCGCTGGAGCCGAAGATCACTCCCAGCCACAGCAGGGCATGCCAGGGCTTCAGCGTCGCGCCGCTGCCCAGATGGTCCTCGCCTTCGCTCAGCGGGACGCGGACGACCATGTCGTCCCGCAGTCCCGTTGCCTGAGCTCCATAAGCGCTTGTCATCTCGTGGTCCCCTTTGCCCCTGTCAGACGTCGTAGACGGCCTCGCGCTGCTCGACGGAGCCGGCGCCTTCTCTCAGGTAGATGGCGTAGGTGCCGGTCCCGCTGCGACGCAGCAGGTAGCCGTCGTCCTCCAGCCGCCGGCAGATGCGGCTCAGCTCGTTGGCGTTGATCTCGAGGTCCAGCGCCAGCTGCCTGACCGTCGGCAGCCGCTTGCCCGGCCGGCACTCGCGGGTGCGGATCAGGCGCTTGATCTGGTCGCGGATCTGATCGCCGTAAGGCTGGGCGCTGTCCAGATTGACACTGATAACGCTGCGTTCCATATGCTAATCCCTCCGCTTCCGCCTGAGCAGGATGCCCAGGTCTTCAAGGTCCGTCATGTCGGCCTGTCCGCCCGCGGCGTCGCCGACCAGCAGGCGGTCCACCTCCCAGCCGTCACGCCGATGCCGGGCCAGCAGCTGGCTGAGCTCCCCCACGGCCAGACCATCCGTGCCGAGCAGCTTGTACTCGAAGCCCACCCGGGCGTCAGGATCGTGCCGCGGGGTGCTGAGCGCCGCCGGCGTCGTCCTCCCCGTCTCGATCGGCAGTGCGTCGCACATCACAGCACCTCCCGCTTGAGCCAGAAATGCACGTAGCTGTCGGTGTAGACCACGTCGATCAGTTCCCAGCCGTCGCGGCCGAGCTGCTCGATGGTGTCGTCGGAGTCCTTGATGCTGTTGCAGCCGACCTGGGTGCGGATGTACTCCCACCTCGTGCGCCTGCCGCCTGCTTTCTCCGTCGATCCGTCCATATCCCACCTCCCGCCGGCCACCCCTTCGATCTCAGTGTCACTGGCATCTAGTGACCTAGCGGACTAGTACACTCTAACACACCAGATGCAAGTTGTCAAGGGGAAAGCGTGGAATCGGGGCGTTTGTCGGGCTCGCCGGTCGGCAGACGAAGGGGCGGCGGCGGCTGGGCACTCGATCGAGCATCGGCGAGCCTGCGCGGGTATACTCTGCTACCAAGGACAGGATACTGGAGGACGTTTATGGGGTTTGCGGCCAGATGGATCACGCTGATGCTGGCGGGCCTGATGATACTGATGCTGGGCTCGTGCTGCTATCTCGGCGACGACGACTTCGATGACACCCAGCCCGACGTGCACAGCGAGGGCGGCGGCGGCGATACTTAGGGCAGCCGGACGGCATTCAGGCTGACCGTCCACGCATCGCTACAATGATGGCATGGTGCTGATGGCCCTGGTGCTGGTCGGCGCAGTCGTCGCGGTGCTGCTGGTCTTCTGGGGGGCGGCTCTCTGGGGGCCGCACCGCGACCGATAACTCACGCCGCTCCCGCTCGATCAGGTAGAATAGTACGCAGTGTCAGATTCCCGGCCGTGCATCGGCTCTATTCCAGTAGGGTCACGAAGCTGGGTCGGAAGGTAGGGTCACGATGAAGGTCAGGCCGAGTGCGTATCTCGCAGTGTTGCTCTTGCTGGCGCTGAGTTCCTGCGCCGGTTCGCCGGCCGGCGATGAGGCCGGGCCGTGGCTCGGCGTCGAGATCGGAAGTCCGGTTGAGCTGCCTCCGCCGTCGGCGCTGAAGGCAACCTCGGACGATGGGCTCAGCGTGCTGCGACTGGGCGGCGCATTCGAGCAGGAGCTCAGCACCCACCGCGTCGGAATTCAGGGACCCGATGCCCTGTTCACCCCGCAGTTCGAGCCGGGCGGCGGGCCGCTGGAACCCGCCTGGGCGATCTACACCTTCGACACGACCGGCTATGACCACGACGGGACTATCCGCTGCGACTGGGCTTCGCGCGGCGACGACGATGACCTCTACTTCGGCGTGGCCGACTTCACGAGTGACAACTGGACCTGGTTTCCCGGCGGCAGCGCCAGCTATGTCTCGCTCGGCGACTGCACCCCCTTCACCGAGTTCGATCAGATGATGGTGGTGGTGGTCTGCACGGGCAGCGACGAGTGGTACCTCGAGCGCATCCGCATCGGCCAGTACGTCCCGCCCACCGTCATCGCGGTGACGCCCACAGTCGTGGAACCCGAGGCGCAGGCCACCTTCAGCGCCCAGGTTGAGGGCGACGTTACTGACTGGCTGTGGGACTTCGGCGGCGGGATGACGCCGGACACCTCCACCGACGCCAGTCCGGTTGCCACTGCCGGCAGCGAGATCAACTACTACTACGCGCAGGTCACGGCGTCGTGTCCGGCCGGCGAGGACAACTACCACTTCGTGCTCTACGTCAGCGACGATCCGGCCGGGCTGGCGATCGCCGGAACCCTGGCGATCTACTACGGCGATCCGCAGGGCGTGGCTGTCACCCTCAGCGGCGACGCCGACGCCACAGCTTATGCCGACGAGGAGGGGCACTTCAGCTTCGTCGAGCTCTCGCCCGGCGACTACACGATTACCCCCGACGGCGAGGGCTGGGAGCCGCCGTCGATCGATATCACCCTGACGGACGCCGATTCCACCAACAACCTCTTCATGCTCAAGCTATATCCCGATGGCCACCTCATCTTCGGCTCGGTTCTGACTTACTTCGGCAAGGACGACACCAGTATCTACATGGAGCTCAGCGGCCCGGTTGTGCACACGACTCGCCTGAATTCCGGTGACTACTTCTTCCACTGGCTGCCCGACGGAATCTATACGCTGACGCCCCAGTGCAGCCTGTCGCCCTACTTCTGGCCCACCTCGCGGACGGTAGTGCTGGCCGGCGAGAACGTCTACGCCGCCTTCCTGTTCGCGCTGGACCCGTATGAGGTCTACACCATCAGCGGCACCGTCACGGACCAGTTGAGCGGCCTGCCAGTCGAGGGCCTGGAGATCGAGTGCAATAACTGGTCGCCGGAGCGCACCGTAACGAACGCCCAGGGCTACTACGAGTTCGAGTGCGTGCCGTACTTCCAGAACAGCTACAAGATCCAGCCCGCCGACACCGACCCGGACGCGCTGTTTGACCCGGCCGCTTACTACCTGATGGTGGAGGACAGCGGCTATCCGAACAGCGACTTCGAGCGTTTCTTCGAGGAGTAGGGCGGGCCGCCGGCGGCGCGGGCGTCGCGCCCGCGATCCGTAGCGGTGTCCACTGGTGTCGCCGGCGATCAGCGCAACCCGAAGTACCAGATGGCAGCGGTGGCCAGCACGGCGGCAAACAGCAGAAACAGGACGGACAGCGCCTGCCTGCCGCGCGGGATCCTCATTCCGCCGGCGTAGGGACGGCACTTGTGCCGCCCGTCCGCGGTAGCAGGGGCTTCAGCCCCCTGACCCAGCCGCGCGGGGTTGAAACCCCGCCTACCTCTCCATCGTGGGTTGTACCCCGCCTGCCATCACCCCGGTAGCGGCGGGTTTCAACCCGCCGAGGTTTCGATCGCCGGACCGCGCATCAGATGCGCGGCTACCGCTCTGAACTGGTCTCCCGCCCACTTGGCTTGGGCCGGTTTCGCGGGTAGACTAAGGGTATGATTAGGTGGTTAGCGGTTTCGTTGTTGGTTTTCCTCTGCGCCTGCGCCGGTGGCCAATCGGAGAGCCCCCAGGATCTGTCGGCGCCCGCGGGTCCGGGCTTCGCCTCACTGCCCGCGCCCCAGGATCTGCCCGTGCGAGCGGCATCCGCCGTGGTCAGTTCGCTGGACGGCGCGCAGTTCGCCGCCGAGGTGGCAGGCCCGCTCAGGGTCACCGCCGACGGCGCCGCGGCGGACTATGCCCCGCACTGGGACCTCAGCGCGGAGCCGGTAGCAGCGGACCTGGCCTGGGCGCTCTACGTCTTCACCCTGACGGACTTTGAGGGCGGGCGCTGGGTCTGCAACAGCTGGACGGCGCCGCCGGTGGCGGGGGAAATGTGGCTGGGGCTGGGCGACCGCGCGGCGGGCCGCTGGGACTGGTACCAGCCGCTGCCCGACGGTTTCGTTGACGACCGGCTGCTGATCGAGGACCTGGAGCCGTATCTCGGCGCGGAGGACACCCTGCTGGCGGTGGTGGCGCTGACGGCGGACGGCGACTACTCGCTGAGCCGGTTGTGGCTGGAGGGCGAGCCGCCGATTGCCAGCGAGGTGGTGCAGAGCGACCTGGCGCCGGGCACGCTGGTGACCTTCAGCACGGACGCGGGCGGCGACGAGCCGCTGATCTTCAGCTGGGACTTCGGCGAGGGCGCGGAGCCCGGGACCAGCACCGATCCGGAGCCCGAGGTCACCCTGGGACCGGCCGGCATCTACCTGGGCAGTGTCAACATCGAGAATCCGCTGGGCGGCTTCCAGCTGGACTTCCAGTATGAGTCCGGGGTGCCCACCATCGAGTCCGTGGAGCCTGAGGGCGGGATGGCGGGCAGCGAGGTGACCTTCGGCGCGCTCGTCAGCGGCGACGGCGAGCTGGCTTACGCCTGGGACTTCGGCGGCGGGGCGGACCCCGACACCAGCGACGAGGCCAGCCCGACGGTGACCCTGGGCGCGGCGGGCGAGTATGAGGCCAGTCTGACGGTGACCAACGACTGGGGCGAGGACACCTTCGAGTTCACCCTGACCATCGAGGGCTGGCCCGCGACGCTGTTCATCTATCCGGACCCCGACGACACGGACTGGGACGGCGTACTGGGCAGCGGTACCGAGGAGGACTACTACATCGTCAGCGACTACGACCCGCCGTTCAACACGGACTACCAGCTGTGCTTCTCGCTGAAGGCCAACAGCCTGGCCGACGGCAGCGGGGTGGATATTCCGGTGGAGCTGCTGATCTGGGATGCCTGGCCGCCGTTCATCGTGGAGGATACGTCCTGGTCGATACCGGGCACCTTCCAGGCTGAGAGCAACGGCTTCACGCACGGCTACATCTTCGCCACAACGCCGGATGTGGTGGTGAGCAACTACCTGTACGTCACGTCGCTGGTGGAGCTGTAGGGCCAGCCTGTTACCCACGGCTGTCCAGGTGCTGCGACTTGTGGTCGGAGCGCTACGGGCCTGCTGATAAAATGGCCGAAGATCGGGCGATACCCGCCACTCCGAACGGTCTGGGAGGCATTCATGACTGGCATACTTCGTGTACACTGCGCGGCTACAGCGCTGTTAATCATCGCTCTGCTGGCCGGCGGCTGTGGTGGCCGCAGCCTGCCGCTGGCCCGGATCGGGGGAAATGCCGGCGGAGCGGCACTGCTCACTGCGCTGCCCCCGCTGCCCGGGGGCGATGCGCCGCCGCGTGCAGTGTCGGCTGAGGACTCGTACACCTTCGTCGCCACCGACGTGCATGATTCGCTCAGTTCCTCGATGACGGACACTGCCCTGACGCTGGAGGAGGAGCCGCGGTCCTGGGCGGTGCTGGCACTGGACGTCAGCACCCAGGCGGTGCTCAGCCTGGACTTCAGCGGCGACTTCAGCGAGTTGTACATTGGTGTCAGCGATTACGCCCGCCGCACCTGGCAGTGGCTCGGTGGGCCGCACGGCGAGGACGGCAGCCTGCTGATCCCGACCGGCCACTGGAGCAGTGCCGGCGAGGTGTGCTACTTCGTGGTCGCCTGCCCGGCGGGGCAGGGCGCCGTGGTCGAGCTGACCGCCCACCTCAGCCCGCCGGCGGACTGGAACCTGCTGGTCTGGATGGCCGCCGACAACTGGGCCGCCCAGTTCGCGGCGGACGACATCAGCGCGCTGGAGGAGATCGGCAGCACGGCGGAGATCAACGTGCTGGTCGGCTGCGACATCGATCCTGGCGCGCTGGACGCGCCGGTGGCGGGCACCGACGAGGTGCACTACTTCAAGCTGGTGCAGGACAGTGACCCGGCGGCGATCGACACCGACGGCGATGAGGCCAACGTCAGCTTCCCCCGTGCCGGCTACAGCAGCGCCGACCCGGACAACCTCGTGGATTTCCTCGAGTGGGCGGAAGCCAGCTTCCCGGCGCGGCAGAGCATGCTGATCCTTGGCCGCAGCGGGACGAGCTGGTGGCCGGGCAGCGACGGCAAGGCTGCAGCGCGCGTTGCCAGCGGCGTGCTGTACGACGAGTCGGACGGGCCCGACGACCTCACCTCCAACCACCTGGTGGCCCGCGCGCTGGGAATCCGCTGGTTCGACCTGCTGGGCTTCGAAGGTCACAACATGAGCCAGATCGAAACGCTCTACGACTACTCAAGCAAGGCGGGGCTGATGGTGGCGGCCCAGGACTGGATGCCGGAGGCGGGCTGGGCCTACGGGCCGCTGCTGCAGTACTGGAACGACAACTACCCGCTGACGCCGCTGGAGATCGGGCAGGCCGCCGCCGACGCCTATGCGGTCGAGATGGCGGGGGAGGAGGACTGGACCAACATGGCGGTGGTCTCCTCGGCCGGGCTGCGGGCGCTGACCCACCGCCTGGCCGGGCTGGCGCCGCTGGTGCTACCGGATCCTGACGCCGAAAGCTGGGCCTTCGGCCTTGGCGCAGAGTGGGCCGATTCGCTTGACGACAACTGGGGAGTCCGGGATCTCTGGCAGTTCATGGACGCCTACTTTCGGGCGGTGTCCAATCCGGCGGTCGAGCAGCTGCTGGCGGACGCGATAGCCGACTGGGACACGGTCGTGCTCTACGACCGCCACAGCACCGACTCGGAGGTCTACGAGATCCGCGGCCTGTCGATCTGGCTGCCCGGCTACTGGGCCTTTGAGCCATATGATCGCGGCGAGTACGCGAAGCTGCCGTTCAACGACCGCACGGACTGGCTGACCGTGCTCGAAGCACTGAGCATGGCGACCGCCGGGGTACCGCCGTCACTGGTCTGGGAGCCGGGTGACACCTTCGTCGTGGAATGGGACGACCCGGCGCTGACGATCAGCCCGCAGATTCTGATCTGGGACGTTGCCGGAGGCACGCCCGAGGAGCCGGATGACCTGGCGGGCTGGATCGAGTTCAGCGATCCCAGCGGCGTCAGCGGCACGGCCCGTGAGACGGCAACGCTGCTGGGAGGTGCACCAACCTACAGGTATCTGGCGCGCGTCACCATGGACTGGCCGGCCGCGGGTCTCTCCTACCTCGTCAATGCCCATATCGAGGACAGCGAGGGCGGGATGATCCTCGATTTCGGCACCCGCAAGCTGACGGGAGCGGAGGAAGGCTACGACTGGTGGCCGTACGCCACGCTGAACCACGCCCAGCACAGCATCGGACAGAGTGGCTGGGAGGTCGGCGATCGCGTCGAGATCAGCTGGCCCGACGACACAGTCGATATTGACATCTTCGTCATGGATCCGGTCGGGGGCTACGGGGAGTGCGACAACACCTGGGAGATTTTCACGGTGCGGTTTTCCGATGACAGCCGTGACAGCGGGCTGCCGCTCGAGTGGACCCGGCTGGAGGAAAACCCGCCCCCCGGCAGCTGGACGATCGAGGTTCAGCTGCGAAACTTCGACGACCCCCCGGTCAGCCCGCAGCCGGTCAGCGTCAGGCTGTACGACGAGTCAGACACGCTCAAGCAGGAGCTGACGGCCGTGGACATCGAGGTAAATGACGACAACATCAACGAAAACGTGATGGTTGCGCTGCTGAGCTACGGCGGCTAGCGGACGGCCGCGCACTGAAACCGGAGGGCTGGTGGACCGTTCATTCTGCCGGTACGGTCCACCACCCCCACCGTTCCCTGTAGATGGCACTGAGACTACAGCCGGCCCGGACGGGTTCCCGATCGCCCCGGCTGCGATTCACCCCGGTGGCGCAAGCTGGGAGCGCTGGCATCCTGCCGGCAATCCCCGGTGGCGCAAGCGTCCCGCTTGTGATTCACCCCGGTGGCGCGGGCGTCTCTGCCCGCGATTCGATTCAGTACGGGCGGCGTATACGCCGCCCACATTGCTGGTGGGAGTCCCGCCGGGGCGGGGCCGCCCGGCGAATGGCAGGCTGGAAGCCCGCCCCCCCTGATCACTAAGCACGGACCACTGTGCACTGACCACTATGCACGGACCACTGACAACCGACCACTATGCACTGACCACTGCCCGGTAGCCATTTCCGGATGTGAATCATGCTCCGATCCGCACTGTGCTTGACCCGATCCGCCCCCCGTGTCTATGATTGACGCGCATTGGTGGCGCGAGCGTCCACGCTTGCGACTTGCTGGGAGCGCTGGCATCCTGCCGGCCCCCCGGTGCTGGCGGCTGATCCCGCCGCAGGCGGGACTGACGGGATGGTAGCGGCGGCCGCCGTGCCGCCGGATTGAAATGTCAGGTACAATCTGCCCAGAGGGAGTTATGGGAAGGTCGAGCGGAGTCGTGATCCTGGCGGCTACGCTGGTGGCGTGGCTGGCCGGGTGTGGCGGCGGTTCCTCAGCCCCTCCAGCGACCCAGCCCCCCGTCGCTGTGCTTGTCGCCGATCTCCTGCATGGTGAGCCGCCTCTGAGGGTTGTCTTTGACGGCTCGCTGAGCAATCATCCTGATGGCACAATCGTGAGGTACGAGTTTGACTTCGACGAAGGTGAAGGATACGAGGACCACGATGACAATCCACTGGTGGCCCACACCTATCACAACCCGGGTCTGTACCGGATCTGGTTGCGGGTTACCAGCAGTGATGGCGCGAGCAATAGTACATCGGTAGTCATTGTTGCGAATTCCCCACCGGAGGCTGTACTCACAGCAAGTCCTTCATTCGGCCAAGCGCCGGTTGAGACGGTTCTTGACGCTTCAAGCAGCAGGGACCCGGACGGAAGCTTGGTCGAGTTGGAGTGGGACTGGGACGGCGATGGAGTAGTAGATCAGGCGGGGGCATTCGAAGACGAGTGTGTTGCCGAGTACACCTACCAGGAACCCGGATTGTACAGCGCCCGCGTGACCGTGATCGATGATCTCGGACATAGTGACACGGCCGCAGTCTCCATTGAAGTGCTGGAATTCCTCGGACCGGGTGACTGGCCGATGCTTGGGCGTGATCCCAGGCACAGCTGGCGCAGTCCCGTTGAGGGGCCGCGCTCTGCAACACTGAAGTGGAAGTTCGTCACTGGGCGGGCAATACGCTCGTCCGCGGTGTTTTCGGTTGCAGCGACGGTCTACTTCTCGAGTCTAGACGGTCATTTATATGCGTTGAATCCGGATGGCAGTGAGAGGTGGGAGTTTCAGCTGGCAACCGAGTCGTACTCAAGCCCGGCCGTCGGCTCTGACGGTGCGATCTACATCGCTGCGGGACAGAACCTGCATGCCGTGAATCCGGATGGGTCTGAGAAGTGGACGCTCACCGATCTCGGGCCGGGGAGCTTCTGGGGAAGCTGCACTCTGGACCAGTCAGACACCATTTACCTCGGCGACTACGGCACCGGCACAGAACACGTTGTGCGTGCTATCTCACCGGACGGTGACGTTGCCTGGACGTACCTGATGGGTGGCTACATGGTTGGAAGCTGTGCGCTCGCTGCCGATGGAACGGTCTATATTGGTGGAAGTGATGTGAACGGCTCACGCATTGCCAAGCTGGTAGCGCTGTGGCCTGATGGCTCGGAACGTTGGACGTACATGGCCGATGGCGGCACAACGGTCAACGCTACTCCCGCGATTTCCGCGGACGGGACCATATACTTCGGTTCCAGCGGTGGTGGAGGCTCAGAGGCCGTTGCAGCGGTCTATGCGCTAAGGCCAGATGGAACAGAGAAGTGGTCGGCTTTGACTGACGATGAGGCTGACTACGGTGCGGGGCCTTCGGTTGCGAGTGATGGCACTGTCTACGTTGCCGGTGGCTTTGACGATAGCATTCATGCCTTGAGTCCGGACGGAGATGAACTCTGGACATACCAGACACAGGACAGCAACTGGACGAGCATTGCCATCGACAAGTCAGGCATGTTGTACTTCGGCAGCGGTGACAGGTTCGTATACTGCCTATCGCCGGACGGCAAGCTGCAGTGGCGCTATCGGACTGACGGCGCGATATACGCTGATCCCTCCATTGGCGAGGATGGAACGCTGTACATCGGCAGCGATGATGGGTGCATGTACGCGTTTGGGGACGAGTAAGCTGATGACAAGACTGCCCCTACACAAGGTGGTCACTGTAAGCAGACTGAGTCCAGCCCAACTCAGATTTCAGGCTGCAGACGTCTGGGGGGCTAGCCCACCCCGCTTCATGCAACAAGTCCGTGGGATCTGGAGTGCACTTCGGCAGTGGGAGTTTGGTTTGGACAAGAGCATTGACGGAATGCTCCGTTGCGTCAGGGCTGTCCGCCCGGACAATCCCGAGATCCGAAAGGGCGAGACGGCTAATCTCTGGGCATCGCGATACTACTTCTACAGAAGACGATTCGCTTGGCGCGTTTACGTCGTCAATGCGATGGGCCTTTCATACATGGTAGGTAGGCAGAGGGTTGGGGTGAACTACCACTTGTACTACGAAGATGATGACGCATGCGGATACGTGTACGTCAAGCACGGGGAGGACTGGGAAGAGGACGATGCAGTGTCAGCGCTTTCATGCATTCGGGGATACCATGAGAGCACCATGCTTTTTCAGGAGAAGCCTGTTGAGTACAGGTATGTGAGCATCTATGATGATCACGACGTGATTCTGCGCGATGGTGAGTACTGCCGATGGGTGAAGCAGTTCTACCCCAAAGCACAGATCATGCACGAGAGTGATAATGCCTAACGTGTACATCGACGCCAGTGGTACTGGTGGTGTCCTGCGTTCGAGAACCGACAGACGTCTCTACGTAGTATGTGCCGTCTTCCTGGGAAGTAGTGACGCAGTCGACCAACTTGCTGCGCTATACGAAAGTGTGAGGGTCAACCTGCCTGAGACCCAGAAGGAGTTCAAGAGCAACAAGAACAAGCGAGCCAATATGAAGTTGCTGGATGGCATGTTGCAGAGTCCTGATTGGTGCTACGCAGCCACGCTTGCTTGGAAGGAGGACTTGCACGGGACGCCATACGAACGATCAGCGCAATGCCAGCGGTGGTTTATCAAGCGTGCATTAGTGCTGAACAGGCCAGCGCTGTCTGACGGCGAGGTCGTTTTGGACAAGGGTGCAACCGATCTACATGACCGCAATCTGCTGCACATTCTGAAGTCGGATAGACAGCTAGGCAAGTATCCTGCAGTTGTACGTGCTCACGCCGAGGAATCGCACGAGGAATGGGGTTTGCAGCTGGCAGACGTAGTAGCAGGAGCCGTTGCAGACGTGCAGTATGCACTAGCCACGGGGACTGCAGACGAGTACAAGTCATCGCTAGCTGCATATGAGCTGGTGAGGCCGCGGCAGACTGTGCTATGGCAATTCCCGTTTGATGTCGGTGACAAAGACAGGGAGAGCTTGGCCGACCAACCACTAGCTGTGCAAGATAAGCTAGACTTCTGGGGGGGCTAGCCCGATGCTCAAGCGCCCCATCCGCTACACTCTCACCACGCAGCACGGTCAGTGCGGATCAGCGTAAGCGGCAGGCTCAGGGCGTAAGCGGTCCGGCGCGGGCAGCTTCCGCCGGCCACTTCCCTTCGGCCAGGGTCCGCGGCCCCCGGCCATCCCGGCCGCTGGTAGACTCTGGGTATGAGACACCTGCTGACAGTGATGCTTTTCCTCATGCTGATCCTCGCCGCCGGCTGCCGGTCGAGCACGACCGCCCAGGCCCAGGGGCCGGCCATGACGCCGGAGGAAGTCGGCGCGGCGCTGACAACGCAGCTCTCGCTGATCCTCAGCAAGGAGACAGCGGACTACACGGACGCGGACGTGGCGCTGCTCAAGGCGATCTACGACGGCTATCGGGCCTACGGGTCTTACCTGAGTTCCGGCGGCACCCCCACCGGCGGCTTCCAGCCGGCCGAGGGCGGTGACCAGCTGCCCGCCTTTATGGAGAGGCCGGAGGACCTCTGGACCAACGAGCAGATCATCGCGTTCGGCGAGACTAAGTACCGGCTCGACACCGGGGCGGATCCGCAGCCGACGCAGGCTGAGATCGACATGATGCAGGAGTTCTTCGACTATTACGAGATGTACAACGAGTGGCTGCTGCAGCAGAGCGAAGGCCAAGGTGGCGGCGGCGAGGGCGAAGTGCCGCAGGGCGCCGACCCCTATGCCTCGGTTAGCAGCGGGTAGGGGCCGCTTCGGTGGCGCGGGCCTCCGTGCCCGTGATTGGGGAGCAGCCCGGCGCTGCAAATGGCGGGCGGGGACGGGTAGGGGCCGCCGGGGATGGTAGGCGGGGCCTTGGCCCCGCGACGGAGATGTCAGGGGGCTGAAGCCCCCTGCTACCGGGGATGCCGGCAGGATGCCAGCGCTCCCAGGCGGGACTCCGGACTCCCTCCCTGTCCCCTTGAACCTTCACCCTTGAACCCTGACCCCTCTCCCCTGTCCCCTGTAACCTGTCCCCTGACCCCTGATTCCTCTGTGATCTCTGTGTGCTCTGTGGTTGGTCCTGCCCGGCGGGCGAAGCGTGGCTTCGCCCCTGCGAATCACAAGCGAGACGCTTGCGCTACCGGCCGCGCAGCTCCGCTTCGCTGATGCGGCGCGCGCCGACGAAGCGGCGCTTGTAGTAGCCCTCGC
>Ga0180431_10002252_pt1 | contig 26080 bp, 22 predicted proteins | sample SS_ome_11_FD_132459 | JGI IMG/M metagenome (GOLD analysis project Ga0180431, IMG submission 132459) | Hypersaline lake sediment archaeal communities from the Salton Sea, California, USA - SS_1_MS_1 metaG | ecosystem: Environmental > Aquatic > Non-marine Saline and Alkaline > Hypersaline >... | reverse complement strand
GAACCGGAACCGATTGCGCCGGAACCGGAGCCGATCGTACCGGAACCGGAACCGATAGTGCCGGAACCGGAGCCGATCGTACCGGAACCGGAGCCGATAGTACCGGGGCCGGAACCATTTCCAATGCCAGCCCCCCCACCGATGCCGGAACCTCCGCCGATGCCAGAACCCCCACCGATGCCGCCGCCGCCAACAGGACCAAACTTTCCAGGTTTTTCCTGAGGTGAGATATGAGCAAATCCAAAAGAAAAACAGGCGATAAGAGCACTGCCGAAAAACTGCGGCGAGCCGAACAGCTCGTCGAGGACAAGCGCTTCGATACGGCAAGACCTCTGCTTAACAAGTTACTCGAGGCAAACCCCGACAACGTTGAGGCCCGATATCTTCTGGCTGTGTGTGGACAATTAACAGGTGACCTTGACTTGGCAGAGGCTAACTTTCGGGATGTAATCAGGCGCAAGCCACAGCATCATCAAGCGCTACACGGACTTGGTCTGGTTCTCGAAGCCAGGGGGAGAATTCCCGATGCGATCGACCTTTGGAAAAAGGCTGTACAGGTGAAGCCTAAATTCGACTACGCCGCTCGCAAGTTAGCTTTGTATAGAGATAGAGTCAGCACCGATCAATCCAGAGGAAGGACTCCAGCATCTAAGCACATTGTTCCTGGCTTGACAAAAAAGCTACCGCGGATGAAGACACTCCAGGGGATCGAGATTTCGAAGGGCTTGAAGTATACGGATCAGCACGTGTGGATCAGGATCGATAATGGAGTAGGCACTGTAGGAATTTCAGACTTCTTCCGGTTTACTCAGAATCCTACATATGTATGGGTGGATGAACTTCCCAAAGTGGGCGCTATGGTCGAATTTGGTCAGATAATATGTAAGATTACCGGATTGGTTAACCCTGAATTTCGAAAACGTACATTTCCAAAAGGTGAGGATTTGAAAAATTTCGTTGAAGAAAGGAAAACCTTCAAAGATGCTCGTGGATACTTCCGGGATCCTCGAAAACGCATTTGGATATCGGTGCCATCGCCTGTGAGTGGGCAAGTTGTGAAGATAAACAAGCCCCTCATTAGAAAGGGAAGGGAATTCCGTATTATTCGATCACGAGAAGAATTGAATTTGAATTTTCCCTATGGAAAGTACTCTTGGTTATTCCGGATACAACCTAACAACAAAGGTTGGGAAGATCTGAAAGCATTAATGGACGACACTGCTTACGGGCAGTTTGTAGGTTCGATTTTAACAAGTGGCTTAATTGGTTTAATGAAGCGCTGAATCCTAAAGGGATAAAGGGATCGGGTTTTTCCTTTTGCGGTTATTATACGCTTTGGAGACGCGTTACTTATGTCTCACCATTTTTGGGCTGATCGCGATGACTCACTGATGTTGAATGGAATGGGTGCGAGAATTCGCACTCTACGTTTTACTATCGTATCCGGCTCATAGTCTTTTCGACTAATCGAAAGCACTATGGGCTTTGCAGGGACAAGAAAGACTTCGGTGCGATGCCTCGCACCCTACAAACTGTGTCCCATTCGACTTCGCTTAGAGCATGTCTTCGTTGTGAGAGATCAAAGCGTGAAACCCGTATCGGAACTCGTGCGTTCTCCTATTCGTTCTTCGCCTACTCGAAAAGAACAACATTGCTATTGTGGAAAGTCGCAACACGTGTTACCTTGGATTGACTGTTTGTCGAGAATGCTGATAACAGATCGTTTAAGAAAACCAATGAATTCCTTCAAAAAAACCGAAAAAGATCTTAAACTGCCGTTGAGCGCGGTCTGGCTGATGAATTCCATCTCCGAATATAAAGGCAAACAGGACATGTACGCCCGACAGTCGCCTCAGGTTTTACAATCGCTCGTGGAAATGGCCCTGATCGAAAGCGCCGAATCTTCCAACCGGATCGAAGGCGTGACCGTTGAGAAAAGCCGACTCAAGCCCCTTGTCCTCGGCCGGAGCAAACCGAAGGACCGGTCCGAAGATGAAATCGCCGGCTATCGCAATGCGCTCGATTTGATCCACCAAAAACACAAAAGTCTCGAGATTTCTCCGCACACGATTCGTCAATTACACCGCTTGAGCCATGCGGGCGCAGGCGACGCCGGCCAATGGAAAACAAAAGACAATGAGATTATCCGAAAAGGCCGGAACGGCTCGATAGAAATCATCTTCAAACCCGTTAGCGCCTCCTCGACGCCCGAAGCGATCAAGCAATTGTCTTTGGCCTATCGACACAGTATCGAACAGTTGAGGTACCCAGGGCTTTATGCCGTCGCCTGCCTGATTCTGGATTTTCTTTGCATTCATCCGTTCAGGGATGGAAACGGCAGAGTATCCCGGCAATTGCAAAAGCAAAAGATCATTATCTGTCTTGGTAAAGGTCAGTCCGCCCGATGGAAACGAATAGGGTAACAACTCCCTCAATAGGGTAATGAATAGGGTACTATAGACCTTGACCATAGCCTATTGATAATGGCTCTGAGTCCCCCTTCGGATAGGGATAGGATCACATCTTTTCTGACAACGTATTGACGCCGTCATTCCGAATCCGGACGAATCGCAACCTGATAGGCGAACATCCTCCATCGTATCAGGTACATAGTCTTTTCGACTAATCTAAAAGACTATGAGCTTTGCGGGAACAACAAAGAATTGGGTGCGATGCATCGCACCCGACCGAGTTTTTCAGCATCCGAAAGCAATGGCCTTTCGATCGAGGGTTGGTCAACGGTTCGGCAAGTGCTTCGTTTACTGTTGCTTATCGCGCCGATCCGTGATAAGATGCCTCGCGTTGTTGAGATGTGGATCAAATAAACGGCGGGTCATAGGATATCTGAGGTGTAGAGATGAAGATCAAGACAATTAGAGCACACGAGTTGCTGGATTCGCGGGGCAATCCAACGCTGGAAGCCGTCGCGATTCTCGAAAACGGCATTTCGGCCGCTGCGATGGTCCCTTCGGGGGCTTCGACCGGTCAGCACGAGGCTCTGGAACTGCGGGACGGCGATCCCCACCGCTATTTGGGCCGCGGCGTCTTGCGGGCCGTCGAGCACGTCAACACCGAGATCGCCCCGGTCCTGGCCGGGACGGACGTTACCGACCAACGGAGGATCGACCAGACGATGCTGGACCTCGACGGGACGCCCAATAAGTCCAAACTCGGCGCCAACGCGATTCTGGCGGTCTCGATTGCGTGCCTGAAGGCCGGGGCGGCGGCGAAGCATTTGCCCTTCTACGCCTATGTCTCGACGCTGTGCGATCCGGAGCCGACGGACAAGTTCACCATGCCCATCCCGATGATGAACGTTCTTAACGGCGGCAAGCATGCCCAAGGCTCGGCCGATTTTCAGGAATACATGATTATGCCCACCGGCGCCCCGTCGATTGTCGAGGCGGTCCGCTGGGGCGCCGAGATCTTCCACAACCTCGGCAAGATCATCCAGGACAAGGGCTGGCCGACCACCGTGGGCGATGAGGGCGGATATGCGCCGCCGGTCCGTTCCAACGAGGAACCCCTGGAACTGATCATGGCCGCGTTGGAGAAGGCCGGCTACGAACCCGGCGAGCAAGTGGGCATCGCCCTCGACCCGGCGGCGACGGAGCTGCACGTGGACGACAAATACCACCTGGAGAAAGACGGTCGCAAGGACCTGACCTACGAAGAGATGGTGGATCTTTATGAGGAGTGGATCGGCAAGTATCCGATCGTTTCGATCGAGGACGGCCTGGCCGAAGAAGACTGGTCCGGCTTCAATCATCTGATGGAGGAGACCGAGGGCAATGTCCAGATCGTCGGCGACGACCTGTTCGTCACGAATGCCCAGCGGGTGCAAATCGGCATCTGGGAGAATGCCGCCAACAGCGTGCTGATCAAAGTCAACCAGATCGGCACGATCACCGAAGCCCTGGAGACGATCAAACTCGCCCGCGAACATGAGATGACCTGCATCATCTCGCATCGCTCGGGCGAGACGGAACTGCCTTTCGAGGCGGATTTTGCCGTCGGGACGCACGTCGGGCAGATCAAGATCGGCTCGCTCTCCCGGTCGGAACGCGTGGCCGAGTATAACCAGCTCATGCGGATCGAACGCGAACTGGGCGACCGCGCTCAAATGGCCACGTTCCGCTTCAGGCGCTAATGCCGCTCCCAGGGTGACCTCAGACGGCGAAGAGATGTGATTGGGACTCTGACGAGACGGAACCTATTCTTTCGCGGCCTGGCGTGTGACGATGGGGACGTAGCCTGCCTCCAGGCCCGGCGGCGGAGCGACGATCAGGGCCGGGTCGATGTCAGCCAGTTTTCCGAATTTGGGCGGCGGCAGGTAGTTTTGGTCTTTTTTCCAGTGTCGGTGGAGCTTTTCCACTCGCGTTTGCAGGCTCTCCCGCTCTTCGGGCGTTAAGTCGGCGTTGAGCAAGGCCGGCTGGTCGGCGAATCGATACCAGTAGTAGGTTACCACGCTTCCGTCCCCCGGATACGCCTTAAACGGGCCCGCGACGGGGCCGGGCTTCTTCCAGCAACCGGCCGGATCGTCGGGCGTGACGTAAGGTTCGGAAGTTTCTTCGTCCGGCCGCTTAAAGCTGACCTCGGCCAGCCCGGTTTCCGCCGGGACGTCTTTGGGGTTTACCGGAACCCACCTGGACTTCTTACGATTATCTTGATCTATCTCCAAACGGTAGTATTCGGGAAGCGTCACGAGCGGGCCGTCTGTCGTGTCTTTTTTTGTGACCCGTTCTTCATTCCACCGAAACCCGAAGGTCGTCGGATCGAGCGCCGCGGGGTATGCGAACGAATCCCAGTCAATGCGCACCCGTTGATCTTTGGGCGTTTTGTAGTCGTAGATTTGCCAGCTCGACCACCCTTGTCCGGTAAACTTATGCACGGTGGACTCTTTGGGATCGATGACGCCGCCGGCCGGGGGGCCGCCTTTGAACCATGTCTCGACGGCATCCCAGAGCGCCTTTTTGGTATAAGCCGTCACAAGGTGAACGACCGGCGATTCACCTTTCGGCCCTCGCGGAAACGACGTCGGAGCGATGCGGGCATAGGTATCGCCTTTGCCGTCGGCGGCCTGTGCCCTGGGGATATACTGGGTTTCCATTTGCAGCCCCCTATTGGGATTGGCCGGACGGCTGTCCAGAAACATACCCGCCGTGCGAGGCTCGTCCACCGTCACCTGGGAAAAGAAATAGGGCGTGAAGAACGTGACCGGGCCTTTGAAGTTTCCCGTGTTCAGAAACAACGTCCAGCAATGATTTCCCGTGGGCACGTCTTTGCCGGCGGTTTTGGATTTGGGTTCGGTGAGCGGCAGCGGCAGATATCCGTAGCCCCAAAGCTCACCGCAGGTACCTTGTTTTAAGTTCAGGCCGTCCGGGGGCCACAGCACCCACGGGCTAAGCTGCGCCACGCCGTACTTGCCCTGGGGTTTATTCCAGTCCCGTCCTTTTCCGGCCCCGGGTCCGTTGGCCCATCCACGGAAATTCAACTGCACGCCGCCCATGATGAACTTGGGCGTTTCCGTAGCGAACCGCGTATCGCGCCACCAGCCCAGTCCGCCCTCGATATCGGAATACATCCTTTCGATAGGCTTCGGCTTGTCGTTCTGAGCGTGCATCCATGTGCCGAACAGACCGGTTTGAAAACGATTTCCCGGATAGTCCTCCAACAACGGCCAGGCCGCCACATACATGGAAAAACCGCCGCCATACGTTTGAGAAACATTTTCACGAGGGGCGCCCAGGTATCCGGCCATTTGCCCGCTCCGCATATGATTAGAGCCGCCGATCGAGGTGGCCGGCGAGAGCAGCACGAGAATCAGCCAGGAAGTGAATCCTGTTAGAACCTTTTTTCCGAGCATAAGAGGATCTCCGAAACAGATTGTCTTTCCTGCCTCCAGCGAATGCAGGACTCCAAGAACATACGGCAGGCAGCAGGCATCTGTCAAGCAGGCTTTGTGAAAATCATTCGGAGCGTTGGAAAGAAGATTTTCAATGAAGAAGATATCACTATCTGTCGCGCCCGCGCGAGCGGGGATCCCTTTAAACCGCTAACCTCAATAGATCCTCCCGTGAGGTGTCCCTTACGGGGCTGCTTGCGCACGGATGACCGGGTTCATCGGTTGTCTATTCCAGTTACAGCTTAATCGAGCTTTGCAGCTCGGCAATGGCCGCCTGAACCTGTTGGAGCTGCTGCTGGAGAACGCGTACCTTTGCCGTCTCGGCCTCCAGCTTCGCGGCCAGTTCGTCGATTCTCACCTGGGCGGCCTGAGCCTCCGCCGCCGCGGTATCCCGCGATTGTGTGAGCTGCTCGACTTGCCCTTTCAATTCCGCAATGGTCTCAGCATCCTTATTAACCCTCTGTTGCATCGAGTCAAGCTCAGCCACCTTGGCTTGTAATTGATCGCGCGACTCGACCAATTCCGTGACCTGTGTCTGCAGTTCGTCCCTCGCCTGAGTGACCACGTACATTTTGGCTTCGATCGACTCTTTCTCCTTCCTGGTTTTCGCCAGCTCATCCTGAAGGTTTTTCACCTTGGCCTCGTTGCAGCCGGTCAGACCGAGCGAAAGACTTAAGGCTACAATACACGACATCATCAATGTTTTCTTCATCGTCGCCGCTCCTGTTCTTATAGTGTGAGGTTGATTACTGTCCGCCAAACAAGGATTCCGAGCCCCTCCCCCGGAACCGGCATTGACTTCGGGGATTCTATCACAATCCGTTCAGGATGTCAAGAGGATTTGCACCAACGCGGAATTAGCATTGAGGACGGCGACAATGGTTCTTTATGGATGAATCAACGGTAACGCTACGCAGAATCCATCGGCGGATCGACAGGCGGCGGGCTTTCGTCTTCTTCGGATTCCTCCGTCGGCTCTTCGTCTTTGGGCGGCTCGGAAGGCGACGGTTCCTCTTCAAGCCCCGGCTGGACCACGCGCGGAGGAACCAGCAACACCTTCTCACCCACGTCCAGCCCCCCGGTTATTTGAACAAAGGTATCGTTGAACAATCCCGTCTGAACCTCCCGCTGCTCAACATCATCGCCATTGACGACATAACTGACCTTTTTTCCGGATCGGTTGGCCACGACCTGGACCGGTACGATTTTGACACCATCGAGCTGCTCGACGAAAATCTTCACTTTGGCCGACATGCCGGGTTTGAGCACGTCGTGCTTGCCGTCAATCGAGACCTGTGTGGTATAGACCTTCACGCCGGGATCGAGCCAGCCATGCTGCGGATCGGGCAATGGAGCGACGCTGATCACCTTACCGTGGAACACCAGGTCGGGAAGCGCTTCGACGGTCACCTCAACGCGCTGGCCCGGATCCACCATATTCACCGAGGCCTCGTGGACTCTCAATTCCACGCCCATCAGGTCGGAATTGGGAATCGTGAAAATCTTCTGGCCTTTGCGCACCATGTCGCCGATCTCGATCGGATCCTCCCGTCTTTGATACCAGTCGGCGCTGGTTCCATAAATGGCGATACCCGGCGCCGGGGCGCGAATCGTACAGGCGGCGATTTGACGCTCGAGCTTGGTCACATGCTCTTTTTGCAGATCGTGTCGGGCTCTGCTGCTCTCAAGCTTCGCCTGCGTCTGGGCCAGCCGGGACCGGGTTCGGGCCAGCGTTCGATCCAATTCGCGCTGGGCCTCGTGGTAGTCGCTGAGAAGCTGCTTGGTTTGCTTGGGAAAATCATAGCGCTTGAACAAATCCAGCGCATCCGAGGCCTGCTCATGCTGGACCCGGAAACTATTGACGGACAGCTCTTTCTGCCGAACCTCGATCTGAGGGGCGTAGTTCGCCTTAAAAAGCTTCATCGTGGATTCCAGCTCGCTCTGGGCCTGCGTGAGTCTCTGCTCGGCCAGAATGATGCTGTCATTCAGTTCTTTAAGCGTTTGTTTGCCCCCACCGCCCTCGCTGTTGGGATCTTCGAGAAACGCCAGGATACCCGCCATATCGATGGTCGAATTCGGATCGCGTTCTATTTGACCGATGAGTTTGGCGGAGGCGGTCTCGCCGAGATAATTTTGCAAATCCATCAGGCCGAATTCCACCGCCAACTGCGACGCGGCGATGTCGGATTCGTTCTGTTTTCCCTGGATCACATGAGCTTCCTGGGCTTCTAAATAATTCGCCTGGGCATTGGAAAAATCAATAAGCTCTCGATTGTAGTAATCTTTGAGATCGGACGAGTTCAATTGGCAGATGATTTTCCCATTATCCACGTCCTCCTGCGTGATGACCGTTCCTTCCTGAATGATATCGGCGATCTCGACGCCGCGCCCCTCCACTTCACACATAATATCCGTGGACTCCTGGGCCTTGACGTTGCCGCTCTCGGTGACCGTGATGGTCAAATCATCGACGCGGACCGTAAAGGTATTGGCCACCGCATCGGCATCATTTGAGGCCGGTTTTCGAATCCACCCCGCTACGACCACGGCGCCCGCCCCAAAAAGGAACAGAAATCCGACGATCCACAGCCACCTCTTCACACCTGTCTTGGTCTGATTACTCCGCCGTCCATTTGGCAGACTTGTGTTTGCCTTCTCTTGATGTGTCATACCTTCTGCCTACGAATTACGTCTATTTCGACATCTACCACAAATTTCGGACTTCCATTGTTAATAGCGTACTAAATCTGACTCAGATTTTCAATCGATTTCTGACGCACCTTGTATTTATAAAGCATATATCGGCTTCCCGGGAGGCCGCGCAGAATGATCTCTTTGAAAGATTATAGACTCGGTTCGGACCGGAAGTTCGGCGGATTTGGAGAATTTTCCACCTTTGCCCCGGCGGTTTTGTGAAAAATCGATCATTCTTTCATAGAAATTGTGAAAAACCACCTGCTTAAACGGCCGAAATCCACACCGGCTTGCTTTTCACGTAAACAGCACTTCCTCCTTGAATTAAGGGCTATCTGCCATCGTCCTATAATAGAATTTCGAGAAAATTTCCCAAAAAATGGTTTTATATATTGACGAAGTGGGAGAAAGTGGTAAAATTTCCCATCATTGATAGAACAAGTGGGGCTATTGCCATGCTTTTATTAACAGGAGAATACCAGCACGTTGTTGACGGCAAGAGTCGGGTCCTTATCTCGAACAAGCTGAGGAGCCAGATCGACGTCGATGAGCACGGCAGTAATTTCTATCTTGTCCTGGGTGCGAACGGCATTCTCTGCTTGTATCCGGAGAAATATTTCGAGCGGATCGTCCTTGCCGTCGGGCCGGGGACCGCCGCCCCGGACGAGGCGGTGACGTTCGAGCGAATGAGCTTTGCGATGGCCAGCAAGGTCGAGCTGGACGGCCAGGGGCGGTTGCTCCTGAACGAACGGCTGCGAAAGAGGGCCGGATTAAAGGATAACATCACGCTGGTCGGCATAAGAGACCACATTGAGTTATGGAATTCCGAGCACTGGGAACAGTATCTTTCAGACCATATGGCCCAGTACCAAAAACAAATGGCGCAGGCGCGACAGATCGTCCTGCAGAAACAGAATGAGGAGCTTTAACTTTTGGAGCGGAGATTCAACAAAATGATAGGACTGACTTCGAACCCTTGTCGCACGGTGGCCGAGAGTTTAGCCGGCAGCCGGGACGTCGACGAACAAACGCTGGCCGCTCTCGCCATTCTCGATGAAAAGCTGGAGCGGCTGAAAAAGCTCGACAGTGCTTTCTATGCCGTCGCTTTTTCGAGTGACGTTGAAAAGCTCCGCAGCCGAAAGAGCGCCGTTGCGGTGGGTTGAATTCATCACGTAAACGCTGCGGATGCCGCGCCGAGTCCTATAATACAGGGATCGAGGCGGCATGCGACAGGCATAATATGGCATACGAGAAGTGAATGGTTCGATTACAGAGCATATTCCAGTTCTTGCCGGAACGATAGCCGAGCAGATCGAGATACCAGCGGATGGTGTGGTCGTCGATGCGACGATCGGGCATGGAGGTCACAGCTTTCTTCTCGGCAAGACCTTGGGCCCTGAAGCAGTGATCATCGGTATGGATATTGATTGGAACGCTGTCCGAAGGGCCCAGGATATTCTAAAAACGCTTGATTGTAAGGTGGTTTTGCGCAATTCGAATTTTTCAGAAATCCGCGACGTCGTACACTCACAGGGCATGGAAAAGGTGGATTTGATCCTGGCGGATCTGGGACTGTGTTCGGCGCAGGTGGACGATGCGACGTTCGGACTCAGTTTTCGGACGAATATGCCCCTGGATATGAGAATTGACAAAAGATTGAAGCGGACCGCTGCCGATATAGTGAATACATTGGATGAAAAATCACTGGCTGACGTGATTTATCAGTTCGGTGAAGATAGGGCCTCGCGACGGATCGCTCGCTTTATCGTGCAGGAGCGTCGAACCGAGCCGATTACGACGACGGCCCGCCTGGCCGAAATCGTGTTCAAGGCATTGAGAAGACCCCGGCAAAGCCGAAAAAGCAGAATTCACCCGGCCACCCGGACGTTTCAGGCCTTGCGAATTGTCGTCAATAACGAATTGGAAAATTTAAAAGCGTTACTCGAGGCCGCCCCGGCGCTACTTAAAAGCAAAGGACACGTGGCCATTATTAGTTATCACAGCCTGGAAGATAGACTGGTAAAGAATGATTTCAAGCAAAACGAAGCGACCGGAACGTACACAATCATTACGAAAAAACCGATCGTGCCGACCCGGGCGGAAATCAGAGAAAACCGACGAGCGAGAAGCGCCAAATTGAGAATTGCACAGAGACCGTAGTCTCGCTCTATCGCATACGGAAGAAATTGGAGTTTGGATTATGACTTCAGACGCTAAGATTGGATTGTTATTAGGCCTTGTTTTCATCTTCATTATCGCGTTTGTGATTAACGGTCTTCCCCGTTTTCGAAGCACCACAAACGGCAGCGAGCTCACTACGAATATGGTCAGCTCGCAAAACGATACCCTGGGCATCGGCGACAGGGAGCGCGAAGTTCAGGATATGATTGACTGGCCCGAGCCGCCGGCGGAGGAGCCGGAACCTCAGCCACAGACGATTGCCTCTGAAGTGGAGGACGACGAGGACGTCCGCTTCCAGATCAAGCTGCCGGAGACCCTTTCATACGAGCCCATCGTTGAAACGCCCGAGGAATCCGAACCCGCGCCCATCGTGCCGGTGGAGCCGCCTCAGGTCGAATCCACGCAATCAACCCTGGCCAAACTCTTCGATCCACCCGCTCCGGAACCGCCCAGAGAGGAGAAAAAGGAAGAGAAAATCGAATTTAAAAAGCCGCCCCGCCCAACCCGGCCGGTTTCGCCCAAGATTCATGTCGTCAGTGACGGCGATAACCTGGCGAAAATCGCCCTGAAATTTTACGGCCCCGAGGACGGCAATACACGGGCGAATATCATGCGGATCTTCGAGATCAATAAAGAACAGCTCACCTCACCGCACGACCTGAAAATCGGGCAGAACCTGATTATCCCCCCGCCGCTCGTTTCGCAGGCGGATCAGAATGAGACAAAGAATCCACCATCAGACTCGCTATTTGAGAAGGTCGAATCCATTGGCCGAAAGCTGCTGAATCCGGATAAGCCGAAGACAACGGCTGATCGGCCGAAAGTCCCCGCCGGCGGCAAGCGATACACCGTCAAAGACGGTGATAGCCTGTGGCGCATCGCCGCCGATCAGCTTGGGAACGGCAGCCGATATAAAGAAATTATTAAATTAAATGCCGATATCTTAGAGGACGAGCATAGCCTCGCGCTCGGGACAACATTGAAATTACCGGCCAGGTAAAAACCGCCAAAGAAATGAAAAAATCAAAATGTAAAATGCAAAATTAATGAAGTCATCCGCCTTCGGCGGATTCCGCTGTTTTGATTTTTGATTTTTAAACTTTAATTTGCTTAGAATGTCTCACTTCCGTTTTGTCTTTGTTGTGTTTTGTTTTACGGCGGTCCTTATCGTGACGGTGTATATGCGGAACGTCAACAACCGCCTCTTCTACCAGCTCTGCCAATGCAACGCGGAAAGAGACCGACTGAAACAGGAACTTGGGGCCAGGCAACTCCGGCTGGAAAGTGTGATCAATCCCGCCTCGCTTTCCCCTCGAATCCCTCACACAGAGAACGAAGATTAGCCCCGTGAAAAACGCCCGAACCATCATTATCTTCTCGTTGCTGCTGATCGGAGCCTTTCTCACCCTCATCGGACGATGTTTATACCTCCAGCTTTACAAAGGCGAGCATTACCTCGACGCCGCCTCCAGACAGCAACAGGCCTACACGAGCCGCCAACCTCAGCGGGGCGGGATCTTCGATCGCCGCGGCCGGGTGATGGCTGCGAGCAACAAGATTCATATTATTAGGGCTGACCCGCTCATCATTGACGATCCGAAAGAGGTCTCCAACAAGCTGGCTTCGATTGTGGATATGCCTGCACACGAAATCTGCAAGCTTATCATGGATCGAAAGGACAAACGATATGTCAGAATCAAGATTGGCGCCGATCCGTGTGAATGCGACCTGGCCCGGAAAGTCCATCATGGCATCGTCGTGGAGTCGGACTGGCAACGGTATTATCCCACAAGCTCCCTAATGGCCAACATCGTCGGCTTCACCGATCCGTACGGCCGGGGACTGGAGGGAATTGAGCTGAAATACAACACGCAGCTTGTCGGCTCGTCCTCGCGGAACATCTTTTTGGCTGACTTCCGCCGCCGACCCATTCGCCCGAAAGCCCAGGACGGCGTCCTGGCCAACGGCGTCGGGATCATTCTGACCATCGACGCGACCATCCAGCAGTTCGTCCGCGACGAGCTGATGAAGCGATATCTGGAGTACGAGGCGGAATCGGCGGTGGCGATTGTGGCCGAACCGAAAACCGGGGCCATCCTGGCGATGGTCTCGCTGCCCGACTTCGATCCGGCTAACCGAAACTGCGATCCGAATAACTTCCGCTCGCGGGCGCTCACCGACTGGTACGAGCCGGGCAGTATCCTCAAACCGTTCGTCGTAGCCACGGCGCTTGAAGCCGGCGCGATCAGAAAAGACGAGACGATCTTTTGCGAGAACGGAAGCTACTCCGGCAAGGGATTCGGACATATCGGCGAGTATCGCAACGGATTCGGCAATCTGACCATTACCGGGATTCTGATGAAATCCAGCAATATTGGAATGGCCAAAGTCGGCCAGAAGCTTGGTAAGGAGAAACTATACGAAGGATTGAAGCTCTTCGGCTTCGGCGCAAGAACGGGAATTGAATTGCCCGGTGAAGTCTCCGGCCTGCTGCGAAGCCCCGACACATGGGATGGATACAGCATTACCCGCATCCCGTTCGGGCAGGAAATCTGCGTCACCGGAATCCAGTTGATTCGGGCCTTTTGCATCCTGGCCAATGGAGGACGTCTGGTTCGCCCATTTATCGTCAGAGCTATCGTAGACCAAAACGGCCAGATCAAGGAGCTTAACCGCCCTCCGCCGCCGGTCGGCTACATCATCAAACCTGAGGTCGCCGAATGGTTGGTCACGAAAGCTTTGAGCGATGTGGTAAATAAGGTCGGAGGAGGGGGAAAGAGAGCGAAACTTGAAAAGTGGACGGTTTTCGGCAAGACCGGCACAGCTCAAATTGCGAAGAGCAATTCGAGAGGTTATTCCGATCGAAATTATATGGCGTCCTTCTTGGCCGGCGCCCCGGCCGAAGATCCCGCCATCGTCGTTCTGGTCTCCATACGCAAACCGAACCTCTCACTCGGTAAAAGCTACACCGGCGGCGTTGTATCCTCGCCCGTAGCCGCCAGGATCATAGAAAGAACACTAACGTACCTCGACGTCGAGTAAACAAAAATAAAAAATCAAATTGCAAAACGTGATATTAAGGAAGCCATAAAGGAAATGCAAAAATCAAAATGTAAAATGAAGAATTAGGATAACCATCCGCCGGAGGCGGATTCCGCAATTTTGATTTTTAATTTTTGATCTTTAAATTTTCTTTGGCGGGTTCCGCATTTTTAATTTTTGAATTTTAACTTTTGATTTTTCACCGATGGCCAGAATCATTTACGGCGTAGCGGGGGAGGGATTCGGACACAGCAGCCGCTCCCACTTGATCGGGCAGAGATTCATCGACGCCGGCCACGACGTCATGTTCGTCGGATCGCAGAAGTCGCTGCTCTATCTCAAACGCTATTTCGGCGAGCGGGTCAAAGAGATCTTCGGCCTGTCGTTCGCGTTCGAGGGCACGCGGATCGACAAATCGGAAACGCTCAAGCAAAACCTTCTCAAGTTACCCGAGGCGAACCGGCAAAACGACGAGCTTTTCAAGAAACACTTCGAGCCGTTTCAGCCGGAGTTGGTCATCTCCGATTTCGAGCCGTTTAGCGCGTGGTGGGCCTGGCGCAAGAACGTGCCGTTCATCAGCATCGACCACGAGCACATGCTCACGCACTGCAAGCTGGACCACCCGTCCCAAAGCAAAAACTGGTTCTCCCGCCTGACGGCGCGGGTCGTCACCGAATGTCACTACGTTGGGGCCGTCGCGTATATCGTCGTGAATTTCTTCAAAGCCCCGCTGAGAGTCGATTCGGCCGTCCTGGCGCCGCCCATCGTAAGAAACGCCGTGAGTACCCTTAAACCAACATCCGGCGACCATATCCTCTTGTACTCGACCACCGGGACGGACCGGGACCGGCTCTTAGAGATTTTACATAAGTTCGATCAGCAGCCATTTATCATCTACGGCTATAATGAAGACGTCGAAGATCGAAACTGTTCGTTCAAGAAACGCTCGACGGAAGGCTTTCTCACCGATTTGGCGAGTGCACGGGGCATCATTGCCTCGGCGGGCTTTTCTTTGATCAGCGAGTGCATGTCCCTGAAAAAGAAAATGCTCTTACTGCCGATAGCCGGACAATACGAGCAAACCATTAACGCTCATTACATCCGAAAACTCGGTTTGGGCATTTCCGCAGAAACACTCGACGAGGCGGTCGTATCGGAATTCCTCGACGAACTGGACAAGCCCATCCCCGACGACGACCGAATCCTCTGGCCCGACAACAACCAATTCTTCCACATCCTCCAGCAAGAATTGAACAAACTCCATAAACCCATAACAATACTGTGATAGACAAGGTAAGAATGGGTAAATGACGTCATTCCCGCGCAAGCGGGTATCCAGATCATCGTTACAATCCTAGATTCCTGTTTTCACGGGAATGACATACCGAGTGACGCCCTTGCCTGTTACTCATTACTTGCCATTAATTCCCCCAGCCCAAAACCTTCGGATTGATTCGCAGTTCGATATCGTCTTTCGTCCCAACTTTCCCATCCGGACCGGGACTGAAGATTTTCTTGTTCTTAACGTCAATAATATATTCGTCACCGTAAGCACGAGCCTTCGTGCTCACGTTTTTACCAAGCCTCTTGTTTAATACAACCTGAAGGAGATCGTTGCGTACCAGCAAACGAAAGCCTTTCTTTTGATTGATATTGGAGAAGAATCTCATCCCCTGTATACCTGTTGAGCCCAGAGGATTGTAGCCTCTGTAGATCAAAAGCAGCAATTTCCCATTTCGGAACGGATCGGTCTCCTTGAAGGGGTAGTGAACCGGCCACACAGACAGCCTTTCTGTCGTTGTGTTTCCGGTTTGCTCCATTGCGTTCAAGCAGTCGTCACAACGATTCTTGTACAAGCGCAGCGTGGAATGTCTCTTGAGCAGCGGAATCTTGCCCGTGAGGCTAACGCCTGAGTTATTTAAAACGGCATTCTTAATAAGAAGATATTCGAACAAAACACTATTGCGCAATGATAGTTGCTCTTCATTGAGAAGAGTGAAATGTGTTGCCAAAAGCTCGATGGTATTCTTCGAAGTTTTCGGATGATTCACAATGGCATTGGACGCCTTGATCGTCGTTTCCAGACATAGATGACAAATGAATCTTTCAATAAACAGCCGGGCGTTTAAGGAGAGCTTCCTGGACACCGAATCCAACTCGATCAACTCGATAGTGAAAGCATGGATATGGTCCGGATCGGTCTGCAAATAGGCATAAACTTGAAAGAGTCGGACCAGTTCTACCAGGTTTGTATAACGCATAATCCTGAAATTGTAACCCGGTTCGGCCAGGTCGGCTATTTCGGGGAATTGGTTGAGTCGGCGGATGATGTTTCTGGCTTTTTGGCTGCTGGCCCACGCAGCTTTGATATCATTAGCATCGTGCTTGAGAACTTGAGCAACTTCCGCCTCTGTTCCATTTTCCACAACATCCCTGATATCGGCAATCATATCAATATCACCATCTGAAAGGCCGATAGCGGGCGCTCCCGGAACATTATGGTCTTCATCGATTAACATTTTGAGGAGTTCATAGCTCTCCGCGTATTCAGCTGGCGCAGAGCGAAGGTCGGCGATGGTATAATCGTTGGGTATCGGCGGGGCATCACGACTCCAGAGGATATAGAAGATGCACATAAAAACAATTGAGACATTCATACCCGCCAAAGCAATATATTTACCTTTTTTAAGTGCGCCGTTACTGCGTCTGATTTTTAGCAAACTGATAATCCCAACGACGATCGCCGGAATCCCCGTCAGGATAAAGAAGAACAAACTCAAAATCCCCAACACAAGCGACACAATCGCCAGCTTGCTTGTCATGGCCTTTATCAATGCGGTACTGCAAGCTTCGCACACATGGGCGTTACCCGGATTTTCCCCGCCGCACTTTGGACACAACATATCTATTCTCCCTTTAATGTACGCATTGGTCCTTGAACAGGATACAAGCAACCAGTATAGACCGACCCTGTTAATTCGCCAGAAGATTCTTTCGTGGGATCAGGACGGATCGGCGAAGAGGGATTTTCCGAGGTAGCCGTAGTCGATGCAGAACTGGAGGATATCACGGGCGAGAGGTGCGGCGTCGGAGGAGCCGTGCTGGCCGCCCTCGACGACGACGGCGATGGCGATCTTGCGGCCGGAGCCGTCCCGGGCGAAGCCGCCGAACCAGGCGTGCTCGGGCCGTTCCGTCGAGCCGGTCTTGCCGAAGATTTTGACGTCCTGCCGCTCGAACAACCCGAGAGACGGCGCGAACTGGTTGTTGGCGGTGCCGCCGTACTCGTTGACGACGGCGCTCATGCCGTCGCTAATCACCGCCAACGTGCCTAACGAGATGCCTAAATCGGCGCCCTCTGAATTTGAGATTTGAGATGTGAGATGTGAGATTTCTTTGAAAAGCCTGGGAGGCTTGAAGATACCGTCGCGGGCGATAGCCGCCATGGCATTGGCGGCCTGCAAGGGTGTGACGCGGAAGTTGCCCTGCCCGATACCGAACCATCGCCGGCTACTTTCTCTCAGCGGCGGCACATCCTCGAAGCCGTAGATTGCGTTTCTCAAAAAACCGCTCCAGATAATACCGGGGGCCTGGTTGAAATGCCTGACCACGTCGGTCTTGGCCGCGTCGATCAGCCAGTCCGGCAGAAAAAGAGCGTCTTGCCCGTAGCCGAATTTGAAGAGCCATTCCTGCAAAACGTTCGGATCGATCCTATCGGCGAGCCGTGAAAAATAGACATTGCAACTGCCCCGAATCGCGTTGCGGGCACTATTGGTCCATCGATCGTCATGCCCGACTCCGGACCTTCGATAAATCAGACAGTCCGGCCAATTCTCCGGGGCTGCCCGGGAGGGGCACGGGATGACCTCTTCCGGAGTTACCTGGCCGGACTCGAGCCCGGCGATGAGGATAATCGGTTTCACCATCGAACCGGGCGGATATTGCTTATTGATGGCCCGGTTGATCAGGGGTTTGTTGGTTTTATCCTCGACCAAATCGCCATAGTCGTAGCGGGCGCGGTTCAAATCGTAGGTCGGCAGCGAAACCAGGGCGAGGATATCGCTCGCGGCGACCTCGATAACGACCACCGACATACCCGGTCCGCAATTCGGTTCGTGATTGTAGTTCGCCAGATAATCTTCAATGGCCTGCTGGAGATCGATGTCCAGCGTCAGTTGCACGTCATTGCCTTCCTCGATCGGCTTGCGGTTCATAAGCTGACCGTCGATATCGGAACTGACCTGGCCCCGTCTTCCACGGAGGATCGCCTCGCAGACATACTCGACACCATCCTCCCGGCCGCAAAGCTCTCCATCCTGATACCGCAAAAGCCGGTCATTCTCGAACAGTGCCCGATCCCGCTCCTGGCTGGCGCTGCCGACCCACCCGATCGTATGGGCGGCGGCCGGCCCGTAGGGATAAAACCGGTCCTCGTTCGGCAGAATCTGAATACTGTCGGTATCCATGAATTCCAACTGCGCCGCGAAGATATCATCATCCGTTTTCAACTCCAGCAACGGCCAGTCGATATACATTTCCGCGATATCGATTTTCGTTGCCAGGGCGAATCGTTTTTCATGGTCCGGCTCTTTCGCCTCGAAATCGGCCATCGCCACAGAAAACGGAATGCTCTCGATACCGCCGTATTGGGTGAATTGCTGGGGAACATAGAAAGTGTGCCGCCACGCCTGGAACATGCGGCCGTCCCAGACGAGATCGTTGATTTTCTGGATCTTGTTTGTGATCAGAGCGGGATCGACGCCTTCAAGCTGAGCGCAGATATTGATAATGCGCTGCAACTGCTCGTCCCGGTCGTGAATTCTGTCCTTCACCTCGGTGATCGCCGCTTGCGGATCGGACCCTTTGGCGGCTTTGTCGAGCATGATCCGCTTGATGCGATCGTCCAGATAAGAGCTGAGGCTGTAGTTGATATGCACGTAGAACCGGGCCTTTTCCGTGGCCAATACGTTGCCGTTTCGATCGAGGATGTCACCCCGGACGGTGCTGATCTGTTTCGTCCGGCCCATGCGGCGCTTCAGCTCATCAATTTCCTGCTGGACGGCGGAGGCGCCGAAAAGTTGCATCTGCCCCAGGCGGACCAAACACACCGATAACAGCAAAATGCTGAAAACGACAAAGATGGTGACTCGCCGGTTATACATAATCCTCTGAACAGTGACTAAAGTGACAGAAAAGCTGTCATTCTGAGCGCAGCGAAGAATCTTTTTTTCCTGGCCAGATCCCTCGGCTTCGCTCGGGATGACACTTACGTGTCACTTTAGACACTTCCTTTAACGTCTCGAACGTCGCTGGAAGCGATTCGTTTCTATGCCCATGCAATACGCGGCCGGGGGGAATAAAAACGGTCCGACAACGCCTGAAAAGATCGACGTCAAAAGGATCGTTACGAAGACTCTCTCCGGCAACGGTTCTCTCTTAATCATAAACGCCAGAAAATAGACCAGGGCGCCGGCCACACACCCGGTGATGAGAATCGCAAGTGCCTGATAGGATTTTCGCCGGATGGCGACCACGCGATGGATGTACGCCAGCAGCGTGCCGAACAAACCGAAACTGATCACGTGGGGCCCCATGGGAAGCGGCGAGCCGATCAGGTCGGCGGCAAAACCGATGGTGAACGAGCCGATAATCGCCTCCGACGGATGACTGTAAACGGAAAAAAACACCAGGAGGATCAGCAGCAAATCAGGTTTGTAATCCCAGCGCGCCAGCATGCCCTTCTGCACTATAGTCGCGACGAGAATGAGAATTGCAAAACGAAGCCATCGCATCTTACTTCCCTATCCGGCCTTCGGATTCATAATAATTACGGCGACGTCCTCGATATTTCGTATGTCACAGACCGGCACGACCGTAACGTCCCAGACCGAGGCTTCCTTTTGATTTCGTTCACATCGAGAAACTCGGCCCGTGACAATCGGCGCATCCAGATCCAGAAAACCCCGTTTTCTCAGCGCAAAGACCCTCTCGCCGACGTCGATCTTTGTCTTGACCTGCTCGATGACAGCGACGTTGCCGTCGGTGCCTTTCATGATATTCCTTAGATTCCCGTTGCCGATCTTAACCGGTATCTGGGACGTGAAATCGGTGATCAACTTCACCCGGGCCGTGCCCAACTGGGGAAAGACATCGGATATCGTCCCGATAATGCTCTCGCCGCCCAGCACATACTGGCCCTTGGCCAGGCCGATCCTCTTGCGATAGTCAATCGTCAGCTCGTTGCTCGGCCCGTCAACCGGACGCTCAATCACAGCGGCCACCGTTACATCGGCGCCTTCCCAGACGTACGGTGTATATTTGTGCTGCTTTTGGAACTGCCGACGATACTCCGCTACCGTCTGTTCGAGATTGGCGATGACGTTCAGCAGGCGCTGTTCGCCGCCGCCGAGATTCTCGCCCGCCGACTGTTGGGTCCGCGCCGTCAGGGCGACATTGCCGCCGAGACTGAGCGGCCACCGAAAAACATCGACGAAGGCAAGCTGGAACTTACCCGTAAAACTTTGCGGGGCAAACAACAGGATGCACCCGGCCAACATAAACCAGGTAAACAACATTCGCCTGGAGACTTTTTCTTGCTTCCTTGCCATAACTGAATTGAGAATGCAGAATTCAATATTGAGAAAATTCTACATTCTTCATTCTAAACTCTCAATTCTACACTCATTCCCACCCGTATTCGTTGTGATCCATCGTATCTTTCCAGAGTTCCAGATTTTCGAGATAGACGCTGGTCCCGCGGGCCACACTGCTGAGCGGGTCTTCGACGGTGTGGACCTTCAGACCGGTCGCATTGGCCAGAACCGTGTCCATGCCTCTCAACAGCGAACCGCCGCCGCAAATATGGATGCCGTTGTCGATGAGGTCCGCGGCCAGTTCCGGCTCGGCTTTTTCCAGGGTCGCCGTCACCGTGTCGATAATCGTCGCGATCGGATCGCGAAGGGCTTCACGGATTTCCTCGCTGGTGATGACGATCTTTCTCGGCAGGCCCGAGATCGTATCCCGACCCGCGATTTCCATGGTTAATTCCTCCTCCAGCGGCGCCGCCGAACCGACTTGTATTTTGACTCGTTCCGCCCGGGCCTCGCCAATGAGAAGGTTATAGGTCTTTTTGAGATGATTGATGACGGCCTCGTCCATGTCGTCGCCGCCGATGCGAATGGATTCGGACGTGGCGATATCGGCCAGGCTCATGATCGCCACCTCGGTCGTTCCGCCGCCGATATCGACAATCATCGAGGCCGTCGGATCGGTAATCGGTAAGCCCGCCCCGATGCCGGCGGCCATCGGCTCATCCACCAGATACACCCGGCGTGCCCCGGCGCGTTCGGCGCTGTCGATCACCGCCCGGCGTTCGACGGCGGTAATCCCGCTGGGAATCGCAATGACGACGCGCGGCCGCACCAGGCCGCCCCGGCCGTGAACTTTCCGGATGAAGTAACCGAGCATCGCTTCGGTGATCTCGAAGTCGCTGATGACGCCGTCCTTGAGGGGGCGGATCGCCGTGATCGAGCCCGGCGTCTTTCCGAGCATCTCACGCGCGACCAGACCGACGGCTTCGCCGTTATTGAGAACGATATTCGTGCCTTTGCGCACGGCGACCACGGAGGGTTCATTGAGGACGATACCTTTATCGCGAACACAAACCAGGGTAGAGCAAGTGCCCAGGTCGATACCCATATCCATACTGAACCAACCCAGGACCGTGTCCAGTAGCACGTTAGACTCCTTTCCAAATGTTCCTGTTTTTACCCCGACGCAGGGTCAAGGGGCCCCGACCAGCCACACCTCTATATAATCCGAAGGCGCGGCGTTGTCAATAGCAATAATCCAGGCTATTGAGGTATCGTAAAAAGCGTCTCGTACTGCGTATAACACGCGTAGGCAACATACCCCGCCGTCGCCAGAACGGCACAGAAGGCCATGGCCAGAATAACGGTGTACAGGTTGTCGGGTACGCTTATTTTTTTGCCGCGACTCTGCAGAGCAGGACTCATAGTCTAACCTCGTCGTGCAATGGGCGGATGGGCCATTGCGCTGTTATAAATTCGTGCTGATCTTATCATTCACTCGTGGCTGATTCTGTGCTTCTTCTTTCAGAAGATCCAGCCAGCCGGTGGCTTTGTCCGGCAGAACGTCGATAATCACAACGTTGCAGATAAACGTCTCGCCGCGTGTGGCATGGAACGTCATTCCCTTGGCGACACCGTCGGCCTGACCGAGGGAGATTTCCGCCAGACGCTCCTGCAAATCCACATCGGTGATCACGCCCTGCAAATCGATATCCCGGGCCGGGGCCGCCACGCGGGCCGGCTCCGCCATCGCCGTGACCGGTTCGGTCGGGGCGGTGATCTTGCCGTATTGCTTCAAGACCTGATCGAGCTTATTCTGCAAGTCGGTCTTTTCTTCGAGCAATTGCCTCGATTTGTCTTCCAGGCTGCCAATAACCGCAAGTTTGTCCAAGAGGGTCGCAGTGGTCTGTTCGTGTTCCGCCTGCTCCTTGACCAGTTTGGCGTTAAGGTCTATGGCTTTCTCTTCAGCGGCGGCCATCAACTGATTATTGCCGGCGACTGTATCGCGGAACGCTGCGACTTCAGCATCCATACCTTCCATTTTCCGGCGAGCAAGATCCGCCTCCGATCGAGCGGTCTTGAGATCCGCACTCAACGTGCTGATTCGCCGCTCCAGTGCCGCGATTTGATCGCCCAAGTCCAGCTTCGCCTGCTCCGTTTCCGTTTTAAGCTGGTTGAAATTCTTCTCGGCGTTGTCCGCTCTTTGTTCGGCGGCCCTGAAGCGACTCTGCTGATTATCAAATCTCTCTTTATAGTCTGTCGCATTCGCAACGTACGTCACGACTATCCCGCAGAGAAAAATTGAAGCGAGCGTCAACAGGACGATTAAAACCTTTGTCAGTGTACTCAAAACAACCTCCTTTCACCGAATCTGTGTATTCTTTTCACGACACCTCTTATCAATCCCGAAAACAGGGATATCAAAAACTTTTCATCATGCCGGACATGACCTATAATCCAACGTCCAGCTTTCACGGATGCCTCTGTGGAGCTATTCTTTCCACGGTTCGGCATTCATATATATACTACAATTCTACGCTTAAAACCTGGAAAGGTCAAGCTAAATCTGGCAAATAGCCTAAATTAAAATGCCGAATCGGTCGAGGAGAGGGGGGCGTCTGATAACATGCGGCTTTTCAGGACAGACTATCTCTTTTGAGTCTGAAAAACGGCCTTCGCCGCCGCAATGCGGACATACTTTGACTCGTTTTTCAGCAATTGCGGCAAATATTTTGTCAACGCCGGCGTGCCGATATGGCCGATGGCCAGCGAAGCCAGCACATTGACCCGCTGGGCGGCGATTCTGTCCGTACCGGCCGTCAGGTTCTTCTTGAAGACCTCAAGGACTTCCGGCTCGCCGGTCGTATCCCCGAGCACACCGAGCTGCTCGGCGGCGACCAATCGGACCTCCAGGACCTGATCTTCCAGCTTCGTGGCGATAATATCTCTGGCTTGCCTGGTCCCCAGGGCGCCGATGGCCCGAAGCCCTAAGACCCGATCGTCGGCGTAGGCGCTTAAGACAATCGCCCAAAGCCGCTGCAAAACGTCCTCGTCGCCGAGCTTGGCGCGGGCCTCCATGGCCTGGAACCTCACTTTTTCGCTGGACTCCTTGTCCTCCTGGACCCATTTCAGCAATCTTAGCGCCCCCCGGTCCCCAATTTTCCCGAGCAAAAAGGCCGAGTTGGCCCTGACTTCCTGGTCCGGGCTCTCAATCGCTTTGCGAATCACTTCGAGATACTGCGTCGCACCCAGCCGGCCCACCGCATACGAAGCGGCGATAATCACGTTGGAATCCGGGTCTTTCAGCAACGGAGTCAGCATCCTTTCCGCCGGGGCATATTGCAGGTCCCCTGCCGCCAGAGCGGCCGCATAGCGCACCGGGACGATGGGATCCTGCAATAACCGCTGGACCAGGGGCATCAATTCGACGCGCCCGGTCGTGGCGACCACTTCAATCGCATTGACGCGCGCCACGGCATCCACGTCGGCCAACGCCGCCTGTATCACGTGGCGAGCTTCCTGTTCGAGAGAATCGGTCTTTGCGTCACTTTCGCCCGATAACAATGACGGTGACGAACCCTGACATCCGCACATCGAAACAAGCAGGCCGGAAATAAGAACGGCACGAAATATCAAATTGGCTTTTTCCCCGGGTCTATTTTCCATGTGACTTCCCTGCCAATCGAATCTTCCTTTTTGCGAACCTCAATTTTACCGCGCTCACAAACCCTCCTATTATGAGCAAAATCACCCCCCCTTCACAAGAGTAATCCAGCCATTCGCCGTACTTACTGAAAAAAGTGGCCCGGCGGTCGATGGGTATTCGATCCATGAACCAGCCGGCCATGCCCGTCCGGTCCATCGCTTGCTCCGGCAAGGTCCCTTCAACACATCCATTTCTGATGCGCCCGAGGCTGTCGATCAGGCAACTGATGCCCGTATTGACGCTTCGCACAATGGCCAGACGATTCTCAACCGCCCGGAAGACACACACCGCCGCGTGCTGGGGTAATTCCATGCTGGGCTGAACTTGATCGTTCTTAAACCGAACGAACCAGCCGTCATTACTAATATTGATAAGCCAGTGGATGCGTTTGCGCCCGTCCTCATCCAGTGCGAACGTCCGCGCGACATAGGGAACCGTCCCCTCATAACAGATAATGACCGCAAACCTGTATTGCGGCGCCGGCTCCTCGCCCTGCTGCCCGGCCATATCGAATATCGTATAGTTGCTGCCGTAGTCGAGCGAATAATCGAAATTGTACGGAATGAACTTGAGCTTCATAAGCAGCTCATAGAACCAGGCCATGCTCCGCCGGAGCGGCAAGACTTCCCCGAACGGCACGAGATGAATTTTGTCGTATCGCTTGTCGTCCTTCCGGCCGTCGGGTTTGTATAAAAACGCCGAATTGTACTTCGCCTGATAGATTTCATCTTCCTTTTTCTGAACTTCACTGCCGTAGGCGCCCACCAGGACATAGGCATTGTTTTCGGCATGGTCTCTCAGCGACTGGTCGAGGGCCTTATGACCGTCGGCCGAGCGAAGCCATTGCCACACATCCGTATCCAGGATGGCCTGGACCATCGTCTCGGGCCAGACGATCAATTGCGCTCCCGCCTGCCCGGCGGCTTTGCTTTTTACCATCAAGCCGTCGAACAATTCCTGTCCCGACTCGAACGACCGCTTGACCGACTGCGGGACATTCGACTGTAACGACGCCGCCATCGGCCCCTCCGTGACGCATTCATCCGCCTGGCGGATTCTCCATCGCCCGTAGGCGATACCGGCGATCAGAATGGCTCCAACCAATACGACAGAAAGCACGAGTCGAGGAGCGAAAAGACGATGGACAATGGACGAATTTCTCCTCGTCTCTCGTCGAGCGGCGATAACCAGCTCCGCGATCAAACCGTTCACCATTGCGATCAAAAACGAAACGCCGCCGGCCCCGAAGAGATCGGCAATTTGAATGATCGTGGTATTCTGGTACTGGCTATGCGCCAGAAATCGCCAGAAGAAGCCGCCTAAAAAGAAACCCTGCATCCGTTCGATCCCGACGATCAACACCGCCGACGCGATGAATAACGGCACTCTTTTCTTACGGCAAAAACGAAAGCACAACGCCAGAATGGACCACAGCAAACCGGTATAGATGCAGAAAACAAGCCAGCCGGCGATGGTCACCGGCGCCACCCAGTACAGATTAACCATCCAATAGAGCACACACGTCACATAGCCGACCACAAACAAACGCCGCGGCTTCGCCTCCGGCGCACAAGCCACAATAAACGGCACATACGCCACCCACGCCAATAGCGAGAGGTTGATCGGCGCTTGGATCACCGTTAGCATTACCACAGTACTCAAAAAGGGTAAGGCAAGGAACAGACAACTCTTCACTTTACGATTTTTCAAGAAGCTAAATCCCTTGGTATGGTGGTAATTTAATCCCTGATACGTGGCAATTTACCAGCTTTCCGGAGCTTGAAAAGCTGATCTGCAACTTCTTCCGACTCGAAATCTTCAACTGGTTTAACTCTTTGGTTGAAAGTAGAAGCAAAAGTATCTAACGCTTCCTTATTCTTTACCAATTTGTCACTTGGAACATTATTTTCTTTATAGAACAGCTTAAGTTCCTCTATTTCGTTAACATCCCATTTTGACATAATT
>Ga0180431_10002251_pt1 | contig 26088 bp, 26 predicted proteins | sample SS_ome_11_FD_132459 | JGI IMG/M metagenome (GOLD analysis project Ga0180431, IMG submission 132459) | Hypersaline lake sediment archaeal communities from the Salton Sea, California, USA - SS_1_MS_1 metaG | ecosystem: Environmental > Aquatic > Non-marine Saline and Alkaline > Hypersaline >... | reverse complement strand
TGTACTTCCAACCGTCCTTGCGAATCCCCGCCAGATCGCTCCAGCCGTAACTCAATCGGGGACGGTACGTCTCGCAGTACATCTCCCCGACGCCGTCGGGCGTGCGGCCCTCGAAGAAGGGGCAAAGATCGGCGCCCTGAAACGCCTCGGGAATCTTGACGCCCAGAAGCGAGAGAATGGAGGGCGCCACGTCCACCAAGCACACCTGATCCGGAATCCGCAGGCCGGCGGGACAAACGCCCGGACAGTTGAAGATGAGAGGGACTCGGAGCGTCGAGTCGTAAATCAGGAGCCCGTGTTGACCCTCGTTGTGCTCCATGAGTCCCTCACCATGGTCGGCCGTCAGAACGATGAGGGTCCGCCCCGGAATGTTGAAAGTCCCGATTCCACGCATAAGAAACTCGATCTGGTAATCGGTATATGCGATCTCTCCATCATACGCATTCCCGGCGTAGAGCGAGTCAAAGGGGGGCGGCGGATCGTAGTAGGCATGGGGGTCGAAGTAATGAAGCATCACGAAGAAACGGCTCCGCTTGTTCTTCCTGATCCACCCGAGGGCATTGCGGCTGACCACCTCCGCCCGGCGTCGCGTCATCCGGATCTCTTCGGCCAGAGGAAGATATTCGGGGTTGTTGGTTGTATAGAGGCCCTCGAAATGGTCGTCATACGTGGTGAAACCCTGGCCCAGGCCATAAACGGAGTCCATCACGGCAGAGCCGAGAAACGCTGCCGTCCGGAAGCCTTTGCCCTCCAGAACCTCGGCCAGGGTGAGCATTTCCTCGGAGAGAGAGTACAGCCCGTTGTCCCGGACGCCGTGGGTTGGGGGAAACGTCGAGGTCAGAAGCGAGGAGAAGGCGGGGGACGTCACCGGTACCGGGGTCACCGCTTGCTCGAAGACGGTCCCGTGCCTCGCCAGGTCGTCGATCATCGGCGTCCGGATGGCCCGGTGGCCGTAGCAGCCCAGGTGGTCCGGCCGGAGCGTGTCGACAACGATGAGAATCAGGTTGGTGACTTCACTCTCGGGCCGCGGTCGGCCACACCCGCCGGCCCCGAGGACGAAAAGCAGCAGGAGCAGGACGGGGAGCCCCGTTGTCTCGATCCGGTGCATCATGATTCCCTTTTCCCCTCGATCGAATGGTCGCCTTCGAAGTGCACTCGCAGTATAGAACAGCCTCCGGGCCCATTCAAGGGGTTCACCGAACAGGTCTTCATAGAGGCTGAGATTGACTCCGAATCCGGGACGTGCTTGAATGTCGGCTTGGGGCCTCTGCTTGATTCCGGAACATGAAACGTATGGTGCCCGGCGACGTTCGCCGGGGGTGGAAACGCAGGGGCATTCTGGAGATCGAGGGTCGGCAGAGTTGTCGAACTGGATGGCGGCATTTCGAGACGGATTTCCCTCAGAATGCGTACGCTCGGGGGTTGCGTTGTCTACGCTCACCACCTGGCGCGTGGGCGGGCCGGTCGAGCTGCTCGTGCGGGCGGGGGGGGCGGACGATGCCGAGCGGGCGGTGCACATGGCTCGAGACGCGGGCGTCGCCTGCCGGGTGGTGGGGTGGGGGTCGAATCTCCTCGCGAGCGATGGTGGCATCAAGGGTGTGGTGATTCGCCCGGCCGCCGGGTTCAACGCCGTGCGTTTTGAGGAAACCCGGATTGTTGCGGAATCCGGATGCGGACTCTCGAGGCTGGCCGGGGAAGCGGCGCTCAGAGGATTGGCCGGTCTTGAGTTCGCCGTCGGCATTCCCGGTACCATCGGAGGAGCCGTGGCCGTTAACGCCGGCGCCGAAGGCTCCGAAGTATCCCGCATCGTGGAAACCATCACCGTACTGCGCCGTTCGGGAATTCGGGAGATCCGAAGCCGAGAAGACCTTCAGTTTAGCTACCGGCACTCTCGGCTCCTGAACGAGCCGGCCATGGTGCTGGAGGTTGCTCTGGCACTTCGAAGAGAGGATCCCGAGGAGGTCCGGAGGAGAACTCAGGAGTTCCTGGCGAAGCGGGCGCGGCAGCCGAAGGGATCATCCGCCGGCTCGGTGTTCCGGAATCCCGAGGGAGATTTCGCCGGGCGCCTGCTGGACCGGGTGGGGGCAAAGGGAATGAGGGTCGGAGGCGCTTCGGTCCCGCGCAAGCACGCGAATTTCATCCTCACCGAGACGGGGGCATCCGCCGCGAATGTCCTGGATCTCATGAGATTGCTGCAGGAGAGGGTCGTTGAGGAAACGGGAATCCTCCTTCTTCCCGAGGTTGTGTTCGCGGGGTTTAGCGAAGAAGATCGTTCGCTTCCAAAAGGTGCACGATTGCTTCGGGAGATGTCCTGAGAGGGTCAGCTCTCTTTTTGAAAGACGATTCTTCCCCCAACGATGGTCATCACGACTTCGGTTTCCAGAAGTTCACCGGTGGGGATTTCCATCACGGGTCTCGAGAGAACGACGAGATCCGCCAGCTTGCCCTCCTCGATGGAACCCTTGATGTCTTCTTCAAAGGACGCGTAGGCCGAGCCCAGAGTGTAGGCCCGAAGAGCCTCCTCCAGGGTGATGCATTGGTCCGGATACCAGCCTCCCGGAGGATGGCCTTCGGCATCCTGCCGCGTCACGGCGGCGTAGAGTCCGAGAAGCGGGTCCAGATGTTCAATGGGCCAGTCGGTCCCGAAAGCCAGATCGGTCCCGCAATCGAGCAGAGACCGCCAGGCGTACGCGCCCCTCACCCGCACCGGTCCGAGCCGGTCCTCGGCCCAACGCATGTCGGACGTGCAGTGAGTGGGCTGCATCGAAGCGATGATCCCCAGCTCGACGAAACGGGGAATGTCCTCCGGTGCAAGCACCTGGGCATGCTCGACGCGGTGACGGGAATCCGGGCGGGGAGAGGAAAGCGTGGCCTTCTCGATCGCGTCCAGAACCACGCGGTTGCCGCGATCCCCGATCGCGTGAATCGCCACCTGCAAGGACGAACGGTGCGCTTCGCCGACCAGCTTTCCTAGCGTTTCAGCAGGCGTGACCAGCATGCCTCTGGAGGTGGGATGGTCCTGGTAGGGCTTGAGAAGGGCAGCCGTGGCGGCGCCCAGAGCTCCGTCGGAGTACATTTTCACGGGGCCGACGCGAAGCCATGTATCCTGAAACCGGGATCGGTCCCATCCGGAGGGCAGACTATCCCGTCCTTCCTCCACCAGTGGGGACGCGCCGATTCGAACCGTGAGCTCACCGCGGTTTCGAAGATCCTCCCAGACGGCCATCGTCTCCAGAGATGTGCCCATGTCCTGGACGCTGGTCACGCCGAGCCGCGCCGCCTCCGACAGGGCCGCCCGGGCCGCACGGCGGCGTTCCTCCGGGGAACGTTCCGGGATGACGTCCTTGACCAGATCGCAGGCGTTTTCCTTGAGGATGCCGGTTGGAACGCCGCCGGCGTCCCGGGCGATTTCGCCCCCCTCGGGGTCCGGCGTGTTTCGAGCGATGCCGGCGGCCTCGAGTGCGGCCGAATTGACCCATGCTGCGTGCCCGCAGACCCGACGGAGGTACACGGGATTTCGGGGTGCCCAGTTGTCCAGCGGTTCCCGGGTCGGCCAGCGGCCGCCGGGAAACAAGGTGTGGTCCCATCCCCGCCCGCGAATCCACGATCCTTCCGGCAGCGCTCTCGCCTCGGATCGAATCCGGCGCTCAATCTCCTCCATTCGGGCTACACCCCTGAGATCGACCTCCGTGAGGGAGAATCCGCCCGACTCGAAGTGCAGGTGCGCGTCGTTGAAACCGGGAACGACCGTTTTCCCGCGTAGATCCAGAATCCGGGTCCGGTCTCGGGCGTGGGCCAGAACTTCCCTGTTGGACCCGACGCGCTGAATCCGATCGCCGCGAATCGCAATGGCGCCGGCGATCGAGTTGGACGAATCGAGAGTCACCACTTTGGCGTTGACGAGGATCAAATCGGCCTCCGGGGCTCTGGAATCGGAGCATCCGACGCTCATACACATCGACAGCAGGGCGGCCGGGACGGCCAGGCTCGCCGCAGTGCTTCGAGTCATGTCGTGCCTCCCGGGAGAACGGATGAACATGCGTGCCTGGGAGCGGGCGCACACGGAACGAAGCCGCGGAGCCGCCAAGCCGCGCAACGCACAGCCCTGCGCAAGCGTAGCGCCATGGATCTCGCGGAAGATCGGCCAGTTGCAGCCGGGCTATCGACTCTTGGGCGCAGGCAGAACGTCTTCGTGCCGGATCCAGTCCTCCACGCCGTAGGTCCTGACTTCTCCGGGAGCCTCCCGGACGACGACCGTTTCGACTCCGGCGTTGATGATGACGCGAGTGCACAGTCTGCAGGGCTTGGCACTGTAGACCTCGTCGCCCGTTTCATGCTCGGTGCCGGCCAGGTAGAGGGTGCCGCCCATGATTTCCTCGCGGGACGCATGGATGATGGCGTTCATCTCCGCGTGGACGGACCGACAGAGCTCGTAGCGTTCTCCGGCGGGAATCCGGGCTTGTTGGCGGGCACAGCGCCCGATGTCGATGCAGTTCTTCTGGCCCCGAGGCGCGCCCGAGTACCCCGTGCTCACGATATGGTCCCGATTGACGATAACGGCGCCGTAGTTTCGGCGGAGGCACGTGCCCCGCCTGGAGACCTCGAGGGCGATCGAGAGATAGTACTCATCCTTGGACGGACGGTGATTCTCCATGAGGATTCCCTCCGTCCCAATTCGTAGCAGAAGAACGCGATGTGTGAAAGCAGAAAGCGCATGTGCGACAAAGTGCGGGCCTATTCGGGCATGCGATGGTCAAGGGTGGTGACGAGCATGCGGTGGATCCAGCCGCGAGTGCCGTCCCTTGTCTCCACCCAGAACCACTCTCCGTCCCTCTCCAGGGCCTCGAGCGACTGGCCTTTCCTGACCTGGCCGATGAGGGAGCTCTCGGTTGTCGGAGCGGAACGAAGATTGCAGACGGGTTTGATTACGAAGATGTTTCCCATACTCGACGGGGCTTCGCTCACGGGGGTCAGGTAGTAGAGACGATGCTGCCGGTTTTCCCCCTCGGGACGCGTGATGCGGTCCATGCTCGGAAGGTACCGGCCGTCGTGGTCGGGGTGGCGGTTCGAGTTGAACAGCACGAACAGGCGTTTCGGAGCCGTCTCCGCATCGATCTCAATACGATAGGCCCCGATCGAGTCGGAGCGCGTGAACCCGAGTGGGTGCTCATCTCCGACGGGAAACAGATAGACGCTGATTCCTTCCGCAGGCCGGTTCTCATCGTCGTAGATGGTGCCCTCGAGAATGTACGCGGGTTGGGGCTCCGGGGAGGGCGGGGGAGGAGGCGGCGGACCTCCACACCCGGCGAACAACGCCGCCCCGAACGCCACCAGAAGGAATGCCCTCATCTTCTTCTCCATGCTCGGCATCGTGTTCTTTGTCCTGGAAGGATAGGGATCTCGTTTGGAAAGTCCAGAAGGATCTCGCCTGGAAAGTCCGGCCCGTATTCCTCATGGGACTCCCGCGCGGTGTTTCCGATCAAGAGGCGCCCGTCCTGAAAGAACGCGGGGCGCCCGGCAGGCCGCCCCGCTGCTTGTGAGATCCATTCGGGATTCTGCCAGCCTCACTCCCCGGCGCGAACGTGCGACTACAGGAGGCCGACCACGAGCGACAAATCCGACATTCCCTCGGCCTCATTCAGATCCCTCAGGGAGGGATGCAGCGTGTAGAGGCCCTCGCGATTCTCGGCCAGAAGTTCCACGGCGCAGAGACGCTTGAGCGACGACTTGAGGGCAAACCCTCTTCGCCCGCCGACGTGGCGGCGGAAGATCTTGCCCAGCTGCGAGATGGACGCCTCACCGAGATTCACGACCAGCGCGAACACGTCCCGATCGTCGGGCTTGAGATCGTCGGTGAGGAAGATTTCAAGCTGTTCCTCGAGATCCCGGCTCAAGGCAAGGCGGCCGGTTTCGAACGCCCGGGTTACCTGACCGTACTCCCGAAGTTCGTTCTCGATCTCTCTTCGGCTGAGTCCCATCACGCGAGCGTACCGCGGGTCGCCGCGGTCGATGTTGAACTCGGAAACCATCCGCCTGCGGTCCCGCATGATTCGCTCGGTGGCTCTGGGAATGTCCTTTCGCGCGATCACGGTGGTTCCGTGCCTCTGGTATCCCGCCGGCAAGTAGTCGAGGGCTTCCCTCGTGCCGATCTTGATCTCGCTTCGAAGCTTCTCAAGCCACGTTTCCAGGATGATCTCGGTCTGAATGCTGCGCGACGGCAGATACCATTCGCCGGTCTCGATAGCCTGTTCCTCCACCAGACCCAGCTCCACCAGCCTTCCCAAAGCGCCGTCCAGATCGTAGGTCCGCCAGGGGTTACCCTCCGGGATCTCCGAGAGGAAGGCCGCCAGCTGAACCCGCGTCAGCCCCGAGAAATAGAGGATTAGCTTGTACACCATCTCCTCCATGGAATCCGGGGCGTCGCCGTTGGCGCAGATCTTCAGGTACCGTTGGTAGTCCCTTTGGTTGATGCTGTCGGCCGTGGGCGGAAATCCCAGTTTCATGTCGCGAAATCGCTCGACCGCCTGCTTCAGTTTCTTCGCCCTCCGGCGAAATTTCCACTCGGCCAGACCCATCCAATCCTCATAGCCCGGGTGACTTGAACCGATGCCGAGGAGTTCCAGCGTCCGAATGCGGTTCTGGTACTCCGTCGTGTTCTTCACGCCGAGGGGAATCGCCTGGCGGATGAAGCGATCCTCGGGGAGGTACAGGTACCGAAGCCGGAAGAAACGGAAGATTTCCTCGTCGCAGAGGCCGGGAACCGCCTCTCGTATGGCGTCTTCCCATTTCGAGAAGCGCGAGGCGATTCGCTTGTGACTCCACTTCTCGAGTCGGGACGCATCCAGGCCGTCGATACCGGAGACGTGACGGGCTTTCTCCAGAAGCGATCGCTTCCCGATGCGCTCAACGGCCGCACGGGCTCTTCTTCGCAGCGGATCATCGTTGTCTTGGCCCGGGGCCAGTCTGAGATACGAGGGCCGAAAGAATCTCAACGGCGCGACGTCCTCCAGGTGCACTCCAGCCGCCTCTGACTCTTCTTCAAAGATCGCCGTCCACCTCTCCAACGTCTCGATGATTCTGTCAGGGCTGTATCGGTTGGAAAGCCACGTTCTACTCGACAGGAACTCGTCGAGCCATTCCTGGACCTCTTTCTTGGACATCTCAAATCACCGCCCTTCACTCGGTCTTGCTTCGGGCCGCCCCGGAGCTCCCTTCGAGGTCTCAGCCCTACGTGGATTCTTCATGGACCACCTGCTCAGTCGCCTCGAGACTCGTGGTTTCCAGGTACGACTGAATCATCGTTTGCATCTCTTTCCACACCTCTCTCACCCGGCAGGTTTCAATCCAGGCACACGTCGGGTGCGGGCCGAGGCACTCGCTGACGGCCATCGGGCCCTCCAGCGCACACATGACGTCGAGAATCGTGATCTCGCACGCCGGGCGGGCGAGGCGCACACCGCCGTCCTGCCCTCGCCGAGAGGCCAGAAGGCCTGCTCGTACAAGGTCTTGCACCATCTTGGCAAGGAATCGACAGGGGATCTCCTGTGCCCGTCCGATCTCATCCACGGAGCAGTACTTACCAGCGGACTGGCCGGCGATGTAGTGGAGTGCCCGGATTCCGTAGCAGACCTTGCGTGTCAGCCGCATGGCTTCTCCTTGGGAGATGAAATCATTTATTAAGGACAAAACAGGTCTTTTTGATCCTCTTAGTGAATATAAGGTCTCCGGGCACCCTTGTCAACAGCTGATTTCGCGGATGGCCACCGCCGCCCTTTGTCGTGGATCGGGGGACCCTTCCTGCTTGGTTCTCGGTCGGCGACCGGACCGGATTCCACCGATGGCCCGGATTCACTCGCCGCCCGGTAGCTCGTCCCGTTGATCCGCTCGGCTCGTTCGGAAGCCAGAAAGCGGTTGACTTGGCATCGCGGTTCTGGTAGCGTATTGAAGGTTGTTCCGTGTGAGGGTGGGGAGGTTCATGTGCGCGAGGGACGGGATGATGTCGGGATGTCGAGCGGGGGCGTCTGGTCGGGCGCAGGTCGAAAACTCATTCCTGTTTGCTGTTGGCTCCGGTGGAGGTCGTTGGGGCGGGAGGGGTCTATCCGGGCCGCTTTTTCCTTTCGTGCCCATTACAGAATTGGTCGAGCCGGTGGGGTCGAGGCCATTCCCTGCCGGGACTCTCTCTCCCTGATCCGGGGAGAGGAGGCTGTGCTTGAGCGTTGTTAGGGGGGGACATGGCAGAGATGGAAGGTAACTTTCCCAAGTGTATGAAGTGCAACAAGGGCGTGTTGATTCCGCTTTCCGACTATGGCCGGGACGGTGCTCCGATCACATACAAGGCATGGGTCTGCACCGATCCGGAATGTGGCTTCAACCTGCGAATCGACAACGGCGAAATCAGCCTGGGCAAGGCGGTCGGCCACTCGCTCAAGTAAGCCGGGGATTCGTCGCTCTCTTCCCGCCGCTGGGCCGTGCGGCCGCGGTTGAATCGCCAGGCCCCCTTCGATTGCGGTGCGATCCGCCGGTTGTAGGCCCGTGAGGTCAGCGGAATATCGGCGTGTCGGCGCGTTCGCCGGCGAAGCCATCGAAAGCGGAACCGCAGATTCCTCCCCTCCGAGCGTACGGTGGTTTTCTCCGGGAGCGGTCGATGATTCGAGCCGTCATTTTCGACCTGGACAACACAATCACCGATTTCATGAAGATGAAGCAGCAGGCTGTCGAGGCGGCTGTCGAGGCGATGATCGATGCCGGTCTCGATCTGCCCCGGGAATCGGTCGAGCAGAAGCTCTACGACATCTACGAAGTGGAAGGCATCGAGTACCAGAAAGTCTTCGATCAATTCCTTCAGAATGAACTCGGCCGGATCGATCACCGCATTCTGGCCGCCGGAATCGTTGCCTACCGGCGGGCGCGGGAGGCGGTGCTCGTTCCTTATCCCCATCTCAACCTGGTTCTTATTGAATTGGCCAAGCGGGGCATCCAGCTCGGTGTGATCTCGGATGCGCCGGCTCTCCAGGCCTGGCTTCGGCTCTGCTACCTCAAGCTGCATCAGATTTTCGATTTCGTCATCACCTTCGAGGACACGGGCGAGCAGAAACCCTCGCCGGCGCCCTTCAAGCGGGCTCTTGACATCTTGAAGGTCGAGCCCGGAGAAGTGCTGATGGTGGGCGACTGGCCGGAGAGAGACATGGTCGGCGCGACCAAGGTGGGAATGAAGACCGTGTTCGCCCGCTACGGCGATACCTTCGGAACCGTCAGTTCGGGAGCCGACTACGAGATCGACGACCTCGGGCAACTGCTCAAGATCGTCGAGCATGAGAACGCGGAGATTGAGACATGAAAGTCTCCACCGCCGGAGAAATGCAGTCGATTGACGCCCGGGCCATTCGCGGAATGGGGATTCCCGGACTCGATCTCATGGAGCGGGCCGGCCGGGCGGTTGCCCGGGTGACCGAAGAGATCCTGGGCGGCGCGGCGGGCAGAAAGGTGTTGATCTGCTGCGGCCGGGGAAACAATGGGGGGGACGGATTCGTCGCCGCGAGACTCCTGAAGGAGAAGGGCGCCGATGCTCGGGTGATTCTGCTGGCGGATCCGGAGACGTTGACGGGAGACGCGGCGGTCAACCGGCGTCGGGCTCTGGATGCAACGGTTCCCGTTCAGACGGTCCTCGACACGGGGGCGGTCGAAGCTCGTGCCAAAGACGTCTCCGAAGCCGATGTCGTGATCGACGCAATTCTCGGAACAGGAATCTCGGGGGAACCTCGGGGACTGGCGCGGGATGCGATCGATGCCATCAACGAACACGCCCGAGCCGTAGTGGCGGTGGACGCCCCGTCGGGACTGGACGGCGACACGGGGCAGGTCCTCGGTACGGTGGTGGATGCCGACGTCACGGTGACCTTCGGGTTGCCGAAGCGGGGGCATTTTCTGATGCCGGGGCGCGAGTCCGTGGGGGAACTGGCGGTCGCCGATATCGGCTTTCCCGATTCAGCGATCGACGAGGAAGGAATCCGGGTCGAGACCTTCGACCGGATTGAAGCGTGGGACCTTCTTCCCGAGCGCGCTCTGGACGCGCACAAGTGGACGTGCGGACACGTGGTGCTGGTGGCCGGTTCGGTGGGAATGACGGGAGCCGCCGCGCTCGCCTCGGAAGCCGCTCTACGCGTGGGTGCGGGGCTGACCACCCTGGCCTGCCCGAAGAGTCTCAATCCGATTCTGGAAATCAAGCTGACGGAGACGATGACCCGGCCGATGCCGGAGACGGAGGACGGATCCTTTTCGGGCTATGCGGAGGCTCCCATCCTGGAGATGCTCGAGCGGGCGGCCGCAGTGGTTCTCGGCCCCGGAATCTCGCAGGTCCCGGAGACCGCGAGCCTGGTTCGGTCCCTGGTGCCGAAGATAGCGCAACCACTCATCATCGATGCGGACGGATTGAACGCTTTCGCCGGGACGGAATCTCTGAAACATGTCCCCGGAGGGGTTCGCGTCCTGACACCCCATCTTGGGGAACTCTGCCGCATCGTATCGGCTGAGCCGGAAGAGATCACGAAGGACCGGATCGAGGCCGTCCGGCGGTACGCGAAGGAACTCGACGCCGTCCTCTTGCTGAAAGGGTTCCCAACGCTCATCGCCAATCCGACCGGGGACGTGAGCATCAACCTCACGGGATCCAACGCACTGGCCACGGCGGGCTCCGGGGACGTTCTCACGGGGACGATTGGGGGTTTTCTGGCCCAGGGGCTGGATCCCTACTCCGCCGCCCGCCTGGGCGCGCACGTCCACGGCGCCGCGGGCGATCTTGCGGCCGAGGCGCTCGGATTTCGTTCCGTCATCGCCGGCGATGTGCTGGAACTTCTTCCGCAGGTGATTATGGATCTCGAAGAGGTGGAGGAAGAGGACGACACACTCAGGTGGTTGATGTAAAAGAAAAGCCAACAGCAAAATCCAGCCACAGATTGCACAGATTCACACAGATTCAGAGCGGGCAAGACTTTCGGGGCGATGCGGCTCGCATCGCCCCGAGTTCATCCACTCAATCCATGCAAGCTGTGGTTGCGAAGTTCTGGGTCTTGCCCGCAGTCCCGCCGGTGTGTCGCCTTGTCACGGTCTCAACAAATCCTCATGCGCGAGGAACTCGTAGATCGTCTCCGCAGCCAGTCTGTGCGCCACAGGGGTCCAGTGCGGATACCCGGTCCAGTAGAGGGAATCGGGGCTCAGGGCCGAGCGGAAGACAGGAAGCAAATCGATGGTCGGAATCCCCACGCGGGATAAGATCGGGACCAGCTCCCGCTGCGGGCGATCGAGATCGTACTCTCCCGGAGACAGATTCAGGAGTTCAACGGTCTTTGCCCATTCGTTCTCAAGGATCTGGCGCTTCGTCGGCACAAGGGCAATCACCGTTCTTGCGCCCAGCTTGTCCGCCCGGTCTCGGATTTCACCCAGCATCATCTCCGTCCCCGACCACTCGGCGTCCGATATTCCATCGGAACGATAGACGGGCGTTTCTCTCCGGGCCAGCTGGACAAAGCGCGTGATCTGCTCGTCATCGGGGGATTCGCCGTACCGCTCGAAAGTGGATTTCCAGGCGGCCATTTTCGGCGCGTCCGGGTCCGCACCGCCGGGCCCGCCACCGCGGATCCTGTGATAGGCCCGCCTCAGGCCGTGGTACAGATAGCTCTTCTTCTGAAGAAACCCTTTGCCGGGAACCGGAAGCCCGATCTCCTGCCCGTACTCGCGGATGTCGTCCGCTACGTAGAGTCCGACCAGTACCAGGTCCGGATCCAACGCCTCTCCGAGCTTCGCAAGAAGGCAGGATTCCTGTTCCAGATTGTATCCGGGAATTCCGGCGTTGATGGCGTGAACCACGGTGCTCGAAGAGGAGGCGGACTCGATCGTCTTTTCCAGTTGCTTCAGGTAAGTATCCCCGACGGCAACGGGAAGCGCGGCGGTGAAAGTGTCACCCAATCCCACAATCCGGAATTCTCTGCTTCGTTTTGACGCAACCTCCCGGCCCCTGAGACCCAGGCTGTTGATATCGACCACCACCCGGTCTCCCACCGGATTCTGGAGGTCGGCCACGGCATGGGGCTTCAACGTATAGCCGGTCGCCGGATCGAATGCGACGAGTGGATTCGACTTCGAGTCCAGCAGCTTATCCTGCATTCCCCGCGAAACCCATTCCGCCACGAACACCAGGATGACAAGCGCCAGAAGCCAGCCACCGATCTGGCGGAGGCGTTTGGCGTGTCTCTTCTTCATTGCCATTTCGACTGTTCTCCTTAGAAACAAGTGTGGTCGACGTCAATCTTATGCAGGGTACTTTGGAAACAGGCCCGTGTCAACCGTCGAACTAGGATTGAGAGGACGGGCAAGTTGTGCTAGTCTCATGGGGACGCGTTCTCTGTGGGGACCGACATCATGAACATCCTTGGCATTTCCTGTTACTACCATGACAGCGCCGCCTGTCTGGTTCGGGACGGGGACATCGTCGCCGCCGCGCAGGAGGAGCGCTTCACCCGGAAGAAGCACGACCCCGCCTTCCCCGCCCACGCCATTGCCTACTGTCTCAAAGAGGGAAGGATCTCGTCCAAAAACCTGAACCTGGTCGCCTTCTACGAGAAACCTCTGATCAAGTTCGAGCGGATTTTGGAGACGCATCTCGCCCGGGCGCCGCTGGGTCTCAGATCCTTCCTGATGGCGATGCCGCTCTGGATTACCCAGAGGCTCTGGATGCCGGATCTCATCCGCAGAGCGATCGACTACGACGGGACCATCATCTACCCCGAGCACCACGAATCTCACGCCGCGTCCGCGTTCTTCCCATCTCCGTTCCGGGAAGCCGCGTTCCTAACCTCCGACGGGGTTGGCGAATGGACCAGCAGTTCCTTCGGCACTGGAGCGGGAAACCGGATCGAGATCCATTCCGAACAGCACTTCCCGCATTCGCTCGGGATGCTCTACTCCGCCTTCACCTACTACACGGGATTCCGCGTCAACTCGGGGGAGTACAAGGTGATGGGGCTCGCGCCCTACGGTGAACCGAAGTACGTGAAGACGATTCTGGATCATCTCGTGGACCTGAAGGAGGACGGATCGTTCCGGCTCAACATGGACTATTTCGGCTACTGCGCGGGGCTGCGAATGACCAACGGGGAGTTCGACAGGCTCTTCGGGGGCTCCCCGCGTGAGCCCGAGTCGACCCTCACCCAACGAGAGATGGACCTGGCCCGCTCCGTCCAGGACGTGACCGAGGAGATCATGATGAGGACGGCCGGGCACGTCCATAGCGTGACCGGCCGGAATCACCTCTGCCTGGCCGGCGGCGTGGCTCTTAACTGCGTGGCGAATGGGCGGATCTTCCGGGAAGGCCCCTTCGAGGATATCTGGATCCAACCGGCCGCGGGCGACGCGGGAGGGGCACTCGGCGCGGCCCTCTTCGCGTGGTATCAGTACCTGGGAAACGAACGCGTAGTCGACGGGACGCGGGATTTCCAATGCGGATCGTACCTGGGGCCCGCCTACGGGGAAGAGGAAATCCGGCGTTTCCTCGAAGAGAACCGTCTGCCGCACCGGGAGTTGGGGCCCTCCGGCGTGCCGGCCGCCGTTGCCGATCTCATCCTGGCGCAGAACGTCGTGGGATGGTTCTCGGGCCGAATGGAATTCGGGCCCAGGGCGCTCGGCGGCCGCTCGATCCTGGGCGATGCGCGCTCTCCCGAGATGCAGAAGATCATGAATCTCAAGATCAAGTATCGCGAGAGTTTCCGGCCTTTCGCCCCGTCGGTTTTGGCGGAGCGGGTTTCGGACTACTTCGAGATCGACCGGGAGAGCCCGTACATGCTGCTGGTCGCGCAGGTTGCGGGAGACAAGCTTCACCGGATCGAAGAAGGACAGCGGGGTCTTCAAGGACTCGAGCGGCTGAACGTGGTGCGCTCCGAGGTTCCGGCGATTACGCACGTGGACTGCTCGGCTCGACTCCAGTCCGTCAGCGAGCGGGACAACCCGGAGTACCACGCCGTCATCAAGAGTGTGGAAGACAAGTGCGGATGCCCCGTCATTATCAACACGTCCTTCAACGTGCGGGGAGAGCCGATCGTGTGCGCGCCGCTGGACGCGTACAAGTGCTTCATGAGAACGGAGATGGACTATCTGGTTCTGGGCCGCTTTCTCCTGGACAAGAGGGAGCAGCCGGACTTTCACGATGACATCGACTGGCAGGAGACCTATGAGCTGGATTAGCGACGTACGATCGAAGCTGGGGAGCCTGGATCAGTCGAGGCGGGCGCTCGTCCGGTTCGGGCGGACGATGTGCGTCGCGCTCATCGTGATCCGCGCGATCGTGTTCCTCTTCGGTTCGTATCCCGAGCGGGGCTACTGGCCGGCGGGCGTCGGGGTCGTCTTCTTCCTGTTTTCGTGGGTTGCTCCGGAAGCGCTCAAGCCTGTGCACAAGGGATGGATGACGCTCGCGTTCGCGCTCGGCTGGATCATGTCTCGGGTGATTCTGACAGTTTTCTTCTTCATAGCGATCACGCCGGTCGGGTTGATCCTGAGGCTTCTGGGGAAGAATCCCCTCCACGCTCGAGCGGTGAACGACAGCTACTGGATTCGAAGAGACGAGAAGCCGAGAGACGCGAGGGACTACGAGAGACTGTTCTAGAGGAACGAGGAGATGAGCAAGCTCGCAATCATGCTCGAATTCTGGCGCTTCCTCAGACACCGGAAGAAATGGTGGCTGGGACCGATCATCGTGGTCCTGGTGCTTCTCGGCGCGCTGCTGGTGCTGACGGAAACCAGCGCCGTCGCACCGTTTATTTACACCCTGTTCTAGAAGGTCAACGGCAACCACAGACCCAAGATCACAAGCCTTCCGCAGATTCCGCAGATACATGCGGGTAAAGCTTTCGGGGCGATGCGAATCGCATCGCACCGAAAGTCTCACCTGCTCTACATCTGTGCTAATCTGTGCAATCTGTGGCTAAGGATTGCGGGTTTGCCCGTTGACTTTCCTTCCCTCCCGCGCTACGCGTTAACCATGAACGATGACCGAACCGTCAAAGGCTTCGGCGAATTTCGACTGATTGACCGGATTCGCGAGAAGATCCCGCCCCCGCCGGATTCCGAGGTGGGCATCGGCGACGATGCGGCCGTACTCTCGCTGAGAGCGGGCGATGTTCTTCTGACCACGGATGCCTTCGTCCAGGGCGTTCACTTCGATCCCGCGATCACCAACTGGTATCAAATCGGGGCTCGAATGGTGACCGCCGCAGTGAGTGACGTGGCCGCAATGGGGGGCACGCCGCGCCATGTCGTGGTGGCGCTCTGTATCCCTCCGGAGTTTTCCCTCCGAGCATTCGATGCGCTGACGGACGGACTGATCGACTCCTCGGGAATCTACGGCGCGGTCCTGATGGGCGGAGACACCGTGAGCACCACCGGTCCGTTGGTGGTCGCCGTCAGCGTCACGGGACTCCCGGCGGCCAGACCCGTCCTTCGCTCCGGAGCGAGCGTGGGCGACATCCTGAGTGTGACGGGGCGCCTGGGCGGCTCGGCCGCGGGGCTTTTGGTATTGAGAGACGAGTCGCTGTTGGCGGAGTTCCCGGAGGCGGCGGCCCGCCATTTGGAACCCGCCGCGCGGGTCCGGGAGGGAGAACTGCTGGCCTCCAGCGGTCTGGTGTCCTCCATGATTGACATCAGCGACGGGCTTGCGGCGGAAATCCACCATCTTGCCGAATCGAGCGGCGTGGGCTTCATTGTTCAAGCCGGCGGCATTCCTCTTTTCGAGGGTCTGGGCGAGCTGGCGGAACGCCTCGGCAAGAATCCCGTCGAGATTGCCCTCTCAAGCGGTGAGGAATTCGAACTCCTGTTCACTCTGTCGGTCGAGGATCCGGGAGAAGTGGATCGGCTCTTCCAGTATCTCCGCTCGAAGACCGGAATCGAGATCACGCCGATCGGTGAAGTCCGACCGCCGTCCGAGGGGATCGCAATGGTCATGCCGGACGGGAGCCGGAACGTTTTGCCGGCTAAGGGATTCGACCACTTCTAGAGATCAAGAGCCGACCACGGAGCTCGCAGTTTCGAACCCAAATACCTTTCCGCAGATTCGCTACGTGTTGAGGCAATCTCTTGCCTCAATCGGGGCAAGAAGTCCATGGCCGTCCGTGCAATCTGTGGTTGCCGGGGTGAGTCTCCCGTGAGCCATCCGACACCAGACCGCGTCTCTTTTCCCGCTTGACCTTCACCTCTCTCTCGGCTAGAATCCGCAACTCTGACGGATTCAGGGGCCGGCCGAGCAAGCCGTCGGTACCGGACACGTTCCCGGTGTGCGAAGCCGAGAGGGCCGCGCGGGGTGCACAAGCGGAATGGGGAAAAGTACGACCTGATTCGGCAGGTGGGTCTCCTGACCGCCGTTCCCTTCGTGCTGGCAGTGGCACCCCTCATCGGCTACTTCTTCGGCGCGTTCCTCGACCGTAAGCTCGGCACCAGCCCCGTATTCATGATCGTTCTCATCGTCCTCGGCTTCATCGCGGGCGCGCGCCAGGTCTATCGCCTGGTCCGGCTGGCGTCCCGGGACGCGGAGGAGGGCGAAGATGGGAAATCGGGATAGCGCGGAGGCGAAGATGAATCTGGGATTCATTCGCCGATCGATCGAAACCGCCCTGGTTCTCACCGGGCTTTCCTTCCTCGTGCTCGTGGCGCTCGGCCGATCCGGATGGGCGTGGAGCATGGGGTTGGGTTCCGTCTGGGCCTGTCTCAACTGGTTGCTCATCTCGGCCCTGGTTCGGATCCTCCTCGTGAGGGACAGGAAGCTCTCGGGGCGGTCGAAGGTTCGCGTCGCCCTCTTGATGCTGGTCAAGTTTCCCCTTCTCTACGGAGCCGGCTATCTTCTGCTCCGTCAGGGGCTGCCCGTTCTGGGTCTTCTTTCCGGTTTCTGGATCATTCTCGGCGTCGTGATTGCGAAGGCCGCGGGACGGCTGATCATGGGAATGGATCCCGTCCCTCAATCGGGCCCGGCGTGCAGGCGCGGGGGCGAATCAGCATGATTCCAGCAGTGGTGCTTGCAGCCGCGCAGCACGCGACCGAACACGCCACGGAGCACGCCGCGGAACATGCCGCATCGGCGGAGCACGCGGCCGAGGCACACGCATCCGGTGCTCCCGAGCTTCCCAACTTCATCACGGTTCTCCATCACTACTTCTCCGACATTCCCTTCGTCCAGTGGCTCCATCACTGGGAAAACGTGGTTTTTGCCTGGGGGATGTTGCTCCTGATGTGCGTGGTGGCCACACGTGCGGCGAGGCGGGCCGATATGGTTCCGGGAGGACTCCAGAACTTCGTCGAGATGATTGTCGAGACGCTGGACAGCTTTGTCTCGGGTGTCCTCGGAAAGCACGGGAGGCAGTTCACCCCGTTTCTCGGAACGCTCTTCGTCTACATTCTCCTGATGAATTTTCTCGGGCTGTTTCCCGTCATGAAATCGCCCACGTCATCCATAAATACGACGGTGGCGCTGGCGATCTGTGTCTTTCTCTACGTTCAGTACACGGGCATTCGGCGGCTCGGCATCGTCGGGTATCTCGATCATCTCTGCGGACAGCCCCGGGACCTGGTGGCCATCATCATGGTCCCGCTGATGCTGCCGCTTCACATCATGGAAGAGCTGGCGAAGCCTCTCAGTCTCAGCCTTCGACTCTTCGGCAATGTGACGGGGGAGGATGTGCTCATCGCCATCTTCGTCGGTCTGGGGGTGGCGTCTCTGGGATTTCTGCACCTGCCGATCGGGCTGCCGCTGCAGGTCCCTTTCATCTTCCTGGCACTTCTGACCAGCACGATACAGGCGCTGGTGTTCACGTTGTTGAGTACGGTGTATTTCTCCATGATGCTCCCACACGAAGAGCATGAGGACTCGCATTCCACCGCGTGCCCGGCGCCGCATGCGGTGCAGGATGCCAACTAACCTACGGAAGGGAGGTTCGGGATGGACTACCAGACCGCGCTGAGCTTCGCTCTGCCGATCGGGCTGGGGATTGCGGCGGTGGGCTCCGGGCTTGGACTGGGCCGTGCGGTGTCGGCCGCCATGGAAGCCATGGGCCGGCAGCCGGAGGCCTCGGGTAAGATTCAGGCGGGGATGATCATCGGGTGCGCGCTGATCGAGGCGCTCACCATCTACGCTCTCGTGACCGTGTTCGTTCTCCAGGGGAAGATCGGCTAAGGTGGCGGCTTTGTGAGGTTGGGCCCGGGGCATGATTCGGGCTCGGCCGACAGCCGTTGTCTGGACGGGAGCGTGACGTATGCATCCGGAATTGGGTCAGATCGTCACCCAGATCATCGGGTTCGTCGTGGCCCTGTGGATCCTGAAGCGGTATGCCTGGAAGCCGATACTCCACATGCTGGAAGAGAGGCGGAACGCCATTCAGGAAGAGATGGACCAGACCGCCGCGGATCGCCAGGAAGCCGCGAGAACCCTGGCCGGCTACCAGGAGAAGATGAAGGACATCGACTCCGAGGCGAGAGCCAAGATCCAGGAAGCCGTGCGGGAAGGCCAGGCGGTGGCAGCGGAAATCAAGGATTCCGCCCGCAAGGAAGCCCAGGCGTTCGTGGATCGAGCCACGGAAGAGATCGACCGGGAGAGGGCGAAGGCGAAAATCGAACTCAAGCGCGATGTGGTCGACCTGAGTCTCCGGGCCGCGGAGAAACTCCTGGGGGAGACCCTGGACGAGGAGAAGAACCGGCGCATGGTCGATGCCTTCATCGATGAGCTCGGTGGGATGAAATAGTCATGGGCAGTACCTTCATAGTCAAGCTCGGTGGGATGAAATGAACATGGTCGATGTTTTCCTGGTCAAGGTCGGGGGAATGAAATGATCGATGCCACGGTCGGCCGCAGATACGCCCGCGCGCTCTTCATGGCCGCGCGCGAGGCCGAGGCGGTGGACCCGGTCGAGGAAGACCTGATTGCCCTCCGGGACGTCTGGGAGAAACACCCCGGGATGGCCAGATTCCTCGAGAGCCCCGATATGCAGATCGAGGAGAAAGAGCGGTTCCTGGACCGCGTGTTTCCCGAGGGATTGGCCGAGCTCGTTCGGAGATTCCTCGTCTTCCTGCTGGAAAAGAAGCGGATCGAGTTTTTTCCGGATGTGGTGGTCGAGTTTCGCCAGATTGCCGAAGAGTACCGGGGACGGTGGGAAGCTCATGTGACAGCGAGGGAGGCGTTGACCGATCCGCAGCGCGAGAAACTGACGCGCGAGCTCGGCCGGCTGACCGGCAAGGAGATCCGTCTCGTGGAGAAGATCGATCCGGGCGTGATCGGCGGACTCCGGGTGCGCATGAGAGACCGCGTCATCGATCGAACGGTTCGATCCGAACTCGTGCAGCTCAGGGAACAGCTTCTTGCGACGCGCCTTCTGGCGTCGTAGGACCATCCGACATAGACGGACCATCATGTTCTACTCGGCGCGGCCGTTTGCGCCACAGTTCTGAGGAGAAGAGGGAATGACCCTTAGACCGGAAGAAGTCAGTTCCGTTCTCCAGGCAGAGTTACAGAGGTACGAATCCAGACTGGAGATGAAGAGTGTCGGCAAGGTCCTTCAAGTGGGGGACGGGATTGCCCGGGTATGGGGCCTGGAGGAAGTGATGGCCTCGGAGCTGGTCAAGTTTCCCGGGGACGTTACAGGGATGGTGTTGAACCTCGAGGAGGACAGCGTGGGCGTTGTCCTCTTCGGTTCGGACGAGAAGATCCGCGAAGGCGATGAGGTCCGCCGGACGGGCCGGGTTGCCGAGGTTCCCGTTGGAGAGGGAATGCTGGGCCGCGTGGTCAATGCGCTCGGGGAGCCCCTGGACGGAAAGGGACCGATCCCGACGGAGAAGACCCGCGTTCTCGAAGGCCGTGCGCCCAACGTGGTTGAACGCCAGCCCGTCAAGGAACCCGTCCAGACGGGAATCAAGGCGATCGACTCGATGATCCCTATTGGCCGGGGGCAGCGGGAGCTCATCATCGGTGACCGCCAGACCGGAAAGACGGCCCTGGTCGTCGACACCATTCTCAACCAGAAGGACACGGACCTCTACTGCATCTACGTTGCCATCGGGCAGAAGGAATCCACTGTGGCGCAGGTGGTCAAGACCCTCGAGGACCACGGGGCCATGGAGTACACGACGGTCGTATCCGCCTCCGCCAGCGATCCGGCGCCCCTCCTCTACATCTCGCCCTACTCGGGGTGTGCGATGGGAGAGGAGTTCCTGTACAACGGCAAACACGTGGCCGTCTTCTACGACGATCTCTCGAAGCACGCCGCCGCGTACCGGCAGCTGGCGCTACTCCTCAGGCGCCCGCCGGGCCGCGAGGCATACCCGGGGGACGTGTTCTACCTCCATTCGAGGCTGTTGGAGCGAGCGGCCAAGCTCAACGACAATCTTGGAGGAGGATCCCTGACGGCCATTCCTATCATCGAAACGCAGGCCGGGGACATTTCCACCTACATTCCGACGAACGTGATTTCCATCACCGACGGACAGATCTTCCTGGTGACGGATCTCTTCTTTTCCGGGGTCCGTCCCGCGATCAATCCGGGGATCTCGGTGTCCCGGGTCGGCGGCAACGCGCAAACCAAAGCCATGAAATCCGTGGCGGGCAAGCTTCGACTGGATCTGGCGCAGTACCGGGAGCTGGCGGCCTTCGCCAAGTTCGGTTCCGATCTCGACAAGGCCACCCAGGCTCAGATCACGCGGGGCGAACGGATGGTGGAAGTGCTCAAGCAGGATCAGTACGTTCCGATGTCGCTGGAAGACCAGGTCATGATCATTTTCGCAGGTGTCCAGGGATACCTGGATGATGTACCCGTGGAGAGCGTTTCCGATTTCGAGGCGGGCATCTTGAAATACATGGCGTCGGAGTATCCCGAGGTCAAGCACGCTCTTGCCGAAAGTAGGGAGCTCTCCGACGAGACGGAGAGCAAGCTCCGGGAAGGCATCGATACATTCAAGGCCGAGTTCAAGAGGGAACAGGGTGGCCACACTTCGTGATATCCGGAGGCGGATCCGGTCCATCGAGAGCACGCAGAAGATCACGCGCGCTATGCAGATGGTGGCCGCGGCCAAGTTCAACCGAGCCCAGGGGGACGTCCGGACCTTGAGACCGTATGCCGAGGGGATGGAGACCCTGCTCGGGCACTTCCTCCGGTCCGGGCACGTCGTGGAGCATCCTCTCCTGGCTCGCGAGGAAGTGAAGCGGCGCGCCCTTGTCGTTGTGGCCTCAGACCGCGGTATGTGCGGGGCGTACAACTCGAACGTACTTCGGGCCGCCCTGGAGGAACTCGACCGCCCGGATTCCGGGGATGTGGCCGTGATCCCGCTGGGGAAACGAGCCTCCGACTTCTTCCACAAGCAAGCGTGGGCGATCCCGTATGACTCGCTGCTCGGAGATCGGCTCTTGAGATCGAAGGCCGAGGACCTTGCGCGAAACGTTGAGAGACTGTATGTCACGGATGAGGTGGACCAGGTGGATATTCTCTACACCCGCTTCATTTCCACCCTCAAGCGTGAAATCGTCGTGAGTTCGCTTCTGGGCATTCGTCTCGATGTGGAAGAGCACGCGGCCGGAGTTCCCTACCTGATCGAACCGTCCGTGGAAGAACTTCTGGCGGATCTCCTGCCCCGCGTACTGACGACCCGGATTACGGCGATGCTGGCGGAAGTTCTCGCTTCGGAACACAGCGCCCGAATGATCGCCATGCAATCGGCGACCGACAACGCCGAGGAGCTGATCGAGGAATTGACACTGATTCGAAATCGAATGCGGCAGTCCGCAATTACCAAAGAGCTGGCGGACATCGTTGGATCCGCCGAAGCGATGAAGTGAGAGGGCGACAGATGAATGAAGGCGAAGTAGCGCAGGTGATCGGTCCGACCGTCGACGTGAAATTCGAGCCGGGCAATCTACCGCAGATCTACAACGCGATCCATATCGAGGACCCCAAGCGGGACGCTCCCCTTACGGTGGAAGTCTCGATGCACCTGGGGGACAGCATTGTCCGCTGCGTGGCGATGGCCTCGACGGACGGCCTCGTTCGGGGCATGAAGGCGGTAGACACGGGTTCGCCCATCTCGGTGCCGGTGGGAAAGCAGATGCTGGGCCGCCTGGTCAATCTCCTCGGCCAGCCGATCGACTCGGACGAGCCGCTGGAGAACCCCGACAAGCGCTATCCGATTCACCGCGAGCCTCCGAGCTTCGAGGATCAGGACACCCGGACGGTTCTCTTTGAAACGGGCATCAAGGTGGTCGATCTTCTGGCGCCGTATCCGCGCGGAGGCAAGGTGGGCCTCTTCGGGGGCGCGGGAGTGGGAAAGACGGTCGTTGTCATGGAGCTCATTCGAAACATCGCGGCCGAGCACGGTGGTTTCTCCGTCTTCAGCGGCGTAGGCGAGCGGACTCGCGAAGGAAACGACCTCTGGCTCGAGATGCAGCACTCGGGCGTCCTGGACAAGACGGTGCTGGTCTTCGGTCAGATGAACGAGCCGCCGGGTGCTCGCCTCCGGGTGGGTCTGACCGGAGTGACACAGGCGGAGTACTTCCGGGACGAGGAGCATCAGGACGTTCTCCTCTTCATCGACAACATCTTCCGGTTCGTCCAGGCCGGGTCCGAGGTCTCGGCGCTTCTGGGGCGGATGCCTTCGGCCGTGGGCTATCAGCCCACCCTGGCGACGGAGATGGGAGAGCTGCAGGAGCGCATCACTTCGACTCGAGGAGGGTCCATTACCTCGGTGCAAGCGATCTTCGTGCCGGCGGACGACCTGGCGGATCCTGCACCCGCTACCGCCTTCTCGCATCTGGACGCGACCACCGTTCTCTCCCGGCAGATCGCCGAGCTGGGAATCTATCCGGCGGTGGATCCCCTGGATTCGTCATCCCGGGTTCTGGATCCGAGAGTGGTGGGGGACGAGCACTACCAGATTGCCCGTCAAACGCAGACGATTCTCCAGCGTTACAAGGATCTTCAGGACATCATCGCCATTCTCGGGATGGATGAATTGTCAGACGAGGACAAGGTCATCGTATCGCGCGCCCGCAAGATTCAGAAATTCCTGTCGCAGCCCTTCTTCGTAGCCGAAGAGTTCACCGGGCGGGAGGGCCGCTACGTCAAGCTGGAGGATACCATTCGGGCTTTCAAGGAGCTGGTGGACGGCAAGCACGACGGCGTTCCCGAGCAGGCGTTCTATATGGTGGGTGGGATTGACGAAGCCCTTGAGAACGCGGAGGAGATTGAGAGAACGCACCAGGAAACATAGAACCAAAGAGAGGAAGAAGCTGAGACGCGGAGAAGCAGATTCCGGGCAGGGGCATCGGGCAAGCCTTACGGCGGTCGCGTTTCGGTCGGCTCTCGGCTATCGGGTTTCGCAGGCAGAGGAGAATTCCTCTTGGCAACGCTGTTTCACGTCAGTATCCTGACGGCGGATCAGAGGATCTTTGAAGGTGAGGCCACGTCTCTTGTCGCCCGCGGGCGGGATGGGTATTTCGGAATTCTGGCCCACCACGCGCCCCTGATCGCGTCGCTGATTCCGGGTAAGCTGACGCTGAAGGACGAGCGCGGGCGCCAGCAGTGTTTCTGCATGAGCAGCGGGCTGCTGGATGTCGCCGACAACCAGGTTACGATTCTTGTGCGTTCGGCGGAGCTGCCGGAGGACATCGACTACGCGCGTGCCTGCCGGGCGGAAGACCGGGCCCAGAAGCAACTGAATACTCTCCGGAGCGAAGGGATCGATCTGGACCGGTTTCTTCGAGCACTCCTTCGAGCCGTCAATCGGAAGAAGATCGCAGAGGAGTTCGGCCACGGCAAGCCACAGTCATGAAAGGCGAAAGACCCGCTCTGTTCACGTGGGCGACGTCAGAGTCGGCGCGGATGCACCGGTCGTGGTTGAGTCTATGACGAAGACCGACACGTGCGATATCGCCGCTACGATCGAGCAGATCCAACGCCTGGCCGGCATCGGATGCGAACTTGCCAGAATCGCCGTCCCGGACAAGGAGGCGGCTTCTTGTTTCGGAAAGATCCGAGCGAAGTCTCCGATCCCGCTGGTCCCGGACATTCATTTCGACTACCGGCTCGCGCTTCAGGTTCTCGATGAGGGAGCCGACGGTGTTCGCATCAACCCCGGGAATCTCGGCGGCAAGGTACCGCTGGAAAGGGTGGCACGGGCCGCGCTGGACCGAGGGGTGTCGCTCCGCGTTGGGGTCAATGCCGGGTCCCTCGAGAAAACCGTCTACGTCAAACACGGCGGGGCGACGGCTCTTGCCCTCTCCAAATCGGCGGTCGTGTACGTACGGTGGCTCGAAGAACTGGGTTTCGAGAATTTGATCCTTTCCGCCAAATCCAACAGCGTCCCGGTCACAATCGAGGCGTACCGCATCCTGGCGCAGGTCACGGACTACCCTCTGCACATCGGGATCACCGAAGCCGGTCTGGCCACGGCAGGCATCATCAAGTCGGCTGTCGGACTTGGAATTCTCCTCTTCGAGGGCATCGGAGACTGCCTGCGCGTTTCCCTCACGGGGCCGCCGGAGGATGAAGTACGGGTTGGGTATGAGATCCTCAAATCGCTGGGGATGAGACAGAAGGGTCCCATGCTGATCTCATGCCCCACGTGCGGGCGCTGCCGTGTGGACCTGCGTTCCGTGGCCGAGGCCGTCGACCTCGCGCTTCATGCCCTCGACCAGCCGGTCACCGTGGCCGTGATGGGCTGTGAGGTCAACGGCCCGGGCGAAGCCCGGGAGGCCGATGTCGGCCTCGCCTGCGGGCAGAAAGGCGGTCTCATCTTCCGCAGGGGCGAGGTCGTTCGGAAGGTGAAGGACGGCGAGATGGTGGATGCGCTGATGTCGGAAGTGCGGTCGTTTCTGGATACCGACGAGTAGCGAGGAACAGATACTCCGGTAACCACAGATTTCACGGATTGCACAGAACCTATCTGGGGACGGCGCCTGGCGCCGTCCCCAGATTTCGCATTGTGGTTGAGAATCTGTGGAATCTGTGGCCGGGCTTGTGATTTTCGAGCTCAGGTTTCCTGCACCCCGGTGGATTGCCTGTGCGCACTCATCAGCGCGCGGAGGTTGCGGCCGATGACGGGTTCATCGTCCTGGATGTTCAGCACTTCGAGTTTCTTCCGGATCGAATCCCACACGGGTCCCGCCCTGTCGCTGCCCTCCTTCAGAATCGCCTGAGTCTCTTCGGCGTCGAAAGACACCTCCGCCGGTTCAAAACGGAGAAGCCCCCGATTTTCCGGACACACTTGCTGGCATTTCAGGCAACCGACCAGACAATGGTGGACGGAAGGGAGAAGCCATGACGGCCAAGGACCGAAGGCTTCGCCGTGAAAGGTCAGACAACGTTCCGCCCGGAGCATGAAGCGCCCCTCGGGGATGGCCCCCGTAGGGCAGGCCTCGCGGCAAAGACCGCAATCTTGGCACTCCGGCATCGGGTCGGGACCATCGTCCGGGACCCAAGGCGCTCCGTCAAGATCCACGTCGGTCACGAAGCCGATCAGCTGGTGATAGCTGCCGAGCCCTCGAACGTAGGTGAGATTGTTGAGGCCGTATTTCGCCAGACCCAGACGTGCGGCCAGGGATTTGAGCGGGGCTCTGAGCAATGTGACCTGCGGAGTCTCGCCCGGCAAGAAATCCAGGAGCTCGTTCAGGAACCTGGCCGGGAGTTGATCGTACGCCACGTAGGTCGGGGGAAGGACCGCCTCGAAGGGACCTTCTTCAAGAGTGAAGACGACCCGGTGGGCGGGGCGTGGGACGGCCACCACGATGACTGTTTTCGATCCGGGCGGACACATCCACGCTATGCGGCAGAGTCGGGCCAGCCGGGTGTGGTAGAAGCCGGGGTCGAACTCCCCCCTCGATCGCCGGCGCTCGATGTCGGAGAGAACACCTTGCAGAATCGAAACGCTTCCCCAGGAGACCGAGCCCCCCAGGTTTTCCGCCCATTTGCTGAGTTCCGTGTTTGCCACGCGTGCTCTCAAGGTACAATCTCGCCTCCAATCGGGGATTCCCTATGGAAAGCATACCCACGTCTGGAGATTCCGCAAGGGGGTGGACCGCGAAAC
>Ga0180431_10002250_pt1 | contig 26100 bp, 25 predicted proteins | sample SS_ome_11_FD_132459 | JGI IMG/M metagenome (GOLD analysis project Ga0180431, IMG submission 132459) | Hypersaline lake sediment archaeal communities from the Salton Sea, California, USA - SS_1_MS_1 metaG | ecosystem: Environmental > Aquatic > Non-marine Saline and Alkaline > Hypersaline >... | reverse complement strand
TTGAGCAAGCTCTACGGCGTGAAAGTGGATGAATCCGACATGGACAGGGCACGGGAGCAACTCGACACGATCGAGGTGGCCATGGGAGAGAATCCCGACGTGGCGTCGACTATTCCGTACCTCGAATCCACGTACCAGCAGAGACTCGACAATCAGTCCTCGGCGAGTCCGCAGCTTCCGCTGGATGTCGAACGGTTTCTCGAGCAACTCGGTGACGGCGACGGTCGCGACTGAGGTCCGTCTCTCGTCCGTGCGGTCGGACCAGGCGCAAGCCCGGGAATGCTACGACTACGACCTGAGCGTGGATAGCTGTGATCCGGCTTCTTCCTCTATCTCCCTGTGCGTGGACAGGCGCATCGCCTCCAGGTAGTGCGTCCTGGCCAGGCTCCTCGCCTTCTCATAGGACATCTCCAGGCTGTCCAGCGTCACGACGGAGAGAGGGCCCGGCTCGCGCCCGGGCGCCCAGCCTTTGGCATTGCACAGCGCGGCCCAGTAGAAATTGCCCAGCGATAGATGCAGCCGGGCATCGTCCGGGTTCAGCTCAATAGCCTTTCCTATGATTGCGTGTGCATCCGCCACCCGGTCCACAAGGATGTAGGACATATAGATCGTGTACGCGTTCGAACTGCGCTTCGGCCCGAGGAAGAGCATGCCGAGCGCCGTCTCACGGTCCGGCAGGGAATCGATAATCGCAACCACGTCCTCGGGATTGCTGCTCTCCAGGAGGCGACCTTCGATAGCGCTCGCTTCATCCATCTGCACGGTCAGGTGCAGGCACTCATCATAGGCTACCTTGAGACGTTCTTCCCAACTGCCGCCAACGTACTTGCCTATGCCGACCAGCTCACGAGGGCCTTCGATGACGCCGACCGTCAACCTGTCGACGAACTCGAGTCGCACCTCTCTCTGCTCGCTCACCCGATAGTGAAGCTCATCCTTCTTCTCAAAGAGACCGCGACCTCGTCTATACTGCACCGCGATTCCCAGTTCGTCGAGCCGGGTCATCATTCGAGCGTACATCGCCTCGCTGAGCGGATTCGTTTCCGGCGTCGGTGGCTTCGGGGGCGCGTTGCGGGCCCGGAACACGACGATGAACCGCACCCTCTCAAGCACTTCATCCGCGGGCCGAACCTTGTGCTGACGTATCGGCATAAAATGATGCTCTCCTGCGTGGACTATGTCTCACCTTAACCGTCGGAGACTCGTCCACGTATGTTAGGCGTGGTCAGGACAGGTGTCAATCGCCCACCGGACGGGTAAACGAGCAGAACTTGGCACATCTGAACCCGAAAAGGCCCTGAAAGTACTTGACAGTTGGGCAGGAATCGCTATAATTCCTTCTCGCTCGGGTGGTTGTTGTGGTGTGCGGAGTCCCCACGTGTATGGCCGACCGGTCATGCTGTCGCTCCGCACTTGAAGAGGGGATGAGTGATACCCCGACCAGGTGTTGCATATTCGTACGCTTGCATGAGGCATGATATGGCAGAACTGAAGAACATCCGCAAACCAAGGCTAGTTGCGCCGCGACCTACAAGATGGTTACTTGATGTGGGGAACGATGACATGGGTGAGACCGTCATCGACCCGTACGCGGGGCGCCTCTTTGGTGATCAATTCGATTCCGAGTATGACGACTCGGATTCCGATCGCATCGGCGGCTCTCACGGATTGTTTGACTTCTAGGGCCCCCATCTCCTCCCGCCCGCCATCCGGACGCACCTGAGGCCGTCCTATGCGGTTGCGGGCGAGCCGAATGGCGCTGGACTGACTCTACACCGCGCTGTTTGTCGCCCTCCGGTTCGCGGTGGCCCCGAGTATTCTTCCTGCAGCCATCGTTCACGATGCGAAGACAAATACCGTTGTTCTTGATGGCGAGGTCGTCGGCCTGACTGCATCCTCTCTATTCGGGCCCATCGGCACTCTATTCACGAGACCGCTCCGATGAGTCGTGTGCGATTCCCGTGCCTGCCGGCGTCTCTCTCGTCACACGGTCGTCAGCGTGTGATTCTCGAGGAAACCGTTCCTCTATTACGCCTGCTTCCCTCCTCGGATTGGACAGGTATACTATTCTGCGAAATCGGACCCCATTCAGGTCAACAAGGTGTAGAAGGAGTCACTGGAATGTCGTCCAGACAGCTACTGATAACAGCCCGCTCCTTTGGAAAGAACGACCCAGCACACGTACCTGCGCTGGAGAAAGAAGGGTTCACTGTCCATGAGTGTCGCGAGACGGTGGACATGGACAAGGCCCTTCTGGAGGAGTTGCTGCCAAAGATCGAGACGTGGGTCGTGAATGCGTTCCCTATCGATGGCGCGCTCCTCTCCCGGGCCACGGACCTGCGCCTCATCATCAAGCATGGCATCGGCGTCGATAACATCGATATCCCTGCCGCCACGCGTCGCGGCATCATTGTCATGAACACCCCCAAGGTCAATCCTCTTCCTGTAGCGGACCTGTCCATGACCCTGTTGATGTGTCTCAGCCGGCGTGTTGTGGAGGCGCACGAGTGCGTTGTGTCCGGTGGCTGGAAGCAATTCCTCGGTACCGGCGTGTATGGCCGCTACCTCGGCATAATCGGCCTTGGACAGATTGGCCTCGCCGTCGCAGACCGTGCGAGAGGATTTGGCATGAAGCTGCTCGGCCACGACCCGTATGCGGGCGAACGTGTCCGTGCGCTCAGGCCGGACATCGAGATAATGGGACTGGAGCAGTTGCTCAGTTCGTCTGACTACATAAGCCTGAACCTCCCGCTGTCGGACGAGACCCGCGGTCTCATCGGGCGCGACGCGTTGAAACTGGTGAAGTCCACGGCTATGCTGGTGAATACCTCTCGTGGCAGGATTGTCGACGAGGAGGCCATGTATGAGGCCCTCGTTGAGAAGCGCATCGCCGGCTATGCCGCCGATGTGTTCGAGAAAGAGCCCCCGACTGGTTCTCCATTGCTGACGCTACCGAACGTCCTGCTCACGCCGCATATCGGCTGGTACACGCAGGACCACATGCGGTCGTTGGGCGACCAGGTTATCAGCAGCGTCCTCGCAGTCTACGCGGGAAAAGCACCTGATACCATACTCAATCCGGAAGTGCTGCCGTCCGTCCCTGCCGGGTTCCGCGATGGCAAGTGATAGATGGCTCAGGACAGATAGTCGAGTCCAGGGACTCACACGACAAGGAGTATGCGAATGATTCAAGGTTCCATCGTTCCCAACATCACCATCTTCGACCAGGAGGGCAACCTCGACCCGGAGAAGACAAAGTGGCATATGCGCTGGATGTTCCAACACGGCCTTGATGGCCTCTTCCTGACGGGCTCCTATGGCGCCGGCCCCCTGATGAGCAACGAGGAGCGTATCCAGGTCTACAAGCTTGCCAAGGAAGTGGCAGGCGAGTTCACCGGCAAGATCCTTCTCCCGCATGTGGGCTGCATCGACACGAAGTCGACCGTCGAGCTTGCGAAAGCCGCCGAGCAGATCGGCGTGGATGCGGTCGGAGCGGTTCCCCCGTTCTACTACGGCCATTCGGAAGAGGCGGTCGCCAGGTACTACGAAGAGATTATCGCTGCGGTGAACATACCGGTGTATGCGTACAACAATCCCTCGACAAGCAGGTTCACGTTCAACTTCAAGCTGGTGCAGCGACTCCAGAAGGCAGGCCTGGCCGGGCTCAAGGATAGCCCTCTGAGCATGGGCTTCCTCACCAGAGTTGCCTACGACGCCCTGGTCAACAAGAAGAGCTTTCAGGTCATCGTCGGCACGTCAACTGGATGGCTGCCTCTCTACTACATGGGCGTGCGCGCGGTCATCGCCGGCATGAACAACTGGGCGCCGGAGGTCATCACTGCCATGGTGAAGTGGACGTTTGAGGGCAATGAACCCATGGCCCAGAAGGCCTACCTCGTCATGTCCGAGCTCAGCGCGAAGCTGCACTTCACCGACAGCACTATCGCATCCCACATGGCGCTCTATGCTCGTGGTTTCGATGCCGGCTATCCGCGCAAACCCATGTTCCTTCCGCCATTCTCCGATGCCAAGTACCAGGAGATTCGGAAGGATATGGAATCGGCGTTTGAGACGCTTGGGCTGGAGTTCACGACCGGTTCCCACAACGTGTTCTAGCCCGGTGTACCGGTACATGAGGTTTGATGCGCTCCGGCGCTGCAACTTGGTCGTATGAATCGGGACGAGCGGGGAGAACCGACACGCAGGTCGTGGTGTTTCCACTCCTGCACGCGGTTCACCCCGTTTGCGCAATCGCCTCGCAGCGGCCCTGTTGAGTTTCGATGCCTGGCGTTCCTGCTATGAGAGAACGCCCCTGGGGGCCAACTTCCCCGTGACGGAGGAGAATGATGAAGAGAGAAGTCAGCCTTGGCCTTGATGTCGGCACCAGCGCGGTTAAGTGCACGGCCGTCGACCTGTCGACTGGCGCTGCCGTCGCCTACAGGCGCATGGAGTACACGCGGGATGACCTTGATACCGGCATTGTACCGGTCAGCATGTATGTCGCGGTCGTACGACATCTTCTCGAAGAGCTCTGTCGTGAGTTCCACGTACGGTCGCTGGCAGTTACCACCGCCATGTACTCGGTGATTCGGGTCGTGGATGGTGTGGAGTACGTGTACCAGTGGAACAGCGCGTGGGACCGGAACATCGAGGCTGAAAGGCAGGCACAGGGGTATCTGGATGGCTCAGGCTGCTACATGGATACGCTCTACCCGGTCTATAAGCTCATGACTGCCCGGGTTCGTGGCGACACGGGTTTCAAGCCCTATGGCATCAAGGAATGCCTCATCGAGAGTCTTATTGGGGAGAAGGTTCTCGATTTCGGCACGGGTTCGGCCACCGGTCTACTGGACATCAGGGAGAAGGGCTGGAATCGGCCCCTGATGGATAAGCTCGGCTTTTCGGATGACGAGCTTCCCAGGCTCGAGTACCACAACAGGGGCGTCGGACACGCAACGATTGGTGGAGAGAAGCTCCTTGTTGCGCCGGGGCTCGGGGACGGCATCTCCGCGAGCTACGCCGGTGCCGCCGTCAGTGAGGTTGCGGCGAACATCGGCACCACTATGGCTGCGCGGGAGTTGTCGACCGAGGTGCGGCATAACGCGGCCGACCGTCTTTGGACTCTCATCGTCGATGAGACTCGCTACGTCAACGGGGCCATATCCTCCAACGGCGGCTCTGTCCTGAACTGGGCTCGCAAGTCGAAGTGGCCCATCGATGAGTCAACCGTGAGGCAAGGTGGCGAGAGGTTTCATCCGTGGTTGCATGGAGAACGGACGCCGTTCTGGAGCGCCGACCTTCGTGGCACGATGACGGGCATGGATGTGCGCACGGATATCGCTTCTTTGTCCTCTGCCATGCTCAAAGGAGTGGCATTCACCCTCAGCCGAATGATAAACGCCATTGTACTCGCCCGCACCGACAACCCGAACGTGGTTGTTGCCGGTGGTGGTGTGCACCTGTCGGAACTGGTGAGGGTTGTGCAGGGAAGCGTTGGCGTCCCTCTGACCATTCTGGCCAGCTTCGACTATCTCGCGGCTGAAGGGGCGGCCCTCTCGGCGGTTGAAGCAATGGGAAGCAATCGAACTACTTTCCGGCACGAGGTCGAACGGGTTCTGGAGCCAACGGGTGAGTTCAACGACGACTATGCCGCCTGGATAGCCGAGGGCAACGCCATTGCCGGGGCAGCCTACGGCGTGAACGTATAGCAGCTCAGGCCAGGGCCAGGTGAAGGGGGCGCCATATCTGGGTACCCCCCCCGCCGCATGGCCCCGCTGGTTTTCTTCGCACCGCTTTGCGCACAGTGATTCGCCGCATGTTGTCTCTGGTACACTTGCGGCACTCTAGAATCTGGAGGGTTCACCAATGAAGATTACCGATGTAGAAGCCTTTATCTTTGATGCGGGGTGGCAGTCCTGGACGTTCGTCAAGGTCAGCACCGACGAAGGCATTGTCGGCTGGGGTGAGTGCAGCGTTCCGAGAGCCCCGTTTGCGGTGAAAGGGGCTGTCGAGGACATCAAGAACATCCTTGTCGGCAAGGATCCGAGAGCCTTCGAGATGCGTTTTGCCGACATGGCGAGGCTCAGCATTCAGTCGCCCGCTGGCGTGAGGGCACAGGCGGCAGCAGGCGTTGAGCTTGCCCTTATCGATATCAAGGCCCGAGCGCTCGGCATCTCTGTGGTAGAGCTGTTCGGCGGTCCGACCCGCGACGACTTGCGCCTCTACTGGTCGCACTGTGGCACAACTCGCGCCCTCTATCCGCAGTTGGGCACGCCCCCGATACGGACGATGGATGACATTCACGCCCTCGGCAAGGAGGTCGTGGCCAGCGGCTACACCGCGCTGAAGACGAACATCCTCCTTCCCGGCAACCCGTCTTCAGCGCACTTCCACGGCTTCGGCGGTGGTCCCGGCACCACTGACGGGGTGGCGGACAATGCGATGCTTTCGCACATCGAAACGCTGATCGGGACGTTCCGCGACGCGGTAGGTCCGACAATCGATATCTGTCTCGACCTCAACTTCAACTTCAGGCCTGAAAGCTGCATTCGAATCGCCCGCATGCTCGAGCCGTACAAGCTCATGTGGCTCGAGATCGACATGTACAGCCCCGAGGCGATGCGCAACATCCGCGACTCCAGCAGGACTCCGCTCTGCACTGGCGAGAACCTCATCTACATGCGTGAATTCCTGCCGTACTTCCAGAACCGGAGCGCCGATGTGTTCATGGTGGATGTTCCGTGGGTTGGCTTCAGCCAGGCGAAGAAGGTAGGCGAGTTGGCCCAGGTGTTCGAGTACAACATGGCTCCGCACAATTACTACAGCCACCTGTCAACGTTCATCAGTGCGAGCCTCTGCGCGGTATTGCCGAACGTCCACATAATGGAGACCGACGTGGACGAGCTGCCTATCAAGGGCGAATTGATGACGAACGTTCCCGAGGTCAAGAACGGGCGCATGACGATCCCCACCGGCCCGGGCTGGGGTACCGAAATAAGGGAAGACGTGCTCAGAGCCCACCCCTGGCAGAAAGCCAAGGGTGCCTGGTAGGTGTTCTCTGTAGTGAGTTGACATTCGGGGAGGGCTGCAAGCCCTCCCCGTTCGATTGGCGACCTATTGACTATCCGTCTGCATGATTCTATTGTCACTACAACTCGTCGGACAAAGGAGGTCTCGGTATGGCAGGAGAGAAGACAAGTACTGGGCTGGAACAGAACGTCGCGGGACTGCTCTGCTATGTGGCCGGTTGGATCACAGGGCTCGTGTTCTTCCTGATGGAAAAGGAGAACAGGTTTGTGCGGTTTCACGCCATGCAGTCGATCGTGGTATTTGGCGCACTGACGGTCGTGAGTGTGATTCTGAGCGTCATTCCTATCATCGGGTGGATCGTCGGGTGGTTGCTCGGCGTTCTGGCGCTTGTTCTATGGATCGTGCTGATGGTCAAGGCGTACCAGAACCAGTGGTACAAGCTCCCCTGGGCGGGTGACTTCGCCGAGAAGCATATCTAAGTCATCGCGGGACGCTACGTGTCCTTGTGTGTATCCATGGTGGGCGGGCATCGTGCCCGCCCACTATGTGTTGTGTTCTTCGAGCCAGTCGGCCATCACGGTCAGCGCGAGCCCGACGTTCCCTATCTGGCAATGGTTCTGTGCCTGTTCCTCTCTGGTGAAGACCCTTCCCGTGATGGACTTCGCGTTGGTCAAGGCGTCCACCTGCATCCTGTGCATCTTGAACGGGATGAAGTGGTCCTCTCTGCCCGTCAGAATCAGGACGTCCTGCGTCACCTTCTCTGCATGTTGGTTCTCCGCGCTCATCCACTGGGCCGCCTTCAGAGCCTCGAGGATATCGTCCTGCATCGTGATGTACATCAACTGGCCCAGGGTCCACATGTGCATCGGGTCTTTCCGCATCTTCTTGTGTGCTTGCCTTGCCGTCAACCCCGGGAAGCGCGTGGTGAATAGCATGAACAGCCACTGTGCGAACCGTGGCGCGAACTGCATGTAGTCGTAAGCCACGCCCGACGCGATGACTCGTCGGATTCGCGGCTCGAATGCGGCCGCCCTGAAACAAAGCCATCCCCCCATTGAGATGCCCAGCAGTGTCACATCCATCAGATTGAAATGGTCCAGCACCGCTGAGACAGGCTTCTCCCAGGTGGGGTCGAAAGCCAGTTGGCCTTTGCGGCGAGCGGCGCCCTGTCCTGGGCCTTCGAAGGCCACGACGTCGTAGCCGTGCCTTGCCAGATAGCACATCCAGGAGTAGAACTCCTCGATGAAGGAATCGAAGCCACCGTGCATGACAATCGTGCCCCTGGTCACGCCTGCGTTGGTGGATACGCGAATCGCGGGCAGACTGCCCCTTCTGTAGGGTATCTGCACCCTCTCGATGGGGTCGCCTCCGTAGGCAGCGTAGAACAGCCCGGAGAAGCGGTCGTACAGCGGTTCCTTGTCGGTGTCGTCCGCGCGCGTATAGAACTCGGCCGCACGATAGTAGAAGGCGGCATTGACAGTACGACCCTCGTCAACGGCCCTATCGGCCAGCCGGACCATCTCCCGCCTCCAATCGTCGAAGGACGAGATGCGTAGGCCCGCCTCCGCCATGTCTTCGTACCTTGCATAGCCCAGCGAGTGCCAGCGGTTGAGTTGAAAGTTGAATACCTGGCTCTTGTGGAACGAGTGGTAGCCAACCGGGAAATGAAACTCCCGAACTCCGTCGTTCATATCTTCGACTCCTCCGCATCTGGGTTTCTGCGCCGACTTGGCAAGGCCGACCTCTTCGAATTTCGTCCGGCAGTTCCCGCTGAAAACTGCCCGCCAGCAGGCCGATTTTACGCTGCTTTTACACTCCGGCAATACCCCTCTTACGAGCACAGCGTAGACTCCTCGTATGCCACAGAACCAGGTCCGGGGGGTGTCGATGGGCCCGCGGTTGGACCCGGGCCTGGCTATGGGCAGATGATGGAGGTGTAACACAATGAGCAAGCGCATGAGAGTACTTCTTCCCCTTCTCGCACTCGTCACTGTTCTCGGGACTCTAGGTGTCGGCGCTACCGCGGTGAGCGCGGACGATGCCGCGATTGACGCTGAAGCCGACGGCTCTGCTTCGCTCCGCGGCGCGGGCTTCATGGATGCGGAAGGCGATGGCATCTGCTTCGTCGGCGGACGCGGAACCGTCCGTCTTCTCTCCGGCAAGGGCGTCCTCTGGGTCAAGGATTTGGCAGGCGATGCGACCGTCAGGGTGGCCGGCTTTGGCGAGGCCGAAGAGTTTGAAGACGGCTGGATTCAGTATGCAGGTCGTGGCAGGGCCGAGATTACCGGCAGCAGGATCATCGTGGGTGTGGCAGGCGTCGACATCGACCTGCACGCACGTGGAGTCGGGCGCGCAATGGTCTGGGGCCACGGGACTCTGACTGTCATCACCACCAGTGGAGAAGAGAATACGAAGGACTGGAGCGGGGGCCTTCTTCAATGGAACAAGTTCGGTGATGGCAGCTCGCTGGACGTTGCCGCAGCACTCTAGGACGCTGCACTCAATCAGTGGACGGGGTGCCGCCTTAGGGCGGCACCCCGTCATGTCCGACAGCCGTTCCTGTCACGTATAATCACAATCAGGGTAGGACTCGGGGAGATGATTGCTCAGCGCATACTCATAGTAGACGACGAACCCCCAATCGTCGAACTCGCGAAGCTCTACCTGGAGCGCGAAGGGTTTCGAGTGGACTCTCGCGGGACGGCATCTGCGGGGCTACAAGCTGTGGCTTCGGAGAAACCTGACCTTGTCGTGCTCGACCTCATGCTTCCGGACGGGGACGGATTCACCATGTGCAGGGAGCTTCGGGCGATGAGCAGAGTGCCCATTCTCATGTTGACTGCCCGGGCTGACGATGTGGATAAGATAGTCGGTCTCGAACTGGGTGCCGACGACTACGTGACGAAGCCCTTCAATCCGCGGGAGCTGGTCGCTAGGATCAAGGCCATACTACGCCGGCAAGCCGACGGGCAGGAGGCGGTCAGCGTTCTTCGCGTCGGCCCGCTCGCCGTTGATCTCTCAAGGCATGAAGCTTCGGTTGACGGGCGACTGTTGCCTCTCAGGGCTAAGGAGTTCGCACTCCTCGCTGCGTTTGCCCGCTCTCCCGGCATCGTCCTCTCGCGCGAGCGGCTGCTCGATGATGTGTGGGACTGCGACTACGGAGGTGAGACGCGTACCGTCGATGTCCATGTCAATCATCTGCGTGAGAAGCTTGCGGGAGCCTCTCTGTCTATCGAGACTATCAGGGGGACGGGTTACAAGCTGGTGCAGACTACCGAGCCTCGCGGGGACCATAGGTGAACCTGCGCAGCAGACTCATCCTTTCGTACATAGTTGTTATCACCATATGCTTGGGATTGGTCGCGTTGGTGTTCGCGGTCGCGGCACGCAGCTACAGCGATAGGGTCACCATCGAGCGCCTTCGCGAGATAAGCGTTCCTATCTACGTGGAAGCCCGCTCCCTCTCGGCTGCTCAACCGACCATCAGGGATGTGTGGGAGAGCCTTGAAGCGCAGGCAACAGAGTCCAATGTCGCCATCCTCCTTCTCGGCAAGGAAGGGCGGGTTCTCAGGGCGGCGAGTCCTTTCCGGACGCAGATTGAGCAACTGGAAGTCCCCGACACTGTCCTGACTGCCACCGAGACGACGTCAGGAGCGTGGAAAGCGCCCTCAGGCCAGACATTCGTCTTCGTCTCATACCCGACGCAGACGTTGGGCCTGTCCTCCGGAGGAGGTACTACCGTGTACCACATCCTCATCGCCACTCCCCGGAGGGGAGTGCTTGCGACGTGGGGTCTGCTGCTCCGCCCGCTGGCATGGGCCGGCCTAGTCGCATTTGTTGTCTCTCTCGTACTGGCAGCGGCAATCGGCAGATCCTTCTATCGGCCTGTGCAGAGAGTTACGGAGGCGGCACAGCAGATCGCTGACGGCACATACGACCTGCAGGTCCCTGTCGAAGGCCCCCCTGAGTTGAAGCGAATGGCCAAAGCTTTCAACACGATGGCCAGCCAGGTGCGCGTCTCGCAGCAGCGCCTGAGGGACTTCGTCGCCGACGTGTCGCATGAGCTCAAGAGTCCACTCACGTCCATCAATGGTTTTGCGCAGGCTCTCCTGGATGGTACGGCCGCAGATGAGTCCACTCGCGTACGCGCAGCGGAGATCATACGGGACCAGTCTCGCAGGGTCGCGTCCCAGGTGGATGAGCTTCTTGACCTCTCAAGAATACAGGCAGGACGCGTCTCGTTCTCCATGGAAACCGTAGATGTTGGCGACGTGGTCAATCGGGCAGTGGAAGTCTTCGGCTTCAGGGCGGACGAGTGCGGAATGGCCATAGCGAGAGCCGTCCAGCCGGGCCTCAGGGTGCGTGGGGATTCCGATCGACTGGAGCAGGTGGTATCGAATCTACTCGACAATGCGCTCAAGCACGCGCCTCAGGGCTCTACCGTCGGACTGAGTGCCAGTCAGGACGGCACTTGGATTGAGGTTTCAGTGACTGACGAGGGCCCCGGGATTCCGGAGGACAAGATTGAGCACGTCTTCGAGCGTTTCTACCAGGGGACTGGCGTACGTACCGGCGCAGGTCTTGGCCTGGCAATAGCCCGAGAAATCGTGGTGGCACATGGCGGCTCGATTTCGGTGGCCAATGCGAGAGGAAGCGGTGCGGTATTCACCGTGAGGCTGCCCGCGGCGCCAGCCGAAGCGGACTGACGGGCAGCCTCACCGTGTCATTGACGTTGGGCTACTGGTCCTTGGGGCCTATGGGAGTCGTAAGCTTGCCAATGCCCTCTATCTCGACTTCCATGACGTCGCCGATCTTCACGGGGTAGTGCCCGTTCTCGGGGGTGCCGGTGAAGACGACGTCTCCGGCACGTAGCGTCATGAATTGCGAGATGTAGCTGATGATGTGGGCCGCGCCGAAAATCATCTCGCTCGTGTTGGCATCCTGGATCACTTCTCCATTGATGATGCCCTTGATGCGCACGTTCGCCGGGTCAAGGTCGGTCTCCAGCCAAGGGCCCAGCGCGGACGAGCCGTCGAATCCCTTGGCTCTCGTGATGAGCTTGTTGTCGTGCGCCAGGATGTCCATCATGCCGATGTCGTTGCCGCATGTGTAGCCGAGGACGCAGTCCAGCGCCTCTGCCTCTGAGACGAACCGCGCCGTCTTCTTCATGACGCAGCACAGTTCGGCCTCGTGCGAGAGGTTGTCGGTTATCCTGGGGTAGGGAAGCGTTACACCGGGGTCATGGACGGTTGTCTGGGGTTTGAAGAAGAGAGACGGCTCCTTCGGGACTTCCGCTCCAAGGTGCTTGACCTCTCCCATGTAGTTCAGACCGCAAGCCACTATTATGCTGGGGTCACAGGGGGCGAGGAGCTTCGCGTCACCAACGGTGCAGAGCTTCGCCCCTTTCGAGAAGTCGCCATAGAGGTCGCCCTCCAGTGCGAAGACATCGTTCCCCTCAATGATGCCCCAACGGGGCGTGCCCTGGTACTCAATCTTTGCAAGCTTCATGCTGCCTCCTAAAATGAATGGGGCCAATGGTGAGCAGGGTGCGGCTGACCTGGCCGTGTCACTGTAGAGCACGATGGACTGGCCGTCAATACTCTCTCACGACGAGTGTCGGGCCTCGGTGAAAACGAAGTAAGGGCCCGTTCGAACGGGCCCTTACTGGTGCTACAGGGAAAGCGATGGGCGCTCCTACATTCCACCAAGCGTCAGGAGTTGCTCGTTCGCATCGAAGTTGTAATCCTCGGGCGAACTTACGAAGTAGGTCGCCTCACACGAGGTCGGCGGCTCGTTCTTCAGGGAGTTGACCAGGTCTAGAGCCTTCTTCACGTTGGTCTCGGCGCCTTCGACCGACAGCGTAACCGCGCCCTCGGAGCCGCCAACGCCGCCCGAGCAGATGTGGTAGGCCTCGACGCCGCAGAGAACTCCGAGCGCCTGAATCTCTGTGACAACCTTGGGACATATGGCGGGGGTGAGCTTCGCCGGTAGGCCCATGCTGTACTTGTAGTAGTAGATGCCGCTGTGCTCGCATGCCTGCCAGACGGATGACACCATCTTCTCCAGGCCCGCAGTGATAATCAGCTTCGAGTTACGGCCAGTCATGATGGGCGTGAACATGCCCCACGTGCCACCCTTGACGGAGGAGGCCATGATGCCGGCATTGCCTTCGGGGTCAATGGCGTTGGCGCCCTTGATCATGATGTCGTCGGGGCCGAAGTCCAGAATCTCCTTGTTGGAATCGGCGTTCTCGACAACCTTGCCGTCGCGGATGACGTGCATCGTGCAGGGCGGCGGTGAGGTGTTGGCATTGGTCGCACTGTCAGTGATAAGTCCGGCGGTCTGGAAGGACTTGGGCTCGACCTTGATGTTGAACATCTCTTCGCTGACGTACGCCGCAGTGATGCCACGAGCGATGATGATGATGCCCTTCTTCATCGCAGACTTGACCTCGGGCAGTTCCACGGTGGCTTTGGCGATGAGCCTGCGCGATGCTGCCGGACGAAGTGTGACCAGCGCTGCTATCTTGTCCGCGCCGGCATCCGGAATGTTGACGTTATAGAACATTCAGAAACCTCCCTGACGTAATTCTGCCTGTGGAAACATGAAACCGAATAGATAGAGGAACGTGTCGTACGAGACGGCTACTCGACTGACAGCGCTCGTGCGACACTCGGGGAATGGTATCGCGAGGCTACTGGCATGTCAAGGTGAATGGCAATAGCTGAACGTAGTGGTTGGCCGGGCCGCATCACTCGACTATACTTTCGTCGCAGCTTTGCGTACCACAATTGTGATGGGACTTGGCAACCCGGGTCCGGCCTATGCCGGTACACGCCACAATGTTGGCTTCCGATGCGTCGACTCATTCGCACATCGGCACGGCGCCACGTTCTCTCGAACCCGTGCCCGCTCTCGCGTTGCTGAACTGGAGCTCAATGGACGTCGGGTGGTTCTTGCTAAGCCGCGTACGTTCATGAACCTGAGTGGGCTGGCCGCTGATAGCCTCCTGCGGTCGTTCAGGGTATCTGCTGAAGACCTCATAGTTGTATACGACGATATTGCGCTTCCGCTTGGTACGATGCGCGTTCGCCCGTCGGGCAGCCATGGAGGGCACAATGGCATGAAGTCGATTATCGCGGCGCTTGATACCGACCGGTTCACGCGTGTGCGCATCGGCATAGCCAACATCGAGTTGGACGAGGGTGAGACCGTCAGTGACTCACTTGTTGACTTCGTCCTTTCGCGTTTCACCGACGAGGAAAACAGGGTCGTGGGGAGAGTGTTGGCAACGGCGACTGACGCGCTCATGTGCATACTTCAGGACGGCGTCGACGTTGCGATGAATCGCTTCAACTAGTGTAGTATACGGGCGATGTCATGCGTGATTGCGATTATCGGGCATGGCCAGTGCACGCCGGACGAGGCGTCGCTGGCCAATGATGTCGGGAGGCTTGTCGCTATGCGTGGCGCCACGCTGATTTGTGGAGGATTGGGTGGTGTCATGGAGGCAGCCTGCAGGGGGGCGCAGATGGAGGGTGGCTTCACAGTCGGCGTGCTCCCTGGCAATGATCGACGTGCTGCCAACCAGTGGGTTTCACTGCCGATTGCCTCAGGCACCGGCCAGGCCAGAAACATGGCGGTCGTTCGCTCGGCAGACGCCGTGATCGCCGTCGGAGGTGCGTACGGCACGTTGAGTGAGATTGCCTTCGCTCTTGATTCGGGCATACCCGTCGTCGGTATCGACACGTGGTCGCTGATTCGAGAGGGTCTCGAACCCGGTGGCATCGTGACTGCGGCAAGCCCTGAGGAGGCGGTAGATACCGCATTCAGACTCGTGGACGAAAGGAGTACAACACGTTGACTGTATTGGGAGACGCAACCCGCATCGCGGAAGTCAAGGCTCGGGAGATCATCGATTCTCGCGGTAACCCTACTGTCGAGGTCGATGTAGTGACTCGAAGCGGCATATGTGGGAGGGCGCAGGTGCCCTCCGGCGCAAGCACAGGCATCCATGAGGCTGTCGAGTTGCGCGATGACGACAAGGGGCGATTTGGTGGCAAGGGCGTGTTGAATGCCGTGCACAATGTGACAGGGAGAATCGCACCCGCCGTCAGCGGCCTTTCCGTATTGAACCAGGCAGAAGTCGATAAGGTCTTGATTGATCTGGATGCGACAGAGAACAAGGGCAATCTGGGAGCTAATGCGATACTGGGCGTGTCGATGGCGACCGCCAGGGCGGCGGCGGCGGTCGTAGGGGTGCCCCTGTACCGCTACCTTGGTGGTTCGAACTCTACCATGCTGCCCGTGCCGCTTCTCAACGTCTTCAACGGGGGCAAACACGCTGTTGGCTCCACCGACTTCCAGGAGTACATGATCGCGCCCGTGGGCGGAGACACGTTCTCCAGGGCGTTGCGTATGAGTTGTGAGGTGTACCAGCAACTCAAGTCGGTGCTGCATTCCAAGGGCCTGGGTACGACTGTTGGAGACGAGGGTGGGTTCGCGCCGGCTGTGGCGTCGAACAGAGAGGCCGTGGAACTGATACTTGAGGCAATCGAGAAGGCCGGTTATGCACCCGGCACAGACTTCGTGCTCGCCCTCGACCCGGCATCCAGTAGCTTCTTCGAAGATGGCAAGTATGTCCTTGAGCGCGACGGCCAGACACTGAGCAACACCGGCATGGTCGAGTTGTACTCGAAGTGGGTGACGGACTACCCCATTATGAGCATCGAAGACGGCCTTGCTGAGGAGGACTGGGACGGATGGCGCATGCTGATGGGACGAATCGGCAAGCGCGTGCAACTGGTAGGCGACGATCTCTACGTGACCAACATGAAACGCTTGCAGCAGGGAATCGATTTGAAGGCGTCGAATTCCATCCTCATCAAGGTCAATCAGATTGGTACACTGACCGAGACGATGTCTGTGGTGGAACGCGCTCAGAAGGAGGGCTGGACCGCCGTCATCAGCCACCGTTCGGGCGAGACCGAAGATACGACCATTTCCGACCTCGCTGTCGCGATGAACGCGGGATTCATCAAGACTGGCGCTCCGGCACGGGGGGAGCGCGTCGCCAAGTACAACCAGTTGCTGCGCATCGAAGAGGAGCTCGGCGGCGCAGCACGGTACCCCGGAATGGATGCCTTCTACAACCTGAGGTAGAGTCACTTTGGAGATTGTTTCCGGAGTTCACCAGTTGCGCATTCCTTTCCCCGAAGGGATGGAAAGGCAGACCAACGCCTACGTCATCGAGGGAATGAAGGGCAGCATACTGGTTGACTGCGGATGGGATAGCTCTGAGGCTGTCTGGGCCTTTCGCGAGGAGCTCAGGATGGACCGCCTCTCGTTTGAGGACATAAACTGGATAGTCATCACGCATGTCCATCCGGACCACTATGGCCTCGCAGCGAAGCTGAGGGAGCTGTGCTCTGCCAAGGTCATCATGCACCGTCGCGAAGCGGAACTCATAGACGCCAGATATGTGAACCCGGAGCACCTCGCGGACCAGATGGAGCAGATGCTCTGCGCCGCGGGGGTGCCGGTCGAGGAAGCGGCCGAGATGCGAGAGGCAACACTGCGTGTACGCCAGTTCGTGACGCCGGTTGCTCCCGACGTTGTTGTGGACACAGGGGACCCGATCTCAAATGGCACATTTCAGTTCGAGGTGTTCCACACGCCGGGCCATTCGCCCGGACACCTCGGCCTGTATGAGACACGCAAGCGCAGATTCTTCTGTGGAGACCATGTCCTGTTCGATGCCGTGCCTCATGTTGGTCTGGACCCTCAGTCCGGCGACGATCCCGCTGGAGACTATGTGGAATCTCTCAAGGAACTCATGGAAGTCCCGATGAGTTTCGTGTTTCCGGGACATGGCCCTGTGTTCAATAGCCTCTCCATCAGGGCGGAGGAAATCCTGCGTCTGCACACTGCCCGGAAGCTGCAACTGCTTTCTGTTCTCGAAGATGGTCTCAAGACACCGTACGAGGTGGCTGGCGACCTTGGCTGGAGACTTGACGGCCGGGACGTGGAATACGGGGATCTGCCGTACCGTGAACGTCGCGCCGCCATCACGGAAGTTCTCGCCTGGCTGAAGCGACTCACCACTGAAGGCAAGGTCGCCCCCCTCGACCGTGACGGAAAGACCGTCTATCTGTCCAAGTAATAATTCTGGAGGTGTTTCTATGGCAACCAGAGTAGGTATCAATGGATTCGGGCGCATCGGCCGGCTGGCCATGAAGGCCATGCTGGAGCGTTCCGGCGGCGAGGTGGAGGTCGTTGCGGTCAATGACCTGACCGACGCGAAGACGAACGCCCACCTTTTCAAGTACGACAGCAACTACGGTAAGTTCCCCGGAACCGTCGAAGCCAGGGATGGCGCTATCGCGGTGAATGGCAACGAAATCAAGGTCCTGGCCGAGAGAGACCCCTCGCGTATTCCCTGGGGCTCGCTGGGTGTGGAAATCGTGATTGAGTCGACCGGTCTGTTCACCGACGCGGAAAAGGCTTCGGCACATCGCGCGGCTGGCGCGAAGAAGGTCATCATCTCCGCTCCCGGCAAGAAGGAAGATGTCACTATCGTTCTCGGCGTGAATGAGGATAAGTACGACCCGGAAAAGCACCACATCATATCCAATGCGTCGTGCACCACGAACTGCATAGCGCCGGTTGTGAAGGTGCTGCATGACAGCTTCGGTGTCGAGCGCGGGCTTATGACGACTGTCCACTCATATACCAACGACCAGAAGATTCTTGACGTCTTCCACAAAGACCTGCGGCGTGCGCGCTCAGCCGGTCAGAACCTGATTCCCACCACAACGGGTGCGGCGCGAGTTGTGGGCGTGGTTATTCCCGACCTGAAGGGCAAGCTGGATGGTATGGCGGTTCGAGTTCCGACACCGACCGTCTCGCTGGTCGACTTCGTCGCAGACGTCAAGAAGAAGACAACTGCAGAAGAAGTCAATGCGGCCTTCAAGTCGGCCGCAGACGGACGACTCAGCGGCATACTCGAATACTGCGAGGAGCCCCTCGTAAGCATAGACTTCAGGGCCTCTTCAGCCAGCTCCATCCTTGACAGCCTGTCCACTCTCGTGATGGATGGAGACATGGTCAAGGTACTCGCGTGGTATGACAACGAATGGGGCTACAGTTGCAGGCTCGCTGATCTCACTGCGTTTGTGGCAGCCAGAGGCCTATAGCTCAGATCCCCAAGTGACTTTCCCGGACCGGCGGTAGCAACTCGCGCCTCGCGAGGGATACCGCCGGTTTCTTTTCCGCGGAATCGGCGGATGTGCGCGTTTGGCGCTTCCTCTGCCCTAAACCAAACCCACGGTTCGCACGTTGGCATATATAATAGACATCCGTAGATGTCTTCAGAAGAAAAGGAACTTGTTGCCCGGGCGGCCCGGGGAGATGCTGATGCGTTCTCGATGCTCTATGAGAGCAACTTTGACCGCGTGTACCGGTATCTCTACGTTCGATTGGGCAACGAGGCCGAGTCGGAAGACCTGGCCCAGGAGGTGTTCGCTAAAGTACTCGAGGTGATTGGGTCGTATCAGTGGCGCGATGTGCCGTTTGCCTCATGGCTATTCCGCATCGCACACAACAAGATGATCGACCACATTCGCAGGGAGAAGCGGATCGAGCGGGTGGATTCGGAAGAGACCGTTCTCTCTCTCGATGACCCTGATCCGGCGGACATAGCTGAACACAATCTGCAATTGGAGAAGGTGAGACACAACATAGCAAGGTTGTCGCCTGCCCAGAGAGAGGTGATCTGGCTTCGTTTCGGGGCCGGATTGTCCACGACCGAGGTCGCCAGCGCCCTGGGAAAGAGCACCGGAACGGTCAAGGCCTTGCAGTACAACGGCATAGTGGCTCTTCGAAAGCTGATGGAGCAACCGTCATGAGCGATAGACTGCCTGAAGTGTTCGACGAGTACATCGATCGGCTGCTTGCCGGCGAGCAGCTTGATGACGCTGCACTTGATGACCCGGAGCTGGCTGAACTGCTGACACCTTTGCTGGCGACGAGCGCCGAGGTCATGCAGCAACTGGCGACTGTGACACCTTCCCCGGACTTCAAGCATACCGCTGCGGTCCGCATGCGCAATCTGTTCTACGCAAGACAGGCCAAGCGCGACGTGCGCCCCGGCGCTGTGTTCATGTGGTGGCAGCGTCGCTGGGCCACTGCCATGGCAACTGCGCTGGTCTTCTGTCTTGCCGGTATCGGTATTGTGGCTGCGTCCGTGAACGCTCTCCCCAGCGGGTTCTTCTACCCCGTCAAGACCGCGACCGAGCAGGTCCGCCTCACAATGACCACTTCGGACGTGGAGCGAGCTCAGCTCCAGCTCGAATTCACGGAGAGGCGACTTTCCGAGATGACCGAGATGGCGGCCAGGGGAGATGTCGAGACCGCGATATACCTCGCTGCCGAGGTCAATACCATGATCGCCCGGATGTGTATCGGTGGCTTCGGTGTGCCGGCATCTGACTCAACGTGGACGCCCGAGGGCCGCACCGGCCCGACTGCAACCAGCATCCTCGCTCAGGACCGAGCCGGAGCTCTTGGCCTTCTCGAGTGCGCTCTGGACTCGGCACCGAATGAACTGCAGCCTGAGATTACGCGCCTCATGGCGCAGCTTGCATCCGAGTTCGACGAAACGATTTCCCTGCTTGAGGCACGTACCGCCAGCTAGTACCCACTCCCTGGCCCTATTGGGCATGGCGTCCGATTGAATCTATAATAGACGCGTACGCACTATGTCAGGCGAAGTCCTCTATCGCAAGTGGCGCCCGCAGACGTTCCACGAGGTCGTTGGTCAGGAAACGGTCACGACTACGCTCCGCAATGCTGTCCGTGGCCAGAGAGTCGGCCATGCGTACCTCTTCAGCGGTCCCCGCGGTACCGGTAAGACGAGTACGGGTCGAATCCTCGCCAAGGCCGTCAACTGCCTTGACCCGCAGGAAGGGGAACCGTGCAACACGTGCGAGGCCTGCGTCTCTATCACCGAGAGCCGGTGTCTGGACGTCGTTGAAATCGACGCCGCCAGCAATCGCGGTATCGACGATATTCGCAATCTGCGTGAACGGGTGGGCTACGCGGCAGGTACGGTTCGGCGCAAGGTCTACATCATCGACGAAGTGCACATGCTGACGGACGCAGCGTCCAATGCACTCCTGAAGACCCTCGAAGAGCCTCCTCCTCACGTGATGTTTGTGCTCGCGACGACCGAATTGCATAAGGTCCTCCCGACGATTGTGTCGCGCTGCCAGAGCTTCAATTTCCGCAGGCTGGGACTGGCAGCAGTTGTGGACAAGCTGGCACGAGTTGCCGGCCGGGAGGGAGTCACTGCCAACGAGGATTCCCTCATGCTTGTGTCGCGTGCCGCCAGCGGTAGCCTCCGCGACGCCGAGAACATGCTGCAGCAACTGGTGGCGAGTCATGGCCTTGTACTCAGCCCGGACGAAGTGAAGGCTGCCCTCGGTGTGGCTGACCGCGCCCTCGTGGTGCAACTCGTGTCCCATCTTGCGTCTCAGAACGTCGAACAATCACTGAGAACAATCAATGCAGCACACCAGGGCGGCATAGACCTCAGGCACTTCGGCCGCGAAGTAGTAGCGTTGCTGCGGGCGCTTCTGTTAATGAGGTCCGGCTGCGTCGATCTCGTTGAAGCCGGCGACGAAGAGAAGACGGTTCTCCAAAGCATAGCCCGACAGGTGGATTCAGCGTTCCTGGTGAGGAGTATCAGGCTCTTCTCTGAAGCATCCAACAGGGACCTTGCCCAGCAGTCCCTTGCGCTTGAGCTCGCGTCTGTTGACAGTATTCTTCGGCCTGCCGCTCTGGCACGCGCGACCGAACAGAGTGAGGACGCAGTCAGTCCTGAGGCAGGCAAACAGGGCACAACGCACAGGCAGGCGAAGCCACGGCCCTCAGTCGAATCGAACACTCCACGGGCTGTTCCCCGCACCAAAACAAGCGTTGTCCCACAGCCTGCAGCTTCCACACCAGCCGAAGTGCCTCATGCCACCGTGCCGGCCGGGTCTGTCAACGCCGAACAGGACGCTGCTCTTGCAGCGGCCTCCACACGTGAATCGGACGCGGATTCCCAGTCTCAAGACCAGGCTGTTGAGCAGGAACAATTCCCGGACGATGGGAGTGAGCTGGGAACCGTGCGGCGGCGGTGGAGTGAGTTCGTGCAATCGCTGCGTGGGCTAGGCGCCAGAGGCAGCCTCGATGCGGTGTTGAGAAGCGCCTGCGAGCCAGTATCACTGGATGATGATGTACTGGTGCTGCGCTTTCTGCACGAATTCCATAAGCGCAAAGTTGAAGATGAGAAGGCCGTGCAATTGATCGAGGAGAGGCTTCAATCGTTCTACGGTCGTTCCTACAAGGTCGCATGCGTGCTTGAGCAGCAACTCCCCTCGGCCGGGCCCGACGGGTCGCAGAAGGCTGAAAGCCTTGCGGATGCGGCCAGGAGAATGGGTGCACGGGACAGATCCAAGTAGCGGCACTCTCGCAAGGAAAGGTTGGTATCCAGCCAAATGGCGATGACAGTTGAACCGATAGCTCGGGTAGCAAGGGCACTGAGCAGTCTTCCCGGTATAGGCCCCAAGAGCGCTCAGCGATTGGCGTACCATCTTCTCAACAGTCCGGATGCGGACATAGAGGAACTGGCTGATGCCCTTCGCGCGCTGAAGGGCAGCGTGGTGGTGTGCTCCTCATGTTTCAATGTCACATCCAGCGACCCTTGTTCGGTCTGCTCTGACTCGCAAAGGGACCGCTCGTTCCTGTGTGTTGTGGAACGACCATCTGATATCGCGCCTATTGAACGCACGGGCCGGTTCCATGGCCTGTACCATGTGCTTCACGGCTCCTTGAGTCCCTCAAAGGGGATCGGACCCGAGGACTTGAAACTGGCGGAATTGCTGCCTCGTCTGCGTTCCGCGGAGGTGACCGAGCTCATCCTTGCAACGAATCCCACGCTCGAAGGCGAGGCCACTGCGATGTACATCCGCCAGATGGTCGCATCGGTTGACGTGAAGGTCACCAAGCTCGCTCGTGGGTTGCCCTATGGAGCGGACCTCGAGTACGCTGATGACATGACCCTCGGTCAGGCGATCGAACTGCGACAGGGGTTCTGAGTCTACTGAATGAGCGCCTCTCGCGACTATCAGGTCGAGGGCATCGTCATTCGTCATGTGGCCATAGGCGAGCGCGACAAACTGGTCACCCTCTTGACCCCCGACCAGGGGAAGGTCAGTGCCGTCGCCAAGAGCGCCAGGCGTCCGGGGAGCAGCCTGGGACCGTGCCTTGAGACGCTGTCACACGCCCGGTTCCACTGCATTAGACGCCGCTCGACCGACCTCATTGTCCAGGCACAGACGATCTCCACCTTCACTTCGATCATGTCTGACCTGTGGAGTACATCGTGTGGGCTGTACCTTGCCGAGTTCGTTGACGCCTGCACGGTTGAAGGTAGTCCCGGCAGTGCTTCCTATGACTTGCTGCTGTGCACACTGCGGGAGATTGACCATGCAGGATGCGATGACGTGGTCCTTCGGTACTTTGAACTGAGACTGCTCGACACTCTTGGCTTCTGCCCCTCTCTGAAGCGTTGCGTGCACTGTGGCGGAGCTTTGCAGCCCGTTGAGAATGGCCTGAGTGCATCCCTGGGGGGCGCTGTATGTGCAGACTGCCTGGACCACTGTGCGGACGCGCGGACGCTCAGTGTCGACGCGCTCAAAGTGATGAGATTCTGGTTGACCGCCGACCTCGCGACCGCCCGCCGTGTCAAGCCCGGGGATCCGCTTGCACGCGAACTCGACGAGCAGCTTCATCGTTTTCTGGTTCATGTGCTCCAGAGGGATCTGAAGTCCCGCTCGTGGCTGGCAAGACTCAGAACAGAACGCCTGTTGACAACCAATCCTTGAGTCACTACAATCCCTCGCTGTTCGAAGTCCTTCAGGTCGAGCGTCGAGGAAGTCGCGACGCGTTTGAGATGAGAAGTGTCAGTTGAGTGGCGGTCACTTTTCCGTCACCTCCTTCCAGTTCCTCTCTCAGTTCAGGTAGACTCCGCTTTTGCGTCATGTCATGACGCCCGGAAGTAGCTATGTACATCGTAGTTGTGGGTGCTGGTGCGGCCGGATTCTATGTCGCGAGCCTGCTCTCCAAGGAGAAGCAGGATATCGTCGTTATCGAGCAGGATGAGGAGACTGCTGAGAACGTCAGGCGCCAGCTTGATGTGGCGGTAGTCGTGGGGAACGGTGCACTCTCTCGTGTGCTACGAGAGGCAGACGCGCAGCGAGCCGATCTCGTGGTTGCACTCACCGCTGTTGACGAAGTCAACATGGTCACCTGCTTCATGGCACGGGAACTGGGAGCCAAGAAGACGATCGCCCGTGTCCGCGAACCGGAGTACTCGGACTACCAACTGGTAGGAGGAAAGTCGCCGTATTCTCCTCGAAAGATCGTTCGCCCCAAGGGCCTGGGCGTCGACCTGTTCGTGAATCCCGAAATCGAAGCCGCGAGGGAGATTGTGTCAATTCTCTCCGGTCTGTACGTGACGCCGATGTGGGAGTTCGCCGATGGCCGCGTGCAGATGCGAGAGTTCCGCGTTGAGAATCCTGCTGTGCTCGGCAAGACCATTGCTAAGGTGCCTTTCCCCAGGCGGTGCGTGGTAGCCATGTTGGGTCGTGGTGAGACTCTCCGAATCCCCGCTCCCGATGACATCGTGCAGAAAGGTGACCGAATCTATCTGGTGGCGGCACGTGCTGACATGGATGAAATCGGGGACCTCTTCGACGTGCCACGCAAGAAGAACCGCACGGTGGCAATCTTCGGTGCCGGCATCGTAGGGTTCAATGTGGCCGAGGCTCTCGAGAAGCGCGGGGTTCGGGTGAAAGTCATCGAGAAGAGTGCCGCGCGCACGCAGCTGCTCAGTACAAGGCTGAAACGCTCCTCCGTTGTCCAGGGAGGCAGGCCCGATCGCGACCTGCTCGCTGAAGAAGGGGTCGGGCAGGCCGACGCGTTCATCGCTGCCACTGGCGACGAGTCCTTGAATATCCTCGCCGGTCTCGTGGCCAAGAACGTCGGCGCGTCCCGTAGTATTGTCCTGGTGGATAACCCCGAATACATACCGCTGGCGGAGGCCGTTGGAGTCGACGTCCCCGTATCGCCCTTGATTCAGTGTGGAGAGACGGTCGCTCGCTACATTCTCCACGCAGGGGCGATCTCGGTAGCACTGCTTGGCGAGGAGGATGCTCAGGCCATCGAGTTCCTCGTGGGCTCAAACGCGAAGATGGTCAAGAAGGCGATCTCCGAGATCGAGTGGCCTCGCGGCTCCAGAATCGTCGCTGTCGTGAGAGGCGACGTGGTCTCGATACCTCCAGAGTCGATGGTTGTGGAGGCCGGCGACCGCGTTGTTGTGGCCTCCTCACTGGAGTCCGTTCCCGCAGTTGAACGTCTCTTCAGGTAACACGTGAGCATTCGAATAGTCGTCAGATATCTTGGCCCCGTCCTGGCAGTCCTTGGCGGCATACTTGCGATACCGCTGTTGTACTCTCTCTCTTCCGGCGATGGCGCCTACCTGGGGTTCCTCGTTCCCTCCTTCGGAGCTGTGGTCGTGGGTGGACTTGTCTGGAAGTACTTTCCATCCGAGCAGCGCAGCCTCACGCGGCGCGAGGGTCTTGCCCTCGTGACTTCTGCATGGATCGTCGCATCACTCGTGGGTGCGGTGCCGTACAGCCTGACGGGTACGTTGCCGACATACGTCGACTCATTCTTCGAGGCCATGTCAGGGTTCACGACCACGGGAGCGACTGTGCTCACCGGGATCGGGCAACAGGCGCCCAGTGTCCTGCTCTGGCGCAACTTCTCACAGTGGATAGGCGGCATGGGCATCATTACGTTCTTCGTTGCCCTGTTTCCTATGCTTGGAGTGGGTGCTGCGAGACTCTTTGATGCTGAGATGCCCGGCCCTCAGCCCGAGCGGCTTCGTGCGAGGGTGGCCGACACCGCCCGGGTGCTGTGGATGCTCTACGTAGCAGCATCCGCGCTCGAGTTCTTGCTCCTCGTCTGGGTACCGGACATATCTGCCTATGATGCCGCAAATATCACGTTCGCCACGATGCCGACCGGAGGGTTCCTCCACCTGCCGGAAAGCATAGGCGCGTACGCGGACCTGCCTTACGTGACGACAGTGGTGACCGTGTTCATGCTTGCCGCCGGCGTGAACTTCTCTCTCTACTTCCGCTTCATTGCGAGCCCGAATGCACGATGGCAAGCTGACACCTTCCTGCGGAACCCCGAGTTCAGGCTGTATATCGGCATCTTCGTTGCCGCTGCGGCCCTTGTGACTTTGAACCTCGTTCATGAGGGCAACTTGGACCCCCTGTCGGCACTGCAGCACGCCACGTTTCAGGTGGCGTCTATTCAGACCACCACCGGCTTCGCCACCACCGACTTTGATCTGTGGCCAAGCATGTCCAAGGGTGTGCTGTTGTTCTTGATGCTTGTGGGTGCCAGCGCCGGCTCAACAGGCGGGGCACTGAAGGTTGTCCGCCTTCTGGTTATCGTGAAACATTCCTTTCGCCAGATCGTGTCCGCGTTCAGCCCGCGTGCTGTTCTGCCTCTGAAGCTCGGTGGCGACCCCGTGCCGGAGCCCGTAGTGTCCGGGATTCTGGGCATGGCCGGCTTGTACGGCCTGACCGTTGTGGCAGGATTCGTTGTCATGACTGCAGTAGGTTTGGACGCCGTGTCCGCGTTCTCTGCGGTAGCGGCCACTGTCGGTAACGTGGGCCCGGGATTTGCCGCAGTGGGCCCCGTCATGGACTATTCCTTCATCCCGGACGTCGGGAAGGTTGCCCTGTCCTTTGGAATGCTTGTGGGGAGGCTGGAGTTTGTCACGGCGCTGGCGCTGCTGATGCCTGCGTTCTGGCAATGGCGCTAGACCGCTGGCGTATTGACTAAAGCGATGGAAGCCATTACCATGCTCCGCCGTATGGACATTGAAAAAGTACTTGTACCAGTGAGTGGAAATGGAGTTGACTCGGAGGTTATTCGACTGGCATGTGA
>Ga0180431_10002248_pt1 | contig 26106 bp, 39 predicted proteins | sample SS_ome_11_FD_132459 | JGI IMG/M metagenome (GOLD analysis project Ga0180431, IMG submission 132459) | Hypersaline lake sediment archaeal communities from the Salton Sea, California, USA - SS_1_MS_1 metaG | ecosystem: Environmental > Aquatic > Non-marine Saline and Alkaline > Hypersaline >... | reverse complement strand
CCGACCCGGATAAGCGCTCCCACCATATTGCGCACCTGGTGGGGCAGGAAAGAGTCAGCCGAAACGTCAAAGGTAACCAGGTCCCCATCCTTGGTAAATTCTGCCTGATATAGTGTTCTTAACGTGCTTTTAATTCCGGTCTCGTCGCCGGTGACAAATGAGGCGAGGTCATGCCTGCCGATGAGCAACTGACATGCCCGGTTCATCGCCGAGATATCCAGCAGCCCGCCAACGAGGTGAACGAACCCTCGTTTTAGTGGCGACCGGGTCGGGCTATTTAACAGGTAATACCGGTATTCCCGACTGACCGCGTCACGCCTCACATTGAAACTATCCGCCACCCGGGACGCCCCCTTTATGGCAATGTCCACTGGCAAATAGTGATTCAATCCTTTTACAAATGCCTCAAGAGGCAGTGTTGACTTTGTCCTGAAGCTTACTACCTGCCTTCTGGCATGGACTCCGGCGTCAGTGCGACTGGCTGCCATTACCCTTATCTTCTCGCCGGTCAGCTTTCGTAGCGCTTCTTCAATCTCCCCCTGGATGGTGGGTCCGTTAGCCTGTAACTGGAAGCCGCAGTAGCGGGTACCCTCATATTCGGTAATCAGTACAATCCTGCCAGTTACCAAGCCTGCAACCTTCACCGCCACCGGGCAGTTAACCCCGCTATTCTACCAGCATGAGCTGCACCATGGGTGCGCCATCACCTATTCTGGGTCCCAGTTTGACAATACGGGTATAACCGCCGGGACGCTCCGCATACCGTGGGGCGAGTTCTTTAAACACCTTCTCAGCCACGTCTTTATCGACAATGAACGAGAGCGCCTGGCGATAACAGTGCAAACCGCCCCGCTTACCCAGGGTAATCATCTTTTCCGCCTGGCTGCGTATCGCCTTGGCCTTAGCCTCGGTGGTAGTAATCTTCTCATATTTGAGAAGGTCAGTAACCAGGTTACGATACAGGGAAATACGGTGTCCTGTAGGTCTATTCAATTTTTTACCAGCTACCTGATGTCTCATGCTTCTGTGTCCTCGGGCGGCTCTCTATTCTCGGTACTATACTCATCGGATGGTTCAGTTTCTTCTAAATCCGCTTCTGTTTTTTCTCTTTCTGCCGGCGGAGCGAGCGATAGTCCGATGGACTGGAGACGCTCCTCTATTTCATGGTACGATTTCTGACCGAAGTTGCGCAGTTTGAGCAACTCCTTTGGACCTTTACCGATAAGCTCTCCCACCGTAGTGATATTACTGCGCCGCAGGCAATTCATGGTGCGTACCGATAAGTCCAGTTGTTCTACCGGCATGTTATACTTCTCGTCGGGAATAGAAAGGCGAATGAGTCGCTCTTCTTCCTTCATCTGGGAGAGCTTGGTATAGTCGTGGAACGGAGCCAACTGCTCGATAAGGATAGCCGCGGCGCGGCTCAGCGCATCTACCGGTGAAATAGTGCCATCGGTCCATATCTCCAGGTGCAGGCGTTCCCGGCTGGTTTCACGGCCGATATGAATTGGCTCAATGGTAAAGTTGACCTTCCGTATCGGGCTGAAGATGGCGTCAACCGGTATGGTGCCCACTGGCATATCATCGGTGGATTCGGCTGCCTGGTAGCCGACACCCAGTTCCACATCGAACTCCACGTTCAGCTTGGCTTCAGTGGAGTTCATGGTAACCAGGCAGAGCTCAGGGTTGGTGATTTCAAAGTCGGCCGATGGCTTAATATCAGCCGCGCAGACCCGCCCCTCCCCCTGAACGTCCAGGGTTAAGGTTGCCGGTCGTCCCGAGACTGGCTTCAGCCTCAGCGTTTTGATATTGAGCAGGAACTCGATAACGTCTTCCTTGGTATGGGGGATGACCGAAAATTCATGTTGAATCCCCTCAATTCTGACCCGGGTCACGGCGGCCCCAGGCAGGTAGTTAAGCAGCACCCGGCGCAGGGAATTACCCAGGGTAACACCAAACCCCTTCTCCAGCGGCTCGGCTTGAAACCGCCCGAAATTGTCGGCGCTTTCTACACAATCGATGTTAGGGACTATTGGACTAGACAAAGGGTTGCCTCCTTACCATTTACCGCGAGTAGTACTCAACTATTGCCTTCCTGTCAAATCTGGCATCAGTATCATCCGGTGTGGGCAGGGATAACACCCGGCCCGCCATAGTATTTCTGTCGAGCGTAAGCCAGCTCGGGAATGTCTTCGACTCAATAGCCTCCGCTGCCTGCTTGTAATACTCTGACTTGGTGCTCCCTTCACGCCAACTTATGGCGTCATCCTCTTTTACCAGGCAGGACGGCACATTGGTCTTCCGGCCATTGAGCAGGATATGTCCATGCATGACCAGCTGCCGGGCCTGAGCTCGAGAGTCAGCGAAGCCCAAACGGTACACCACGTTGTCGAGTCTCCTCTCCAGCAGCACCAGCAGGTTGTCTCCGGTAATACCCGGCTGCTTTTCCGCCTTAATGAAGACTTTCCGGAATTGCCTTTCCAGGGTTCCGTAGGTGTAACGGGCTTTTTGTTTTTCCCGTAGCTGCAAACCACGGTCTGAAATTTTACGGCGCCGCCGGCTTACCTGTTGACCCGGTGGTTTTGCTTTCTTGTCCAGGGCGCACTTTGGTGTAAAGCAGCGGCTTCCTTTGAGAAAGAGTTTCTCGCCGCTGCGTCGACACAATCGGCACACTGCTCCGGTATATCTCGCCATTTCCTACCTCTTTTACACTCGTCTCTTCTTAGGTGGGCGGCAGCCCGCATGGGGAATGGGGGTTACATCCCGGATACCGGTAATGTAGAGCCCCGAGCTCTGGAGTGAGCGGATAGCCGCCTCACGCCCGCTGCCTGGCCCATTGACATAAACATCCACCTGACGTAAGCCATGTACCATGGCTTTTCGCGACGCGTCACGGGCAGCCATCTGGGCTGCATAGGGAGTGCCCTTGCGTGAGCCCTTGAAGCCTGCCGTCCCGGAACTTCCCCAGGCAATGGTATTACCCGCCGGGTCGGTGAGCGTTACAATCGTATTGTTAAAGGTGGACTGCACGTAAGCCCTTCCCGCGGGGATAGATTTACGTTCTCGCCTTCTTGTTCTGGTTCCCTTCTTCGGTGGCACCTTAATCTCCTTTTACAATGACCTTAATTACTTCTTCGCCGTACCGCGTCTCTGGCCCCGGCCAGCCACTGTTTTACGGGCACCGCGTTTGGTGCGGGCATTGGTTCGCGTTCGTTGTCCTTTAGTCGGCAGGCCGTGGCGGTGCCGGAGACCCCGGTAACTCCCAACCTCAATCAGCCGCTTTATGTTGAAATTGACCTCTTTCCTGAGTTCACCCTCAACCTTGCACTGTTTATCAATGGTCTCCCTGAGGTGGTTGATTTCCTCCTCGGTGAGATCTCTTACCTTGGTGTCAGGGCTTATTGACGCCTGGCTTAGAATCTCCCGGCTCAGGCTAGAACCAATGCCGTAAATATATTGCAAAGATACCCAGGCTTGCTTATTTGCCGGTATATCTACTCCTGCGATACGTGGCATCTCTTCTCTCCTTACCTTTTAAAGAATTAACCCTGACGCTGACGGTGCTTCGGGTTGGAACAGATAATCCTGAGCACTCCGTGCCGTTTAACCACTTTGCACTTGTCACATCTCACTTTTACTGAAGCTCTTACTTTCATGATTATATCCTTCGTCCTACTTAAGCCGGTAGGTTATCCGCCCGCGGCTCAGGTCATAGGGGGAAAGCTCGATTAATACCTTATCCCCCGGTAATATTCTAATATAATGTACCCGTATTTTACCAGATATGTGCGCCAGCACCTGATGTCCATTGGGCAACTCAACTCTAAACATGGCGTTGGGGAGAGCCTCCACCACCGTTCCCTCGACTTCTATTGCCTCTTTCTTAGGCATAACCCCTCTTCGTTAGCACCTCCGGCTGTGAATCAGTAATAGCTATAGTATGTTCATAGTGCGCGGAAAGACTGCCATCGGCAGTGCGCACTGTCCACCGGTCATCGTCAACCTGTGTTCGCCAGTCGCCAACATTGAGCATTGGTTCCAGTGCCAGCGTCATACCCTTTTTTATAATCGGGCCGGTACCAGGCATGCCGAAGTTGGGTATTTGCGGATCCTCATGCATTTCCCGGCCAATGCCGTGCCCGGTGTACTCACGGACTACCCCATAGCCTCTTGACTCGGCATAGCTTTGGATAGCTGCGGAGATATCCCCCAGGGTGGCTCCGCACCGCGCGGCGTTGATGCCGGCTTCCAGCGCTCCCTCGGTTGTCCGGATAAGTTTTTCAGCCTCCGGGGTTATTTTGCCAACCCCTACGGTGATGGCGGCATCACCCTGAAAGCCCTTATAAATGGCGCCGAAGTCCAGGGATACGATATCTCCCGCGTGCAGCACCCGTTCCCCGGGTATTCCGTGGACTATCTCGTCGTTTACGGACACGCAGAGAGTGGCCGGAAAACCATAGTACCCCTTGAATGAGGAGGTGGCCCCTCGCTTTTCCAGCTCTTTCTCAGCGATGCTATCCAGTTCCTTTGTTTTCATACCCGGTCTTACCTGTCTGCTCAGGACTTCCAGTATTTCTCCAACAATTCTACCGGCCTGTTGCATAATGGCAACTTCCTCGGCCGATTTAATAATTATACTCATCTGGTGACAAACTTTCCATCCGGTAAGGCATCCAGAATTCTCTGGCTTACCGTATCCACACTTCCTTTGCCGTCTATTTCCAGTAGCTTACCCACCCGGGAATAGTGGTTGATGAGCGGGGCTGTCTCGGTAAAGTAGACGTCCAGGCGTTTTTTCACGGTTTCCACATTATCATCGGTGCGCTGGTACAATTCGCCGCCGCAGCGGTCACACTTGCCCGCAACCCGGGGCGGTGAGTCTACCGCATGGTACGGCGTCTGGCAATTCCGGCAAATCCAGCGCCCGCTGAGCCTCTTCAACAGTTCTTCTTCCGGTACCTTGATGTAGACTACCGTATCAATGGCTTCCCCCTGTTTATCCAGAGCGTCGTCCAGTGCCCTTGCCTGTTCCAGATTTCTGGGGAATCCGTCCAGCATTATGCCGGACTGACAATCCGGAGCTGAAATCCGCTCCAGCACCATTTGTATGGTTACCTCATCCGGTACCAGCATTCCCTTTTCCATGTAAGACCGCGCCTTTTCCCCCAGCACGGTCCCCTGCTCGAGCGCCTGCCGGAACAGGTCACCGGTGGCGATGTGCACCAGCTTCAGATTCTGCGCCAGAGTAACCGCCTGTGTGCCTTTACCGGCTCCGGGTGCTCCCAGCAAAATAATATACACGTTTTACTCCTATTTTATAAAGCCTTCATAGCGCCGCATTACCAGCTGCGCCTCAAGTTGTTTCATGGTATCCAGGACCACGCCGACCACGATAATCAGTCCCAGGCTGGAGAGCTGTATTGCCTGCACGTTACTGATTGTCCGGGCGATGAAGGGCATGACCGCCACGCAGGCCAGGAAAAGGGCTCCAGCCCAGGTAATGCGGCCGATAACGCTATTAAGATAGCCTGCCGTGTTCTTGCCCGGTCTGATGCCGGGGATAAATCCGCCCTGACGTTGCAGAGAGCCGGGCAGGTCCTGCTGCTGGTAGATTATCATGGTATAAAAGAAGGTAAAGCCAACTGCCAGTAGAAAGTAGAGGGCCCAGTAGAATAGCCCCAGGGGTAACGCGGCATTGGGATTGAACAGTTCCATGATTACATCGGCAAATCCGGGCTGAGCCGGATTGACAAAGTAGCTGGCGACAATCCCCGGGAAAATTACCACCGACATGGCGAAGATAAGCGGTATCATTCCGGCACTGTTTACCCGCAGGGGGATATGCGTTGAGCCCGACTGCCGGTACATGCGGCCACCGCGGAAGATACTGCGTGCGTATTGCACCGGTATACGGCGGTGTGCCTCGGTAAAGATAACAATGACCACGATAGTAACCAGAACGATTAGCAGGTAAATAGCCAGTCCACCGAAGTTTCCTTTGGCTAGAAAACCCTGCCCGATTAGTTCGGGCAGACCGGCGACAATGCCACCAAAGATGATGATGGAGATGCCATTACCGATGCCGTATTCAGTGATAAGCTCCCCGAGCCATACCAGGAAGATAGTTCCGGCAATTAACGAGAAAACCATGGATGACATGATTAGTAGTGAAGTACTGCTCACCACGCCCTGGTGCTGGAGAAAGACCAGCTGCGCGTATCCCTGAAGACCGGCCAGGGGAACGGTAGCCCAGTGAGTGATGAGGTTAATTCTGGATCTACCCGACTCCCCTTCCTGAGAAAGGGCTTGTAGTCGGGGAATGATGGGCACTATCAGCATCATGATGATAGAAGCAGTAATATAGGGGTACACGCCCAGTGCCGCTACGCTGAGTCGGCGCATGGCGCCGCCGCTGAACAGGTCAAACATACCCAGCAGGGCGTTTTTCTCAAATAACTCGGCCAGGGCCGCTAAGTCCACGCCGGGGAGAGGCACGTGCGCCACAAAGCGGAACACCACCAGAACCCCAAGGGTAAAGAGAATGCGGCGCCGCAGATCAGGCAAGCTGAAGGCGTCAATCATTGCCTGCAGTAGCCTGGGCTTACTTTGCCTGGGCCGCATATTCCACCTCCTCAGCCTTGCCACCAGCTGCCTCTATCTTGGCCTTGGCTGATGCGGAAAACCGGTTTGCCTTGATGACCAGGGCATGACCTATCTCGCCCTCGGCCAGAACTTTTACCGGGTAATGTAGCGATTTAATCAATCCGGCGGCGGCGAGTTTCTCCGGAGTAACTTCTGTTCCGGACTCAAAGATGTTAAGCTTGCCGAGATTAACTGTGCTGTACTCGATCCGGAAGATATTGGTAAAGCCGCGCTTGCGTGGTAGACGCTTGATTAACGGCAGCTGTCCACCTTCGAAGCCGGGACGCATCCGGTGACCGGAGCGCGATTTCTGCCCCTTGAGACCTCGTCCCGAGTAGGTGCCATGACCGCTGCTATCGCCTCTGCCGACCCGCTTCCCGCTTCGTCTGGACCCCGGAATCGGGGAGAGTTTATTCTGACTTGCCACCAGCTGCCTCCACTTTAACCAGATGTCTTACTTTCTGAATCATACCGCGTATAGCCCTCGTGTCATCGTGGATGACACTTTGATTCAATCGATGAAAGCCGAGGGACTTAAGTGTTCTCCGCTGACTTTCCTGGTAACCAATACCGCTTTTTATCCAGATGACGCGCAGTTTAGCCACCATTCACCACCTCCTCGGTGGCAGGGATTGCCTTACGTCGGGCTATCTCGGCTTCAGTATTCTTGAGCTTGCTGAGGGCAAGCATAGTCGCCCGGCCCACGTTGATGCGGTTTGACGACCCCAGTGATTTGGTCAGGATATCCTTGATGCCGCAGGCCTCAAGTACTGCCCGGATGCTGCTGCCGGCGATCACACCGGTGCCCGGTACCGCCGGTTTGAGCAAGACCCTGGCGGCACCGTACTTGACGGTAATTTCGTGGGGGATAGTGCTCCCCGACAGAGGCACCTTGATCAGGTTCTTTTTTGCCTTGGCACCGCCCTTGCTAATGGCGGTGGCTACTTCATTCGCCTTGCCCAGGCCAAGACCGACATGCCCGTTACCATCGCCGCTCACTACCAGGGCGCTGAAACTGAGGCTCTTGCCGCCCTTCATTACCTTGGCCACCCGGTTGATAGAAATCAACGTATCGTTAAGGTTTAATTCCGTTGGGTCGATAGTGCTTATTTGCTGTTTCATCAGACGTAACGCATCCTCTTTTAGAACTGTAACCCGCCCTGCCGGGCACCATCGGCGAGCGCTTTCAACCGACCGTGGTATTTAAAGCCGCCACGGTCAAAGTTCACCTGCTGTATCCCTTTGCCCAGGGCTCTCTTGGCGAGCATCTCGCCAACCATCCCGGCTTTCTCTGTTTTTGATTTGCCGTTGGTATTCTTTCTTACCTCGGGGTCAAGAGTTGATGCGGCTACCAGCGTGTGCCCCTGTTCATCGTCGACTACCTGAGCGTAAATATGGTTCAGGCTGCGCGAAACGCACAGGCGCGGTCGGGAACCGGTACCGTTCACCTTTAGTCTGACCCGGTAGTGTCTTCTGATGCGTGCTTCTCTCTTGGTAATCTTTCCCATGGTTATTTCCTGCCAACCGCTTTCCCGGCTTTACCCGGTTTCAGATGGACTTTCTCTCCACTATACCTGATGCCCTTACCTTTATAGGCATCGGGAGGGCGTATAGCCCTGATTTCGGCAGCCATCTCGCCGACGTCTTCCTTATTGATTCCGGTAACCTTGATCCGGTTGGCACCTTCGACCAGTAACGATACACCGGGCAACGGGGTGATTTCTACCGGGTGTGAAAAGCCGATGCGAAGTACCAGCTTATCCCCGGACTGCTCTGCCCGGTAGCCGACGCCAACAATCTCAAGGTATTTCTCGTGTCCCCTGGCGACTCCATCGACCATGTTCGCCAAAAGAGTCCTGGTCAACCCGTGCATGGAGCGATGCTCTTTCTTGTCGCTCGGTCGGGTCACCGCCAGGATATTTTCCTGTAAGGTAACTGATAACTCCGGGTTGAGTAGACGGCTGAGTTCCCCTTTGGGCCCGGTTACCGTTACCGTGTTCTTCTCAATATTTACCTGCACACCGGCAGGAATTGTGATTGGCATCCGCCCTATTCTTGACATAATTCCCCCATACGTGGTCTACCATATATAGCATAAAAGCTCGCCGCCAATGCCCGTACGCCAGGCTTGCTGCCCGGTTCTCACCCCCTTTGAGGTGGAAAGAACTGCCACGCCCAGGCCACCGTAAACGCGCGGTATCTCTTTCTTCTGTACGTATACCCGCAGTCCGGGCTTGCTGGCCCGTTCCAGTCCGGCAATGGCTGGTTCGTTGTTATCGTAGTACTTGAGGTGAATTTTGATTACCCGGTACGGCTTACCTCGTACTACCTCATAGTCTTTAATAAAGCCTTCCTCCTTGAGGATTCTGGCAATTGACAGCTTCATCCTCGAGGCGGGTACCGCCACCGTATCGTGCCGGGCCATAATGGCGTTCCGTATTCTGGTGAGCATATCAGCGATTGGATCAGAGACAGCCATAGTACCTTTCCCTTACATAGATTACCAGCTTGATTTCTTTACCCCCGGGAGCTGTCCGCTAAGCGCAAACTGGCGAAAGCAGATGCGGCACACACCGAATTTGCGGATGTAGGCGCGTGAGCGGCCACACACGCGACACCGGTTGTGTTCCTGCACCCGGTATTTTGCCGGACGCCCGGATTTGATTATGTTTGACTTTTTAGCCATCCATCCTCCACTTAATCTTTAGCAAAGGGCATACCCAGTAATTCTAACAGATGCCTGCCTTCCTCATCGGTTTTAGCGGTGGTGATAATCGAGATTTCCAGGCCGCGCACTTTGTCTATCTTGTCGTAATCTATTTCCGGAAAGGCTATTTGCTCGGTAAGTCCCAGGGTATAATTCCCCCGGCCGTCGAAGGAGTCCGGAGAGATTCCCTGAAACTCGTGTACGCGGGGCAGGACCGCGTTGACCAGCTTTTCAAAGAACTGAAGCATGCGCTGTCCTCGTAGCGTTACCCTCATCCCGATAGGCATCCCGGCTCTCAGCCTGAAGGCGGCGATCGATTTTTTAGCGCGGGTGATTACCGGGTGTTGCCCGGAAATAGCGGTGAGGTCCGCCTCCGCTGACTCCAGCGCCTTGGCATTCTGGATTGCTTCACCCAGGCCAATATTGAGCACAATCTTTTCCAGGCGGGGCACCTGCATGACATTCTGGTACCCGCAGCGCTCCATCAGGCCCGGAATAGCTTCTTTCTGGTACTTTTCTTTCAATAGAGTCATTTAGTCAATCACCTCGCGGCAGGTGCGGCAGAACCGCACCTTTCTGCCATCATCAAGGAAACGAAAGCCGGTGCGGGTGGGGTGGTTACACTTGTCACAAAGCAACATAACATTCGATATATGAATCGGTGCCTCCAGGTCGATAATACCGGCTTGTTTGACTTGTGCCCTGGCCTTGGAGTGTTTTTTAATAAAGTTGATTCCTTCCACCAGCACCTTTTGCTTCTTGGGATAGACAAAGCGTACCTTGCCCTTTTTGCCCCGGTCTTTCCCGGCAGTAACCAATACTGTATCGTTCTTTCTAATCTTCATTACCAGATACCCTTACAATACTTCTGGTGCCAGAGAGATAATCTTGGCGTAATTTTTCTCTCTCAGTTCTCTGGCTACCGGTCCGAATATTCGAGTTCCTTTGGGATTATTCTTATCGGTGAGAATCACGGCGGCATTTTCATCAAACCTGATGTACGAGCCATCCGGGCGGCGGTAGGGAGAAGACGTACGGATAACGACGGCTCTGACCACGTCACCTTTCTTGGCGGAACCTCCCGGAATAGCCTTTTTCACTGAAGCCACCACGATGTCACCCACCTTGGCATATCGTTTACGGGTGCCGCCGGGAATGTTGATACACATGATTTCCCGGGCACCGGTATTATCCGCTATCTTTAGTCGACTGTAGGTTTGAATCATTTTCCTGTCCTAAATCTACCACGATTTCTTTCGGCTGAATCTCGGCAACCTCTCCCTTGCTGACTATCTCAGCAACCCGCCACCGCTTGTCTCTGGAAATGGGGCGGGTTTCCGTTATTCTGACAACATCACCGAGGTGACACTGATTCTTTTCATCATGTGCCTTGTATTTTACCCCTCGCCGGATAGTTTTCTTATAGAGCGAGTGGATGTGGAGGCTTTCCACAGAGACCACCACGGTCTTCTCCATTTTGTCGCCGACGACACGGCCCACTCTGGACTTTCGTTTTCCTGTCATGGTCTGAAACCTACCTTATCCCCAGTTCTCTTTCCTGGATAACGGTCTTGATTCGGGCAATTTTCTTCTTAACCGTGGGGAGCTCACGATGGTTCACCAGTTGCTTGGTAGCCAGGCGAAAGCGCAGGTTAAAGAGCTCCTGGTGTGCTTCCTCCAGTTGCTTGGCCATTTCGGTGTTGCTGAGCGCCCGGATTTCCTTAACCTTCAACTTTTACCAGCTCCTTCTTTCCAGATTCAATGCCGGTGGCACTGGTCTCCCTGACCAGGAACCTGACCTTGATAGGAAACTTATGAGAAGCGAGGCGTATTGCCTCTCTGGCTATCGTCTCATTTACGCCCGCCAGTTCGTACATAATTCTACCGGCTTTCACCACCGCTACCCAGTGGTCGGGTGCACCTTTGCCTCCGCCCTGCCGGGTCTCGGCGGGTTTTTTGGTCACCGGCTTATCCGGGAAAATGCGTATCCATACTTTACCACCACGCCGCATATAACGGGTAATGGCACGCCTTCCCGCTTCAATCTGTTCGCTGGTAATCCATGCCGTTTCCAGCGCCTGTAATGCATAGTCGCCAAAGGCAATGGTATTCCCCGATTGTGCCTTGCCCCGGCGTGCCCCCCGGTGCATTTTCCGGTACTTGACGCGTTTAGGTTGCTGCATCCGTTTCCTCTTCCTCTTTCAACGTAGCCGTGTCTGACTGGCTCGCTTCCGATGTTTCCGCTTGCGTGGTGCCCGGTCCTGTTTCTGCGGTAACCGCCGGCTTCTTCCGGCTTCTGGCGGCTGGCTTGGCCGCTTTTGTCTCTGGTTTTTCCGCAGTCTCGGCTTCGGTTATTTCGGCGGCTGCCGCGGTAGCTTTCCTGGTGGCTGGCTTGGCCGCTTTTGTCTCTGGTTTTTCCGCAGTCTCGGCTTCGGCTATTTCGGTGGCTGCCGCGGGAGCTTTCTTGGCCGCTTTTGTCTTTGGTTTTTCCGCAGTCTCGGCTTCGGTTATTTCGGCGGCTGCCGCGGTAGCTACCTCCGCAGGTGGTTTTTCCTCAATCTCGGCTTCGGTTTTTTCCGCCACTGCCTCTCTCATTTCCTCAGCAACTGGTTTTTCGGCAGTTGTTGCCGGTACTGGTTCGGCAGCGGGAGCGGTGGTTTCCTCTTTGGCCGAGGGGGCTGCTGTTGCGGCAACTGCCTCGGTTATTTCTGGCACTTTGGGTTCAGGCAGTATTTGCCCCTTGTATATCCAGACTTTAACGCCAATCCGCCCCAGAGTGGTACGTGCCTCGGTGAAACCGTAATCAATGTCAGCACGCAAGGTGTGCAACGGCACCTGTCCCTGGTGCATGGTCTGCCGGCGGGCTATCTCAGCATTGCCCAGTCGGCCGGCACAACTGATCTTTATTCCTTTAGCACCGGACTGAATGGTGCGGAAAATTGCCTGTTTCATGGCTCTCCGGTAAGCAACCCGGCGCTCTATCTGCTCGGCTATGGTTCTTGCCACCAGATAAGCGTCAAGTTCAGGCTGTCGTATCTCCTGTATATTTAAGCGGGTCTTCCTCTGGATGAGGTTCTCCAGATAAACGCGAATCTCATCAACCCGCTGTCCTCCCCGTCCGATAACGATTCCAGGGCGGGCGGTGTACAGCGTCAGCAAAATATCTTTTGCCTGGCGGTCGATTTCTACCAGAGAGATGGCTGCTTCAGGGTACTTGGCCCGGATAGCTTGGCGGATTTTAATGTCTTCCTGAAGAAAATCAGCATAGTTACGGTCAGAATACCACTTTGCCTGCCAGTCGCGTATGACGCCAAGCCGGAAACCTGTTGGATGAACTTTATGACCCACTTACTCCTCCTGCTCACTCACAATGACGGTGATATGGCTGGAACGCTTCAGGATAGGACTGACTCTCCCGCGAGCCCGCGGGCGGTACCTTTTCAACGTTCGAGCTTCGTCAGCAAAGATGTTCACTATCTTCAAGTCCGCGGGAGACATTTGAAAGTTGTTCTCCGCATTCGCGGCTGCTGATTTAACTACCTTGGCCACTACCTTGGCTTTCGGTGACGGGGTAAACTGGAGCAAGGTAAGAGCATCATCAACCTTTTTCCCTCTTACCATATCTACCAGTGGCCGCATCTTTTGTGCTGATACCCCGGTATCCTTCGCTATTGCTTTGACTTCCATATTCTATCCTGCCTAGCGGCTATAGCCCTATTATCTCTTTCGTGCCTGTACGGCTCTTTCTCCCTTGCTCACATGTCCCCGGAAGGCTCGGGTTGGGGCAAACTCTCCCAGTTTGTGCCCCACCATGTTTTCCGTAATATAAATGGGGACATGTCTCCGGCCATCGTGCACACCAATGGTCAGTCCCACCATCTGGGGCATAATGGTAGATGAGCGTGCCCACGTCTTGATTACCGTTTTCTGTCCGGAGCGAATAACGGCATCTACCTTCTTAAGTAGTTTGTCATTTATAGCTGGTCCCTTCTTCGTTGACCTAGACATGGAACTCCCCTATTTGCTTACTTTGATCTCCGTTTAATAATCATCTTGTCGGAAGCCTTTGGCTTACGAGTCTTATAGCCCAGCGCCGGTTTACCCCAGGGTGTTTTCGGGCCGGGTAAGCCAATCGGTGCCCTGCCTTCACCGCCACCATGAGGGTGGTCACGGGGGGTCATAGCTGAGCCCCTTACCGTCGGTCGCCAGCCCATCAAGCGCTTCCGCCCCGCCTTACCCAGCTTGATATTCTGGTGGTCGATATTTCCTATTTGACCGATTGTCGCCTGGCAGTTGCTGCGGATTCGCCGGATCTCACCTGATGGCAGCCTGACCAGGACGTAGTCGCCTTCTTTACCCATTAATTGTGCGGCTGCCCCGGCACTCCTTACTATCTGTCCGCCTCTGCCCTTCTGCAGCTCAATATTATGTATCTGGCTGCCGGTAGGAATGAGTTGCATGGCCATGGCATTCCCGGGTTTTAGTTCCGCCTCGCCTCCGGCCATAATAGTATCCCCCACATTGAGTCCCAGCGGAGCCAGGATGTAGCGCTTTTCGCCATCGACGTAGTGAATCAGCGCAATCCGTGCCGACCGGTTCGGGTCATATTCGATCGAGGCTACTCGGCCCGGGACGCTCATTTTGTCCCGCTTGAAGTCAATGATGCGCAGCCTACGTTTGGCGCCTCCTCCCCGGTGGCGGACGGTTATCCTGCCCTGGTTATTACGCCCCGACCGCTTCTTGAGAGGTAGAACCAGCGATTTTTCCGGTTTTTTCTTGCTGATTTCCTCAAACGTAGCCCCACTCATTCCCCGCCGGCCGGGCGAGGTGGGACGGTATACCTTTACTGCCACTGGGCTCCCCCTTTTGTTTTAGACGCCTTCAAAGAATTCAATCTTATCTCCCGCTTTCAGGGTAACAAGCGCCTTTTTCCAGGAACGCGTTTGTATTATTGTTCTGCCTACTCTTCGTGCCTTGCTGGGCACCGTGACCACATTCACTCCGATTACTTTTACCTTAAACGCCTTTTCCACCGCTTGCTTTATCTGCGGTTTGTTCGCCCTGCCATCGACCTCAAAGGCATATTTCCCCGCTGTCTGAAGGGTAGTATTCTTTTCGGTGATGACCGGGCGGCGTAAAACTTCATACAGGTGCATAGTCACCCCTTCGCTCCAGCGGCTGCCCCCAGATTTTTTCCGTGGTGCGTACTGCCTCCTCGGTGATAAGGAGCATCTGGTGAGATAGTATGTCGAGCACGTTTATCAGGTTAACCGGCGTTGTTTTAATGCCCGGCAGGTTACGTGCTGATTTAATTGTGTTATTCTCCGGTTCATTGGTGATGACCAGGGTAGAGGAAACCGCGCCAAGTGCGTCCAGCATCTGCCGCATATTCTTGGTCTTTGGTTCCGCGAAGGTCAGGTCTTCCAGGACTTTCAGTTCACCATCTCGGACCTTGGCGGAAAGGACACACCGCAAAGCGAGCCGGCGCATTTTCTTCGGTATTGCTTGCCGATAGCTCCTTGGCTGGGGGCCAAAGACAATGCCACCGCCGCGGCGCAGTGGTGACCGCCGGCTGCCGGCACGGGCATTACCGGTACCCTTCTGGCGGAACATCTTGTGGGTACTTCCGGCAACCTGACTCCTGGTCTTGGCTGACGCAGTCCCCTGGCGAGCGTTTGCCCGTTGGGCAACCAGCACCTGGTGTACCACTCCCTCATTAAAGGGCACGGCAAATACCAGGTCACTTATTTCGACGTGCCTCACCGCTTCTCCGGTGAGGTTGTAAACCGGAACCTCCACTTGCTTACTTCCTCCTCGCTGATTTCCGTATCATGAGCAACCCATTTTTACCGCCAGGGACCGCTCCCCTGACCAGTAACAGATTGCGGGCGGGGTCAGCTGCAAACACTTCAAGGTTGCTTACTGTTACCCGTTTATTTCCCATATGCCCCGCCATGCGCTGGCCTTTCCAGACCCGGCCCGGCGTAGAGCCTGCGCCGATGGAACCCGGGGCACGGTGCCGGTCTGACTGCCCGTGTGTTTTCGGGCCGCCGCTAAAATTGTGGCGTTTGACCACTCCGGCAAACCCCTTGCCCTTGGATACACCGGTCACATCGATCAGGTCTCCAGCCTGAAACAGACTGACATCAACGGGTTGTCCCACTTCGATACCTTCAGTCTCATCCAGTCTGAATTCCCGGCGGCATTTGTACTCTTTCTGCTTTTTGGCGGAATCGCGCCGGGATGACTTTGTCCGTTTCACCTCGCCCGAGCCGATCTGGGCGGCACTGTAGCCGTCTTTAGCGATGGTCTTTACCTGTACCACGGTGCATGCTTCGGTATCAATGGCGGTTACCGCTTCGGCGGTGCCATCCTCCCGAAAGACCTGGCTCATGCCCAGCTTCTTACCGATAATACCCAGCGTCTTTGCCTTCGCCACCTGAATGTTCCTCACAATTTAATATCGATTTCCACCCCTGAGGGCAGATTAAGTTTCGTCAATGCATCTATCGTCTTGGAAGTTGTCTCGACGATATCAATAAGGCGCTTGTGGGTGCGTACTTCAAACTGCTCCTGTGAGTCCTTATCGATAAATGGAGACCGTATCACACTGTACTTCTGGATGCGGGTTGGCAACGGCACCGGGCCAACCACGATTGCTCCGGTACGCTCGACGGCATCAACAATCTGTTCCGCGGACTGGTCAACTATGCGGTGGTCAAACCCTTTTAGCTTGATACGAATCTTTTGCTTAGCCATGCTTTTTACCCGTAGTTTTTTCTATTATTTGTTCCGCCAGTTCGGGCGGTATCTCCCGGTATCGATGAAATTCCAGAGAATAGGTGGCTCTGCCCTGGGTAAGTGACCTTAACCTGGTGGCGTAGCCAAAGGTCTCGGCCAATGGTACCAGGCAGCGGACCACATACAGTTCTTCTTGTGTCTCGATTGACTCGACATGCCCCCTCATTGAGTTAAGGTCGCCGATGATATCACCGAGAAACTGTTCCGGAGTAACTATTTCCAGTTTCATTATCGGCTCGAGGAGTACCGGCTTGGCTTTCCGGGCGCCTTGCTTAAACGCCAGTGATCCGGCCGTCTTAAAGGCAAGCTCCGAGGAGTCAACCTCATGGTAGCTACCATCATAGATGGTAGCTTTGATATCAACCATGGGATAGCCGGCCAGAACACCGGTCTCCATGGCTTCCTTGATGCCGGTTTCAACCGGCGGGATATACTGTCTGGGTATGGTGCCACCCTTAATATTTTCGATGAATTGAAAGCCTTCGCCCCGTGCCAGTGGCTGGAGTTCAATATTGACGTGCCCGTACTGGCCATGCCCCCCGCTCTGGCGGATGAACCTGCCTTCAGCCCGTACCGGCAGGGTGATGGTCTCCTTGTAGGCAACATGTGGTTTACCTACTTTCGCCGCGACCTTGAACTCACTGATAACCCGGTTCACGATAACCTCAAGGTGCAGTTCACCCATCCCTGAGATAAGGGTCTGCCCGGTTTCCTGGTCATAATAGACCTTGAAGGTGGGGTCTTCTTCGGTGAGCTTTCGCAGGGCTTCGCCCAGTTTCTCCTGGTCAGCCCTGGACTTAGGCTCGATAGCGATTGATATCACCGGCTCAGGGAAGCGGATTGCTTCCAGAAGCACTGCCTTGGATGAATCACAGAGGCTATCTCCGGTAAAGGTATCTTTCAATCCCAAAGCGGCGATAATCGCTCCGGTATCGGCTTCGGTCACGTCCTCACGGTGATTGGCGTGCATTAACAGGAGTCTGCCAATGCGTTCCCGCTTGCCCCGGGTGGCATTAAGGACCTGAGTACCCACCTTCACTTTACCGGAATATACCCTGAGGTAAACCAGCCTGCCCATGAAGGGGTCAGAGACGACCTTGAACGCCAGTGCGGCAAAGGGAGCGGTGTCGCTAGCGGGCCGGCTGAGTTCGGTGCCCTTGGCATCGATAACCGGTACCGGCGGCACATCCAGCGGTGATGGCAGGTAGTTGACCGCGGCGTCAAGGAGTGGCTGAATGCCAACGTTCTTCAATGCGCTACCGCAAAGCACGGGGACCACCTTGTTGGCCAGGGTCGCCTGTCTCAAGGCTCGTCGTATGTCACTGGCGGAAACCTCTTGTCCCTCAAGGTAGGCGAGCATAATCTGGTCGTCATGCTCGGCCAGTTTTTCAATCAGGGTATGGTGAAATTCATTACACCTGGCCTGTTCCGATGCCGGTATTTCCATCGGTTGTGGATCAGAATCATGTCTGCCATCGAAGTGCCAGGCTTTGTTTTCAATAAGGTCAATAACCCCGTGGAAGGAGCTTTCCTCCCCCAGAGGAAGTTGCACGGGTAGCGGGGTTGCCTTGAGCCGTTTTTCAATTGCGGTAATCGTCCGGTGGAAGTTGGCGCCAATCCGGTCCATCTTGTTAATAAAGCAAATTCGGGGGACCCGGTATCGGTCAGCCTGACGCCATACCGTTTCTGACTGAGCTTCAACGCCAGCCACCGCATCGAAGACCACCACGCCTCCGTCCAGCACTCTGAGGCTGCGCTCCACTTCAGCAGTGAAGTCTACATGCCCCGGCGTATCAATAATATTGATACGGCAGTCGTTCCAGTAGCAACTGGTTGCCGCCGCCGTGATGGTGATACCGCGCTGCTTTTCCTGCTCCATCCAGTCCATGACGGCGGTACCTTCATGCACCTCACCGACTTTATACGTTCGGCCGGTGTAATACAGTATCCGCTCGGTGACGGTGGTCTTACCGGCATCAATGTGAGCAATAATACCAGTATTCCGGATGTGCTCTAACGGAAAACGCTCAGGCACTTTTCCTTCCCTTTTTGCTTTTGGCTCTTTTATAGTAATATCAGGACTAATAATTCTAATACCTCACCATCTATAGTGGGCAAAGGCCCGGTTAGCCTCCGCCATTTTATGAGTGTCTTCCCGCTTTTTAATGGTAACCCCCTGCCCCTGGAAGGCATCAATCAGTTCCGCGGCCAGTCTCTCTTTCATTGACTTACCCTTACGGGCTCGGGATGATTGTATCAGCCAGCGCAGGGCGGTTGAGAAACCACGGTCGGCCGGTACCTCCACGGGTACCTGATACGTCGCACCGCCGACCCGGCGTGGCTTAACCTGGAGCAGAGGCGTAGCGTTCCTTATCGACTGCTCCAGGGCGGTGACCGGGTCTTTTGACGTCTGCTGCCCCAGTAATTCCAGCGCGCCGTAGGTAATGCTCTCCGCTGTCCTCTTTTGACCGTGCATCATTATGCGGTTGATCAGTTTGGCCACAACAATACTGTGGTACTTGGGATCAACCGTTGTCTCTCTTTTAGTCGCTCGAGCTCGTCTTGGCATGTTTCGTTTCCTCTATTTAGGCAGTCGCCTTTTCTTTGGGCATCTTGCTCCCGTACTTGCTCCGGCCGCGGTGACGATTGGCTACTCCGGTGGTATCCAGCGCCCCACGTACAATGTGGTAGCGCACTCCAGGCAGGTCTTTCACCCGGCCTCCGCGAATCAGGACTACGGAATGTTCCTGGAGTTCATGTCCTTCGCCGGGAATGTAGGCGGTTACCTCGAAGCCATTGGTCAACCTCACCCTGGCTATCTTGCGCAATGCCGAGTTGGGCTTCTTCGGGGTGGTGGTCTTCACCTGGATACAAACCCCGCGTTTCTGGGGCGAACCCCGGCCCTGCATTGTCCGGTTCTTTAAGGCATTATAGGTATAGCGCAGTGCCGGTGTTTTGGTCTTCTTGGCGACCGCTTTACGTCCCTTTCGAACAAGTTGATTAACTGTCGGCATAGTAACCTTCCTATTCCCTACAATTCAAATGGATGAGCTGCGGCTCATCCACTACAAACTATAGCCTAAGATTGAGCATAGATTTCAACCTATCAGCTATTTAATCTGAACACCGAAACTAAAATGGTAGTTTATCATATGTCTGCCGTACCTGTCAACTCTAGTTATAATATGTTAATTTCAAAATCACGATTAACATAGACAGAATGAATTTTTAAAATATTCTGCCATTTGCTATTTTAAGATTACTCGCCTGGAGTTGACAGCGCCATACCGTTATGCTACATTTTACTGCAAGTAAGGATTAACGAAAATGATAACCGATCGACTGAGTAAAACATTAAGCGTATATTTTTGGTTTTATTATTGGTTTACCGGGCGCAGCTCGCGCGGGGAGGGCTTGGCTATGAAGTAGTATGAGACTGGAAAGAGAATAGAGTGAACTAAAGCAAGACCCTCTCCGAAGAGGGTTTTTTTATTTTGGTTATCAGGGAGGAGGAGAGATGATTATCATGAAAACCGAGGCAACCGATAAAGAAATCGCCGATGTGGTCAAAGAGGTGAGGAAGTGCGGTCTCAAAGCCGATGTTTCCCGGGGTGAATTCCGTACGGTGATTGGACTGGTGGGTGATGAGGGGAAGATTCCGTTCTCGCATTTTGCCGTGCTGCCCGGGGTGAAGGAGGCAGTAATGGTGGAGACTCCTTACAAGCTCATCAGCCGGGAGTATAACCGGTACATGGGAGAGGAAAACGAGCGGCGCACAGTCAGAGTGGGTAGCGTGGATATCGGCGGTGACAAGCCGGTGTATATTGCCGGGCCATGTGCGGTGGAGAGCAAAAAGCAGCTTTTCCGGATTGCCGAAGGCATCAAGAAAGCCGGCGCCCAGGTGTTGCGTGGTGGTATTTTCAAGCCAAGGAGTTCCGTCCATTCCTTTCAGGGACTGGGGGCTATCGGTCTGGAGCAGGCAGAGGCGGCGCTAAGCTGGTTGCGTGAGGCGGGTGACCGGTTCGAGCTGGCGGTGGTGACCGAGGTGAGGGGAGAGACGCAGGTTGACCTGGTGGCACAATACGTCGATATGCTACAGATAGGCACCAGGAATATGTATGACCAGGACCTCCTCACCACTGTAGCCATAAAGAATAAGCCGGTCCTGTTTAAACGGCATTTCGGTGCCGGCATTGAGGAATTCCTGTCTTTTGCCGAGTACATTGCTGCCGAGGGTAACAAGGATATTGTCCTCTGTGAGCGGGGGATATTGCCGTTGGGCAAGGGCAGAAATTACACGAGGTACACACTTGACCTGGCGGCGATACCGGCTATCCAGAAAGAGACCTATCTGCCGGTTCTGGCTGATCCCAGCCATGCCACCGGTCGCCGTGACCTTATATTTAACATGAGCTGTGCCGCCATAGCCGCCGGGGCAAGCGGACTGATGATAGAGACCCACTTTGACCCGAAGGCATCATTTGTTGACGGTCAGCAGACAATAACCCCGGAGGAACTGAAAGAGGTTATCGATGCCTGTAATCAAATTTACCGGCTGATTGCTTCCCCCGGTAAGTAAGGGTAAAATAGCAGCAAATGAAAAAGATTAACGTAGGTCTGGGCCGGAACCGGTATGAAATCTATGTGGGGGCGGGACTGCTGCCCCGGACCGGACACTGGCTGAAAAAGAAGGGTTTTTCGGGCAAACTGGTGGTTATCACCGATACGGTGGTGATGGAACGGTACGGCGATGCCCTTACTCAGGGACTGGCCCGGGACGGTTTCAGGGTCACCACCCTGCAGGTGCCCGATGGAGAGGAGCAGAAGTCGCTGGAAACCGCGGGCCGGCTGTATCAGGAGTTGACCGATGCCTACGCCGAGAGAAGCACGCCGGTTCTGGCTCTCGGTGGCGGGGTTGTCGGTGACCTGGCTGGCTTCGTGGCGGCGACCTATATGCGCGGCGTGCCACTGGTCCAGGTGCCAACTACCCTGCTGGCACAGGTGGATAGCAGTATCGGCGGTAAGGTGGCAGTGGACCACGGCCGGTTGAAGAATAAAATCGGGGCATTCTACCAGCCGGAACTGGTGATTGCCGACACGGATACCCTGCGGACGCTGCCGGAAATCGAACTGGCCAGCGGACTGGCGGAGATTATCAAGAGTGCCGCCATTCGGGATAAGGAACTCTTTGCCTTTCTGGAGCATAATCTGGACAAGGTAAAAGCGCTTCAGGGCAGGGTGCTGGAGGAGGTGGTTTACCGAACGGCGAAGATTAAGGCGAGGATAGTAAAGCAGGACGAACGGGATTTGGGTATAAGAAGCATTTTAAATTACGGTCATACCATCGGGCATGCCATTGAATCGGTATCAGAGTTCGGCGTCGGGCACGGCCGGGCGGTAGCCATCGGCATGGTGACCGCGGCGAGAATCTCCCGGGAAATGGGTGCTCTGAGTGAAGCTGAGGTGGTAAGGTTAACCCGCATTATTGAGCAGGCAGGACTGCCGACGGAAATGCCGGCGCTGGATAGGGCCGGGATAGTTGAGGCAATACGGCATGATAAGAAGGTGCAGGACGATAAAGTCCGCTTCATTTTGCTAAAGTCGATTGGTGATGCCTTTATTACCGATGGGGTAAGTCTTTCCCTGGTGGAAAAAGTGCTGGCTGAAGATGACTAGTCCCAGGATTTGTGCCGTTATCGTGAATAATGACCTGACTGCAATCGAGTCGGTGCAGGCGCTGGTTGATTTGTTCGAGGTGCGCATCGACCTGATCGGTACCGGCTGGCAGGAGGTGGTCCGCCAGCTCAGGAAGCCGTGGATTGCCTGCAATCGCAGTGTTGCCGAGGGGGGTAACTGGCAGGGGGGTGAAGATGAAAGGGTAGAGGAATTGCTCCGGGCAATAACGCTGGGAGCAGACATCATTGATATCGAGCTGGGCACCAGGAAGCTGGAAAGAACGGTAAGATTGATTAAGACCAGGGCACGGTGCCTGTTATCGTACCATAATTTTACCGAAACGCCCCCGTACCAGGAGATGAAAGGGATAGTACACCGGCAGATGGAGGCGGGTGCCGATATCGGTAAGGTGGTGACCACGGCACAGAGCTTTGCCGATACTATAACGGTGTTGCAGTTGATTAAAGACTTTCCGCAGCTTAACATGGTTGCCTTTGCCATGGGCGTGATGGGAGTCGCCAGTCGGGTCCTCGGTCCGCTCATGGGCGGGTACTTTACCTATGGGGCGATTGCCGAAGGTGCGGAATCGGCATCCGGTCAGCTAACGGTGCCGGAGTTGCGCATGATATACGGGATGTTGCCTGATGCGAAGTGAGAACATCATAACCGGCAAGACCCGGGTCTGCGGCCTTATCGGCTATCCCGTCGGGCACAGTATGTCGCCGGCGATGTTTAATGCCGCCTTTAGGGAGCTGGGTCTGGACTATGTCTATGTTACCTTTCCGGTAAGGGAAGGAGAACTTGGTACGGCTATCGCGGGCATGAAAGCCCTCAATGTTCGGGGTGTCAACGTGACCATTCCCCATAAAGTGGCGGTGGTGCCGCTGCTGGATGAGCTTTCCCCGCTCGCCCAAAAAATAGGTGCGGTCAATACCGTGATAAACGATGATGGCTGTTTGCGGGGTTCCAACACCGACGCCGATGGATTCCTCGGACCGTTGCTGGAGAGGGGAATAGACCCGCAGGGCAGGCGGGTGGTGGTTCAGGGGGCAGGTGGTGCCGCCAGAGCGGTCTCCTTCATTCTTGCTGAAAGAGGTGCGCAACTGGTTCTTCTCAACCGGAAACCGGAACGGGCAATCGAACTGGCCCAGGTAATCTTCCGGGCATTTCAGCGCGAGGTAAGCGCTCTGGAGCTTAATGTGAGCAATCTGGAGAATGTGCTGGGCGAAGCGGATATTCTGGTCAATACGACCAGTGTGGGCATGGCCCCGAATGATGGTGACAGCCCGGTCCCCGCCGGACTGCTCAGGCCCGGTCTGGTGGTCTATGATATCGTCTATAACCCTGTCCGGACCAGGCTGCTGCGGGAAGCTGAGGCAGCCGGCGCGACGGTTATCGGCGGACTGGATATGCTGGTGTGGCAGGGAGCGCTGGCATTCGAGCAGTGGACAGGCAGGGAGGCTCCACGCCAGCTGATGAAAAACGAGGCGATAAAGGCTTTGCCAAAATGAAGACGAGCATTGCCCTGGTTGGTTTCATGGGGGTGGGCAAGACGGCGGTGGGAAAGGCCCTGGCGGAAAGCCTGGGCAAGGGATTTATTGAGCTGGATTCATTGATTGAACAGAAAGCGGGAAAATCCATCCCCGATATTTTCCGGCAGGATGGGGAGATAGGCTTCCGTGAGCTGGAAATCGGGGCGGTCAAGGGGTTGGTCGGACAGAAGCAGGCGGTTATTGCCTGCGGTGGCGGCGTCGTTCTCAATAAAATAAATATCGACCGGTTAAAAAAGGAGTGCGTTATCGTTTACCTGATGGCATCACCGTCGGTAATTTTAGACCGCGTAGCGAGTGATAGCGGGGAAAGACCCCTGCTCGGCGCGGGTGACACTGCCGCCCGCATACGGGAGCTTATGAAATTCCGCCAGCCCTACTACCAGCGGGCGGCGGATATCACCATGAATACGTCAAAGCTGAACATCAACTCCGTGGTGGCGCGGATAATCAATCGGGTGAAAGCGGATGCGGATTTCCATTGCGAAAAGTGAAATAGGGGGGGCGGTGAATGCCCCACCGTCAAAGAGCTATACCATCCGCGGGCTAACCGGGGCGGCTCTGGCTGACGGCATAAGTGAGGTGGTGAACCCCTTGGGCTCGGATGATACCGAAGCCGCCGCCAGGGTATTGACCGGGGTGGGTGTTGGCATCGAGTCGGAACAATGCGCATGGCGGGTCAGCGGTGGCACGTTCCGTGAGCCGGCTGCCGACCTGTTTTGCGGTGATTCGGCGGCGACGTTGCGGTTCATGACGGCGCTCTGTACGCTGGTCCCCGGTACGTGCCGGCTCACCGCCGGGGCATCCCTCGCCGGACGACCGGTCAAGCCGCTGGTTGAGGCGTTAAGAAAACTGGGGGTGAACTGTACCAGTAACGGCGGGTTCGCTCCGGTAACCGTTGCGGGGGGAACGCTGAGAGGCGGTGCCACCGATTTACCCGGTAACGTCAGTTCCCAGTTTGTCTCGGCGTTGCTGTTTATCGCTCCCCGGGCGGAACAGGGAATAAGCATCCGGCTGACCTCACCGCTGGAATCAAAAGCATACGTGATGATGACCGTGGAATGTCTCGGCAGGTTCGGGATACAGGTCTCGGTGTCTCCGGATACGATTGATGTATCCCGGCAAACATATCAGCCGGCAAGGTACGCGGTTGAAGGGGACTGGTCTTCGGCGTCGTATTTGCTGGCGCTGGGGGCTGCCTGCGGTGAGCTGGAAATAAGGAACCTGAACCGGCACAGTATGCAGGGTGACCGGGTACTGCTGGATTACCTGAAAGAGATGGGAGCCGAAGTCGAGGTGGTTAACAGCGCGGTGAGGGTGAGCCAGTCGAGGCTGCGGGCTATCCGTGCCGACCTGTCCGAATGTATCGACCTGCTGCCGACCATGGCGGTCCTGGCGGCGGTTGCCGACGGTGTCAGTGAGTTTGTCGGCATTGAACGGGCGCGGATAAAGGAATCGGACCGGGTGGCGGCGGTGGCGGCGGGATTGAGCCGGATGGGAATAGCCACCGTAGTGGAGAAAAGCAGGCTCACGGTTACCGGCGGGGCACCGCGGGGTGCGGTAATCGACAGTCGCGGTGACCACCGGATTGCTATGGCATTCAGCGTACTCGGCGCGGTAGCCGGTGAAACGGTGATTGAGGGCGCGGAATGTGTCACCAAGACATTTCCCGGGTTCTGGGATATACTGGTGAGTATCGGTGGCAGACTGGAGCGTGACCGGTAGACCGGACGAACTATGTTTTTACCGGATATTTGGGATATACTGGAGGGAATCGAGGGGAATTGAAAAAAGATGGGGAATAGACTGGGTACGCTGTTTACTCTAACCAGCTTTGGCGAAAGCCACGGGGGGTGCGTGGGGATAATCGTGGACGGTTGTCCCGCCGGTCTCCCCGTAACCGGGGCGGAAATCGAGGTGGAGGCGGGCAAGCGCTGGACAGGGAAAGGGGCGGGCTCTACGGAGAGAGCCGAGTCGGACAGGGTTGAAATCCTCTCCGGTGTGTATAACGGTTGCACCACCGGTGCCCCCATCTGCCTGCTGACGTGGAACAAAGATGCTGACTCCGGTGCCTACCGTGATAACGTGCTCGTGCCCCGGCCGGGTCATGCCGACTATACCGCTTTTATCAAGTACGGGGGTTTTAACGATACCCGTGGCGGCGGCCGCTTTTCCGGCAGGATTACCGCTCCCCTGGTTATGGCGGGGGCGATTGCCAAAAAGCTGCTCGGACTGAAGGGTATTGATATTATTGCCCATGTAGTCGAGATAGGCGGCATTACAGCAGAGCCCGGGGATATTGCCGAGATACGAAGCAATGCCGGAAAGAACCCGCTCCGCTGCGCCGACCCGGAAGCTGGGGAGAGAATGACGGAGCTGATTGCCCGGGTCGGAGAAGAAGGTGACAGTCTGGGCGGGGTGATTGAGGGTATTGCCCTCAATCTGCCGGCAGGTCTGGGAGAGCCGGTCTTTGACAACCTGGATGGTGAGCTGGCGAAAGCACTGTTTGCCATACCGGCGGTCAAAGGCGTTGAGTTCGGCGCCGGCTTTGCTGTCGCCGGGAAGCGGGGCTCCGAGAATAATGACCCGTTTACCGTAAAGGATGGCAAGGTGGTTACCACCACCAACAATGCCGGCGGCATCCTCGGCGGGATGAGCACGGGCATGCCGCTGGTGGTCAGGGTGGCGGTGAAGCCGACGTCTTCAATCGCCCTAGAGCAGCCGACGGTG
>Ga0180431_10002247_pt1 | contig 26121 bp, 18 predicted proteins | sample SS_ome_11_FD_132459 | JGI IMG/M metagenome (GOLD analysis project Ga0180431, IMG submission 132459) | Hypersaline lake sediment archaeal communities from the Salton Sea, California, USA - SS_1_MS_1 metaG | ecosystem: Environmental > Aquatic > Non-marine Saline and Alkaline > Hypersaline >... | reverse complement strand
TGCCATCAACAGACGACTCTCTTTTTCTGTCATCGACCCTAATGGATTCAACTTATCAGCGATCCTTTTGACTTTGACAAAATCTTTTCTTCTTGCCCACATCATCATCTGGAAAAGCTGCTGCTCTACAGCTGAAGATGAAAGGTCGTAAGATGTTATCCCGTTTGATTTTACTTTTACGACGTCGTACTCATACCACTCTGTTGGTTCTTCTCCCAATCGGAATCTTTCCGATTCCACCTTCGGCACGAGGATTTTTCTCTCGCCGGAAGAATTCAGCAAAGTGATATAGGGGAGTTGTTCACTGATGCTTTGTACCAAGACAGGCATCGTCAATGAAAACCCTGGGAAGTTCTGACAATGGACGGGTAAATGGTCCCTCATTTCTAATGCCATTCTGGCACAAGCAATTTCGGCACGCCTTTTTTGCTCTTCATCACCGGCATCTTCCACTTGTTGTTGCATTTGGGCAAACTGCGCGATTATACCCCGGAACTCCCAATCGTCGGCCAGTTGTCTAAGCTCGTCATGCCTCACCTCAAAAGAGAGTCCTAAGCGCTTAAAGTTCACAGACAGTTTTCTTCCATCTTGAATGTTCCAACATTCGATGAATCTGGAATCTTTTTCAAAGACTGCTAAAGGTTGAAATAGTAACTCTGCTGTCAAATCAGGGCCGCCTTGCATCAATTGCTGCCCGGATTCTATCTCGTCGAAAGGCACAAACTCAGCATTATCTTCAAGCCGCACAATGCGACCGATCTCTCTCTGATATCCCCGTCCATCATTAAGGTGGATGCGAAACGCTTTTTCACCATCGTTGTAGACCAGGATTTCCCCTCGGCTATTCACCCAGAAGATCGATTCTTCGTTAAACAAGGTCGGCATATGATGGATAAGCCCTGCAGGTGTTGGCATATGACGATATTTTTGCCCATCGATCAAACGCTCTATCTCAATGGTGTCGCCCCTGTCGTAAGAGACCACACTGACCTCTTTGACCGGATCCCCTTTGTGAAGCGTGTATCTCCATTCTGCATCCTGTGTGCAAGTGCTGCTATCAAAAGAGTAAGGATAGACCCGTCTCAATTTCTCATTATCGGTTATCCAGTCGGGGGTATGAACGATCGGCTTACCGTCGATCGACACAAGCCCTGTATTGATATTGATGGAGTATCTGCCGCAAGCATACTGAATTTGATCATCGGAATCCCATAAAGAGTCATCATCAAGGTCCGCGTCAGAAACTGCCGTCTTCAATGCATAGGTCAAATCTATACTCGGGACTTCATCCTGAAGCAGTTGTTGATACCTCAGCAAGACCGCTTTTTCCATCGCCTCATCTTGTTGACCGATCGGAGCAGCTGAAGTCTGCAACTGCCTGCTGACGCGCATTGCCAGAATGTCCCGCTTAATCGCTGTCATTTGTGAAGGAGTGATCTCATCATGAGCTTTATCATAAGCATGAAGCTGCACAAGCGTACGGTAGGCTTTAAGTTTCGCAGATTCGTCATCCCTGCAGCTCGGAATCAACTCGTTTAGCACGATGCTCCTGTAATCCGAAAAACCGGCATCATCACCATTGATCTCAACTGCCGCGAGCCTGAACTGCTCACCCAACTTAATCATTGCCAGACATGTATCCACATCTTTCAGCTCCTGATAATGGGCAACAGCTTTTTTAATAAATTTGTCGATCTTTTTCGTGAGCTTAGGGTTGTCGCGAAGCTGCGAGTGAATCCTTTCAGGCCTGAAAAGTAAAACGCGGACATACTCTCGAATGGCCGGATTGGCAACCAGTACCATATTCCTTCCCAGGAACCCGATTGTTCGGCTCACAGTATCGTAAGGATCGAGCGCAAGCATTCTGAGCTCTCTGGTTTTACCGACATCCAAATTAAAGTGCTGGTCATGAGAGACAATCGCCTGGTTCTGTGTCAATGAACGACGGGTTTCTTCAGAAAGAAGATCGCGCAGACTATCTTCAGAACGCCAATCACCATCAAATGCAGGTACGGCTCTTAAATATTGAGCTCTGCTTTTTGGACAATCTGAACTCGTTAGCGTATCGATCCTTTCAGCTCCTGATCCATCAAGCTCAGTTTTTTCAATCCTCATTTGTATCGGTTCACGCTTATTCTGTGCATCCAATGGAAGGGGTTTCCAGGTTCCATTGAAACGGAATCTGATCCCCTGGTTATCCATATCAAAGTCTGGATTGCCGTGGCTAAGAAGGTACTGCCCTCTCAATACGGATTGAACGATCGCATTCATATCCTCCGGAATCAGACCACGCCCTTCCTCGTCAAAAAGCAAGCAGGCGACCTGGTCGACCACCGAGTCTAAAGGAAAATGCCCCGGATGCGTCGGCATATCAGGCTCCACCAGACCACTGAGGTTCACCCTTAAAGTAGCAAGTTCGCCTCTCGGCCCCCGGATCTCATCCTGTTTTGCCTGATTCGCTGCATACAAGCGATCTGCAATTTGGACGGCATTAGGGATGCTCTGTAAACGTTCTAAAATTTCATCCCGTTCTGTTCTTATATAATCGGTGAAATCCCAGGCCCGAGCGTTTGAAAGGCGATGATTCAATTCACCCAACCGCTCAAAATCTCCAATTGATCGAGCATCAAGCCCATCTTTTATTCGTTGAATCCTAGGGTCGTGCCGGTTTTCAATTCCTGATACTTCTTGAACTTTTTGTCGTATCCGCTGTTCATAATCCGCTTTTTCCCGCTGATACTGCTCCATGTCTTGTCGGTAACGGTCCATGGCGTCATCATGTTGCCTATCAAGTTCCGCGTTCTTATCCATCATGACCTGTCGGACGCCTGCCTTAACTCCGGGGACTTCCAACATGCGTTCGAAGAAGAGCTGGTCCGCTCCTTTCTCTTTTTGTTTGACTGATAATTTCACTTGCCAGCCTGTGACTTCTCTACCCTCTTCATTGCAAAAGGAAAACGGCCTGCGGGCATCGTTGATCAAATCGTTTTTCGACAGTTCTCTCGTCAATTCTTCGACATTCCAATCCTGATCAAAATAAAGCATCAGAGAGTGGATCTGCTTTCTCAAGGCTGCGTTTCCAACAACAAAATTAATTGAGCGCATCTCAAGGAGGTAGGGTAAATAACTAAACTCCCCTTCTTTCACGCCAAAATCGGGATGCTGAGCAGCAAGCTTTAACTGAATTGCCTGCAGGGTCAGCATCATGAGCGTTGACTCTGGAGAATGTCCACTGGAAGGTTCAGAAACGAAACGGGGTTTATTCGCCCTTTCAAGAGTACCAAATGACTGTACCAAGAGGGAATACTCTTCCATTAACGCATAACATTCTTTCTGCTGGTCGGCGGTCAATGTCCCCCAGAATCCGTGATCACCCTTTTCCGGAGCTGGAAGCAAGGCAACGGCGTTGCTCAACGTTTGAAGATATTGGTGATAAACTGCGCGTCTTTCCGCGAAAGAAGCATCCTGATCGAAGTAGCCCCCACGACTCCTGAAACTCAGACGAGGGTTTGCTTTAAGCTCTTGGTAAATTCCTTTCAGGTGTTCAAGGTTTGCTCGTAAATATTCAATTTGCTGAGCTTTATCAGCAGCATCTTCTGTTAATTCAACAGTGAAATCGAAGTTTGTCAAATCAGTAATAATTTTTTCTGCCGGCTTCGCTGCGACCGTTTGGTCTTCTGCATCTTCGTCAACCATTCCACCGTCAAAGACCATTGGGGCATCCAGGCCAGGAACCGCAATGGAACCCACCGCGCCGCTTCTAGCGAAATGAACATTCGGATCCATCGCCTCCGCTCTAGCAAGCACTTCGGCATCGTCTTCAGTCTCGATTCCTTCGACCAGAACCGGCTGCGACAAGACGCTTTTGATATGCAGGCAGGTCGCAAAAAATGGATCCAACTGCTCTTTAGTTACTGTATTTGACCGCATGAGCTTCTCTGCTGAACGCGTCAAATTGGTCAATAAGTCATTTAAAAAGATCCTCTCATCGGGAGAAACCTTGTTCCAGTCGCCCTTCTCATCAATTTTTCTCACGTAGGCGACAAAAAGCTGTGACTGAAGAAGGAATTTCATCTTCTTATAGCGTTGGACGGCTTTCTCACAGTCATTATCGCTACCGAAGAACGGGTCCAGCGACATGTAATAGAGAAGAGCTGAAACAGACTGAAAAGAGGAATCCTTATCATCCTTGTCGAAATAGCGGTACGTTTTTCTGTAAAAGGCGCTTTCTTTATCAGACGCTTTCAAACGCTTACCATCGACATATTTTGGCAAAGATTCATAGACAAGATCTTTCATGTCCCCAACGGGCATCACGGACCCTGTGACCAGGGCCTTAAAAAAACCTTTGTCTCCCAAACGGTCTTTATTCTTGGCTTCGTAAGAAATAAATTGTTGCGCCTTAATCGTTTCAACAGTTCTTCCGGTCAAGGGATCAATCGTCGTATGTTTGATAAGACTTTGTTCGACTTTGGAGCCTTGAAGGATTTCGGGCCTGGCATCAGAAAGATAGGGGCTTTGGGTTTCATCCACTTCAATCACGGAAAAACCGTGCTCTTGATCGACTCGGACAATGCGGGAATATCTACCCGCATCAGACATCACAGGAAAGTACACAACACCGTTGGCTTCAAGCCGCTCTTTCAACTCATTTGCAAAGGTATCGATCAATTGAGGCGCATCCGTCGCATCAGCTTCTCTAATGTAGTTTAACTCATCGGCAATCTCTTTTGCAGATGTTAAACCTTCAGACAACCGTCGCAGTTCTGCCTCATCAAATCCCCATTGAGCACGCAAGGCAGCATTGTCTGTAAGATCGGCCAGGAAGTCCGACATGAATGAGAGAGGGTCCTTTCCGGTAGGGTCAACATCGACGCTGTCTTTTAGGACGCCGCCAAATTGGCCGCCTCCGCCGAAACGGAGCAATCCTGACAGTCCCAGGTCGGCAAGAGCTTCTCCACCTACCTCATCGCCCATCGGATGTCCATGTTCCATCCACGAATTGTCATCCATCAATTCTTGCAGGTCTTGCTGTTCCTGGGCTTTTTTCTCGTGTAATACGTCAGCCGTTGGCCTTCCCATGTCTACAGAAGAATCCGTGAAGCCTAGAAGAGAATTAATGTCGAAATTAGGACTACTGCTCATTCCGGTCATAATATTTAATACCTCAAAAGTTATATTTGATAGTTTTTGCTATCTTATCTTTAATAAATAAGTGTAAAATATGGCAGAAAACCGTAAAGCTTATATAAGGAGAATGTTAAGAGCACGTAAAGAACCAAGGAAAAACCGTAAAACACAGGGAAAGTTTGACCCCCTAAAACTGGAAGTCATACCTTGTTTCAGTCCTATGTGTTTTTCAAAGATTATTCAGCTCCTAATCAGAGAATTGGGTTTCACATTGTCATTGGTCGAAAGACAACTCAACGATAACAACGATCGAACGATAGTAACGATATATCTACTCTAATTTCATATCGTTCTTATCGTTCGATCGTTCGTATCGTTACGCAGTATGAATGATCGGTTTCACTGCTTTAACCGTTGCATACTCCAGAGAATAGAAAATTTGCGTCAAACAGCGTATCACGGCAAATGGAATAAAAAGTGATCATGGAGATTGTTTATGGAAATGTACGCAACTACCTATTCTTGTTATTTTCCTGAATCGAAGTACTCATTTTTCGGATGAACCAAAAATCCCCTTCTTCTTTGCGTATTTTTTTTGGATTTCAGAAAACGAACCTATCACAGAGAAGGAGGAATGGTTCTATGACGGATCATTCCAATATCTGCAGGTAACTTGATTTCTGTGTTTTCAGGATTTAATCTCAGGTTCAGCGGGATGTGACAGGATCCTCTAAGATCCGCAACGTCTTTTTTGCGGAATCCAGCTCAGCCATCGCGTTCAACGGCAAGGTCGCCTGTTCATTGACATGGCCCGACGGAAATCCCAACAACACAGGATAGTTCGCATCAGAAAAATAATCCCGGAACACATGCTCAAGAGAGAGGGATTTGTCCGGCCGCCTTTCCGTGCAGCCTCTCCAGCTGCAAAGAATCACTGCTGCAGGCCGATCGAGCGAACCTGACAATTTGAGCTGGCTCAGCATGCGGTCGATCCGATAGGGCTGCTCCTCAACTTCCTCCAGTACAAGGATCTTACCCGCTGTGTCTATCTCCCAGGGAGTTCCAATCAGAGAAGAGACCAGGGAAAGCGTTCCGCCCACCAGGCGCCCCCTTGCAACACCGGGGCTTAATGTCATGACATTCTGATCTCTGGAAGGGAAACTGCTTGGCATCGAAATGAGGTAGCCGCCGGGAGGAAAATAGTCCGGTGAGATCAGCTTCCACAGCTCAGCTTCATTGTACGGACGGTCCGATCTCCTGTCCTTGCCAAACACACCGTTCAAATTCGGCCCCAAAAATGTGATCATGCCGGTCTCTTTGATAATAGCAGCATGAAGAGCCGTGATATCACTCATTCCAATGAAGATTTTGGGGTTGTCCCTGATTAAGCGGAAATCGATCTTATCGAGAATTCGGGTGCACCCAAAACCTCCCCGCCAGCACCAGATCGCTTTGACTTCCGGGTCGATCCAAGCCTCCATCAAAGCGCGTGCACGCTCTTCGTCCGTCCCAGCCAAGTAGCCGTACCGGGTCATCAGATTAGGCGCAATTTTGACCTTGTACCCTTTCTGCATCAACATCTTAATGCCGCGGGCTACAGTATCCTGATTCTCCTCAGGACATGACGCAGGAGCGATAATGGCAATCGTGTCACCAGGGTTTAAACCGGGAGGAATAACGACCGCTCCCAGGGAAACGGCAAAGCAGAGCAAAAAGAGTGACAGGGTGGAAAAAAGTTTCATTTCCTCAACACGATAGCAAGACCTAAATGGCAAACGCAACTGAAAAAAGCTCGAACACTGATCAGATCATCCAGACACCGATGATCGCAAGCAGGGTCACCAATATTAGTAAGATGCTCAGTAAAAGAATGAGAGGAATAGGAGCGCCTGCCTTTGTATGTTTGGAGACGATCGACCCCACATGGACATAGCGCTGGGCCCCTAAAATGAATGACAGAATACTAAACAACAACAGTGACATGGAAATGGCGCGGATCACAGGATCAGGGATCACTCCCCCCAAAAATCGCTCGACTCCAAGACCCGTCGCCAATGCTGTCAGCCCTGTACGGACCCATGCCGCATACGTTCTCTCGTTTGCCAATATCGTGTTATGATCTGCTTCCAATGACATAAATCCCTGATGGTTAGTGAATCAAATTAATTTAAAATAATTGATACAACTTTACTATAGACAAAAATATAATTTTATTCACTATGAAAATAAATCGGAATATGGAGTTAGAGGCTATTTCGATTGAAATCAGCTCAAAGATTACCAGGGCTGGTTACCGGGAGATGAGACATTCTCTATACTTCCGGAAAAATGGAGGAATTTAGACAAGGTTTCCCACTGGACAGTGGAGGCCTAAAGGGGGAAAAGGCATGCAGACGCAAGCTTCAAAACAGTGGCGGAAGCCTTTTACGGCAGCCGCTCTATCGCTGATCATCTTCACGGGATGTGAACAAAAGGATGAAGAAAAACAGACAATCAACCAAGACGACATGAAAAAAATATCGGAAACGATGGGCCATTACGTCGTCGATAATCTAAAAACACAAAATTTATCGCTCGATATGGAGAGCTTTATCAAGGGGATACAGCAAGCCAAAGAGGGGCAGGAACCCCCTTTGTCCAAACAGGAGTTTCTCGACCTGCTGGCCGAGTATCAGAAAAAGGCTTTCGACATCAAAAGTACTGAAAACCTTAAATTGGCCGAGGATTTTCTCGAAGACAATCAGGACGCCCAGGATATCGTTGTTATTGAAAAGGGGAAGCTGCAATATAAAATATTGGAGCAGGGAAATGGAAAAACCGTTGAAGATAACAGTACCCCTCTCATTCATTACGAAGGAAAATTCATGGACGGCCAGGTTTTCGACAGCACTGAGAAAAGAGGGAAGCCGATCGAACTTTCTTTAAAATCCACAATTCCCGGATTCAGAAAAGGAATGGCCGGAATGAAAGAGGGAGAAAAACGGCGTCTGTTCATCCATCCCGATCTTGGATATGGAGACAGAGGAAGACTGCCGCCAAATTCTCTGCTCATCTTCGATATCAAAGTCGTCGAAGTGAACAAGGCAGAACCTGAACCTGCGAAACCTGAAGAAGACAAGTCGACAAAAGAGACCAGCATGAGCTGGCTCAAGCGGTGGACAGGATCCTAACTGACTACTGCAAATTGCCGGGGTTGCTTGAAGATCTCTGTCGATGGCTGTTGTCTTTGCCACTCTTGAAGCTCTCCCGGCAAATTGATCGTCGGAATTGAAAAAAAACTGCGCAGCTTCTGCATTGCCGGTTTGACGTCCCTGTCTTCATCAGCGAATCCGCGAGAAGGCGTGCCAAGTCCATCTCCAAGAAGCAGTCGGAAAGGATTGAAGCAAAAGGCAACGGCAATCCTCAAAATCTTGACCACTCCGCTTTTTAGAGCTGTATAACCTTTTGAAACCGGATTGTTGATCCAGTCTGGTAAAAGATTGATCGCCTTGCGGGTCCATTTTCTCACAAAACCGACAGCTTTCGCGAAAGCCCGCCCGATCGCTTTGATCCAATCAGGGCACACTTTCCGCAGGAAATCAGTGATTTTGATCTCAGTCGGCACTTCGACTCCCGCTCTTTTTGCTGCTTCTTTGACATAGACCGAACAGTTTTGACGGCCTAAATGGAAACCGATTTCATGTCCGAGATTAACACTTTCATTGTGATAGCGGGTGGTAAATTCAAAGACGTTGTGCGCCTCTTCCTGCGAAACAGGAATGTTGGTGACTACGCGCTCTTCGCAGGGCATGTACTCCCAAACATCGGGAGAGCGGAACTGCCCGGTAGAAAGCATGAACGGCACCAGCGGTTTTCGTTTCCAGCCATAGCCCACTTCATACACTTCCCCTTTTTTCGTTCCCAATGCCTCGTTGTCTTTTCCGATCACAATACGGAGATAAGGGTGTTTCCTTTTAATTAGTCTTTCGTGGAAGTTGGTGTTCGGTCCCTTGACATAAGAGCTGACAATCTGAAGGACGAACGGTCGATCAGCTGGAGAGGCCCCACTTCTGTCAAATGACGCGGCCTTCGCTTGAAGCCGATCCAGTTCATCATCGTTAAGCGTTGTGATCGGTGTCAGTTTTTTGGTTAAATAGGGGTGATGGAGCTGTAAGCCTTTTCCATTATCAAGATAAGTGAACACTTCCTGGTCGCTTTTTCTAACAATAAATACTTCGTGATAGCGCTTGGAGAATTTAAACGTAAATTGAGCCAGAACTGCATCAACGTCCATCCATTCCCCCTCAACAATAAGGCCAGGCCTGTCGCCTCTGAACTGGAGGGTGTCTCTTGTGACCTTCATTTGACTGAGCAGGTTCGAATCAATGACGAACCGGGAAAATTCAGGATGGTCGCGGAAAATCTCCGGATCATGTCCATACCGTTGCCATTTCTCAAATGCAGCAGCATTTTCTTTCAGTTGAAAGCTAAGAGCGGAGCTGCCAGCACAAAGTTCCCTTTCTGCAGCTAATAAGATCTTTTTCACTTTCTTGTGGTTGCCGTACCTTTTGACACAGGCCTGCCAAAGGGAAAGAGCTTCTGGAGAGTGAGCAGTATCGGAAATGATGGCTTCTCTCGCCACATCGACAATTTTTTGAACTTTTCGCCTCTCATAATCCCCGCTGAAGAAACGATGGACGCGGTCACGCCAGTCCCCATGGACAAACTGACCCGTTTCCCGATTGTAACTGACAGGCTTCCCCTGCCCCATCCACCTTGCGGCGTCTTGTAAATTTAATACTGTCATGGACTTACACCTATTTTTTAATAAATAATAATGTAACCCTTTTGTTTAAAGAATCGATTAAGTAGTTGGTATTTATTCACAACTTCAATAAAATCAGCAGATCAAAACCAGAGGATAAGTTTCTATGACCCAATCAATCACCCGTTCCGTCATCCGCTCATTCCTGTCCGCTCTTTTCAGCGTACTGGGATTCCTTTTTGGTATTTTCCTGATTTTCGCCCTGATCGGCTCCCTTTTGGGTGATAAAGATGACGAATTAGAAGCTAAATCCTACTATTCACCAACCATTGTCGCGAATGCCGACCAGAAAAGAACTTCTGTCTCTGATAAGGCTCCAGTGATCTTGAAGGTGTCTGTTTCCGGGTTGATCGGTACAGAAACCCTGAACATGAACACTTTCAGGCAAATTCTCCAGGAATCCCGTGAAGGCCATTTCAAGAACGACCGGGTAAAAGCCCTTCTCGTCCACATCAGCACCCCGGGGGGAACTGTTGTGGATTCCGAGGGGATCTACCGCGCGATCAAGCAGTATAAGGCCGACTACGATGTGCCGGTCTATGCCTTTGTCGACGGAATGTGCGCGTCCGGAGGGATGTATATTGCATCAGCCTGCGATAAAATATACGCCACAGACGCGTCCTTGATCGGAAGCGTCGGGGTCCTGTCACCTGCGTTTTTCAACTTTACCGGTCTGATGGAAAAACTCGGAGTGGGAGCGAAAGTGCTGTCTGTTGGAAAGGGGAAAGACGACATGAACCCCTTCCGTCCCTGGAAAGAGGGGGAATCCGACTCTTACAAGCAAATCATCGATTTCTACTACAACCAATTTGTCGATATCGTTGTGGAAGGCCGCCCCGACATCAAACGGGCCAGACTGGTCAATGAGTATGGCGCCCACGTCTTTCCCGCACCTAAAGCGCAGGAATTCGGTTTTATCGACGGATCCGGTTATTCATACGAACAAACAGTCGAGCTCCTGGCAAAAGAGATCGGCATTGAAGATGATTACTATCAGGTCGTACAAATGAAGAGAAAGATCGACCTTTCTGATTTTTTTAATACCGGAACGATGCTTTTCAATGGAAAAGTGCAGCACCAAATCGATCTCGCTCCCTATTTTGACCATCATCTGATGAACAAGTTCCTTTACCTATATATGCCCCAGGCTCAATGAAAAAACTGTATGTGATCGACGCGTCGGGCTATCTGTACCGTTCCTACCACGCGATTCAAAACCTCACGAACGCTCAAGGAGAGTCCACGAATGCCCTTTACGGGTTTATCCGCTCCCTTTTAAAACTGATCAAAGATTTTGAACCCCGACATATGGTTGCAGTCTTTGACGGGCCTAAGGGAGCGGAAAAACGCAAAGCGCTCTATCAGGAATATAAAGCGAACCGCAAAGCGATGCCCGAAGACCTGCGTTATCAGATCGGCTGGGCCCAGGAATTCTGCGATCTGCTGGGAATTCCTAAATTAGTCGTCCCGAAAGTGGAAGCTGACGACACCATGGGGTCTGTCGCCAAGTGGGCAGAGCAAAAAGGAGCGGAGGTCTACCTCTGCACAAGCGACAAAGACCTTTGCCAGCTCGTCAATGAGAAAACCTTCGTCCTCAATACGCATAAGAACAATTTGCTCCTGGGCCCAGACGAAGTGAAAGAAACCTTCGGCGTCTTACCCGAGCAAATGATCGATTATCTGGCAATTGTCGGCGATGCTTCCGACAATGTTCCGGGCATTCCCGGATTTGGAGCAAAAACGGCGGCCAAAGTTCTCAATGAATTCGGCACCCTGGACAAGCTGCTTGCGCATCCCGAAGAACTGAAGGGGAAAAAACAGGAAACGGTCAGATCTGCCGCAGATACCGCGAAACTCAGCCAGCAGTTGGTCACGATCGATACAACCGTCGACTTCCCGCAAGAACCCGGTTTCTTTGAGATCGCCTCCCCCAACCTTGATGAGCTGCGCCATTTTTATGCTGAGAAAAACTTCAATACGCTGGCCCGCGAGCTCGAACAAGAAACGGGTGGAAAAGAAGAAGAGGTCAGCTACGCTTTGGTCGATGAAGAAGACGCCCTCGATCAATTGGTTGAAGCTCTCGCCAAAGAAAAAGAAGTGTGCTTCGATACGGAGACCACCCATTGGCATCCCTTAAAAGCGGAGCTTGTCGGAATCGGTTTTTGCGTGAAAGAAGGAAGCGGCTGGTATGTACCCGTCAACGGCAAGCTCGGTCTTGAGAAAGTGCTGGAAAAGCTGTCCCCGCTATTCCAAAACCCCAAGATCGGCTTTTACGCCCACAATTTAAAATACGACCTCCATATACTGAAGAACTACGACATCTCCGTTGCCAACCTCGCTTTCGACACGATCCTGGCCTCGTATATCCTGGTCCCCCACCTTCGGCAGCACTCGTTGGACGCCTTAACGCTGGAACACTTTGGAAAGGTAAAAATCCCCACAAGCGACCTGATCGGAAAGGGGAAAAATCAGATCACAATGCGCGAGGTGCCCATCGAACAGGTGTGTGCCTACTGCTGCGAAGACGTCGATTACACATTCCGATTGAAACAGATCTTTGCTGAACAATTGAAGAAGAAAAAGCTAGAGAAACTTCTATTTGATATTGAACTCCCCCTTCTCAAAGTGTTGATGAAAATGGAAAGGGAAGGGATCTTCCTTGATGTTCTCATTTTGGAAAAACTGGGGGGAGCGGTAACGGCAGACCTTGAACGGCTGGAAAATGAAGTGCATGAGATCTCCGGAGAGACATTCAATTTGAAGTCGCCAAAGCAATTGAGTGAAGTGCTCTTTGAAAAGATGGGAATTCCCCCTCCTAAAAAGACTGCAACGGGGTATTCCACGTCCGCCGAAGTCCTGGAATCCTTGCAAAACAAATATTCCATCGCTGCAAAAATGCTGGAGTTCCGTTCTCTTGAAAAATTGCGCTCCTCCTATATCGAAACCCTGCCGAAAGAGATCAACGAAAAAACCGGCAGGATACACCCCACCTTCAATCAATCCGTTGCAGCGACGGGAAGGCTGTCCTGCCAGGACCCCAATCTACAGCAGATTCCTATCCGTACCCCACTTGGAAGGGAGGTGCGCCGCGCGTTCCGACCTGAAAAAGAGGGATGGAGCTTCCTTTCTGCCGACTATTCTCAGATCGAACTGCGGCTGCTGGCCCATTTCAGCGAAGACCCGAAGTTGATCTCAGCTTTTGAAAACGACGAGGATATCCACGCACACACAGCGGCCACGGTATTGAACATCCCGCTCGACAAAGTCACCAAAGAGCAGAGAAGGCAGGCAAAAGCGGTGAATTTCGGGATCATCTATGGTCAGCAAGCCTGGGGACTCTCAAGAGAACTGGGGATCTCTGTTGAAGAAGCTTCAGCATTTATCAAGACCTACTTTCAACGCTATCACCGTGTCCAGGACTTTATTGAGTCGTGCAAAGAGCGGGTAAGAAAAACCGGCAGGGCGCATACGATCATTGGAAGAGAGCGTCCCATCCCTGAAATTGATAGCAAAAACCCTCAAATCCGCTCCGCGGCTGAACGTCTTGCAGTCAATACCCCTTTGCAAGGGACTGCGGCGGATTTAATTAAAAAAGCAATGATTGTCATTGATGAAAAACTCTCGCAAGGGCAACATCTGGGCTTTATGGTATTGCAAATCCATGACGAACTTGTATTTGAAATTCCCGATTTCGAGATCACTCCGATCGAACAAATCGTCATTAATGGCATGGAAAAGGTCTACCGACTACGCGTCCCATTGACAGTGGACGTCTCTATTGGCAAAAATTGGAAAGAATGTTAAAATTAAAGAAAGTAGCCGTTACGGGCGGCATTTCGAGTGGTAAATCACTAGTATGTCAATACTTGAGCGAATTTGGCGCTTACGTTGTCGACGCTGATAAAATCGTACACAAGTTACTCAATCCAGAAACAGAATTAGGACAGCAGGTCATCGCTCTTCTGGGTGAACACATACTTCGCGACAACGCTATCGACCGCTCAAGAGTTGCAAAGCTCGTATTTCTTAACCCAAGGTTATTAAAATCCTTAGAAAATCTTCTGCATCCCCCCGTCTATGAGGAAATTGACCGTCTTTACAACACCATCGCCAACCAAAAGGCACCTCCTCCACTTTTTGTGGCAGAAGTTCCTTTGCTGTTCGAAACAGGTGGAGACGCTCACTTCGATACAACGATTGCCGTTGTATCCGTTCTGGAACAGTGCTGGGAGAGGTATCGGGATGCAACAGGAAACGAAAGGGAAGACTTTAATCGGAGGGCTGCCTGCCAGCTACCGCAGCACCTGAAAGCGGAAAAAGCAGACATTGTCATCCACAACGAGGGCTCGATTGAGTCTCTCAAAGAACAAACAAAAAAAATCTATCAATCACTTGTAGAATAGGAGAATTCCGTTCAATGGAATCGGAGAATAACAGTCCAAACGCGACTTCAGCTATACCAGATAAAAAGCCACATCAAAAAAGAAACGAAGGTGAGGAGCAAAAACCTCAAAGGCAAGCTCCGGAGCGCACAACTAAAATATCTGATATTCAGCGCATGAATATTGACCAGTTGAATCAGCTGGGCAAACAGCTAGGGATCAAGCACACCGGTTCATTGACCAAATCCCAGATGGTCTTTGAGATCGTAAAATCGATTTCCGAAAACCCCAATGAGATTCTATATGGGGAAGGCGTTCTGGAAATCCTTCCTGACGGATTCGGTTTTCTCCGTTCAACAAACTACAACTATCTCCCTTCGGCCGAGGATATTTATGTCTCTCCAGCCCAAATCAGGCGGTTTGACTTAAAAAAGGGTGACACTGTCAAAGGAACGATACGCCCGCCAAAGGAGAAGGAGAAATTTTTTGCTCTTTTAAGGGTAGATACCATTAACGATCAAACGCCTGATAAAGCGAAGGACAGGATCCACTTTGAAAACCTGACCCCTCTTTATCCTGACGAACGACTGGTCATGGAGACAGCTTCGGAAAAACTGTCAACGCGCGTACTGGACCTCGCCGCTCCTATTGGCAAGGGTCAGCGCGGTCTGATCGTCGCCCCTCCCCGCTCAGGTAAAACCATTATCTTGCAGAACATCGCAAATGCGATTGCGACAAATAACAAAGAGATCACTCTGATCGTTCTTCTCATCGATGAACGCCCGGAAGAAGTGACCGACATGCAGCGGATCGTCAAAGGGGAAGTGATCTCTTCCACATTTGACGAACCGCCGGAACGCCACGTCCAGGTCGCCGAAATGGCCATTGAGAAAGCCAGGCGCCTTGTCGAGCATGGACATGACGTTGTCATCCTTCTCGATTCGATCACACGCCTTGCCCGCGCCTACAACACCGTTCAACCTCATTCCGGGAAAATCCTCACTGGCGGTATCGACGCGAACGCCTTGCACAAGCCCAAGCGTTTCTTCGGAGCTGCGCGGAATATCGAACAGGGCGGTTCCCTGACGATCATCGCCACGGCCCTGATCGAGACTGGATCCCGCATGGATGAAGTGATCTTTGAGGAGTTCAAAGGCACAGGCAACATGGAGCTCGTCCTCGACCGAAGACTTGCGGACCGACGCCTTTATCCTGCAATCGACCTGGTCAAGAGCGGAACGCGAAAAGAAGAGCTTCTGTATCATCCTAATGAGCTGGAAAAGATCTACTTATTGCGTCAGGCGGTGGCGGATCTGACATCAGTCGATGCCATGAATCTGCTTCTGGGCCGTCTGAAAAAAACCAAGCAGAACGTAGAATTCTTGCTGTCCATGAAAGATTAGTCATAGAAGCTATCCTAGCTAGATCATTGGATAGCTTCTTGCTTGCAATTTGACAGAAAGTTTAGTAATTTTCTTCTCTAGGAATCGATTATTAATGGGGTCGACTATGCCGATTTTCCGCACTTTGTTCTTATTTGCTATACTCGCGATAGGCACTTGGGTGTTGTGGGAGCACAATCCAACGTTTCGTGAAATTGTACAAACCTACGTAGAAAACGGCGAGTTTTTAACGCTTGAAGCCCGTTATTCTGCCGATCAGATCATGCAGTCGCATGAAAAAGAGCTGATCCCAGACAATCAATACTCTTATCAGGAGCCGACCCTCAAGTTCTATCCCTATCTTTTGATGGAGGTCAAGTACACCCAGACCAGCGGCCGTACCCGGGAGGGAGTTATCTTGTGGAGCATGGTCGATGGCGAAATGGTGATGGACACCGATTCGTGGCAAAAAACGCATGGGTTTGAAGACGCAATCAACGCAGGTGCCAATCGGTCTGACTTTGTTCTGATTAACACGCTTGCTAAATATCGAGGCTCGCTTTCAATGTCTCGACTACAGAAGGAATTGAACCTTGAAGATCAGGCATTCCAACAACTCATTGAGAATGCGCGTAAAAAATATTTAATCATTCTCCGCGGCAATGAAGTAGCGCTGCATTTCCAGAATCCCAACTTCCTCGTCGCCCCTCAGACACGTATCAACCAGTGGTTAGTCACGAAACCTTACAATCACGCTCAAAGAGTCGGAAAACGCTATTCGCAAAGGCAGATTGAGAAGGTTGCCAAGGCCGCCTTCGGTCATGATTTTACCGTCCGCAACGCCAAAGAGGTCTTTCTCCCCGTCTACAGCATTGAGGTGTTAAACCCGGATGGTTCCGTGTTAACGAGCTATTGGAACGCATTGAACGGGAATCGGATCGACAGCAAGTATTTGTCCCTTTCCCCTTAATTTCTGTTATTTCGAATGGGAAGTCTACTGGAGAGATCTTTGCTCACCTGTTTTGTCTTTGCAACATCCGGGCGGCCTGAGCTCTCTGTTGCGATGAGGCTTGAACTTCGAGCGCGCGGTGTCACCACAACCCTTGGACTGTTATCTAATTCAGGCTGACAGGAAACGGACCTTGGTGAACTCCCTTGAGTAATCAATCTGTCATGACCTTCTTTCACATCCAGCTGGTTACCCGTTAAATTCACTGTGACCGTCGAATTTTCAGGCTTCCTCCCTTCAAATTCTGTGACAACGCGACCAAGAATTTTCCAGTCTGATACACTAATAAAATTGGAAGACAAGATCAACGTAACTAAAGACGAATTTCTTTTTAGTGCATCAGATATCGAAACAATCGCGTCACTGGGTCCCTGCGGCAAACTGTTCTCCCTAATTCTCGCTGCTGGTGTTTTCAGTTGCTTCACTGTTTTTGACGACCCTAATCGATTGCCTTGCAGATTAAGCTCCTTTAATCTTCGGCTATGTTCAATTAGTGTACTAATTGCGCGGCCATGATGCGTGCTCAGCTGACACCCTTCCAGGGATAGAGAGCTCACACCCACTTTTTCTTCAACCAGTTGTTTAAAGAGTTCTGTCTTATCCATTGTTGGATTCCCAATATCCTGCAAGAGTTTTACAATCACGTCATTCAAACTCATAGATATCGCATCAAGGTTGAGCCCCAATCTCTGACAAACTCGATGAAAATAATGAGTATCTGCCCTTTCACGCAATTCACTATCAATCGTTTTTTGAACATGTTCATTTTGAGCGATAATTCCATAGACAATTTCAAACAAGGCTTCAGAAGGAATTGTTAAATTGATCAAGTTAAAAGTACGTAATGGATAACAGCCATTAGAAAGGGCATCTCTAATGAAAGTGGCGATTTCCCTTGATATGGCGCCCCCTTCGATATGAAGGGAATTGATGCTTTTGTTATCTTGCAGTCCATAGAAAAATTCATTTGCAAAAACAGGGTCCCAAGAACAATTGACCAGCTTCAACGAACGCACTTGACAAACGGAAGATCTTAGGAACTCTCCCATTGCTTTGGCAGATTTTTCGGTAAACGCATAATTACAAAGGATCCAGTCGTGTTTATTCATCTCTTTGAGCTGTAGAAGTTCCGTTACTCCAAACTTCTCCTTTTCACTGGTGTAACTTCCTCCTGGAACATTCCAGGGCCTGGGACTCATCATGATACTATTCGATCTTTCCAGGCTTAAAAGGGGAATCGCAATAAATGCAGCTCCCTGTGTTTTGACTTCAGTAGTGCCTGACTCCTGATGAGAAACTAAAGAATCCGAACTCGCAGATCTTGCGATAGTATGATCACTTTCCGCAGATGAAGATGATGATGATGGCTGCATGACGACCTCCTGTGACAGACAGAACTTAGCTAATCACCCAATATGGATGAATTAACAGCAAGAGGTCAAATATTTTTTAAATTATTTTTTAAACATTCTACCCCCTCTCCAGTAAGGGCGGAAAGTTCAAAAAGATTGCCAGGATCCACGGTGTGTGTTTGATAAAATTCTTTTAGGTGCAGGGAAGCTTCTTCGGAATCGATCTTATTGAGAACGACAAAATAAGGTCTGTCAAGAAGAGCTGGATTATACTCTCCGATCTCCTTGCGGAGAATGGCGAAATCATCTGATGGATTGCGGCCATCGATACCGGAAGCGTCGAGGACGAAAATAAGGAGTTCGGTACGCTCGATATGACGGAGGAATTCAAGTCCAAGACCACGGTCCTGATGGGCATCTTTGATAATGCCAGGGATATCAGCGATGAATATCCGCGTATAGTCGTCACGTTCAATATATCCAAGATTAGGAGCCAACGTGGTAAACGGATAAGGGGCGATTTTCACTTTAACCTTGGCCAAACTGGAAATCAATGTCGATTTACCAGCATTTGGGAACCCCACAAGTCCGACGTCTGCGATCAATTTAAGCTCGAGCTCGACTGAGAGCTCCTCACCCGGTTTGCCAGGAGTACATTGATTGGGGGCGCGGTTCGTTGATGTTTTGAACGTTGCGTTCCCCCTGCCGCCGCGGCCGCCTTTGCACGCTTCCCACTTTTGCTGGTGGTCGGTCAAATCGCAGAGGATCTCTCCTGTCGCAGAATTTTTAATCAAAGTCCCGCAAGGAACTTTTAAAATTAAATCTTTCCCGCTTCTACCCTGCATGCGGTTAGGCCCGCCCTGCTGCCCATTTTCCGCACGAAAAAGATGGCGTTGACGAAACCATTCCAATGAAAGCAGCTGTTCGTCTGCCTGGATGATCACGGAGCCCCCGCGACCACCATTGCCGCCAGCAGGCCCTCCTTTGGGGATGTATTTTTCCCGGCGCCAGGCAACGATTCCGTTGCCCCCTTTTCCAGCTGCCAGATCTATTGAAACTCTATCAGTAAACATAAATAAAAAATGCCGCGCGAGACGGTTTAATCCAGCGCGGCGATCAATGAAGTGGTAAAGTTGCCGTTTGTTTACGCTTTTATGGAAACGAGAGTCTTGTTCGTTTTTTGGAAATCAACAACTCCGTCGCAAAGAGCGAACAGAGTATCGTCATTTCCACGCTTGACATTCGTTCCCGGATGCCATTTTGTGCCTCGCTGCCGTACTATAATTGTTCCGGCTTTGACAACTTCGCCATGTGTTCGTTTAATGCCCAGACGCTTGGAATGGGAATCACGTCCGTTGCGGGAAGATCCTTGTCCTTTCTTATGAGCCATTATTTATCCTCTTCTTTTTTCTTCTTAGGCGCAGCTTTTTTAGGAGCGGCCTTTTTTGGAGCAGCTTTCGGCTTAGTCGTTTTTGCTTCCTCAGCCTTAGGTTTTGCAGCCTTTGGCTTTGCCTCTGCTTTCTTAGGAGCAGCTTTTTTCTCCTCTGCGGCAGGAGCCTCTTCTTTCGTCTTTGCCGCTGCCTTTTTTGGCGCAGCTTTGCCGGATGAAGCGATATCTGTGATCTTTACACGGGTGTAATGCTGCCTGTGTCCCCAGTGTTTTTGCGTATGGCCGCGCGGCCTGTACTTTAAACTGCTGACTTTCGGACCGGCTGAAGTTCCGACAACCTCGCCTTTGACCAGGTATCCGGCAACAACAGGTTCCCCGATCAATGCGCTTTGTCCATCGTTTACAAAAAGCACTTCGCTGAATTCAACGGCTGAGCCCTGGTCTGCATTAAGTAATTCTACATCAATCACATCGTCTTTCGCGACACGATACTGTTTTCCACCTGATTTGATGATGGCATACATGGTTTGTCTCCAATGGCGATATTTTTATTTTTTCAGGTATAGAATATCTGAATACCATAATGAAATCAACGGAAATCTTAATATTTGGATTGATTGACAGATTGAGAGAAGATATCCATAATAAAAAGTATGCATATCGTTCTTTTACAGAGCCGTTTGACAGACGAGGAAGTGACCGAGCTTATCGATGAATTCCCTCAATTTCTTTTTTTATCCACTTCGGAACTCACATTCAAGCAATTGGGAAAAGAAGAGTGGGAGCGGGTGGAAATCATCTACGGGAACCGCTTATCAACTGAAAATTTACAAAAAGCCCCTCAGCTCCGCTGGATCCACTCCCCTGTCCCCAACCTGAATCCCTTGTGTTTAGACCAGTTGGAAAAAAGAGGCTCGGTGATCGTCACAGTGACGCGCGAGGAAAACGCTTACCAGATCGGCGAATACGTGATGTGCGGCATGCTCGCGTTTGCAAAAAATTTATTCCACTGGATGGAGGCGGACCAGTCCCCGTCGCTTCTTTGGGACAGCAAGTGGCGCGAGTCCATGTGGACGCTAAAAGGTAAAAAATTTATTCAAATCGGACTAGGTAAAGTGGGGACGGAAATTGCGAGGCGTGCGCAGCAGTTGGAGATGAAGGTTTGGGGAGTGCAGGAAAAGCGTTCTTTCCACCGGCATTGCCATCAGGTGTTCAGCATGGACGACCTTCATGATGTTCTCCCCTCCGGGGATGTGATCTGCCTGGCGCTGCCCAGGCCTCAGCAAAAAGGGACTTTATTGGGAAAACGTGAGATCAAAATGATGAAGGATGGATCTATTCTGATCATGATCGGTTCCAAATCCCTCGTTGACGAGCAGGCGCTTTCTGATGAAAAGGACACGGACAAGTTCAGAGGGATTTTGATCGACGCGTTTTATCAAGTGCCGATCTCCCCCTCATCAAAGCTGTGGAAGCTGCCGAATACGATCATCACCCCTGAAGTGGCTCCGCGCCCCAAGTCAGAGGATAAAGAGGCCTACCGCCTGTTCCGCTACAATCTCAGGCAGTATGTCCATGGAAATTTCACCGACATGCGCAACGCCATCGGCACTAAAAAAACAATGATTACTTAATCTGCAGATCCACCACAAGGGGTTCTTTTTGACCGGCTTGAAAAAGCATGGCGGAAACAGGATCGAAAAAGATAGATTCCGCGCGTAGCTGTACCGATGCCGCTCTTCTCACCTGTTCGCTCACAACCGCTTGTTTTACGTGCATCATTCCCACATTCCGAGCAGTAGTAACAGGAACAGGGCAGCCCAATCCGTCATGTGAGATTTTGATAAGGTTTGCAAAGCGTTGATCGTCGATCTCAACTCCTTTTTCTTGCGAAAGGGTCGCTCGGAATCTCAATCCATCTGGAAATGCTTTTCCATGATGAAAAGCAGTGTCCTTCGCTATACTGATCAAGATATTCATCACAATAGGATGGATTTTAACATCTGCCGGTCTGATATTGTGTGCGTTAACAGGAATTTCAGATGGGCATTTGAATGAAAACTCTCCCACCGCCGGCACGCAAAGAGAGATTTGAACGACAGGAATCTCTGTAGCGATAGCAGACATAAATTATTCCGGTTATTGATTTTGCGAAGTTTATGATCGCATTCAGAGGGGGTCTACAAAGTAAATAAAGCTCATCTTGCAACATCTTTTTCCCTGGTAGAATCACTTTCAGACTCACCAACTGATACCAGTTTACCTCGTCTTCCAAGCAATCCTCTCAGAGAAAAATCTGTCACAATCTAAACTTCATTTACTTTGTAGACACCCTCTCAGACTGAAATCAATTTACTCGGTAAGATAATTTTTCTCGATTTTATAAACAAGGAACGTAAAATCGAGCCATTTATCTTAATCTATAACCTGCGATTGTATACTAAGATTCTGATTCTTTAGTCAGCACATAAATAGTCGAAGTAGTGATTGTCGGAGTCCCTTTTTGATCACTAGATACTGATACTAGGTCAAACCGCGGCAAAAGGCCAATATCGCATGTATTTTCTTTCTGATAAGATTCAAGCCCCACACGCCTGACGCTAAAATTCCCATCCAGTTCCTTTGAAAGCTTTTCAGCCAGTTTTTCAGGGGTTACGCAATCGTAAGCGGGTAAAAGGACAGCCTGCATTAACTGCGCATCCATGTAAAGGCTTCCATTTTCTTTTAGCGCATTCAGATAGGAAGGGAAAATTTTCTTAATATCAACTTTTCCTCCACCGAACGCCAACAGAATCGACATTGTCGCAACCATCACGTCATATTGTTCTTCTGATGCAAACGTCGGGGTATTGATATCAAACTCTCTGACACCCACTTGACCACTGTCTACATTCAAAAGCAGCATTGACGCTTCGCAAGTTCCTTTCAACATCTCTCCGACATTTTTTGGAGCCTTTGCCTTAGTAGTCCAATAATCAGCCATCAACTTAAGCCCAGGTTGCATAGTGTCTGGAGCTTTACAGTAATTTTCAGGAATATCCATTATCAGTGTACGAAAAACAAGCGGATCGTAAGCAATCACTTTCATCCGCTCAATTTGCCCCTTCATCACTTCAAGGGCTTTAGTATCGTTGTCCAAAAGAGTGAAGCGTCCCCTCGGAAAGATCGCCATCAACTCCGCCAGCTGGGGGCAATACGCTAACGATTTTGCCTTCGATTGAAGACCGGGACCGACGATACAAACCTCAAGGTCTTCATTGATTCTGCGGTATTCGAAGCGATCGAGCATCTCAGCATACATGTGGGGGAAACGAAACGCTGCCGTGGTCAACCCTCCCCCTTTATTTGCAGGGGAAAACTGGGAAATCCGCATATCAACAACAAAAGGACCTCTCTGACCACCTTTAAAAAGCATGGTGGAAACAGGATCGAAAAAAAGTACTTCAGACTGTAGTTGAGCTATTGCAACTTTTCTCACCTGTTCACTCACTGCCGCCTGTTTCAATCCCATCATTCCAGAGTCCCTAGCAACGGCAACGGGAACAGGGCACCCCACTCCTTCAAAAGCTGTCTTCAGGAGCCCTCCGATATATTGGTCATCGACCTCAACTCCACTATGTTGCGAGAGGATTACGCGGCATCTCAATCCTTCAGGAAACGCCTTCCCATGATGAAAGGAGATATCCTTCGCCAAACTGATCAGAATAGTCGACACAATGGAATGAAGCTTGAAATCTGTTGGTGAGACATTGCTTTCGATGAGGGGAATTTCGGAAGGGTCTTCGAAAGGAAATTCCTTCCCTTGCGGAATGCAAAAAGAGATGTGAAAGACAGGAATTTCCATAGAAGATGCAGACATAAATCACTCCAGTTATTGATTTTGCGAAATATCATACCAAGTACCCCGATAACAAGCAACTTCCTCGAAAAAATAATTTTTCTCGATTTAAGAAACGAGGTATGTATAATCGGGCCATTTATCTTAGCTTTAGGAGGTGTTCTCATGAAAATTGAACCGTTTTTTCAACTTTTCGCCGGGACCAGCCTCACGTATGACGACCTCATCCTCCTTCCACAATACGTTGACTTCTCTATAGAAGAGGTCGACCTTTCTACCTTGTTGACGCGTGAGATTACCCTAAATTCCCCCATTGTCAGCTCTCCAATGGACACGGTCACCGAATCCGACCTGGCGATCGCCGTCGCGCTGCAGGGAGGCATCGGACTGATCCACTATAACATGCCCGCAGAAAAACAGAGGCAGGAAGCTCTAAAGGTGAAACGATTTAAAAACGGATTTGTCTCTGAGCCGATCACCCTTCCGCCAACCGCCTCTATCAAAGAGGTGATGAGGATCCGCAGGGAGCTGGGTTACTCGACGATTCCGATCACAGAAGACGGCACCCCACGCGGACGTCTGCTCGGGATGATCTCGAAATACGATTATTCCTCCCTCACCCCTGACTACCAGGAAAACCTGGTCAAAGAACGGATGGTTCCCGTCCACCATCTACCTTGCGCGACATTCGACGACCTTTGCGATGAGAATGGCCACTTCGACCTGGGCCATGCGAACGAGAAATTATTGGAAGCGCACAGCGCAGCCCTTCCCATTGTCGATGAGGAGGGACACCTGTTATACCTGATCACCCGCTCTGATGTGGACAAGCATCAGAACTTTCCGAAAGCTGCCCTCGATCGAAACAACAGTCTTCTTGTCGGTGCGGCAGTAGAAACATGGCAGGCGAAAGCGGAAAGCAGGATCGAACTGTTGTCCAATGTTGTCGACGTCATCGTCTTCGACACCTCTCAGGGATACACGCAATATGAGATCGACCTGATCAAGTGGACGAAGGCAAAACATCCCCACTTGCAAGTGATCGGCGGGAACGTCGTGACCGAAGATGCGTGCGAGGCCCTGATCAAAGCTGGCGCAGACGCGATCCGAGTAGGGATGGGCTCGGGCTCCATCTGTACGACGCAGGAAGTTGGCGGAATTGGAAGGGGCCAGGCATCTGCTGTCTACAACTGCGCGAAAATGTGTAAAAAATCGAACATCCCCGTTATTGCAGATGGAGGGATCTCAAAAAGTTCTGACATTGTCAAGGCGTTGGCCCTGGGGGCAAGCACAGTCATGCTCGGATCCCTTCTTGCTTCGACCGATGAGGCTCCTGGAAGAAGTCAGATCAAGGATGGGATCCGATTAAAGGAATACCGTGGAATGGGCTCAAGCCAGGCGATGGAACAGGGAAGCTCTGTCCGCTATGGGACACAGAACAGTAAGATCAGAGTTCCTGAAGGTGTTGCCGGCATGGTTCCCTCCCGCGGTTCGATTGCGCAGTGGGTCCCTTGTTTGCTGCAAGGGGTGAAACAGGGCTTTCACAAGCTGGGATTTTCCAACCTGTCTGCGCTTGCCGATCAAATCGAGCTTGAAAAACGTTCGGAAGAAGCGAAAAGAGAGGGACAGATCCACAACCTCTACGAATACTCGCTCGACTCCCATCCCCAAGTGCAAAGTTCCTCAGAATACCTTCCGACACCTAAAAAATATTTTGCCGGAGCTCGACATGATTAATTATGCCTCAAGCGGAGTCGATATCAATGCAGGAAACCGTTTGGTCGAAAAGCTGAAGGAAAATCTGCCCAATATCGGCGGGTTTGCGGGCCTTTTCCCATTGGGCGATCAATATCTGGTCGCCGGCACAGATGGCGTGGGAACAAAACTGAAGCTGGCCATCGAAGAGCGCCGTTTTGACACGATCGGCATCGATCTGGTCGCAATGTGCGTCAATGATATCCTCACGACAGGGGCCGACCCGCTATTTTTCCTGGACTACTATGCCACCTCCAAACTCGATGTTGAACAAGCTGAACAAGTGATCGCGGGGATCGCCAAAGGGTGCCAGGAAGCCGGCATGGCCCTTCTTGGCGGTGAGACCGCTGAAATGCCGGGGTTTTATCGACCCGGGGATTTTGACATTTGCGGATTCGCCGTCGGCATCGTACCTAAAAGTTCACTGATCGATGGCAGCACGATCGAAGCTGGGGACGTCATCATCGGCATCCCTTCAAACGGCGTCCACAGCAACGGATTTTCCCTGGTCCATAAAATTCTTGAGATCGACAGCAATCCCCCGTCCGACTTGCTCGCGCCCACAAAAATCTATTCTCAGGAAACCAATCAGCTGCGTGGACGCGCGAAAGGGATGGCGCACATTACCGGAGGGGGGCTGACCGAAAACGTTCCGCGCATCATACCCGAAGGCCTGGGAGCTGAGATCGACACAAGCTTATGGAATGTTCCAGAGATCTTTAACTGGATCGAAACAACAGGAAATGTAGACCGGGACGAAATGTTCAGGGTCTTTAACATGGGAATTGGCCTGACGGCAATCCTGTCCCCTCATGAGGTCAGAGAGGGGGAAAAGATCATCGGACACATTTCCGAAGGAAAAGGAGTCACTTTTTTATGAATCATTCCCCTCACCGCATCTTTATCAAGTCAACGCCTGCATCGGCAAAAGGCCAGGCCGCGCAATTGCTCAAAACGATACAAGACTATTACCATTTTCCCCTTGACCATCTGGAAATTGAGAAGATCTTTCAAATCAAAAAACCTCTCACAAAAGAACAGCTGGAAACAATCGCCTCAGGCCCTCTTGCCGACCCTAT
>Ga0180431_10002245_pt1 | contig 26136 bp, 35 predicted proteins | sample SS_ome_11_FD_132459 | JGI IMG/M metagenome (GOLD analysis project Ga0180431, IMG submission 132459) | Hypersaline lake sediment archaeal communities from the Salton Sea, California, USA - SS_1_MS_1 metaG | ecosystem: Environmental > Aquatic > Non-marine Saline and Alkaline > Hypersaline >... | reverse complement strand
CCAATGTGTGGTCGGATCATAACCCCGTCCCAAACGCCATATTTCTAACGGATTCGTAATATGGGAAAGCGACAGGACACCACGCCGACGAAAGTCACGCAAGCCCGCATTGACTGGCTCTACGCGGAAATGCGCTCTGTCAAGAGCAGCCTCAGGGACGCGAAAAATGACGGATCTCACTCTGCGGTGGCTGCGCTACATCGCCAACTGCAGTCATTGCGCGGCGAGCTCGATGCGGAAAAGCTACGACAGGCCGAACAGATGGCTGAGGACAGGGACAAACTCGACGCAGCCGACATGACCCCAGAGGAATGGATCGACTACCACGCAGGCGTAGCGAATCAACTCGAGGCGCCTGAGCTCGAGCCGTATGTCCAAGCATGGGCCAGGCAGCACGGTGCGGTGATCGTCATGGAAGGCGGATTCGCGCAGCTTCGGTACAGGCAGACTGGGTAGAGCGTGCTCCTCGACCCCCGCGAGCACTCGTCAGCGATCGCAAGGCGGCACTGGCACAGGTCCGGAACGTTCCGGCGCTGGACCAACCCACAGTCTGCGTTCCTGAACGACCCGCGCACCCTGCTCGTGCTCTGGGGCTGCAACGGCGCCGGGAAATCGGTCGTGCTCGCCGAATACGCTCGTCGCGCCATCGAGGGAACCCTTGCCAACCCGGTAGCAGATGGCCCCGTCAGCGTCGGGCTGTTCGGCGAGACATGGCAACAGCTCGGTTCGACTATCAAATACTTCTGGGACTCGGTTGATAAGCGATGGTTCCGCGAGAAGGTCCACTTCCAGGACGGCCAGTTAGCCGGCCAGCGAATGCCGATCTACGACGTGATCGACGGCCCAGGCAAGGGTTCTGTTCTGCGCATGGGCACGTTCAGCGCTGGAGCGCAACGCCTTGCCGGCCCTCGCTACCACTACGTGATCGCAGACGAGCCGTTCCCACACCAGATCTTCGCTGAGCTGTGGCCCCGCCTGCTCGGTCGTAACGGCCAGCTGCGGATGGGGTTCACTCCAACCCTCGGCACCGCGCACAAGCTCGAGTATTTGTGGGACCTTGTAGACGATCCGAAAGCCACGTTCGCCGGAGAGATTCAGGTTCCACTCACCCTCGATGCCGTTACCCCACGCGGAGGCCTCGCAGAGATTCCATGGATGACCCAGGAGGAGATCGACCGCTTCGAGCGCGGTTGCCCAGCCCAGGTCAGAGACTGCCGAATGGGCCGATCGAGGGTTCCGGAGACCGCCGCGAGGTTCTTCGACGCCTACGGATCCCACCTCCACAACCAGCCCGACCTCGGGCGCCTGGCCGAACTCAACGCCCGCGTCGGAATCGGCATCGACCACGGCAGCAAGCCCGGCGCCCAGCGTGCCGTCATGATCGCGACCGCAATCGTCAAGGGCAAGAGCAAGGTCTGGGTCTTGGACGAGTACAAGGCTGACGGCAGGACAGAGACGGACGACGACGCTCGCGGAATCATGTCCATGATTGAGCGCCACGGCCTGCGCCTCGAGGATGTCGATCACTGGGTCGGAGACCGCGCCCACCACGGCGACAAGTACGGCGGCAAGAAGTCGAACCTACGCCTGATGCAGGCATTCAGCAGGCTCCGCAGCGTGGACCCGAAGAAGACCCGCACCTGGCGCCGGAAACTGCCCAAGCCCCTGTCGAGCATGTACGTGCCGCGCAAGTACGACGGTAGCATCTGGGACGGCTGCGAGATCTTGCACCGGCTCATGGTCGCGGATCCCTACATGATCGAGTTCAGCCCTGCGTGCGTTCACCTGCACGAGGATTTGCTGGAGTGGCGCGGAGACAGAGCGGACCCGCACAAGGACGGGATCGATGCCCTGCGCTACATCGTGGTGGATATGACGAGGGAGAAGCGGTAGGGTTTGACAGCGCCATAGCCTGCCCATACAATAGCCATGATGCAGACAAGAGGAGGAAGCATCATGAGCGACTACTACTGGGAGAACCAGTGCCAGCACATCATCGGCGCGAAGATCCTGTCGATCACTGGGCTCAAGAAGGGCAGCGAGGAAGTGGTCTTCGAGACGGATCGCGGGACGATGCGAATGCTCCACGAGCCGGACTGCTGCGAAACGGTCGAGGTCGAGGACTTCACCGGCGACGCCGCAAGCCTCATCGGTCAGACGGTCGTCGTATTCGAGGCCCGCAGCAACAGCGACGACCCGCCCGCCGAGCGCGACTACCTCGACGACTCCTACACATGGACCTTCTACGAGATCAGGACCACTGGCGGTGACATGCAGATCCGCTGGTTCGGAGAGTCGAATGGGTGGTACGGCGAAGAAGCCGTGCTGCGCTGGGAGGCCAAGTAGATGCCCGCCCGCACCAACACCCTCCGCATCCCGCTCACCACCGACGAGCGCATCAAGCTCGACGCCGAAGCCGAGCGCCAACGCCCCCGCGGCTCCGTCTCGTGGGGGACGGCGACGTGGGCGAGGGACCTGTTGCTGGCTTCGGCAGGCCAGGCCTCCGAACCCGTGGACGCTCCGCGCTACATCTTTGAGGTCATGCCGAGCTTCACCTCTCGCCCAGATTTGCTCGGCGACTACCACACGATCACCCACGACAGCGGCTTGTCATTCCAGGTCAGCGAGCACGCCTTTGGTTTTCGGGATCCCGGTGTCGTCGATGCTGTGAATAGGGCCGTGGAGTCGGCTATCGATGACGGGATGCACGGGCACTGTTCCGTGGTGGTGGCGGCTCACGACACCGATCCGCGCTCGTATTCTGTCAGGCTTGAGCCCTGCACCGCCGACGGCCTAAGTCTTTCGGTGGAGGGATGATGGATAGCGAGTTCTTTTGGGCCCTCCTGCTCGTCATCGGCAGCATGGTCGTCGTCGGCCTCGTCATGCCGTCCTGCACCGACCCGGATCGCACGGTGTCCACGCTCGAGGCCCAAGGTTTCACCGACATCGAGCCCGGCAGCTATCGCTACTTCGGCTGCGGCCAGTCCGATGCGTTCCACACCGAGTTCACGGCCACGAACAGCAACGGCCAGCGGGTCGAGGGCCTGGTCTGCTGCGGGCTGATGAAGTCCTGCACTGTGAGGTTCTGATGCTCACCGATGAACGCAAGGCCGAAATCCTCCGCCTCGTCGCGCAGCTGCCGGAGGGGGAGAGGGTGCGGGCTGCTGTGGCGATGGTAGTGGGGTGGGAGGCGCGCGTGAACGCAGAAAGCGATCAAGGCTGGTGGGTCCTGTTCCACCGCGAACGAAGCAAGGTCCCGTGGCCCAGCACGCACAGGGCCGCGACAGAGGTGGATCGGCCGTACAGTCTGCACCCGCTTCCTCCGCTCCGGCCGTGCACGGCGCCGACGAGCCTGGTGTGGGTCCCGCCCTACACCACCTCCCTCGACGCCTTCATGCGCGATGTCGAGCCGTGGGCGCGCTCTCGTGAGTTGCTCCTGGAACTGACGGCGCTCGAGGATGAGCCCAAGTGGTGCGCGTACTTCGATGACAACAGGGGCCTACCAAGGCATGAGACCGGGGACTTTCCGGCCCTTGTTTGCTGCCTCGCCCTGCTCCGCGCCGTGGGACTCGGGGAGGTGCTCAATGCCTGACCAGACCTGGCAAGAGATCGCGGCCTGCATCCCGCCATGGGATGGCTGCAAGACCGACGACGGAGACTTCGTGGTCGCCGTGCTCGACGGCGGGCGCGTGCAGGTCCGTGACGAGTCGTGGGACGATCACCCCGAGACAGGGCGCGAACCGTGGGCGCTCTTCGTCCCAGGCCTCACCCACCCCCCAACCGCCCGCGAAGCCGTCGCGCGCCTGGCCCTGTTCCTCGGGGCGCCGGAGGAGGCTGTAGATGAGTGCGTGGCTTTCTGGAGCGACTGGCCACACAGCATGACTCTTGCGGCTGGAGTGAGTAAGGACTGGGGCGACTCGTTCTCATGGATGCACGAGTTCGGTTTCAATGAGAAGTGCAGACCGCTCGCCATCGCCACAGCATGGCGCGAGGCCAGGAAGATGAGAGACCAGCCATGACCAAACGCGTAGTGATCCCTGACCTACCCAAGCCCGCGCCAGAACTCGCCGCGATGACCAAGGAGCTGATCGGCCTCGCCGCTGACGCTATGGACGAAGCCGCACCGAAGTTCAAGCAGGACACCGGACGCTGGCCGCAGTGGGTCTGGATGTCTGTCACCGAAGACCACGGCCAGGTGATCGGCCATGCCAGCGACGAAAGGCCACGCGGGGTCTGGGCCCACAATTACGGGGTGCTCAACGTCCGGGAGATTGACGAATAGTCTCGGCCGATTGACAGATTGACAAGACAAGCCAGCCTGTGGTATGCCCTCTCTGTAGCGCGCACCAGAGGCATCCATGGGCCGAGGCCAGAACGCGAGCAGTTACGTCCGCTCCGACCTGCAGGACATCGAGCTCCGTGAGGAAATGCTCGAGGGTCGGTGGGTCTATTCGCTGTGGAACGAGATGGAGCGCCAACTCGGCAAGCAGCGCATGGAAATCAACGGGATCGCCGACGTCTCGCAAAACCCGCTGCTCGACAAGGTCGTTGCCCGCGCTGTCTGCTACTCGCCGCCCCCTCTCGTCACCGGGCTCGACCCCAGCATGGCGAGCATCATCGGGGACAACAGCGGCTTCGGGCTCAAGATCGACTACGCGAGCCTTGTGGGCGACCTGATCACGATCTATCCGGACATCGCCGCCCAGATCGAGATCGACAGCATGTCTGCCCCCATGCCTTCGGACCTGTCCTGGCTTCTTGGCATGGCGCAACGGTACTGGCTCGCCACGAACGACGCCGGAATCTTCGTCAACTACGCCGACGGGCAACTCGTCAAGCAGCGGATCCGCGCTTCTGCCATGCGCGGACAGGGCGACCCGCAGGACCCAGGGACCCCGATCCTGCTTGGCTGGAACAGGCCAGTAACGGTTGACGGGCGCTACGAGCCCGACAGTTGGGACATCTGGGATACCCGAAACCCGTCGTCTCCGAGCTACAAGATCCTCCGCGGCCCGAAGTGGAACGAGGACGGTAGCTATGATGGCGGCGAGGACATCACCGCGAAGGTGCTCGACGGCGAGACCGCGCGCGAGGGCGAGAACTACACCTGGCGCTGGACACAGGGCAGGCGTGCCGGCCTCCCGTTCATTCCGGTCAAGGTCTACCACAAGCACTACCCAGAAAGCCTCTTTGACCGCTCGAGCGGAAGCGAGGACACACAGGGCACGCTGACTGCCGGCGTGCTCAACAGCTTCTGGCTACACGTCTGCCGCGATGCCAGCTGGCCCGACCGCAACGTGCGAGGCCTCAACCTCGTAGGCGCTGCGGCGGAGGACCACGACGAGCCCCGGAGCCTGCCCAACGACCCAGCCGCGATCAAGGTCTGGGACGACGACAATCCGGAGAAGCCTGGTCAGTTCCACCAATGGGAGCCAGGCGCCGACCCGGAGAAGCTGGGCAAGGCGATCCGGTCCTATCGCCAGATGCTGGACGAGCAGAGCGTTCCGGCCGACATCACGAACGTCCCGGGCGACCCGCTACAACACATGGTCCAAAGCCTTCAGCGCGAGGTGGAGCGGCTTTACCCCATCTGCCGCAAGTACGATTCCGCCCTTCTCGAGATGATCGCCGCGACCATCAACACCGGGACCGCGGCCGACCCCGACGAGCAGACTACCGACTTCCCCGAGAGCGGCTACGGCCTTCTCTATCGCACCGAGATCGACAAGATCCGGACCATGATCGACAACAGACAAGGAGCTCCGACCTGATGTCTGACAACAACAAGGGCGGACAGCCCAACGAATTCGACGCCCGCTTCACCGCGCTCGAGCAGCGCTTCGATTCCTTCGCGGCCAAGGTGCAAAGCGCCATGGACGACATGGAAGCCGAGGGAGACCCTGGTGCCGACGTCAGCGCACTCAAGAAGCGCGTGAGCGACCTGACAAGCAAGTACCGCGAAGCGATCACCGCGAACCGCGAACTCCTCGAGGGGCTGGGAACGGTCAAGAGCGAACACGACCAGTTCCGCCAGAGCAGCGCGCAAGCCCTCGAAGCCGCGCTGCAGGCAGAGCGTGAACAGCACACACAGGCCCTCGAGCAGTTCCAGGGCATGCACGCGCAGCACCTGCAGTTGTCCGACCTCGGCATCCGCGAGGACCTGGGGCGCAAAGCAGTCGGCGACGCGTTCGGCGCCCTACCAGAAGACAAGCGCGGAGAAGCCGACAACGCCGCGTCATGGTGGTCCCAGATCGTCGAGACCCAGAACGCCCACCTCGCAGACCCCGAAAACGTGGCCGCCCCGAGCGTGCCAAGAACTCTGCTCGGGTACCTGCCCGCGCCAGGCGCCCCGGACAAGGTCGGCCATGTCAGCACAGAGCGCAACCGCGCACCGACGAAGACTGGACAGGTGACCCCAGCTGACATCATCGCGGCATCAAAGGAAGGCCCAGAGGCCTACCGCGCCGTGATGGAGCGCTACAAGAAACAGCTTGCTGGCGGTTGACAGCCTGTCACAGGTAATGTAAGCCTGTCACTGTAGCCCATCGGGTGCTTCGCTACCCAGGGAGCCGAAACGCTCCAGAGTGCGCATAGGGCCAGAGCAAGACTCACCACCCTACGCAACACCTGGAGACAGAAATGGCCTGGAAGACTGGCACATCCCCCGGCTCGGACATGCTCGCCGCGACCGCAATCGCGCAGTACGTCCTCACCATCGGCGACCGCGACACCTCGTTCCTCATGCACCCCACCGTGATGGCTGGTTGGCGCGATGAGTCTGGATTCCTCCAGGCCGTTGCCGCCGAGGTCCCCGTCATCGGCCTGGGCCTCGACCAACTGGCCGAGGAAGCCGAGGACGATGATGCGGACGAGATCACCCCGTCTGGCACCAGTTACACCCTGACCCCCGCGCGTCAGACCGGCCAGATGGAAGTCCACGGCCTGTTCAACGCTCTCGACGGTCAGATCGACATGGAGCGCCTGGCTCTGGCCCTGTTCCTCGGCGGCCAGCGTCGCCTGATGGCTCAGGTGGCCGCGCTGTTCCCGTCCATCACTGCTCAGGTCGGCAGCACCGGCGTGGCCCTGTCCTGGTCTGTGCTCAAGTCCGCCGTGGACACCAACCATGCCGCCGGCTCCCGCGGGATCCAGGTGGCCATGCTCGAGGACAAGCAGTGGCAGGACGTCTCCGGTGACGCGCTCACCCTCGGCGGCGCCATCGAACACCAGCCCGAGATGCGCGGCTTCATGGGCGGCTCCCAGGGCTACAGCTACAAGGGCCGCTTCCTCAACGGCGACCTCGACATCTTCACCGCCGACTCCAGCATCATCACCACCGTCGGTGGTGGCGCCGACTACTCCGGCTGCGTCTTCGGCCCCGAGGCCTTCGGCATGCTCACCCGCGCCCCCGTGCCCGATCCCAGCGTGGTCAACGCCATGCAGATGGGCTGGATGCGTGCCGAGCTCGACCGCTACGCCCGCAAGGACAAGACCGCCGTTGTGACCACCGGCTACTCGGCCGCCGCCATCGCCCAGAACGGCGCGGCTACCGAAGTGATCTCCGCGGTCTAATCCGCCACCGCCCCGGGGCGTTCCCTCCTCTACGCCCCGGGGCCCATCCTCACCCCCAACCACCGAGGCCCGCATGGCTATCAAGCCCCGCTCCGATGCTGGCAACCAACCCGCAGACGTCAACACCTTCCAGATCGACCTCTCAGGGCGCCGTCCGTCCGAAGAGGAGCGCCTGACCAAGACCGATGTCAGGAACCCGTCCGGGCCGTTCGTGTTCTTCATCGGTCACGGCGACTACCAACTGATCGACGGTCGCTTTCTTCCGCGCCTGCACAAGATCCTGATTCGCCCTGGCGTCGGCCACATCGGGCCGAAGGGCGAGCTTCACACCATGATCCGCCAGCAGGAGGAATGGGGCCGACGCCCTGTTCCGACCGACATCATCGTCGAAGCGTTCGGTGAGGAGGTCAAGGGCTACTGTCGCGCTCACAAGCGGATCGGCAGCAAGCACGCGCACCACACCACCGTGTGGGAGTCCTTCGAAAAGATCGGCGGGAAACCGAAGTGGAAGCGCGACAAGGACGGATACGTGAAGTTCCTGGAGCTGTGCCACGGCCTGCTGTACCCCGAGGACTCCAACCTCAACTCTGCGGTGATCGACGACGCCCTTCGCGGCATCCGCGCAGAGCTCGACTACCTCGACACGCGCCCGCCCTACGATCAGAAGGCGCAGCGCCGAAAGACCTACCTGATCTCGCTCCTGCCCGCGAACATGCGACCGGGCGCAGACGAGACCGAAACCGAAGCGCCCAACAAGGGCAAGAACACTAACAAGGGGGGCAAGCGCTAGTCCTGACGACATCGCTGCCTTCCGCTCAACGGCTGAATCCGCAAGGGTTGAGTCAGGAGACTGAGCCATGAGCGACAACCGACCCGGCACCCGTACCCTGGGCATCGCCCTCCGAACCTCTACCAGTTCCGTGCTCGACGCCGAGGTCATGGTTCTGGCCGGCAACGGAGCGCCCTCCGGGGCGACCGTCGGCGGCAAGACTCTTGCCACTAGCCAGGCGGCCATCTACTACCGACAGGACGCCTCGAGCACCGACGGGTTCGCCTATCTGACCGTTGACGGTGGAACCAACTGGTCAGCGATCGACGCAGGCGCCGTAGATCTCAACCTGCTCTCTTCCGGTGTGCTCGACCCAGCCGCAGACTCCATCGTCTTCATCGACGCGGACGACAGCAACTCTAGCAAGAAGGAATCGGCTGCGGACTACGCTACCAGCATCGCGGGCGAGGGCCTGGCCGCCACCGCTGGCGTGCTTGGGATCACGCTGACCGAACTCACCAACACCACGCTCGATGTGGCAGCCGACTCGCTGGCCTTCATCGACGCCAGCGACTCCAACGCGTCCAAGAAAACCACCTTCGACGACGTGGCGACTCAGATGGCCGGCGACGGCATCAACAACAACGTCGGCACCTTCGACTTCGACCTGGGCGATCTGACCGCGACCACGCTGGACGTCGCCACCGACTACATCACCTTCGAGGATGTCAGCGACGGCAGCGCCTCGAGGCGTGACACGCTCGCATCTCTCGCCACCGCGCAGGCAGGCACCGGCCTGACCGCGACCGCGGGCGTGCTTTCCGTAAACACCTCGGACAGTTCCACCGCAAGCGTCACCGAGGATACCCCCGCGTTCCGTGTCGAGCGATTCACCAACCCCAAAGCCCCCGCCAACATCGTGGCCCCGCTGGCGGGCGATGTGGACGAGAGCACATGGGGCAACATTACCCAGCCTGACACCTCCGACAGTGGCCGCGGAGGCCAGAACGCACAGGTTGTGTTCAGCGCTGGTCCGGACTGGGACGGTGGCGACATCGAGATCACCGGGCTCAAGACCAACGGAAACGTTGCGACCGAGACCATCACCGCGGTCCCTGGCGCGACCGTCCAGGGCGTCGAGGGGTGGATCTACATCACCCGCGTCCGCAACCTTGGCACCCACAGCGCCGGCACAGCCACCGTGCAGACCGGCCTTGCGCTGGCGGTCCCGATCTTCGGATCCGCCGCGCTTGTGGCGACCAAGGAGTTGTCCGCTGGCACCGTGATGGGCTCGAGCTCCATCTCCCCCGCGGGCCTCGTCTCCGTCACCGACGATCCGTTGGATGGCACCAACGACTACCTCGTGGCCTACCGTTGCGCCACCACCTACACCGACGCCGGCCACACGCATGCGTTCTCGTAGTAGGTGACAGATGCCCATCCGATCCACCCGCTATAGCTTCCGATTTGCCGGCCCTGACGTCATTGAACGGGCCGCGGATCAGGTGCTGTTTGTCGAGGCGCGATCGGATGGGTCCCGTGTCGCCCCGGTTTCCGGGACATGCACTGTCTACGACGCGAGCCGGAACACCATCAAGACCGGGTCGATCACCGTCACGGACGACCTGGCCACCTTCACGCTCGATGCCGCCGACACCACCAGCCTCGACCTCTCGGCCGACTGGAAGGTGGTGTGGACGCTCACGATGGCGGACAGTCGTGAGTACAAGCCGGACAACCGCGCCGCGCTCGTGCTCCGGAAGCTGTACCCGGTGCTGACCAGCCTCGACCTTACTGAGGGCAGGTACACCAACCTGAACCGCTACCTCGCGACCGGAGAGACGTCCTGGCAGGACTTCATCGATTCGGCGTGGGATGAGATTCAGCGTGAACTGTTCAAGCTCGAGCGCCGCCCATGGCTCATCACTGACCCAAGCGCATTCCTCGACGTCCACCGCGAGCTCACGCTATCGAACATTCTGGAAGACATCGGCATGAGCCAGCGCAGTAGCGACCGCGACTGGCTGGGCCTGTCCAAGACGCATCGCGGGCGCTTCCTCGCGATGTGGCGAGACCTTTCATTCGACTATGACCGCGCCGAAAACGGGCGTGATCCTGTTCGCCGTGCCCCCATTCCCGTGCTCGTCCTCGGCTCGACCGGGGCATACTACCGGAGGACCTGATGGCCATCACCCATCGTTCCCGCACCCTACTCAGCCTCACGGACGCCCCCAACTTCACCGCCCCGCTCATCGGCGGCTCTCGCACCGAGAACAAGAGCGAGCGCACCTGGCCGAACGGGACCGGCGACGGACAGGCGGATGTGGTGTACGACAAGGGCCACGTAATCGCGGCTGGCGGAACCCTCACGCTCGATCTGGCCACCGGAGGCGGCCTCGAGCAGGCAGACGGCTCTGCGGTCGCCATGGTTAGACTCAAGGCCCTGATGGTTCGCAAGACCGACGGCGACGGCTCGTTCAGCGTCGAGATCCCGGCCTCCGGGATTCTGCACCTGGCCGCGGTCGGCGACAAGACGCAGACCTTCGCGACAGACGACGACTGCTACATCTTCGTCTCTTACAACGGCGCCATCGTCACAGGCGGCTCCGCGGACGAGATCCTGATCAACGAGGAGGGCGGCGCCGAAACCGTCACCATCCAGGTCACCGCAATCGGAGACAGCGCGTAGGTATGACCACGTTCCGGCCCGATCAGCTGCTTTCAGCGCTTAACGCTCTCGTAAGCGGGACGGCGGCGCTGGAGGAGTACAAGCAGCTGACCACGGACGCCTGGAACGCCGCCTATGAGCCCTTCGCGCCGGACCTGATCCCGGAAGACATCGCGGGCCTCAAGCATCTGATGTACTACATCGAAGCCCGCGAGGTCGGCCCCGTGTCCGCTGTTGGGTCTCGCCTGCAGATGCGCGCCACCATCGACGCCTATGCGATGTTCATGATCCAGACCCGCGGCGAGACCGAAGACGGCACAGGCGCTGCGATCAACTCGTTCCGCCAGGCACTCGCCGGGACACGCCATCTCTGGTACGTGCTCGCAGACGCAGACTCGAGCATTGCAGAGATCACCACCCTGACAGATGAGGGCCTGACCGCATTCCGCGTGATGCCCATGACTGTGGACTGGCACATGGGCCACGTCCGAATCCCGATCCTCTACTTCGACACCCTGGGAGCCTGACATGGCTATCACCACCCGCAAGATGATCGCCGTCGTCCTCGAGACCGGCAGCGCTACGCAGTACACCCTCGACACCTATGAAGGCGACGTCAACTTCTCGGGGCTCGAGGCAGACTTCACCGAGGCTGTCCCGGTCCTGGACCGCGGGACCTACGTGGGCGCGGTGGAGGGCGACGACGTCTTCCCGACCATGACCGTCACGATCAAGCACGACGGGCGCCTCACCGACGCAGTGTCGCAAAAAATCGGTGACATGCTTCTGCACCAGGGCGCGGTGGCCGCCGACGTCACGACCGACCCCGAGGGCCGCGTCTGGATGCTCAAGATCGTCGTGACCGTGACCTACCCCGGCGGTGGCGTGGACACCTTCACCGTCAACAACGCGCGCTTCGTCAGCGACTACGCCGCGGCCAACGACGGAAACACCCTGTCGCTGTCCTTCACCTGCTACCGCGACGGCAGCGCCAACAACCCCGTCTTGCTCACCTAAACGGAGGCCCCGATGAACTCGCTCCGCATCGGCCAACAGACCGCAACCCTGCAGCATCCGCATGTGCTGTTCGCGCAGGGGATCCTTTCGACCTACAACGAGCACCCTGTCGAGCGGTGGATGCTGGACTTTGCCTACCTCGGCCTGTCCATCAAAGGCGGCATCAAGCCCCCACACCGCCCACAAGGCATGCAGTACGCGCTGTACGGGCAGATGGTCTACAGCTGGCTGGTAGAGCAAGGCTGCGCTCCGGCAGAACTGCTGAAGACTGCCGACGAGTGGATCACCGCTGGCTTCAAGAGGGTTCGCGAGCTTGGCCTGATTCCGACCGCAGACGAGGTGACCCAGTTGGGGGAATCCTCGACGCCTCCGGGATCGGGCACGGGATGATGATCTCCGCCCGCTACGAGGGCAACGCGCTCCGTTGGCTGCTGTCGGAAACGGAGGGCGGATACACCTCGGAGGAGCGGGCGGCGCTCTGGGCTTTGTCGGAGCGAGATTCCCGTGCGTGCCCGCTCCTCCATTCACGCAGGTAGCACATGCCGACCATCGCCCAGAAGATTCCACAGACCCTCGAGTTTCGCAAGAAGCGGGACGCGTGGTCTGCTGGCCAGGGCGCAAGGCTGCGCCGGGCCTGGGGTCAGTTGGGCGGCTTTTCGGCCACAGAGGAAAACAAGCTCCAGGCCGTAAAGGCTCGGGATCGCCTGCTCGCATGGGGTCGCCGTCGGGAGATCAACGAGGCGAAAAACGTCGAGCAAAGCGGCGTCGCGCAAGTCTCGTACCGCACAAACAAAGGGCGCCACGTCCAGGGGAAGACGCCTCTCGACGTCGCAGGCCTCGCCGAGGCGCTCACCGTAGTCACGGACCCATTCATGCGCGCTGTTATCCGCGAAACCGACGTGATGGTAGCGGGGGCGGCTTCCGACATCTGGGACAACTGGCCGGTCTACTCCGGGGCCAGCCGTGCAGCCTTGTCACTGGTTTGGGGCCGTGCCGCAGCGGGCCTCGAGGTCCGATTCATCAGCGGCGCTGAGTACACCTTCGTCGGCCACACCCGTGGCGCATGGCAGGACGCCCGCAAGCGCTGGAACGAGGTACCGGCCAAGATCGGAACCGCGGTCAAGGTGGCGAGGATCTAACGATGGCTACAGCACAACTCGACCTGATCCTCAACGCGCAAAAGTACCAGGCCCAACTCGTCAAGCAGCTCGGGCTTACCGAAAAGCAGGCGGCCAGAGAGGGTATCAAGATGGCCCGCGCCGACAAAAAGCGCGCGGACGAGATGGCGAAGAACCAGGCCAGGGCCGCGAAGAAGTCGTCGAAGGCGTGGAAGGCCGCGTTTACGGCGATCTCTGTGACAGCGATTGCCGCTTTTGCCAAGCAGGCCCTCACCGCCGTCGCGGACCTCACGAAAGAGATCATCGACTACAAGAACGAGATCACCGACGCAGCCACCCGCACGGGCTTGACGAACACCACACTGCAGGGCCTGAAGCTTGCCGCGGAGGGTAGCGGTCAAGAGTTCTCGTCATGGGTGAAGGTCGTAGAAAAGGTCCCGAAGCTGCTTGCAGACGTCGAGGCCGGCAGCAAGAGGCAGATCGACGCGTTTGCAAAGCTCGGCGTCGAGACCCACGACCTCAACGGAGACATGCGCTCAGCAGACGATGTGCTTCGTGACATCGTCGAGCAACTTGGCCGCATCGAGGATCCGACCACGCGCGCCGCGAGGGCCGCGGACATCTTCGGTCGCAGCGGCGGCAAGATGGTGCAGGCGCTGGCAGGCGGGGCCGATCAACTCGACGCCTACATCCACTTTGCAGAGCGCTGGGGTGTCGATGTCGGCCCGGAAGCGGCAGAGGTGGCAGCGCGCAATCAGCGCGAGTTCGCGGCTTTGGGGATGGTCTGGAGCGGCATCAAGGGCGATCTCGCAGAAATCGTCACGGGCACGGGCGAGCTCGGGTCTGTCACGAAGAATGTGGCTGGCACGCTGGTCACCACATGGACAGCAGCGAGCCTCTTCGCGCGAGAGTACTTCGACGACATTACATCGAATATCGCTGTTCTCGACAGGCTGATCGAAGACGGCCCGGCCGCAGCGATGAGCGAGTGGCAAAAACAGCTCAAGGAAGACGCGGACACCAACTTTCTCGAGGACCTTCGCTCGACCGTCCAGCAGTTCAACGCCGACTGGGACGCTGCTACCAAGGGCACGCCGCTTGCCATTAGCCCCGGCGGCGGCCCCGGCACGGGCCCGGGTGGGGACAATACCGACCAGTCGAAGAAGGCACTCGAGGAGATCGCGGCCATCAGCAAGAAGGCGACCTCCGATCTCGTGTCAGACGAACAGCGGATCCGCGACGCCTACCAACAGCGATACGACGCGCTGCTCGACATCATGGACGCCTACGAAGAGGGAAGCAAGGAGTGGCTTGCTGCAGACGCCGCAGCCGCTGAGGTTATTGCCAGGCGAGATCGGGACCTGACCACACTTCGCGACGAAGCCCATCAGAAGTACCTCGAGCAGCGTCACGCAGAGACCGAAGCCGCCAAGAAGGCATCAGAGGAAGCGGCTCGCGCGGCCCGCGAGGAAACCCTGACCCGGATCGGCTACCAACAGCAAGCCGCAGACGCCGCGTTTTCCATTTACGACAGCATCGCGGGCGCCGCGTCTGCTACCGAGATGGGCGCGTGGAAGGCGCAGCGCGCCGGAGCGCTTGCTCAGGCAGCGCTGAACACCTACCTCGGTGTTTCCGAGGCATCCGCGAGCGCGCCGCCTCCCTACAACGCGATTCCGATGGCCATCGCCGCGGCACAGGGTGCCGCCAACTTCGCAGCAATCGCAGCCGTCCCTCCCCCGTCCCTATATGGCGGCGGCACCGTGAGGAGCGCCTACGCTGACCCAGACGGAGCCCTGGTCTCCGCAGAGGTCCACACCCGCGAACAGCTCCAGGTTGTCCCACAGGGCCGCACAGGCGACGACATGGGCGGCATGATGGTGTTCGAGAACTACGTAGACGGCAAGCAGACCGACATCGTCATCGCAAAGCGCGTCAAGCGTGGCGGCCCGACCCAAGCGCAGATCACCCGCCGTGCCGGCCGCGTGGGACGCAGCGTCAAATACCGGAGTATCTGATGGGAGTTCGCTACGTTCCAGAGCGCTGGCGCGGAATCATCCGCCCCGACCCTTACCTGACCTTCGATGCCGACGAAAGCGGGATCTATGACTCGGGCGGAACCAGGGTCACTGGAATTAGCAGCGCCGCGCCGCGAACCGGCATCGCCGTGCCCGCCCAAAGCACGGACATGGCCCTGCGCGCGTCAGGAGAGCAGACGGACGATCTCGACATTCTTTGCAACCGCCGGGGCCTGCCCATAGTTGACGAGATGTCCTACCTGTGGCGCAAGGACGGCGACGGTGCCACGAAGTATCGGGGATGCGACCTGCCTGTGCCGATGTCGTCCTGGCAGCCAGTAGAGGACACGAACACCAGGATCAACCCGCACGCCGTCACGCTCCCGGATGACTACGTGGTTGCATGCTACACCGCAGTCGGCGGCGCGACCATCTACAGCCGCACCAGGGAGCCGGACGACGGCTTGTGGGGCACCGAGGTCACCGTTCACACGCTGTCCGCGGGTAATACTTATCCTTGCATGTGTGTGATTCCTCGGGTCGATGGCTACCGGCTCATGCTGTACCACTGGAGCCAGAGCGGGACCCAGATCCGAGCGCACCACAGCGACGACCGCGGAGCCACATGGGTAGACGACGGCGTGGTTCTGCGCGAGGACTTCGACACCAGCAGCGTTACGCAGCGATACCGGATCAGAGCCGCGTACCTGAATGGTCAGGTTCTGCTCGTAGGGCATGTGCGCTACACGGACTCGAGCGGCGACATCGAGCGCGACAGGATCGTGCAGTGGGCGAGCAAGGACGGCGGCGGGTCGTTCACGCACATCGTCACCAGCGACGGCAGCGACTTCGACAACGCCGGAGCGTGGATCGACCTGACGACGTGGCGCGGCGAGTTCGTGCTCGGTCGCCTCATCTACGACAGCGGCACGAGCAGTGTCGTTCCGGCGTTCCGGCGCCTCGCTACCGCCTGGTATCCGTGGACGTCAGGCAGCGACGACAGCAGCCCATCGGCGCTCAGCAGCGCGCAAAACTGGGGCGTCTACGTCAACCCCGGCTCACCACAGGATCAGTACATCTCCGAGGGCGAAATGGCGCTCTGGACGGATGACCTCCAGGTGCTTTACTGCGCCGGCCGGCACTGCACAGGCGCCGACGACGGAGCGCACCCCATCATTCGCAGCACGGACGGCGCCGACTCCTGGACCGTGATGGGCGATCACCAGACCTACCCAGCCCCTGGCTACAACGGATCTGTCTGGTGGAACACCGGCGCTCCTGGGCTGTTGTTCGTGGACCCGGACAACCAGCTGACTGAATTCGTAGGGGTCCACCAGCGCGGGCGTGGGATCATCGTCTTCAACTGGGACCGCGCTGGAGTCGGTCAGAACCACATCGGCGAGCTCTGCCTCGGCGGGTGGCAGACAGTACCGATGCCGCCCCTGTCCCAGACCATGTCACCACAGACGCGTGTGGCCTGGGACGCGACCGGGTGCGGCACACATCTCCCCAGCGAGGGCCTATGGACCAACGTCACGGGCGCCGGGGCCTCCCAGACTTTGACGAACAGCCGCGTCGTCAACACGGGTGGCGCGGGTACGACTGTCCGTGACAGCTACATCTTCACCGCCACCGTCGCAGAGGGAGCGATCTTCGAAAACGCCTGCGAGGTGGACAGCGGGTCTCACCACGTCATCCTGCGCATCAGCGACGGGGCCGCGAACGACTACTATATCGAGGCGCGCGTGACCTCCACCCAGGTCACGATCTGGGACCTGAACAACGCGGGCGGGACCCAGTTCGGCAGCACGATCACTCACAACAGCCAGCGCGTCGTGATTCGTCTCGCACTGAACAGCGCAGGCGGCGAATGCTGGGTCAGGGGCGACAACTCCTCGCTATCAACCGACTACCTGCTCTCGGACGAGGACCGCGACTGGACGCTTGTTGGCGCCTCGAGCACGCTTGTCAACGGCGGCGGCGGCGGCAACAACCTCGTGCGGATGGAGACGCAGGGCCTGTCAACAGCATACCTCGACTGGTGGGCGTTCTGCGCTGGCGCATTCGCGGGTCTAAACCTCTCCAGCCAGCCCGACCGGCTCAAGTTCGGGCGCAACCTGATCGAGTCTCCGTCGTGGGCCGGCAAGGGCGTGAAATTGTCCGCCGTCACCGGGCCTGCAGCAACCGGCGACGAGTGGGACATCGAGGTGACGGCCGACTATCCGCCAGGTGCCATGCTGCCGACCGTGAGCCCATCACCGAGGCACGTTCACCGAACGACCACGGCCATCGGATACAACGACCACACGATCCGCTGGACCTGGCAGCGCGCAACCAGCGACGAGAACATCGGGTCGATCCGGCTCGGGGTGCTGATGGATGGCCTCAACTTCGGCCAGCCAAGCATTTACCTCGACTACGGCGGCGGCTACAACCTCGCGGCCACGCTCGGATACTGGTCGGCCACCTTCGCGCGTCACGGCGACTCGCTCGTGCTGACGTCCGGGACCGGGAGCAATAGCGCTGTCATTCGCCGCGATGAGCTCGTGGGCTGCCTCGCCGAAGAGATCGTCGGCGGCTTCGTCACCGCACAGGCTCGTGTGCTCGAGAACAGCCCCGGGCACATGGACACGTCGTCTGGCACATCTCTGCCCTTGCGCCTGCTCCTCGACCGGGACGCGTCGGCATTTACCGCGACCCCTGTCCTGCGCATCTACCCTCGGCGCGCGTTGCTGATCATCGACCTCGAGACCCTGTCAACGCGCCTCAAGGCGATTCAGATCCGGGCCCCTCTGGAGTCGCTTGCGCCTGGCCCATACAGCCCGCCGAAGTATCCGCCTGAGACCTACTACGAGATCGCGACATTCGCCGCCGGCCCTGTCTGGGCGTTCGGATGGAGCCCGAGCCACGGTAGGCGCCTGACCACCGAGGTAGACGTCGAGTTGACCACAGCAGAAGACGGGACGGACATCCCATACCAGCGCCAGCCAACACGCCGCGAACTGACATGGTCCTGGGCCGAGGGAGTGCCGATGTACGACACCCTGACCCAGAGCGACCCGGGCTTCATGGCGGCGAAAACAGCTGGTCAGCCGCTCGCGTTCCGGCACGACACGCCGAACGAGGTCAGCGATCAGCTCCGCGCGCTCAAGGGCGCGCTTACCCCTGTCGTTGTCGTCCCGCGCGTGGACGAGTCTGGATCTGGTCGCGCTGATCACTGGGCTGCAGGCTCGTTCCTGGCGCGCATCGTCAGCTCCGCGGACCTCGACAACGTCCGGGGCGATGAGGAGTATGACGAACAGGCCCGTATTCAAGAGCTTGTGTTCAGGGAGATCGTGTAGTGCCGGCCCCTTCCCAGAACCTAGACGTTGCCCCGGTAACGCTGCTCCGACTGGAGTACGCGGGCCGGGTTTGGCGCCTGTCCAGCAGGCCCATCGATGTCGAAGAGTGGGACGGGGTGACGCGCCTCTATCGCGGCGGCCTCGCAGGCATCGACCTGTACCAGGAAAGCGGCCAGAGCGGGGAGAACGAGCCGCAGAGCCAAACATTCGACGTCCTGCCGGATGCCGATATCGCGTCGCTCGTGGCAGAGTTTCACGACCCGAGCGAGATCCGGGCCACGGTCGCGCAGATCGTCGAGGGCAACGAATACGGTCAGGCTCGCATCTACCTTACCGGGCCGGTGGAGATCGATAGCGACGGCTTCGAAGGCAAGCCGATCCGGCTCAAGGTGACCGCAGACGACCCCGCTGAGTTGCCGGGAACGTGGCCGCCAAGCGAGGCGACTGTCAACGACGATACGTGGGGAGACGCGACGTCGAATAGGTACTTTGACGCAAAGAACGACGGCGATGCCTACCCGACGGTGTTCGGCTCTGCTGGGGAGATTACATCAGGCGGAAGTCCGGCAGACGTGACGGCGGTGCCGGCGATTCCGGTCGGCTTCAACACCGCTATTCAAGGGCGGCAGGCATATGTCCCGTGGGGCAGGGTAGCCGACTGGGCGACGACTCCATTCGGCGCCGCTCCGTTCCAGTTCCTGTTCTTGTCGTATGGCTGGCTCTACCCGGGCGAGGGAACGAACAAGGGCCGGATCAAGGTCTTCGTTGACACAGGGACGACACCCGCGACGGTTCCGCCAGAAAGCCTCGAGTGCTCAATGCACTACTTCATTGATGCGCTCGGGCAGAAGTGTACCCTTGCATGGGCAAACGGAACGACAGAGGTCTTCCCGTCTGGTGGAGGCTTCCAGGTCGGGCGCAACTACTACGCAGCGATCCGCAGCCCGTGCGGAGGCGTGCCGAACAATACCTATACAGGCGGTGTTACGGGTGCCGGAGAGTTGATCCGCTGGGCTCTCGAGCGCTCCGACGTGACAGTGGACTGGCGCCGGACCACCAGCGCGCTCGCCGTCCTCGACCGCTACAAACTCGCGGGATTCTGGGATCAGCCCTGCGAGCCGTGGGCGTGGCTGGTGGACAACGTGTTCCCGCTCCTGCCCTGCTCCTGGGTCGCCGGCCCGAACGGCGTCTATCCCGTGCTGTGGCGCCTGAATGCGACCAGCTACACAGCGGACGCGAGGCTGACAGACGGCCTCGATTGCACTATCAGCGGCCCGATCAAGAACGACGGAGACCCGCTGTCACGTCATGTGCTCGACTACGCCAGCGGGCTTTACGGTGGCACCTACCGCAGGCGCGCGACCTGGCACGGAAAGACCGCGCGTGAGACCGCGCGAGAGACCATCAGTCTGCACCTGGCCAGAGCCCAGCAGCGCTATGGCTCGAGGCGCGGATCCGCTTACCTTGCGCGCGAGCAGGTCACCACCACGGACATGGTATACGCCGACCGGAGCGCGGATCGGATCCTTTCCTGGTGGTCGCGTGTGAATTCGCAACCTGCCAGGGTGCTGCGTGTCGTCTCGGACGGGCTCCACCACCGCGGACACTTTGCAGCCTTCGAGCCAGGCATGTGCGTGTCCTTGACTTCTGACCGTTACTCGCTCTCTTCTCGCGTCGCATACGTCCGGCGGGCTGGTTGGCTCGGCGGTGTCTGCTACGCTGATCTCGTGATACTATCGGAGCCATAGGAGACCACCATGGCCAACAAGCCCACCACCCCCACCAGCGGCCCCTCGATGGGCTCCTACACGTTCCTCTGGGACGGTTCCGACTTCCAGGCCTTGCACGGCGACTCCAACGGATACGCTAGCGTCAACGTAAAGGGCTCTGCCCTGCCAGCAGGGGCGGCGACCGAGGCCAAGCAGGACGATCAGATCGTAATCGAGACGGCGATCCAGGGCCTTCTCGACGCTGGCGGCTACTCTGGCTCCAGGCTCAACACCATCGCCAACGCCCTGACGTCGGGAGGCTACTCAGCGTCCAGGCTCGACGACATCAAGACCGCGCTCGAGTCCGGCGGCGACACCGAGTCCGCGATCCAGGCCGTGGTCTCGAAGCTCATCGCCGCGCCCGCAACCGAGGCCAAGCAGGACACCATCATCGCCAAGGACGACCTGATCGAGTGGTCCGGGACGGCGACCACCGGCTACGACGGCACCGCGGACATCACATTGACCCCGAGCGTGGCTCCCGCTGTCGGCGCGTCCAGATACGTGGACAGTATCGAAGTCCAGGGCACCGACGACGGCGGCTCTGGGTCCTCGAGCGTCACCGTCTACCTGTTCCGTGACAGCGGCGCGACCCCTGGCGCGTCCAAGTTGGTCCTCGTGACCAGCGCCACGATCAACATCGCTGGCGGTGTCTTCGCTGACCGGATCAGCCCCAACGCGCGGCCCGGCTTCCTGGTCAACGCCGCGCAGAGGCTCTACGTGAAGATCGTTCCCGACGCCAACACCATCACCGCGAGCGTGAGCGCGTTCACCTGCGCCGGGAGGTAGCCCATGACCGCGGCGATCACCCCACAGGTTCCAGGATTCGGAGACGGCGGCGGCTACGAGGTCACACCCCAAACAACGGCCCAGAGCGCCCCGGGATCGTTCACCAGCACTAGCGGCGGCGGAACAACCTGGACCTGGACCGCCCCAGACGGCAGCGACCAGAGCGCTCACCTGACCGACGGCGACGGAGACACCTCCGATTACCCCATGGCCGGCGACCACTATATCGAGGAGGTGGACGGCTCGGGCTACGTGACGGCGGTGCATGTCGTGACATTCGCCGGCCCCGTCGGCTGGTTCCTTCTCGACCTTCCATCGGGTACATCCCTGTACGCCTCCATGTTCGGCGGTGGCACCGACTGGTCTCACCCAGCCACGATCCAGGTCGCGCAGGTGCATGGCTACATTGACGCCACCGCCGACTGCGGGGTGCGGTACGTGGACATCGGCGCCGTCGCTGGCCGCTGCCTGGACGTCCGGCTGGACTGCGGAGACGCGCCGGAGAACCCCTCCCCCGCAAACTCCTCCCTCGGCATCGTGGTGTTCCCCGCGACGCCTCTTGCCAGCACCGAGGGCTTTCACACCGCGATCACGAAAAACACCTCTGGCTTCAACCGTGGCTCTACCGTCAACCGCGTGGGCTCGGGCAACACCGCCACCGGAACGGCGATGGGCTCGACGGACCTACAAGCGCTGCTCAGCGTCGCGTTCGTCAACGAGGGTACCACCTCGGATGGAGCCACCGCGCGCTGCAGCAGCAGCGTCACACGGCGCTACACCGCGACCGAACTGGTGAGCGGCGGCACGTTCACCACGGTGAAGCTGGGCCTGTACGTGACCCAGCAGGGAACTTCTCCGACGGTCACTCTGAACTGGCCCGATGTCGCGGTCTGGTACCGCTGGAGCAGCTGATGCCCTCTCCCCGCCTCGAAGCAGCCGTCTCTCTCAGTGCTCTCGTCGCCATCGTCGCGGCAGTGGTCTGGGCCTGCCCTGTGCTGGCCGGCCCTGTGGCCGAGCAAGCGCAGACCGTGGCCGGTCCTGTCGCCTGGGGCGCTGGCGGGGTGTCCCTCGTCACGCTGCTTGGCTGGGCGTTCTCGGCAGGCAAGCTCCACGGGCGCATCGAGGCGCACGAGCGGCGCATCCAGGCCGTGGAGGGCTGCGCAAGCACGGGTCCGGGCAAACTCGCCGCGCTCGAGGCCGCAGCGGAGGAGCGAGCCAAAGCCGACGACGCCAGGGACAAGGCGCTCCGAGATGCCATCGCAGCGCAGTGGCAAGAGGTCAAGAGCGCTCTACAGCGCTTGGACAGCCGCCTCGACGCCTACAGCGACAGGCTCCATGACCACAGCTCCGTCCACCATGGCCGAGGCCGAGAGGCGGCCCGGAGCGCGATGAGCGGTGCCGTGGGGCGGATCAACAGTCAGGACTGACGGCCTGCGCACTTCCGGGCGTAGTACCCGCGGGCGACGAGGGCGCGGGAAAGGGTGAGTTGGGTGAGGGTCATCGGTTCGACTCCATGAACCTGAACAGTTTCCTCATGACGCTGCGTATCGCGTCCAGTTCAGATTCCGCCTTCGTCGCACGCTCACTCCAGTGGTCCAACTGATCCTCGAGACCGGCAAGCCTCGCGCGGAGCCTGTCGATCTCGGCGTTTGGACACCCGCACGGGCGTTCCTCTCCGCAGTACGGGCACCTATCGAGCTCGTCACCCCTCATCTTGCACCCCCTCGACCACCGCCCGGCACTCGACGGCGATGGCGGCTGGGTTGCCGAGGAGGGAGAGCCAGTGGGCGCGGATGCGCTCTTGCATGTAGTCATCCCTGTCCATGGTGGTGCTCTTGTAGTCGAGCGGGGTCGTGCAGCATGTCCCACACATGCCACTCAAGTACACCATCCCGAATCGCCCCAACTCCATGCGCCACCGCTCGTCCACCCGCGGCCCCCAGGTGAGGCAGATGTGGTGCTGGATTTCGGGGCGGGCGAGGTCGAGGCGGACAGACACTTCGGGGTGCTCGGTGTACCAGAGGCAGGCGTTGCGCCCGTTCTCGACGGTCCAGCAGCGCCCGTTCTCGATGTGTCCTTCCTCCGTGCCGTGGCTGTCGCGAAGGAGGACAGGCCCGCACCAGCCCTCCAGTACCCCCGGTAGATCGGACGCGAGCAGGTGGTGGTCACTCATTCGGCACCCCCCCCACCCATCCCCGGCCACCGCTCGCACACGGCGCGACCGTCCTGGATGGTGACCTCGTAGCCGATGCTGCGGAAGTGCGTGATGGCGATCGGGGTGGGCTTCGCGTGCCCGTTCCGGTAGTTGTTGGCCTGGCTCTTGCTGATCAGCCCCGCCTCGACGAGCGAGGCCCAGGGGCAATCTGAGGGGAGGATGCGGGGGCGGGGCATCAGAACACCGCCGCCGAGGCGCCAGTCTCGCGCAGGCGCCGGATCCACTCGTTCGCCAAGGCGCGCTCGTCTGTCGTGAGCAGCGTGATCGGAGCCTGCTCACTGGCTTGCTTCGCCTCCTTGAGCCCTAGCCCGGTCAGTTCACGGATCGCCTTGATGCAGGCGATCTTTTTCGGCCCATGGTCGAGCAGGGTGACGCGGTAGCGGCCGTCGCTGTCGTTGGCCGTGGTGGCTGTGACCGCCGGGATCCGCTTCTCCATGGCGGCGAGGCCGATCACCATGGCTTCGCGAACCACGTCTCCGAGCATGATCTGCCCGCGAGCCTCGTCTGGATCGCGCTCCATGGCCCGCCGGATGGTGTCGATGCGGGCAGTGTGCTTGGTGGGGATGGTGACTCGAAGGGGTTTCATCCTCTCTCCTCTTGCGGCCAGGGTGAAGGTGCCGCCCCATGTAAATACCACCGCCTGCGGATAGGTGCAAGGGGAACGTGCGGGGGCGGGGTGGGGCGTGCTACCATGTGGGGCACGGAGGCGTTTATGACCAGCCCAACCGAGTCCGACATGTCTCTCGGCCGCCCGTCCAGGCTCGAGCCCAACTTCACCATCGAAGAGCTCGCCTACACCGGCCACACCGAGTTCGCGAAACAGAACCTCGCGTTCGCCTGGGAGCACCGCTCCGAGCTCAAGCGCGTGGCCACCATGCTGCAGCACATCCGCGACCACTTCGGCCAGCCCGTGTTCGTCCACAGCGGGATCCGGTGCCCGGAGCTGAACGCCCACATCGGGGGGTCCGCTACCAGCCAGCACATGAAGGGCGAGGCTGCGGACTTCCATGTTCAGGGCGTGGAGCTCGTGGACGTCTTCGACTGGATCCGCCTGGAGAGCGGGCTCAAGTTCGGCCAGCTCATCCTCGAGGGGGATCCGCCGCGGTGGATCCACCTGTCATTGGTGGGGTCTCGCCCTGCCCACAAGTGCCAGCAGGCGCTCACCTGGTCTCGGGCGGACGGCTACCGCCTCGTGTCCTGACCTGGAGGTCATCGTGGAGAAGCTTCTCAACGCCCTCAAGTCCACCGCCGACTACTTCCTCGGCCGGTCCAAGCAGCTGTCCTGGCGCCGGCTCGCGGTCATGCTGGGCGGCTCGGGCCTGCTCCTGGTGGACAAGATCGATCCGCTGCACTGGCTGATCCTGGCTGCCGTGTTCATCGGCGGGGAGACGCTGGAGAAGTTCAGCAAGCTGCGGCTGCCGGGGGCGTGATGCGCGAATCCACCCGCCAGAAGCGAGCGGCCCGTCGCGAGAAGCAGCGTGAGATCCGGGAGCGGTACAAGGCCGCGCAGATCAGCGAGGCCCAGCCCCCGTCTTCACCACGCCCATACAGCCAGTGGGCCACTGTTGCGCGCAGATCTTCGCGCGTGACCCTGAGGCAGGCCGCGGCGATGATGGGCCGCATTCCGAGTTGCGGGTATTGACCATGCCCGAAGCCATCCACATCCTCACCGCCCTCGGAGCCCTGACCCTGTCCTGTGCCGTCGTCGCGGGGCTTTCCTGGCTCTGGCGCCGGAAGCAACGCGCGATCATCCCCGACGACTCCGAGGAGGTCAGCGTGGCGGCCATCATCGCTGAACAGGAGGACGAGGAGGCCGACAGGCGCCTCGAGGCCCTGGGGGCCACCGAGGAGGAGCGTCGCGGCGTGCTGGCCATCGAGGACAGGGCAGAGCGGGCGCGGGCGCTGCGGAGGGTGTTGAGGGGGAGGCGATGACCCTGCTCCCCCTCCTCATCGCCTGCGTCCCCCACCAGCCTCCCCAGCACTGGCACGACCTTCCGCCCCTCGATCCCCCCGCGGAGCTCCTTGAGTGGACGCCCGAGGAGCAAGCCGAGATCGACAGCTACGACGGCTGCCCTGAGGTCGCGCTCATCCCCAGCCCGCCCCACGAAGCCGAGGGCCTGCCCCTGGTCGGAGAGTGGCCCATCTACGCGAACCAAGACGGATGGGAGGCATGGGGCGCGCCCTGTGATGGGATGGCGCTGCCTACCTCGACCGTGCTCTGGTACGAACGCCAGGCCGACCTGGTGCGCTACTGGCAGGACACAGCGGTCGCAGAGCGTCACGGGCGGCTCTTGGACCGGGCCACAGCTGACGAGCGCTACAGGGCCCTCCAGGCGGCTCACAGCGACGTAGAGAGCCGGGAGCGGGTGCTTCGGTGGGCCCTGGGCGTGGGGCTGCCCCTCGCCGTCACAGGGGCGGCAGCGGGCGGCGTGTGGCTCGGTGCTGGGGCTACGGCGTGGTGGGAGTGAGGGTCAGCCCAAAACCATCCAGTCCTCGGCCAGCATGTCAGCCTGAGAGGCAAGCCAGCCGGGCTGCATCACGCCCTGCGCGGTCTTCATGCCGATGCATGGCTGCATGTCGAAGGCACCGGCCATGCTGGTGTGCATGGCGTTCCCGGGGTGGATGAGCACGAGCCACATGCCCTTGCCGTTCCAGCCGTCCCGACAGACACGCTTTCCATCCTTGAGGGCCTCGAGCGCTTCACCGAAAGTGAGGTATTCAACCATTGTGTTCTCCTGTTGTTGCTGGTCAAGGAAGCCCGGCCAGCACGGGCAACAGTCAGATGCGGCGACGGCGCCATGCCGCCCCGCTGATGTGGGAGCCCCTGGGAGGGCGCGCGCTTCGTACCACTTCTGCACGGATTAGT
>Ga0180431_10002244_pt1 | contig 26161 bp, 21 predicted proteins | sample SS_ome_11_FD_132459 | JGI IMG/M metagenome (GOLD analysis project Ga0180431, IMG submission 132459) | Hypersaline lake sediment archaeal communities from the Salton Sea, California, USA - SS_1_MS_1 metaG | ecosystem: Environmental > Aquatic > Non-marine Saline and Alkaline > Hypersaline >... | reverse complement strand
CCTCTCCATGGCGCGCTGAAAGCCGCCTATTTTCTAGGTAAATCCCAATGATCAAGTTCAAAGCAGGGACATCGGACGCACTCGATTTTCAGTCTGACCACAGCCGCTCCCCGTTTGGAATTTGGTGCTTTAGTATTGTCTGTGATTTGGAGCTTGTGATTTGAGATTTCTGCCAGATATTGCAGAATGACCTCGGCGTGCAATTTTCATCGTTCGCTGGTCCCGATTCATCGGGATGAATAATTGCACAGCAGTGCCACCGGATACCGAAAACAGTACGTGCGGTGGTGTGGGAGGGTACTGGGGCGCGATCCCCGGTACCCGACCCGATCCGGGGCTCGACAGGGGCTGGGCTGGTGTGAAGGTGGAAGAGGGTGGCTATCCCTTGCGCCTGCGGCTGTCCTGGGACCTGGCCCGCCGGGCTGTAGTGCGATCCGTGCGGTAGTCCGGGGCAGTGATGTTGAACACCAGGCTGATCCTGGGGTCTGCCAGTCTCGATGCAATGCGTGCCTCGATCTCCTCATCGTCCAGGGAGAAGAACATGGTCACCACCATGGGCAGCCTGGCGTTGTAGCGATGATTGATGATCTGATAGAGCTTCTCCTGCGCCCACCGGGTGGTGTTGTGCTCTCCGAAGTCGTCCAGTATGAGGAGCGAGCTGTTCTTCACCATCTCGAAGACCTCGTCGTACTTGACGCGGCTCTCAGGCTCGAAGGTTGACCTCAGGTGGTCCAGGAGGTCGGGCACGATCTTGAAGCATACGGGCTGTCCTGCCCGTTTGCGGTAGTTGGCGATGGCTGCCGCCAGGTGGGTCTTGCCACATCCGTACTCGCCCTGGAAGATGAGCCAGCCTTCGGGTGACCGTGCGAAGCCCTGGGCCAGTCTGTAGGCCTCCTCCAGGTTCTGGCGTTGTCCTGGAGGCAGGTCAAGCCTCTTGGGGTCGAAGTTCTCGAAGGTCATCGACTTCATGAGTTCCGACTCCAGCTCGGTGGAGTAGACGGTATCCTTGGCAGCGCGTTCTTCCAACAGGAACACCTGGGACAGGCTGGGAGCCGACAGGCGGGTGCGCAGCCTGTCATCCACCTCCTCCAGGGTCACGCCGGCAGCCAGGTTGATAACGGTGGGCAATCGTACGTTGAAGCGGTGGTTGATGATCTGGAACAGTTTCTCCTCCGCCCAAGGAGTTGTAGCCTGCGTACCGAGATCGTCCATGACGAGCAGCGGGGCGTTCTGCACCTGCTCGAAGAGCTCGTCATAGGAGACATCGCTGCCGGGGCCGAAGGTGGAGCGCAGGTGGTCCAGGAGGTCAGGTGCACTCATGAAATAGGCAGGTTGACCATCCTGTATGCACTGGTTGGCAATGGCGGCGGCCAGGTGCGTCTTGCCGCAGCCGCTGGGCCCCAGGAATACCAGCCATCCCTGGGGATCGCGAGCGTATATGGTAGCGGCGCGGTATGCCATGAGAAACCTCTGCTGGTTACCGGCGTCGCCTGCCCTCCCCTCAATGACCAGGTTGTCGAATGTGAATCGTGTCAACGACCCCAGGTTGCTGTAGGCCAGCAGCCGGGCCAGGCGGGTCTCCTCCATCTCCTCCCGCAGACATCTGCAGGGGACCACCCGGCTGTAGTCGGGCTTCCCTGTAGGGAGCCGTGGATGCACGAAGCCCGCCCCCTGGCACAGCGGACAGACAGAGGCGTCATCCGGGCCCTCGTCGCTTACCGCTTCACCGCTCGACCAGATGCCCGTACTTTCCTCTGACGTATCTCTCGGGATCCCTCTTCTTCTTAGGATGTCCTCCAGCCTTTCCACTGTCTCTTCCTTCAGAGGCCCAGCGCTCGAGAATGCGGGCGATGTATCTCCAACTCCGCCTGTTCAGGCTGACAGCCTCCCTGAAAGCGTCCTCAATCCACTCGGAAGGATAGTCCTTCTCTGCCTCCTTCAGTTCCTCGGAGATCATGGGGGTGAGAAGTCCGATGTTCTCCTCGTAGAGCGCGAAGATATTGGGCTTCTCTTCGCTGACGTACGGCTCCGGGTGAGACAGTCGCCCTACCGAGAGTCGGCCCTTCTGGATATCACCGATCACTGCACGGTTGGCCTCATTGTTGACGAAGTAAAGCTCTTCGGGCTTCTCGCCCTTGTCCAGTGCCACGCGGAGCAGGACGCCCCGGTTCACGGCAGACTCGATCGCCGACTTGATCGCCTCCGCCGGGCTGTCGGCTTCCCCAAAGCCCTCAACGAGGGCCCTGTCGCCAAGGAGTTCCGCCAGTGTCACGAACTTCAGCTTGCCCCGCTTCCTGTAGAGCTTCCAGAAGATGTGCAGTACCAGTTTCATCTCCCCCAGGCTGTCGATCTGGGGGACCAGCTCGCTGAAGAAGGGGTTGGGCAGAGGGGTGAAACTGGACTTAGCTGGGAAACCTTGGAAGGCTGGGCTGCCCACTCTCTATCTCCTCCAGGCCGGTATTCTCGAACTTGGTGATTTCGTGGCGAAAGCGCAGGACTACCCCACCGATCGGGCCGTTGCGGTGTTTAGCGATGGTGATTTCGGCCAGGCCCTCGGGATAGGGTTTGTCGGGGAACTGCCTCTCCCATTCATCGCGCTTGTAGTGGAGCTCCTCCCGATTGATGAAGACCACCACATCGGCGTCCTGCTCGATACTGCCGCTTTCCCTCAGGTCTGATAGCATGGGTGTGTGACGGGGGCGCGACTCCACTGCGCGGCTCAACTGCGACAAAGCCAGCACCGGCACGTTCAACTCCCGTGCTAGTGCCTTCAAGGAGCGCGATATGTCGGTGACCTCCTGCACCTTGTTGTCCGTCCTGCGATCGCTCTGCATCAACTGCAAGTAGTCAATAATAACAAGATCTATCCCGTGTTCGAAGTCCAGGCGCCGGGCCTTGCTTCGCATTTCCGCCGGCCTGAGGGAAGGCGAGTCGTCCACCCATATGGCTGCGCTGTGCAGTTGCTCGGCCGCCTTGAGAAGCTTGGCGTGTTGCACATCGCCGGGATGCCCGCGCCTGATGTGCTGGGAGTCTATGCCCGCCTCGCTGGCCAGGAGGCGGTGCACCAGTTGCTCCTTCGACATCTCGATGCTGAAAATGGCGATGCGAGCTTCCTGCGCCACAGCAGCATTCCTGGCAATGTTGAGTGCGAGGCTGGACTTGCCCATGCTGGGTCTGGCGGCGAGAACAATCATATCCGACTGTTGCAGGCCCCCCAGCAAGTCGTCGATGCCGGCGAAGCCCGTCCGCACGTGAGTCAGCCGCTTCGCCTCGGAAGGAGGGGCAATAGGAGAGATGTCGTCGAAGTAGCGGTGCATCACCGGGCGGATGTGCTCGAAGTCCCGGCTGCTTTCGTAGCTGTGCAGCTTGTAGAGAAGGTCTTCTGCGCGACTCAGCGCCGCGTCAACGTCCGGGTCCTGCTCGTAGCCGATGGCGGCAATCTGGCCGGCGGCTTCAATGAGCTGGCGCATGAGGGAGAGCCGGTGGACGATGCGGCCGTAGTACTCAACGTGGACCGACGTGGGGAGAACTGCCACCAGGTGGCTCAAGTAGGCCGAGCCACCGACAGCCTCGAGTCTGCCCCGCCTGGCAAGCTCCTCTGCAACCGTTATCTGGTTGATCGGGACGGGATCAGTAGCGCCACTCAGCGAGCAGCAGGCCTCGTAGACCCAGCGGTTCTTGTCGCGGTAAAAGGCTTCGGGCCTGAGGAAGGGGGCAACCTCCAGGATTGCATCGGGGTCCACCAGGAGGGAGCCAAGAACGGCCTCTTCCGCCTCAACGCTGTGAGGAGGCAACCTGTCGATATCGGCCACCCTATTCCTCCGGGGTGACTACAACCTTCACTTTCGGGGTCAGATCCTTGCCCAGCTTCACCGTCACCTCGTGCTCACCGAGGTGACGGATCGGCTCCTCCAGCCCTATCTGCCGCTTCTCGATCTCCGTGCCGGTCAGTTCAGTCAACCGCTCGGCGATATCGGCATCCCTGACGGAGCCGTAGAGGCGGTCTTCTTCCACCACCTTGGCCTGGAAGGTGATGCTGAATCCCTCCAGTTGCTCGGCCAGATGACTGAGTTCCTCGGCGAAGCGGGCTTCTTGTTGGCGCTGCTTGCGGACCTCAATCTCGACAGACTTGACGGCCGACGGGGTTGCCAGCAGCGCCAGCTTGTGCGGAAGGAGGTAATTCCGGCCGTAGCCGTCGGCCACCACCTTCATATCCCCCACCCTGGCTACGTTAGGTACGTCTTTGAGGAAGATCACTTTCATGGCGACAGTATTATAACCCGCGGCCGAGAAAACCGAAAGGCCCCGTATCCAGTAACTTTTGTACCGTGAGGTGACACGGGCCCTGTGCTCCGACTCGCCTCCCCATTTGACAACCCGGTATCCAGCCTGTAGGGTACAGGTGTTGTAACAGCCGGCCACCACCGTGTGTGACGCTGCCAGACGCTCGCCTTCCAGGGGCAACCAGCCGAGAACTGACAACAGCGTCGAGCCCGGGGACATATCGGGGCTTGCAGGACAGCCGTCCGTGGCCGCTGTATTTTGCCCTCATATTTCTCTCTGGAGGCACGCTAATGGACTACCAGACAATCCTGGTTGACATCGAGGACAACATCGCCACCATCACTCTGAACCTGGACCAGAAGCTCAACTCCATGGGCTTCAAGATGATGGACGAGGTGGCCTGTGCCCTTGACGATGTCGAGCAAAACAAGAGGGCGCGCGCAGTCCTGTTCACCGGCGCTGGGCGGGCCTTCTGCGCCGGCGCCGACCTGGACGACCTGCAGGTCACAGCCAGCCAGCCTCCTTCGGGCGTGGAGCCAAGCCTCAAGGCATGGTTCAAGATGGCCTGGCGGACGATAAGCGTGGAGCTGCCTACCGTAGCCGCCGTAAACGGGGTGGCACTGGGTGGTGGCCTGGCCTTTGCCCTGGCCTGTGACATAAGGATAGCCTCGGAGGACGCCAGGGCAGGGGCAGTGTTCGTCCAGCGCGGGGCCAGTTCGGCCGACATGGGGGTGAGCTGGATTCTGCCGCGCATAGTGGGGGCTGGGTGGGCGGCCGAGCTGATGCTAACGGGCGACATAATCGACGCCGCCACAGCGGAGCGCATCGGCCTGTTCAACCATGTTGTGCCCCGGGACGAACTGATGCCGGCGGCCCGCCAACTGGCCGCCAAGCTGGCTGCCGGTCCGCCTCTGGGGCTGAAGTTCACCAAGAGGGCGCTGAGACGGTCCGTCTGGGAAGGAATTCAGAGCCAGCTCGAATACGAGTGCGCCACCCAGAGCCACTGCTTCATGTCGGACGACTTCCGGGAGGGGGTAAGCTCATTTTTCGAGAAGAGACCGGCCCAGTTCAAGGGGATGTGACCAGGCGTTGCCGTTCGCAGCGGGTGATGGCATGAAAGGAATATCAGAGGAGTTCGTCCAGAAGTTCCGTGAGAGACGGATAGGCCGGGACTGGGACCTATGGCAGTACGGGGAGTGGGTGAAAACTGAGGAGGCCACGCTGGCAGCCGACAACCCCGGCCTGTACTACTACGTCAACGGCGTGCTCGCCGGCGTAAGCGAGACGCTTGATGGGCCCCTCGAGTCCGTGGTGTGCCAGCGGCTCTACTTTCACTTCCTGGAATTGCTGGCCATTGTCCGGGAGCACGAGGAGGTCGAGTCCCTGGAAAAGCTGTGGCAGGCTGACTGCCGCTAGCGCTACGGTAGGGTTCTGGCCCCCAGGTTCTCGACGGCCGACCCTGTGCATGCCCTGCTGCCAGACTGATGTCTTCCTGTTTCGCCCTCGGGGGCAGCGCCGGGCATCCGCTCCAGGCACCATCGGAGCAGATACTCCAGCCTATGGTCATGGCCCACCACGCGGCGACAATCCCTGCAGTTCCTCAACCAAAGCTACAAGTGCCCTCTTCGCCTTTAGACTCAATTCCTTCTCAGCCTTGATTGCCGATACTGCGCTCTTGAGAACCCCTTCCTCACCAGACACAAGATAATCAATGCTCGTCCCTAATTGCTCTGCCAACCTAGCGGCAAGTGTCAAAGACGGAATCTTCAGCCCATTCTCTATCTGCGAGACGTATTGTGGCGTCAGGCCTAGTGCCATAGCCAATGCATGCTGCGTAATCTCTAAGGATTCCCGCCTGTCTCTTATTCGGTTCCCGATGTTCATTTGTCTGTACCCCTCAATTGGTGATTGAGTACAGGCTAAGACACGAGTATACTAGTGGCGCAACAACCCAACCAATAGCTTGGCACCGAGCCATATGAGCGCTAGCATATGAGTTTGCTAAGGGGGTGAATCCGAAGGACGTGTTCCCTCTTGGGAGGTGGCAAGTCCATTGAGCGAGGGAGCCTACATGAAAAGAGACTACCCATCAGCATTTGCGTGCGTCCAATGCGATAAGGAGAAGACCGTAGGACGGACTCTGCCTACCCATCCCCGGGACGCCCCCCAGGCCACCGCCCCCCATTCGGAGCGATCCCTGCGAGTTGTTGACAGATACTTTACGTGTGATATATTGGTTCCTGCAGGCCAACAGGCTCAAAGCGGCGTGCGCCTCCGGCAGCGCCAGATAAGACAATAGGAGACTACGAAGCTGAGTGTACGCGAGAAGACCCTGCTCATCGTCGGGCTGACATTCGTCATCCTGGTCGCCCTCCTCTATACCGTTTCCAGATACACCATGCTGAGCGGATACGAGGAGTTGGAGCAGCGGGACACTGAGCGCAACGTGCAGAGGGTCCTCCGAGCCCTGTCCAATGAAGTGGGCAACCTGGACGCCATCACCTACGATTGGGCTGCCTGGAACGACACCTACGAGTTCGTAGAGGATGCCAACGTGGAGTACATGGACTCGAACCTGGTGGATGGAACCTTCACCGACCTGCGCATAAGCGTGATGCTGTTTGTGAACAATGACGGGGTCATAGTCAAGGGTAAAGCCGTCGATCTGGAGAGCGAGGAAGAGGTCCCCGTCCCCCAGAGTCTGCTGGCCCATGTCTCCCCCGGCGATCTCCTGCTGCGGCACCTCGACACGGAGAGCAAGGTCACCGGCATGGTCAGCCTGGCGGACAATCCCATGCTCGTGGCCTCCCGTCCCATCCTTACCAGCGAGGATGAGGGGCCGATTCGGGGCACACTCATCATGGGGCGCTATCTGGACGACGCACAGCTTGAGCATCTGGCAGAGATGACCCATCTGGCACTCGCCTTGCATCCCTTCGACGATCCGCAGATGCCGCCTGATTTCGCCTCGGCCATCTCGTCTTTTTCAGAAGGGGAAGCGGTTGCTGTGCAGACGCTGGCCTCAGATTCAGTTGCGGGCTACAGTCTCCTGAACGACATCTACGGAGAGCCGGCGGTGGTCCTGCGTGCGGAGATGCCCAGGGATATCTACGCCCAGGGGCGGGACAGCATGCTCTACTACGTGCTGGCGCTGGTAGCCACGGGCCTGGTGTTTGGCGCCGTGATCCTGTTCATATTGGAGAAGTCCATTCTGTCCAGGCTGTCGCATCTGAGTTCCGATGTGGAGAAGATTGGCAGCAGCGGCGACCTTGCACAGCGTGTATCGGTCCCGGGAAGGGACGAGCTGAGCAGCCTGGGCGGCCGCATCAACGATATGCTGGGAAGCCTTCAGGCTTCCCAGCAGGCATTGCAGGAGAGGGAGGAGAGGTACCGTCTGCTGGCCGACAACGTCACTGACATCATATGGCTGGTGGATGCTACCACCCTGAGAGCCGTGTACGTCAGTCCTTCGGTTGAGCGCCTGCTGGGCTATAGCGTCGAGGAGGCCATGGCCCTCGGCTTACAGACGGCGCTCACGGCCGGTTCGGCGGAGGTTGCCAGCAAGCCTCTGGAGGAGGCACTGACTCTGGAACAGGAGGGACGCCGGAGTCGCCTCCAGCCACAGGTACTGGAGTTGGAGATGCGCCACAAGGATGGCTCGACTGTGTGGACGGAACACGTACTGAGTTTCCTGCGCGATGCGGAGGGCAGGGCCACGGGGATCCTGGGTGTTGCCAGAGATATCACCGAGCGAAGGCAAATGCAGCACAAGCTGCAGGAGCTCTATGAAGAGGAGCGGCAGTTGCGGCAGGACCGGGAGACCGAAATCCAGAAAAGGGCGGACTACACCAGGGCACTTGTCCACGAGTTGAAGACGCCGCTCACACCTATGGTGGCCTCTAGCGAGTTGCTGATCGAGGACCTTCCGGAAGGCCCCCTGCGGAAGGCGGCTGAGATACTTGCCAAAGGTGCCCTCGACCTGAACAAGAGGATCGACGAACTGCTGGACCTGGCCAGGGGCGAGATGGGGACCCTGCGGGTCAGCCCGCAAGAAGTCGACATGCTGAAGGTGCTCAACGGCGTTGTTGATAACGTCACTCCGCTGATCTCGGGGCAGGGGCAGACCCTGGCTCTGGACGTTCCCGGTTCCCTGCCGCCGGTGTGGGCCGACGAACGGCGACTGCGACAGGTGCTCCTCAACCTCCTGGGCAACGCTTGCAAGTTCACCCCCGAGGCCGGCCTGATCACCCTCAGGGCCAGGCAGGACCGTACCGCGATCGTCGTGGAGGTCCAGGATACGGGACCAGGGATCAGCGAAGGGGCGCAGGAGCACCTCTTTGACCCCTACTATCAAGCGGAGGATGGGAAGGCACGTTTCGGGGGCCTGGGTCTGGGTCTGGCCCTGTGCAAGCTGCTGATCGAGTTGCATAACGGGCAGATATGGGTGCACAGCCGCCCGGGTGAGGGCAGTACCTTTGGCTTCTCGGTGCCCCTGGCTTGAGAGGTGCTTGGAGCGCAGCGGCTAGAATTCCGGCCGAAAAGCTGGCAAAGAACCACCAAAGGTCATCGACCTCATGGCTCACCTGTGTCATGGATGAAGGCTGATCGAGCCTGGAAAGGCTCGATACGGGAACTTTGGGGCCAACATCAGTCCTGGCAGAGGACATTCGGCTGCAGTCCCAGTGGCTCGTGGGGCTTTTCAGCCAGGTTTCTCTATGGCGGGGTGCCTATGCGGCGCCGCTCTGTTAAGACTTGTCCAGGAGGTGCAGCGATCCCACATGTGAGGGTTAGTGGTCTCAACATGTACTACGAGTCCCACGGGGAGGGTGAACCACTCCTCCTCATAGCGGGCTTGGGAGGAGACGTGGGCGACTGGCGTTTCCAGATACCGGAGTTATCGAGAAAATATCGCGTGGTGGTGTTTGACAACCGTGGCGCGGGCCGCACCGATTCCCCTGACCTGCCATACTCCATCCGGATGATGTCCGATGACACGGTCGGGCTCCTGGACGCGCTGGGCATCGACAGTGCCCACGTAGTCGGGGTGTCAATGGGGGGATACGTTGCCCAGGAGCTTGCCATCAGATACCCGGGGCGTGTGCGAAGCCTGATACTGGCGTCTACCGCCGCCGGGCCATATCTGCTGGAGACGCCCATCCTGAACGCATGGGCTGCGACAGCGCTCGATGGCGTCAGCAAAGAGACCTTCTTCCAGATAATGCTCCCCTTCATCTTCACAGACAAACTGTCGGAGAGTGAAGAAATGGTGCAGATGGCTATCGATCTGATAGCCATGAATCGCTCGGACGTATCCTGCGGTCTGGCGCGCCAGTTGATCGCCTGTGTTGAGCACAATGCAAGGGGCCGTATCGGTCGAATAGCCGTCCCGGCGCTGGTGCTTGCCGGCAGGGACGATGCCTTCGTGCCCTTCACGCTGTCCGAAGAGCTGGCGTCAAGCATCCCCAACGGCAGGCTCCAGGTAGTAGAGGGAGGAGGCCATGGGGCCAGCGCAGAGGCCCCGGGCCGTTTTAACCAGGCTGTACTGGAGTTCCTGGCGCAGATCGCCTGGTGAAGGGATGGCGGTTCCCGCGCGGTGTACTCGACACCTCGGTCTCGCTGGAATGCCTCATGCCGCCTGCCGGCGGCGCCACGAAGGATGAGAATGGCCTGCGTCGTGGGAGTGCGTTTCGCGTCGCAGGAAATCATGCCTATTCTCCTAACAATCGGTCATGTCTCCCGTCGGAGACACCACGATGTATGAAAATGCATGCAGGGACAGCGGTTGGGTGGAGCGCCCGACGTCGGGCGCGCTACCCGGCGACATGAACGGGGAAGGGTACGGCTCAAGGGACGACGGCATGCAGAGAACCCGTATTTTCGTAATAATTCCTCATGAGGACTTGCGACACCAGCGAACGATGAAAATGGCACGACGATGTCATTCTGCAATATCTGGCGGAAATCTCAAATCACAGGCTCCAAATCACAGACAATACTAAAGCACCAAATTCCAAACAGGGTGCGGCTGTGGTCAGCCTGAGGGTCGAACGCGCCCGATATCCCTGTTTTGAATTCAGTCATTGGGATTTGCTGCTTGTTATTTCCCAAGAGCAATGGGTTGGGGATGGTGGGTCTCCAGAGGCGATCAAGTAGGTCTCCTACGGCGATCGAAGGGTCGCCGTAGGAGACCTACTTGAGTTCCATTGCATTCCACCCACCCTGCAAGCTTGAACCCCTCCCAACCCCATGCCAAAAGACGTCATTGTTACGAAAATAGGGGTTGTCTCCATGCCGTCGTCACTTGAGCCGTACGCTTCCGCGTTCATACCGCCGGGTAGAGCGCCCGAGGTCGGGCGCTCTACCCAACTGCTGTCCCGGCATGCATTTTCATACATCGTGGTGCCTCCGACAAGAGGCATGACCGATTCCTAGGTAATGTGGCTTGTATGGCGCCGCCAGCCGTGAAACCGCAGTCGAGGTCGTCCCTGACCTCGACCTTGCCCGGCGAGGCGCTCGGGGTCTGGGTCGCCCCCCAGTACGAGTTCTTGACTTGGAGCTCTTTGCACCATCCGCCGTGAGGGCCGGTGACGCAGGTGTAACGTCCGTCGGAGATACTGTATTATGTGGGCGGCGGGCACTGTGGCCAGGTCTCCACACCAGGCCGAACTGATTGGCTGTGGCATTTGAAGCCTGTCGGTACCACTCTTGGACGTGTCCCATATCCTCCGGCCGCCGTTGCGAGTGGCCACAACGCTTCGCTGGCATGATCGGAGGAAGCGATGGGGCATCATATGGAGACAATTCCGAAGGTAGACAGGCGAGAGTCATGAAGAAGACAGGCATCTTCTACCACGAGGCCATGAGGAACGAACATGCTCCCATGGACATGGACATCGGGAAAGGCTTCGATGCCATAAGACGAGAGGGGCTTCTCGACGAAGAAGGGGTGAGTTTCTTCGAGGCGGAACCCGTTTCCGAGGCTCTGGTCCTTCGGGTCCACACGGGGCAGTGGGTGGCCCAGGTCAAGAGGGAGGGGTACTGGGGAGTGAGCCTCTGCTCGGCGGGGGCCGTCACCATGGCTTTCGACAAGGTGCTCTCCGGTGAGCTGCACAACGCCCTCTCCCTTGTTGGGGCCGGTGGACACCACGCCCACAGGGACTATGCCTACGGAGGGTGCTACATCAATCACGAGGCAATCGGCGTGGCTTGGGCAAGGCAGACGGGTAGCGGAACGAGGTTCGCCATAATCGACACCGATACCCATCACGGTGATGGTACCAGGGAGCTGTTCTCGGGAGACGACGATGTCCTGCACATATGCTACTGCGGCTATGGCAGAGGAGAAGGGAAGACCAAGGTGTGTCTCCCCCATGCATCCGGGGACGACGAGTTCGTGCGAAGGTTTCGAGAAGAGGTGCCTCCCCTTGTAGGAGGATTCAACCCCGATCTCATCCTGTGGTTCTGCGGTCTTGACACCCACAGAGACAGCTACGGCACCAGGAGGCTCACCGAAGACTGCTATCCTCGCCTCTGCGGGGTATTGGTTGAGACGGCGGAGAGCGTATGCCGGGGGAGGCTGGTGGTCAGAGTTGGCTGCAACGCTCCCTCGCATGTGGCGGCATATGCACTTCCCAGGATCGTCAGGGTCCTGGCGGCTGGTGGGCAGGGGCGGGGGGCCGAGAAGCGTGAATAGCTGGATGGTGACAGGGGCCGGAGCCTTCAGCCAGCCTCGTTTGACACGAGGAGCCTGCCGCTCCACTCGTGCGGTACATGGAGGGGGAATCACCCTCCCTCTAGCTCCCTCCCACCGGGGGAGGGAGAACAACAGAAAAGCTCGAAATCCCAGGAAATTCTTCTCCCGATGAATCGGGACAAGATGACGCGTTGCAACACCAGCCCCGACAAGGTCATTTTCTACGCAATTCTTCATCCCGATAAATCGAAACCAGCGAACGATGAAGATGGCCCGACGAGGTCATTCTGTAGTATCTGGCGGAAATCTCAAATCACACGCTCCAAATCACAGACAGTACTGAAGCACCAAATTCCAAACAGGGTGCGGCTGTGGTCAAACTGAAGGTCGAACGCTCCCGATGTCCCTGTTCTGAATCGAGTCATTGGGATTTGCTGCCTGTTATTTCCCAAGAGCAATGGGTTGGGGATGGTGGGTCTCCAGAGGCGACTCTCTGAGTTCCACTGCATTCCACTCACCCTGCAAGCTTGAACCCCTCCCAACCCCATGCTAAAAGACGTCACCTTTTCTTCTAATGAGACGATCGGTGCGTTGCACGGTTGCGCATCTCGTCACGGTCAACGTTTGACGCTTGGGGGTGGGGGAATTGGAGCAACGCAACCGACTGACGAAAGACGAGACCAGTTGCGCAACCGAATGACGATTACCGGAGCCTGTTCACCAATGCCGGTGAGACCATCCTATTGTGAGAGCATTGGTATGCCCCTGCAGAAGGCTTGCATGTTGCCGCAGGCAGGCTCCCTGGTCATTGCCGGTCTATTTCCTTCCCCAACTCGACGCCTTTCCTGAAGGCCTCTCTGTTCCTCTCCAGGACCGGCCGGCGGTCTGCAAATGTGGACTCAAGCTCGGTCTCGATTTCTGCAGCGGGCAGCGGCTTGACCAGCTCCGTGTAGACGCCGAGCAGGATCAGGTTATTGACCACGGCTGTCCCCATAGCCATGGCTATATCGAGGCCCGACACGGGCAACAGCCTGAAGTCAGTCCTTGAAGGCGACTCTCTGAGGGCGGCGCTTTCAACGATCATCAGTCCGCCTGGCCTGACACGGGACTCGAAGGCTGGCAGTTGTGACCCGTCCAGGAGCATCACGGCCTGGGCCTTGCTCAGTATTGGCGATGCGATCTCATCGTGGGACAGCACGACGGTGCACTCGGACAGGCCGCCGCGGCGCTCGGTGGCATAGGACGGCACCCAGCAGACGTGTTTGTAGGTACGGGCACCTGCGGATGCAAGGAGACGTCCGGCCACCAGCACGCCCATGCCTCCCAGGCCAGCGATGAGGAGTTCAAACTTTGGGCGCGTCTCCTTTAGCATGTGGTCGCTCCTGCCGGCGGTAGACCGGCGACTATCCCGCCCGTTCAACGTTCTTGAACTCGCCGAGGGGGAACTCGGGGATCATCTGTTCCTCGATCCACTTCAACGATTCCACCGGGCTGAGGTGCCAGTTGGCAGGACAGGCGGAGAGTATCTCCACAAAGCTGAGCCCGGCAGCGGCAATCTGTTTCTGAAAGGCCTTCCTCACCATACCCTTGGTGCGCTGGTAGCCCCTGGGGTCAAGGAGGGCGCCGCGTGCGCTGTAGGCCACCCCCCTGAAGGTTGCTGCCAGCTCGGCGGCGCCAATCGGGTATCCTCCGGACGCGGCGCTGCGGCCCTGAGGGGTGGTGGGGGTCTTCTGGCCCATCGGGGTGGTGGGAGCGAGCTGGCCCCCGGTGCTCCCGTAGTTCCCGTTGTTGCACAGTATGATGGTGATCAGCTCTCCCCGGCTCAGGGCCCCCAGGAAAGACCCGGCGCCAATGGCCAGGCAGTCCCCGTCGCCCTGGACGGTGTAGACCGGGGTGTCGGGCAGCAGCCGCTTGATCGCAGTCGCCATGTCGGTAGCGCCGCCGTGGGACCCCTGGATGGTGTCCACATTGAGCACGCCTATGGTGGAATGGTCGCCGATCCCTGTTACGGCGATAGCCTTGCCGTCGATGTCCAGGTCCTCCAGTACCTCCCCGATGATGCGGCCTATGGTCAGGTGCTGGCAGCCGGGGCAGCCCGGCGGGATCATGGTCAGCGTCCTTTGCAGAGCACCCACCCTGATCTTGTTCACGGACCTGCCGTTCATACCAGCCTCCGGATCTCCTCGTAGACGCGGTCGGGCAGTATCATGCCGCCGTCGGTGGGCAGGTGGCGGCTGAGCAGGCCGAGAAAATGCACGGGCGCTTCACCCCCTGCCGCCGTTCTGACGTCCTCGACCATCTGTCCCAGGCTGTCTTCGACGACCAGGAAGCTACATCCGCGGCCGGCCTTGTCTCGCAGCACCTGGAAAGGGAAGGGCCAGAGTGTAATCGGCCGGACCAATCCAACCCTGATCCCCTCGGCCCGTGCTGCCATGATAGCCTCCTTGCTGACCCTGGATGCGTAGCCGTAGGCGACCAGCAGCAGGTCGGCGTCTTCCGACTCGTAGGCCTCGTACCGGATTTCGGAATCCTCGATTGCCTGGTACTTGTGGCCTGTGTGCTCCAGCCACGACACGTAGTCCGGGTAGCCGCAGGGGGGTGGGGCGGTGCTGGGGCACGAATGGACGTAGCGCCGCACAACGTCCTTCTGCCTGTCGCGCCCCCTCACGGCCCAGTCCTTGTCCGGCAGCGGGCCGAAGTCGAGAGGCTTCAGGTCCACGGTCTCGCCGATCAGTCCCAGGATGCCGTCCGACAGGACGACCACGGGGTTCCGGTACTTGTCTGCCAGGTGGAAGGCCAACTGCACCAGGTCATGGACCTCCTGGACGGAAGCCGGTGCCAGCACTATGTTCCTGTAGCCGCCCCCGCCTCCGGTCCTGGTGACGCAGCGGTAGTCCATCTGCGCGTGCCTGATGCTGCCCTGTCCGGGCCCGCCTCTCTGCACCAGGACTATAACGCAGGGCAGCTCGGCGGCAGCCAGGTGAGACATGCCCTCCTGCATCAGGCCCCATCCGGGGCTGGAGGTGGAGGTCATCACCCGGAAACCGGCCCCGGCTCCCCCGTAGAGCATCATGATGGCTGCGGTCTCCGACGGCGACTGCACGAAGACCTTTCCCCTGCTGGGGAACTCCCTGGCGAACCACTCCGGAACCTCGTTCTGGGGCGTTATGGGGTAGCCGAAGAAGCCGTCGCAGCCCGCGTTGAGAGCGCCCCATCCCACGGCCTCGTTCCCCTGCATTAGCCTCCCGTTCGCCATGAGGGACCCCCTTGGTGCGGTGGTGACGTAGACCGGCTGCGTGCCCGCGGCCCTTGCGTGTCATTCCTCCTGACACGCTGCGACAACGGGCCCTGCCTGTTGTCATGGTAGCTGAAGATGACCCTGAAGGCAACAAGCGCCCGGCTGACAAAGCGTGCTGGTCGTGGTGGGCTGGCGGCGCAATCAGAGGATTGCTTCTTGCATGTCGCGGCCCATCCGGACTTCGGAAAGACGTTCGGACAGCCGAAGCACGAAGCGAATGGCCCGACCTGTGGCCGGGCCATCACAACTCCATTGGTCTACTGCGTTGCGAGGATAGTCAGACGTCTGAGCCGTGGCAATGCAGAAGGTCTACTTCCCTATCACCTCAAGCCAGTCGCTGAGCACCTCGAAGTTGTCGATGTTGTCGCTCCACTCATAGATCATCTGCCATCGCGAGGAGAGCCGGTCGTCCTGGCTCCACCCCACGTCCTCCGGGTACCCCTCCCAGTGTGGTCTCCACTTGATGGCGGTGTTGAAAAAGGCCTGGCCGTCGAAATTCTCAGGTCCCACCTCCTCTATGCAGGCTCGCAAGCACTCGAGTATGTAGTAAGTCCCGGAGCCTCCGCCCACGAAGCCGTTGTTTGCATAGATCAACCTGTCAGCGTCGTCGGGGTAGTACTTGTGGGCAAGCTCTATGAGGTGGTCCACGACCGGGGTCTTGTAGACTGCAAGTGGGAGCCACTGCCCGATCAGGGATCCGTCGAGGTTCTTGCTGCCAACGCTCTCTACCATGAAGTCCCAGAAGGCACACAGCGAGTCCAGGCCCAACCACGTCGTGCTGTATCCACGTGCTACGTATTCCGCAGCGAAAGTAGCGGGCTGAAGGGCACCGGGTGTGGTGAGGACGATGTAGTCGCAGCCCTTCAGCTTTTCCACCTCGCCTGACCAGGTCACAGTGCCAGCGGGGGCCATGTAACTGCCTACATAGTCGAACTTGTCCGGATAGTCCAGGCAGTACTCCGCGCCCAGCTTGACATCGTTACCATAGGGCGTGCTCCATCCGGCTGTCCCGATCTTCGGTCTTCTCTGCATGCTGCTGTAGTCCCAATTGTCCCCGATGTACTTCATCATCGAGCGCATCTGGGAGCTTGAAGTGGGGTTTATGCAGAACACCCAACTGAGCGCGTTGGCCAGGACCGCCGTACCAGGGTGGCATACCACCACCGTCTTGTCCTTTTCCACGAACGGCACAAGTGGTTCGGCCATCTCTGGCATCTCCGTGTAGATCACGTCTGCGCCATGGTCTTTCAGCCAGTAGTAGCCGGGGATGGCCCTGGAAGTATCGTACATGGTATCCCAACGGACGACCTTGATCTCAACTCCTGGTATTGGGTTCTCCTCGTTGATGTACCTGACATTGGCGTCCAGGGCCAGTGAGATTGTGCTTAGGTTGGTTGAAGCCACGCCGGTCAGATCGGTCAGATGGCCAAAGACGATGGTCGTCTTTCCCTCCTCCCCATTGCCCCCGCAGCCCGTGGCCAATCCCCCCAGCAAGATCATCACCGCGAGCAGTAAGACAGCCAGCTTCGCCCCCTTTCTCATGTGCCCTCCTTTCCAGACGAAGGTCTTAGAAGACCTTCTATTACGACTCACCTTTTGTTACCAGAGCGCTGTTCACTTGTCAAGAGGCGGATTTGCTTGTCAGCGGATTCAGGCTGTCTGGCAATTGACGATGGTTCCACTGCATAGGGACTGATGGGCTCTGCCGGTGTTCGTCTTCCACATCAACACCCTCCCAGCGCCATTGAGCCTGCGATCGCGATGAATCGGGACTACGCTGGGATATCCCTTCTGGGGTCGATCTACTTCGAGAAACAGTCGGGTACAGGGACGCCGCAAACGTATGAGGACATGATGCTCCGGAAACTGCAAAGGCCCTGCGCCGCCGCCTTCAACCCAGCAGACGCGCAGCCGTGTAGGGAGGGCAAAGCGAAGTGAAACTCAACGAGGTCTCCTTGGCGACTCTACGATTGCCTTTGGAGACCCACCGCAATGGGTTGGGGACGGTGGATTCCATTGCATTCCACCCACACCTTACAAGCCTCCCGGTCACGGCGGGCTGGCGGCGTGCCCTGTGGAATGCGTTCTGCATGTTGTGACCGATCCGGACTTGGGAAACGCGTTCGGACAGCCGACCGACGAAGCGAATGGCCAGCCCCGTGGCCGGGCCATCACGGCTCCACGAAACCGGTCCCCTGCTATTCGGCGGGCTTAGGAACAAACAGTCCTTTGGCCTGCCTGGCCTGCGATGCCGGCTACCCAAGCTAATTACCTGCGCTGGTGTCACGTACCTAAACCGCGACTTCCCCTGATGCCCACTTTGCCCTCATTTAACTCTTGACACCGATGGTTCTCTGGCGATAGAATCCAACTCTGAGGGGCGACCTGCAGTTGAAGTGATAGCGACCATGGGTTTCGCTTGCCTGCACTCTCCCTAAGAGACCAGGAGTAGACTCAGAACGTTCGTCTTAGGTGGGGAAATCCGCACAACAGAGGCGACATCAGAACCCGAAAGGACCGATATAATGGCAAAGTCACACGCTATTTCCAGTCAGTGGAGGGATCAAGCAGTAATACCGCTCGCGATCGTTGTCGTTCTCACAGCGTTGTTCAGAGGTATCTCGTGGCTCGGAAATGGAGAGGTTATAGCGATTCTTTGCCTCACAGCCCCCGTCTATGTGTCGATTGGCTGGCGCCCTCCAAAGCTGTCACTCATGCGCTGGTGGGCTCCTATCTTGACACCAATGATAGCCAGCACAATCGTTTCTCTGCACATGCATAAAGTAATATCTGGCGGTGAAGCGATCGGCCTCTGGGTCTGTCTGACGGGGCTGCTTCTGTTCCTGTGTCTCAAGCCTCATCGTCTTAGCTCGATCTGGGTAGCGGCAATTGTTCCGCTGTCGCTTATAGCGATCGTTCTGGGCATGTCACAACATCACAAGCTCTTGACGACGGCCGAGAGCATCGATCTCTTCCTCCTTGCTACCTTAGTGCTAGTAACCACAATCTATGCACGACTAACCCAGCACATCAGCAGGAGTTCGCAGGAGTCGACCCAGACAGCCCGGGATATGGCCGAAGCCACAAGTACCATGGCGCAAGCCACGGCTCTGCAAGCCGAGGCAACTCGAGAATCAGCCAGTGCGATGGCCCTTCAGGCAAACGCGACACAAGAAATGGCCATTGCCATGGGAGAACAGGCCAATTCAACCAAGCAGATGGTCCGAGAAGTCCAGCAGCAGCGGATTGACTCCTATCGACCTGTACTTGTTCCGCTGGGCGGTGACCTCGGTATTGCGGCTGAGACTCAGTCAATTGACATTAGCTATAAGGGTGGGGGGTGGCTGTCTGTTGTCAACATCGGCCCCGGACCTGCACTGAATGTCACGCTCCAGCTAGAACACGTTTCTGAGGGTGCCTCAAGCGATGTCCTGCTTGGCCTCACAAAGGTAGTCGTCTCGCCAGTACCGGCCGACGGTAGCCGGCCAGTCTATCAATCCGCCACTCGCGAACCCATGAAGATTCCCGATAATTGCCGGATCGTCATTCAATACCACGATGTCTTTGGCAATCCTTCCATAACCAAGGCTCGCTATGCAGCCCTGGCTAACCAATGGCTCGACATAGAAGTGTCTTAGTCCGTAGGGTGGGTAGAGTCCCGAGGTCATCACCAGGCGACACAATCGCGATCACCCGTCGGGACGAAACCCACCATTACGCTACCCCAATTCCAGCGTTATGCCATCGGGCACGACGTCTTGCACCGGCTGGTGCAGGTGCTTCCGCACTGGCCAGGCGTTCTGCATATAGTACCTTGCCTGGTGGGTTTCGTCCCGCTGGCGTGATCACAGCTTCAGCGTCCCTTCAGTGTGCGGGACTCTACCCACCCTACGGACTTTCGACTTGGTACGTGGAGCCGGGCCGTCAACCGGCGTTAGCACTGGTCCACTGGCTACAAGCGCAGGCCCTCCAGCCTGTAGTGCTCAGGCAGTTGCCACATGCCCAGGAACTGGGTGCCGAACTTGGGGTAGCTCATGATGTCGGCGTACATGTTGTAGACGTCGTCGGTGAAGCCCTTCTCCAGTACCCTCTGCCGTTCCTGCTGCCACCACTCCCTTGCCTCAATGGACTTCTCTCTACGGGTGTCGCGCATCCGCTTTCGGACATCCTGGCTGGCAGCCGTGTCTACTGCGCCGCTGCCGTTGACAACTGCGCCGTACACCGTCTCGGCCGTGCCCCGGCTGATGCGGCCAAACCTGACGTCGTCCTCTATCAGGGCGTACTCCCTCTCCAGTACGTCGCCCCACCCGCAGCGGCATCCCGAGGCACTGGCGAAGAGGTCGCCGTCCTCGCAGGGGATGTTGGGTGTTGCGCCCTGGAAGACCTCCACGCTCCCCGCTTTCAGCCTGCCCTCCTTGAGCCATTCCCTCATCTCAACGAAGCTGGTGGGATAGGGCTTGCCTGCATTGAGAAGCTCTCTGATGTTGGTCTCGTGGGCGAACACCACGACGTCGTTCATGCCCGGGTAGCCGCCGGACATGCCCATGGCGCACCGGCCCATTCCGTTCGTGGAGCCGAAGACCGCTGCGATAAGCGACTGCCCCGGCTCGGTTATCATCTGCATCATACCGATCCCCACCCCGCCCCTGAACCTCCCATGTCCGCAGTAGTCGGTCACCAGCACTTTCCCCAGGTTCAAATTCGTCGGCTGCAGGAACTCCGCCAGCTCGGTCTCGCCCAGGTCAGGTGCCGGGTTGGGGGAGCACACCATGGCCGCCTGCCCGTCCCCGAAGGGGGTTGCCCCTGAAGCCCAGCAGGTTATCAGCGTCATGTCACCGCCGGCCCAGCGGAAGCCGTCGCCGAGCACGCCCGACAGGCCGTAGCCGACGCCGCACGGGTCCTCAGGGAAGCACTCCTCCAGGTAGCCCCTGGAGAAGTAGGCCAGGCTCAAGCACTGGTGGAAGAGGAAGGCGTACTTGCCGATCTCAGCCAGCGACATGACTGTTCCGGCGAAGGGGTTCTGTGGGTTGAACAGGCATCCCGGTGGGAGGTTCCAACTGGTCATGTAGTACAGGGCTGTATTGAGGGTCTGTGTGTAGGCGAACATGGGCCAGCAGCCCAGTGAGGTGAGCATCCTTACGGCCGCCTCGTAGCCGTTGCAGTGGAAGTCGGACTCGCTGTTGATGCCCTCCACGTCGATGAAAAGGCTGCCGGAGGGCAGGACCTGCAACTCGGCGATGTCATGCATCAGCCAGTCCCTGTTTGAGCCGGCGAACAGCCTGCCCACCACCCCCTTGTATTTCACCATGTTGAAATGGAGGAACTGGTAGACTCCCGGGACGGCCTGCGTCCTGATCCGCTCCACCAGCAGGCGGCGCTCCCGCTCGATGATCTCCTTGATTCCCCTTCTGAAGTAGTCGATGCCGAACTCGTCGATGACCTCCAGGATGCGGTCGTGCAGTGTAACCGCCCCTGCGGTCCTCATCTTGTCGTCCAGGATGTTGAAGGCCTCGGTGCGGGTGCGCCTCTTCCAGTGGAGCTCCCACCACTTGTAGGTCTTGAATCCCTGGCCTATCTTGGTGGGTGGTGCGGTGAACCCGTCCGTGAAAACGCTGGGTGAGATGAGGCCCAGCCCGCCCGGCTGCAGCCCTCCGACATCGGTTATGTGGTTGAGTCCCACCGTCCACCCGATGAGTTCGTCCTGGTAGAAAATGGGCACGAAGTTGTAACAGTCGGCGTTGTGGGGAGCCCCGTACAGGGTGTCATTGTTGAAGAAGACGTCTCCGGGCGAGATGCCAGGGTCTTCTTCGAAACCAAGACTGGCCACGGACCGGACGACGAAGGGGAAGGCCTGTATGTGTCCGGCCAGGCCGTAGGAGGCTGAGACCACATCCCCTTCCGGCGTGGCCAGCAGGAACAACAGCTCGCCCTGGACCAGGGACATGGGATTGGCTGAGATGAGCTTGGCCATCTCCCTGGCGTTGATACATGCAGCCACCAGCCTCATCTGGAAACGCATGAATTTGGCCGGGTCGTCCTCGACCAGGTCAAGCCTTTCAAGTCCGTAGGCGCAGCCGGTGTCGATGAAGAGCCGCTCCTTGTCCTCCACCGCTGCTTTGAGCGTCTTGGCCGCGTAGCATATGCCCATTTGGCCTCCTTTAGATAACTACGGAGGTGTTTCCTGCGCCGGAGTATTGTGCCGGCTACTGGTTTGCGCCCAGGTCTGTGGACAGGAATCGCAAAGCGACTACGGTCTCAGAGCTGGCAGGACTCGTGCCCGAAAGGAGTATCCGCTTGGATACACGGGTGGGATGGATACTCCTTGATACCAGACGGGGTTGTAGGTGTCAAGAACCCTGAAGCGGCCTCGGCCTGCCGCGTTATCAACCTGCGGCGTGACCTCGGCAGCAAGGATTTGGGCGTCCCGATCTATCCCGAGCTATCGGGACAGGCGGGACCCAAAATCCGCCATCTATCCGCAGGGCTGAGATGGGATGAGCGGGTTAGTAGCGCCCTGTAGTCGGGGTCGTCCCCGACCTCGACCCACATCGCCTGGCTCACTCGGGGTCGGGGACGACCCCGAGTACGGTTCTATTCGATCGACACGGTGACGGTCCCGTTCACTACCACGTAGGCCAGGGTCCCAGCGATGCGCTGGTGGAAACTGGATAGTGAGTCAAGCGCCCCCCCGCTACATTTTGGGCGGGGGGACAGCCACCAATTGACAACCCAGGGGAGAACATATATGATATCTGATACGATAACAATTTGTCGCGACCCGTTGGGCCACCGGTGAACGACGAAAATGCTGGGCAGCCGCCCTGTCATTGATCATATGAAAGCCCGTAGGGTGGATAGAGTCCCGCTCAATCGAGAGACGACAGAGGAGCAACAACGCCATCGGGACGAAACTCGAAGAGTCGCCGCAGGAGACCCACCGCAATGGGTTGTGGATGGTGGGTCTCCAGAGGTGATCGTAGAGTCGCCATTAGGAGACCTCTCTGAGTTCCATTGCATTCCACCCGCCCTACAAGCTGTTTTCCAGGTAATCCGGGCCGTGGTCTCTTGTGAGCACTGTGCTGACCAGGGGGTGATATGGAGCGACGTGTAAGCCACAGCGAGGAATACGAGATCTGGATACTCCTCAAGCAGTTGACCGATGCCATGTTCAGGGCCAGAGAGAGCGAGCTCATGCCACATGGCCTTTCGGCTGTGCAGGTCGGCGTCATGTATGTTGTCAGGATTCTCAACAAAGACGGCGTTGCAGCCACGCCCAGCGAGATAGCCCGGTGGGTGTTTCGTGAGCCACACACCATATCCGGCTCGTTGGCTCGCATGGAGAAGCAGGGACTTGTCACTCTCACAAGGAGCACGGAGGGCCGGAGGCGGATATACGTACAACTAACTGAGAAGGGCGAGGTGGCCTATCGTAAGCAAGTCCGGCAGCGGGGGGTCATTCCGCGGATACTCGGGGTGCTCTCGCCCGAAGACCGGCGCCAATTCAGGAAGTATCTGGAGACTCTGCGGGAGAAGTCGCTCCAGGAACTGGCAACGAAGTTCTCGCTGCCGTGAGAAGACCCCTGCTTGTGCCAGGCCGAACTCAGTTGCAGTAGGAGGTAGCAAGGATGATTCTGGACAGGTTCTCTTTGAAGGACAAGGTGGCCATTGTCACGGGCGCTGGAAGAGGTATCGGCCACGGGATTGCCGTAGCCTTTGCCGAGGCCGGCGCCGATGTCGTGTGCACGGCTCGGACAGTGGACCAGATAGAGGCGACCGCCACCGAGATCCGGCAGGTTGGCCGCAAGGCCCTGGCCATACCCTGTGATACCCGAGATGGCGAGCAGGTGGAGGCGATGGTCAGCAGGACGGCGTCCGAACTGGGCCATATAGATATCCTGGTCAACAATGCCGGCGGCGGGCTGTTCAGAACGCTGTTGTCGGCCAGCCAGCGTTCCTTCGAGTCGGACCTGCGCACCAACCTTGTCAGCGTGTTTCTCTGCATCAAGGCTGTGATCCCTGTAATGCAGGAGCAGAAGTCCGGCTCCATTGTCAATATCTCCAGCCGCGAATCGCAGATACCGTCGTTGGGGATGGGCGCATATGGGGCAGCCAAGGCCGGTGTGAACAGCATCACCAAGACGCTGGCCTGGGAGCTGGCACCATACATACGGGTGAATTCCATATTGCCCGGCTCGGTTCTTACCCCGACGAATATCGACCAGCTCGGGCCGGTGGAGAAGCTGCTGATAGAGGCAACGCCGGTCGGCCGCACCGGCAAGCCCGAGGACATCGCACTGGCGGCGATATACCTGGCCTCGTCGGCTTCGGAGTGGGTGACGGGCAAACTGCTGGAAGTCGACGGCGGCATGGAGTTCTCGTACAACATACACAAGCAACTCGGCTCTTGAGAACGATTGTGCAAGTATTCTGCCGGCGGCTCATGCTGTCTCTTGAGGGCAGGGTCGTTGCAGGGAACACCGTGCCGGGAGGGACGGGCTGACCGGGCCGCCGGTGGATAAGAAAGGAGGGTGTTGTGGCATCACCGTTTATCTTCAAGTCCATATCTCCGTTCAACCTGGACTGGCATTTTGAGCTGAAGAGCGGAGGAGACTACTGGGACTGGCTGTGGCTCGACGGTTGGACCGAGCAAGGCTACTGGTACGGGCTCACATTGGCCTACAGGATGGAGATCATGGGCCACAGGGTGGGAGAAGACAAGCAGGACTGGCCCATAATCGACATGCTGGTCACCAACCCCGAGGGCGTGACGCATCGTGTCGCCAAGGCCTTCCCACCTGACCAGTTCAAGACTGAGCAACCGTGGGGAGTGAGCATAGGCGACAACTACTGCAAGGGTGAGATTGGCCCGAACGGCAAGCCAACCGGCTACCGGATCAAGGTGGATGTGGACGGCGCCGGCATGGATGTGACAGTGAAGACCGTCGCTCCGGGAGTGCAGTTCGTTGAAGCCGATCACGGCTACACTTTCTACCACGAGAAGGCGAATCTCGCAGTGGGGTGGTGGCCGCTGGTGAGCCGCGGTGACATGGAAGGTACATTTACGTTCCAGGGGAAGACCACCAAGGTCAAGGGGCTGAGCTACGTGGAGCGGCAACTGGGCAACATATCATTCCAGGGTCTGATGCCACACTGGTTCTACGGCCACCTCTGGGCGGGAGACTATACAGCTCTGTGGGTGGATAACACCTCGCCGCCGCCCCGCTTCCGGCACTTCTCGCCGCTAATACTGTTCAAAGGCGGTGATCCCATCCTGAGCACGCATAACCTGAATGTGCATCCGGAAGGATTTGTCCTTGACGAGATCAACGGGATGCCTCATCCCACGGTGGAGACCCTGCATGCCACCGAAGGGAACACCGAGTTGACAGCCCAGATACAGCCTGGCACGATCGTGGCCCGCGAATGCGTCACCGAAGTCCCGGGCACGACTGTCTCTCCGGACAACCCCGTCGGTTACTTCAGGCAGTACGGCAACGTGAATGCCCAGATTCGACGGTGGGACCAACTGGAGGAAGTCAAGGGCGTCTGTCTCAGGGAGTTCGGCTGGATGACCGAGTGGTTCCCTGTGGCTGGCAGGAAGAAGTAGCGAGCGAACGCCGGGCGTGTTCTGCGCAGGGTCGTTTCCGCAATCGGAAGGAGCTGCTCCCGGACAGGTGTCCGTGTCGAGGATGACGAGTTGCCTTACCACTTCCTGGGTGCTGTACAAAAGGGCCCACCCAGGACTGTGGTGGCCGCATCTGCCTGATAGCATATTTCCCGGCGGCCGTTTCAGGCTTCGGGAGGTCGCCTTCGTTTATGATAGGTGGCCGGAATGCGGCGGTTGCCGCATTGGCCGCGGCCGACCCGCCATCGAGCGGGCGTACCTCTATGGTGGGTCCGGCGTATCATTCGAGTATGGATAGAGGGATTGTTGTATGAATGTTGTTGTCTGCATCAAGCAGATACTTGACCCTGAGATACCGCCTTCGAAGTTCCAACTGGACCCGCAGGCGAAGAGGGTGATTCCTCCCGAAGGCATGCCGCTGAAGGTCAGCCCTTTTGACGCCCAGGCGGTCGAGGCAGCCCTGCGTCTCAAGGAGAAGGACGGGGCGAAGGTGACGGCCGTCACTGTGGGAGAGCCCGGCGCTGCCGAAGCCACAAAAAACGTACTGTCGATGGGCGTCGACGAAGGTCTGGTCGTGAGCGATCCTGCCTTCGAGGGCTCGGATTCTTTTGGCACGGCATACATCCTGGCTCAGACCATCAGGAAGCTGGGGGACTTCGACCTCATTCTGTGTGGCCGCCAGGCGGCTGACTGGGACATGGGGATAGTCGGCTCGGCTCTGGCCGAGTACCTGGATGTGCCGGTGGTGACGCTGGCAAGGAAGATAGAGGCCGTGGGTACCAGCCTGAGCATCGAGAGGATGATCCCGGATGGTTACGAGGTTGCCGAGGTGGATATGCCGGCAGTTGTCACCGTCAGCAGTGAGTTGGGACAGCCGCGCCTTCCCTCCGGCAAGGGCATCATCATGGCGGCGCGGAAGCAGGTGCCGGTGTGGACAGCCCAGGACATTGCCTGCGATGCGTCAAGGGTTGGGCGTGGGGCAGCGGGCGTCGAGCTCCTGGCGCTCTCTGTGCCGCAGCAGGGGAGACGGGGTGAGGTCGTCGACGGTGAGAACGCGGCTGATGCTGCCGCCAGGCTGGTAGTGCGGCTGCAGGAAGCCGGGGTCCTCTAGGAGCCTGGGTCACGAGTCGGCGTCGTAGTGGTTTGGGGGTGGGGGTCCGTCTCAACTCGACGTAAGGATGTTAGCGAGGGGTGGGGCTTCCTATCTGGGCAGATATCTGATATAATATCAGCAATAATAGCTCAGAGAGGAGGGTCAGGT